>Ga0131853_10000335_pt1 | contig 85491 bp, 87 predicted proteins | sample TergutLab28metaG_FD_92764 | JGI IMG/M metagenome (GOLD analysis project Ga0131853, IMG submission 92764) | Labiotermes labralis P1 segment gut microbial communities from Petit-Saut dam, French Guiana - Lab288 P1 (version 2) (version 2) | ecosystem: Host-associated > Arthropoda: Insects >...
ACGAGGTGTCCTTTGCTCGGCGTCGAATCGTGTGTGTGAGAACTCCGATTCTCCCGCCCAGCAAGGGCATTCTCGTCCTACGCCACGCTCACACCGGCAACCTCATCGGTGGATCCGGGCTGATTCGAGGGGCGCTTGACCTCCTTGCGGAGCTGGAAATCGATGGGGTACGGCGCTCTGGCGTAGTCGACCAGGGCGGAGGCGAATCCGGCCTCGACAAAGTGCGCAAGGAACTTCTCGCTGACGGTCCGGTCGTAGCGAAGGTCTCCGAAGTCGACCATGTTCGAGCTCCGTTCTCTTGATGGATTCACGCTACTTGACGGCGAGGGGCGGTCCGCCGCTCGATGTTCAGGCCGGCGATGCGTGCTTCGTTCTTCATGGCGCTGACCGTGCTCCCTGGCTCCGACGCTTCCCGTCGCCGCACGCTATGCGCATAGGGCGTCGCTGGGGCGGGAATTGGCGGTCCGGTAGCCCGGAAGGACCATGAGAGTTGACCTGATGTGTCGGGGGCAACCGACACGATGCGACTCGTGATAGCAACAGCAATCGCGGATACCGACACCTCGACTGTCTGCCTAGGGGCCCCGCCCGAGTGGCAGTGCGACAGCCTTTTCGCCGACTACGACAACGGCGCTGTCGGCATTCTCGTAGCGCCCATCGAGCCCGGGGACGAGGCAGGACGTCGACGGTGCCCGAACCCCGCGCGCTGGCGACTCACATTCGATGCGCGGGACATCCGTGTGAGCCACAACCTCGTCGGCCTCAAGTGCGACGAGTGCAAGCAGTTCATGGATGGCGCATACATCGCGGCGCGCCGACTTTAGACCGCCCGAAGCGACAACTGTCGAGATGCAGTGACGGTTGACGAGGTGGCGAACCTTGGCGGACCGAGCCACGGCAAGGTCATCGAGCAGAGTTCGGCGCGTGCGTGAGTAGTCGCGCGAGCTGACTGCCCGGGTCAGTAGCCTCGGCGGGTGTCACGAGTTGAGGTCGCGGCGGCGTACGACTCCCGTGCCGAGGAGTACGTCGAGAAGCTGGGATCGGTGCACCAGATGGCGGACCGAGATCGGCTCACGATCGAGGAGTGGCGCGACAGCACGGCAGGCGGGCTGCTGGACGCTGGGTGCGGTCCGGGGCACTGGACCGAGGTGCTGGCTGAGCATGGTCGCCGTGACGTAGTGGGGATCGACGGGTCCACTCGGTTCCTCGAGTCCGCACGGGAACGATTTCCGGGCAATCGGTTCGTCGTCGGCGACCTATCAGCGCTCCCGGTCACCTCGCGATCCCTCGGTGGCATCCTGGCCTGGTACTCGGTGATCCACACGCCGCCGGGAGAACTGCCCGAGATCCTCGACGAGTTCGCGCGCACCCTCGCGCCGGGAGGTTCGCTCCTGTTGGGCTTCTTCGCGGGCGAGCCCGGCGGCGCGTTCGACCATGCGGTGACGACGGCGTACTACTGGTCCGCGGTCGCGCTGACGGATCTGTTCCACCGATGCGGCTTCACGGTCGACCACGCAGAGACCCGCCGAGACCCCGACGTACGTCGCACTCACGGCGAGTTGCGTGCGACCCGAACGACGACTTGAGCGCATAGCCCCGTTCGCTCAACTCATCCGAGAGTGGACCTCGTCGAAGAGCTCGTTGAGCATCGCCTCCGCCCCCGGCGGCCCCAGCTCGGATCCGCCGAATCGGAAGACCTGATACCCCGCGAGTTTGAGCCGTCGGTCCTCAACTGCATCGCGGAACAGCCTCTCGGGTCGCCCCAAAGAGTCCTGCCAGTAGGCACGTAGTAGGCAAGCATCCAAAACGAAACATCTCCTGATCTGCGTCTGCGCAGGTCAGGAGATGTTTTCGTGACGGTGGGTGATACTGGGTTCGAACCAGTGACCTCTTCGGTGTGAACGAAGCGCGCTACCACTGCGCCAATCACCCGTGCGGTGGTCGAGATTAGCGCATCGACACCGGGCGTTCACATTCGGGGCGGCGGAGGATGCCGAGGGTGATGAGCAGCTGTGCGGCGATGTAGGTCGCCATCACGGTGAAGGACTGGAGGGCCGGGAGGCCGGAGGTGAAGGCGTCGAGCGCGATGAGGGCGTCGGAGACGAAGAAGAGCGCGCCGCCGGCCCCGGCGAGCGGGTGAACGCCGGTGCTGGTGAGGGCCATCGCGGTGAGGCAGCCGCCGTACACGACGACGGCGGGGGTCATCGCGCCCGCTCCGGGCAGGCAGACGACGACGAGAGCGAGGAACGCGGCGAGGTAGGCCGCTGTCCAGCCACGGCGCCGGTGGAGGACGCTGTGGCGCCGGTAGGGCCAGAAGGCCGAGATGTAGGTGACCTGGGCGAGCAGGAAGCACGCGATCATCGCCAGGAACGCCGGGTCGCCGCCGAGAAGACGCGGGGCGGTGTCGCCGAGCCAGGAGAAGCCCAGGGCGAGCAGCAGCGCACGGACCAGGCGAGGGCGGGGCCCGAGGGTCGCCGCCAGCACGAAGAGCACCAGCGCCGGCATCAGCAGCACCTGGCTGGCGTCCGCCAGCGTGTGCGCGTGGACGAGCTGTGCCGTCAGGTGGACGACCGAGACGACGAGGTACGCCGCGAGCGCGACTCGGGCGCGGGTGCTGGTCACCCGCGGATCATCTCGTGCTCACGGGTGCGCCACGTCTCGAGGACCCTGCGTGTCACAGGTCCCGGGACCGGCAGGTCGCGGTCGTCCCATCGGTGGACGGGCTGGACCGTCCGGATGCTCGAGGTCAGGAAGACCTCTTCGGCCGAAGCGCAGACCTCCAACGGCTCGTCGACCTCGCGGGCGCCGTACCAGTCGAGGACGAGGTGCCGGGTGACGCCGGGCAGGCAGCCGCTGGCGAGGGTCGGCGTGCGCAGCTCGCCGTCGACGACGTAGAAGACATTGGCGCCGGTGCCCTCGCAGACGTTGCCGGCCGCGTTCGCGAGCACGCACTCGCCGGCTCCGCGGGCGACGGCGTGCCGCAGCGCGACCACGTTGTCGGCGTACGCCGTGGTCTTGTGGCCTACGAGCGGTCCGTGCTCGTTCAGGCGCCACGGAGCGGTGACGACGGCGATGCTCTCGGCCGGCGGTGGCGTCGGTGCCGGTGTGATCGCGAGGTCGCCGCCGGCGGCGGTGACACGGACGCGTCCGAGGGGGAGTGGGTCGCGGGCGAGCACGTCGATCAGCCGCCGCCGAACGTCGGCGACGTCGAGCGTGGCGAGCCCCGTGGCCGCTGCGGAGCGCTCGAGCCGGGCGAGGTGGAGGTCGAGCGCGAACGGTTGCCCACCCACCACCCGGACGGTCTCGAACAGGGCCTGCACGCGGGCAACTCTAGGGTGACGACGCCCCGAACTCCGACCCCGTTTTGGTGGTCTCCTGGGGATCGGCTAGTGTTCTCAACCGCACCGGCAAACCGGTCCGAAAGGGCCGAGAAGCAGGTGCGATGCGGACGTAGCTCAGTTGGTAGAGCACGACCTTGCCAAGGTCGGGGTCGCGAGTTCGAGTCTCGTCGTCCGCTCTGAGTGGTCAGACCACTGGCTGACCCAGGCCAGGTAGACCACCGCGGTGGGTTGGCCGAGAGGCGAGGCAACGGACTGCAAATCCGTGTACACGGGTTCAAATCCCGTACCCACCTCGCTACAACTCAACAGCTAGGGCGATTGGCGCAGCGGTAGCGCGCTTCCTTGACACGGAAGAGGTCACTGGTTCAAACCCAGTATCGCCCACCACCCAAAAAAGGCCCCGTGACCTGCAGGAATGCAGATCACGGGGCCTTTGAAACTCACCGGCATGCTACGGAATCGCTATCTCGACCCCGGGCACAAACGTCACAGCCGCCCCGCCCTCCGGAGAGAACGGAGCGGTCATGCGGTGCGCCAGGCCGGCCCGCTCAGATCAGTCCGCCTTGAGGTCGAGGGGCGGGTGGCCCTGACCGTTCTGGAATCGGGTGGTAGCGCGGGCCGGGCGGGTGGTGGCGTCACCGGATCAGCATCCACGAAATGTCGGGCCGGCTCATCCGGATATACGGCCGCGGGGCCCTCTCGCCTCTGGGTAGAGTCTGCGCCAAGAGAGCGGCCCAGCCGTAGGGGTCGCCGTGCGATCCCTAGATTGGTGGCTCCCGTGTCCGACATCTCGATCCTCATCCGCAACGACGCCGGAGAGGAGGAGCGGACCGTCGAGGCCGGCACCAGGGCCTGGCAGCTCTTCGCCGACGATCCCGACGTGGTCGCGGCTCGCGTCGGTGGCGCCTTGAAGGACCTGTCCTACGAGCTTGCCGCCGGTGACGCCGTCGAGTCGGTCGCCATCGGCAGCCCCGACGGGCTGGACATCCTGCGCCACTCGACCGCCCACGTCCTGGCCCAGGCAGTGCAGCAGGTCTTCCCGGACGCCAAGCTCGGCATCGGCCCGCCGATCACCGACGGCTTCTACTACGACTTCGACGTCGAGAGCCCGTTCGTGCCCGAGGACCTCGCCAAGCTCGAGACGGCGATGCGCAAGATCATCAAGGAGAACCAGCGCTTCGAGCGCCGGGTCACCAACGACGCGGACGCGCTGACCGAGCTCGCCGACGAGCCGTACAAGGTCGAGCTGATCGGCCTGAAGGGCTCCGGGAACGCGGAGGACGCAGCCGAGGGAGCCGGCGCCGAGGTCGGCGCCGGCGAGCTGACCATCTACGACAACATCAACCGCAAGGGCGAGGTCGCGTGGAAGGACCTCTGCCGCGGCCCGCACCTGCCGACCACCAAGCGCATCCCGGCGTTCAAGCTGATGCGGAGCGCGGCGGCGTACTGGCGCGGCGACGAGAAGAACAAGCAGCTCCAGCGCATCTACGGCACCGCATGGCCGACCAAGGAGGAGCTCGAGGAGCACCTCCACCGCCTCGAGGAGGCCGAGAAGCGCGACCACCGCAGGCTCGGCCGCGAGCTCGACCTCTTCAGCTTCCCCGACGAGATCGGCTCCGGCCTGCCCGTCTTCCATCCCAAGGGCGGTGTGATCAAGCGCGAGATGGAGGACTACGTCCGCCAGCGCCACATCGAGGAGGGCTTCTCGTACGTCGGCACGCCGCACATCACCAAGGACGGCGTCTTCCACACCAGCGGCCACCTGCCGTACTACGCCGACACGATGTTCCCGCCGATGGAGTTCGAGGGTGCGAACTACCAGCTCAAGGCGATGAACTGCCCGATGCACAACCTCATCTTCAGCAGCAGGGGCAGGTCCTACCGCGAGCTGCCGCTGCGGCTCTTCGAGTTCGGCCACGTCTACCGCTACGAGAAGTCCGGCGTCATCCACGGCCTGACCCGCGTGCGCGGCTTCGCGCAGGACGACAGCCACTCCTACTGCACCCCGGAGCAGGCGCCCGACGAGGTCAAGCACCTGCTGGACTTCATGCTCAGCGTGCTGCGCGACTTCGGCCTCGACGACTTCTACCTCGAGCTCTCGACGCGCGACGACAGCAAGCCGGACAAGTTCGTCGGCTCCGACGAGGACTGGGCGACCGCGACCGAGATCCTGGAGAAGGTCGCCACCGAGTCCGGCCTCGACCTCGTGCCCGACCCGGGCGGCGCGGCCTTCTACGGCCCGAAGATCTCCGTCCAGGCCAAGGACGCCATCGGCCGCACCTGGCAGATGGGCACGGTCCAGTACGACTTCAACCAGCCCGCCCGCTTCGGGCTGGAGTACACCTCGTCCGACGGCTCGAAGCAGCAGCCGGTGATGATCCACTCCGCGAAGTTCGGCTCGATCGAGCGGTTCCTCGGCGTGCTCGTCGAGCACTACGCCGGTGCGTTCCCTCCCTGGCTCGCGCCGATCCAGGTCGAGGGCATCCCGATCGCCGAGCGCCACGCCGACTACCTGTACGACGTCGCGGCCCAGCTCAGGAAGCAGGGCATCCGCGTGGAGGTCGACGACTCCGACGACCGCATGCAGAAGAAGATCCGCAACGCGCAGCTGCAGAAGGTGCCGTTCATGGTCATCGCCGGCGACGCCGACGTGGAGGCAGGCGCGGTCAGCTTCCGCTATCGCGACGGCCGTCAGGACAACGGTGTGCCGATCGCCGAGGCGATCGAGCGAGTCGTCGCCGCCGTACGCTCCCGCGAACAGGTGTGAGGTCGTGATGCGGCTCCGGGTCGGCGCGGCGGCCACCGTTGCGGCCGTCGCGCTGCTCGGCGGCTGCGCGCTGCCCGCGAGCATCACGGGCAAGGACCAGGCGGGGCCGCGGGCGCCGCTCAGCTCGGCCTCCGCGTCCGGCGACGGCGGGGGAGCCGGGGTGCCGTCGGACGCCAGCAGCCTGGCGTCTGCCGCGCAGGAGATGGCGACGCGCGACAACGGCACCGGCGCCCCGGCGGACTCACCCGGTGTTGTCACCGACCCGAGCGCCATGCTCGGCGGAGACATCAGCTGGCCCCAGTGCCCGCCGGGCATGGGCATTCCGCAGAAGCGCTCGACCGGGCAGCCGATGCCGCTGCCCGACGCCGAGTTCGTCGTCGTCGGTCTCACCGACGGACCGGGCTTCGTGGCCAACCCGTGCCTCAAGTCGCAGGTCCAGTGGGTGAAGGTCCACCGGCTGCCGTTGTCGGCGTACTCCGTCGTCAGCTATCCCGACGCCAAGGACCTCGCCAAGTACGGCGCCGACGGACCCTACGACCCGTCCACGCTGCCCGGCAGGCTCAAGAATGTGGGCTACCAGGAGGCGACGTACAACGTCGGCTCGATGGGGAGCGCGGGGCTGAACACCCCGCTGGTGTGGCTGGACGTCGAGAGCGTGCCCGACTTCGACTGGCCCGCGAACAACACCGCGAACAACGCCGCCGTCGTGCAGGGCGAGGCACGCGGCTACAAGGAGGCCGGGTACGCCGTCGGCGTCTACGGCACCCCGACGATCTGGAAGGGCATCGTCGGCGGGCTCACGCTCGGCGGGAACGTCCCGGAGTGGCGTGCCGCGGGCCAGACCTCGCAGGCCGAGGCCACCATCAGGTGCGGCTCCGCGTGGTCCATCCAGGGCGGTCAGGGCGTCCTGGGACAGTGGGTGGAGGAGCGGCGCGATCGCAACCTCACCTGCCCGGGAGCCATGGGCGACCTGAGCAAGTGGTTCGATCGGGGCTGACCGCTCGGCGCGAGACAGGGGTACGACGACGCGGGGACGAGGGGACGATGGTGGACGTGAAGCCGGATGGGCGCCAGCTGCGCTGGCGTGAGCACAACGAGCAGCGCCGTCAGGCGATCGTGCAGGCCGCCGTCGAGGTGCTCGAGAGCCAGCAGCCGGGCGACGAGGCGCAGGTCCAGGCCGTCGCCGACCGCGCGGGCCTGAGCCGCACGGTGATCTACCGGCACTTCGAGGACCGCTCGGACCTCGACCGGGCCGTGCAGCGCTCCATCTGCGACCAGATCGGCCTCGAGCTGCTCTCCGCGCTCGCGATCGACGGCAAGCCCGACGAGATCGTCACCCAGGTCGTCAGCGCCTTCGTGCGCTGGACCGTCGCCCACCCGTCGCTGTTCCTGTTCGCCGACCGCGACCTCGTCGAGTGGGGGCCGAGCCCGATCGCCGAGGCGATGGAGCAGATCGCGGCCGGGATCGAGGACATCATCAGCACCGTCGTCGGCGCGCTCGGCGTGGAGCTGAGCCCCAACGACATGGCCGGCCTGGAGCCGTGGGTGTTCGCGATGATCGGCGGCGTCTTCGCGGCCGTACGACGCTGGCTCGGCCGACCCGAGCGCCGACCGGACACCGAGGGCTTCGTCGCGATGATGGCCGAGGTGATCTGGGTCCAGATCAACGGCATGGCGCTGTCGCGCGGGATCAGCCTCCCGGACCTGCCGGTCGCCGAGCTGCTCCAGCCGCTGAGTGGGGCGGAATGACCGACCCCGACGGCCTGGAGCGCCTGTGGACGCCCTACCGGATGGCCTACGTCCGTGGTGTCGAGGAGCCTGTCGCGGGCCCTCCGAAGCCCGAGTGCCCGTTCTGCCGCATCACGCCCGACCCGGCGACATCGGTCGACGACGGGCTCGTCGTCCATCGCGGCAGCACGTGCTTCGCCGTACTGAACCTGTATCCGTACAACCCGGGCCACCTGATGGTGCTGCCCTACCGCCACGTCGCGGACCTGACCGACCTCGACGACGACGAGACCGACGAGCTGACCGCGCTCACCAAGGAGGCGCTGCGCACGATCCGCGGCGTGTCCTCGCCGGACGCGTTCAACGTGGGCATCAACCTCGGGTCGGCGGCCGGGGGGTCGCTGGCGGCGCACCTGCACCAGCACGTCGTGCCGCGGTGGACCGGTGACGCGAACTTCATGACCGTCACGGGCGGTACCAAGACGCTCCCGCAGCTGCTCGAGAGCACCCGCGATCTCCTGATGGACGCCTGGGGCCGGTAGCCTCCTGCGAGTGCTCGAACGGTTCCGCGCCTTCTGGACCAAACTGTGGGCCCCCGTCGCCCATCTGCTGATCCGGCTCGGGGTGACCCCCAACATGGTCACCTTCGTCGGCACGCTCGGCGTGTCCGCGGCCGCGCTGGTCTTCTTCCCGACCGGACACCTGCTGATCGGCGTGCTGGTGATCACCGTGTTCGTGTTCAGCGACCTCATCGACGGCTACATGGCCCGTACGACGGGACAGGTCTCGTCGTTCGGGTCGTTCTGGGACTCCACGCTCGACCGGATCGGCGACGCCGCGATCTTCGGCGGGCTCGCCCTGTACTTCGCCGGGCCGGGGGACAGCTACCTCTACCTGTGCGTGAGCCTCTACCTGCTCGTGACCGGCAACGTCACGTCGTACGCCCGGGCCAAGGCGGAGTCGCTCGGCATGGACGCCAAGGGCGGCCTGGCCGAGCGCGCCGACCGCCTCGTCTCGACGCTGGTGATGACCGGCCTCGGCGCGCTGCTGGGCCTGCCGATCCTGATGTACGTCACGCTGTGGGCGCTCGCCGCGGCCAGCACCTACACGGTGTTCTTCCGCGTGCTCAAGGTCTACCGGCAGGCGATCGCGCGCGACACCGAGCGGCGCCTCGTCGAGGTCACCGCGGCGGCCGGCGCCGACGCCGTCGTCATCGAGGCCGTCGTCGAGCCGACCCACGATGCGGACGGCCGCCCCGAAGCCTGATCGACGCCGCTCGCGCCGTAGAATCGGCGCTATGAGCGAGCAGCACACCGCCGAGAGCGGCACCGGTACGTCCCGAGTCAAGCGCGGCATGGCCGAGATGCTCAAGGGCGGCGTGATCATGGACGTGGTCACGCCCGACCAGGCCAAGATCGCCGAGGACGCCGGAGCTGTCGCGGTGATGGCCCTCGAGCGCGTGCCCGCCGACATCCGGGCCCAGGGCGGCGTCTCGCGCGCCAGCGACCCGGACATGATCGACGGCATCATCGAGGCCGTCTCGATCCCGGTCATGGCCAAGGCGCGCATCGGCCACTTCGTGGAGGCGCAGGTGCTGCAGAGCCTCGGTGTCGACTACATCGACGAGTCCGAGGTGCTCACGCCGGTCGACTACGCCAACCACATCGACAAGTGGGCCTTCACGGTGCCCTTCGTGTGCGGTGCCACCAACCTCGGCGAGGCGCTGCGTCGCATCACCGAGGGCGCGGCCATGATCCGCTCCAAGGGCGAGGCCGGCACCGGTGACGCCTCCAACGCGGTGACGCACATGCGCACCCTGCGCCAGGAGATCCGCCGGCTGACCGTCCTCAACGAGGACGAGCTGTACGTCGCCGCCAAGGAGCTGCAGGCGCCGTACGAGCTGGTCAAGGAGGTCGCCGCTGCCGGCAAGCTCCCGGTCGTGCTGTTCACCGCCGGCGGCCTCGCCACCCCGGCCGACGCCGCGATGATGATGCAGCTCGGCGCCGAGGGCGTCTTCGTCGGCTCCGGGATCTTCAAGTCCGGCAACCCGGCCCAGCGCGCCGAGGCCATCGTGAAGGCCACGACCTTCTACGACGACCCCGACGTGATCGCGAAGGTCTCCCGCGGTCTCGGTGAGGCCATGGTCGGCATCAACGTCGACGAGATCCCGCAGCCCCACCGCCTCGCTGAGCGCGGCTGGTAGCTCAGCGACTCCCGTCGCCACCGGGTCCGCAGCCTACGGCTGCGGACCCGGTCCCATTTCGGGTCTCGACGAGCCGTGGAGCGGGTCACGGTAGGCGCTCGCGGCGGTTCGTGCAGAGGAACAGGAGATCCTTTTCCTTGGGACTTCGGTCCCCGGACCGGTTTGGCAAAATCCCAGGTGGAATGGGCACAAAGTCCCGCATTCCACCACGCGCCCCGACCCCGCGCGCCTAGCGTCGGCCTCGCTCCAGACGCCCCAAGGCGTCCCAACAATCGACGTTTCCGGCTCGGCGGGACGGAACGGGGATTCACCGATGAAGAAGACCACCAAGGGCGCCATCGCAGCGTCCGGCGCCGCTGTCCTGCTGATGGGCGGCGCAGGCACCCTCGCCTACTGGACCGGCTCGCAGACCGTTGCCGGCACCTCCATCACCTCGGGTGAGCTCAAGCTCGGCGCGCCGTCGTGCGGCGGCTGGGTGTACGACGGAACGTCCACCAGCGTCACCAATTTCGTCCCTGGCGACGTCGTGTCCGAGACCTGCACCTTCGGCATCACCGCGATCGGCGACAACCTGAGCGCCAAGGTCACCGCGCCTGCGTCGGTGTCGCGAAGCGGCACCGACCCGACATCCGCCTCGGCGACCGTCGCCGCGACCTATTCGCTCAGCGGCGCGGGTGGTGCCAGCGGGGCGATCCTGGACAAAGACACCATCACGTCCGCCGACAACGCCAAGACCCTGACTGCCGTCATCAAGGTCAGCTTCCCGTTCGGCACCGACGAGAGCGCGTCGAAGACTGTCAACGCGAACGACACCCAGAGCTGGACGGCCTCGCTCGACGACCTCACGGTCAGCCTCACGCAGATCCAGACCGCGGCCAACCCGGCTACCTGAGCAGTCGCGATCTGATCTCGTCATCGGATGAAGGACGGGTCGACTCCCATGAAGGTGCTCGGTTGGCTGGGACAGGTCATGTCCTGGTTGGTGATCCTGTGTGTGGCGTTGGTGCTGGCGGTCGCGGTCATAGTGCCGCGGCTCGCCGGCGCCACGCCGTACACGGTGCTCACCGGATCGATGCGACCGCACTATCCGCCAGGAACCCTGGTGGTCGTGAAGCCGGTCGATGCCGACACCCTGTCGGTGGGCCAGGTGGCGACCTACCAGATCCAGTCGGGGGAGCCCGCCGTGGCGACCCACCGGATCGTTGCGATCGGCACCACGCTCACCGGGCAGCACGTGTTCACCTTCAAAGGTGACGCCAATCCTTCGCCGGACCCAGCGCCGGTTCAGCCGGCGCAGATCCGCGGCCAGCTCTGGTACGCCGTGCCGTACCTGGGCTACGCCAACAACGTGCTCACCGGTCACCAGCGGCAGGTCGCCGTGGTGATCGTGGCCGGGCTGCTCATCGGGTACGCCGTCCTCATGTTCGCCGGTGCCCTCCGGGACCGGCGGCGGAGGCGGCGGCCCGGGAGCGGCGGCGATCCGGAGCGGCTGCCGGCACGGCCGGCCCACGTGGCCGCCGTACCGGAGACGACGCCGCTGCTGGTCATGGGCGGGGGAGTCGTCACCTTCCTGCTCGCCTCGGGCCTGATCGGGCTGGTCCACCGCCGATCGGTGGCCAGGCTGCACGGCTAGCCGCCCGCCTCACCCACACCTTCTCCTCCCATCGAATGACGCCGAAGGAGCCATCCGTCGTGATCCGTCGTCTCGTCGCCTGCCTGGCGGCCGCCCTCGCGGTGGTCGTCGGCGCGCAGCCGGCGCACGCGGCGGCTCCCGATATCGGCTTCAGCCCCGACGGCGTGCACTGGTCGTCGAAGCTCACCCAGCCGTTGTTCGACGATGCGGTGCGCTGGGTTCCGGGTGACTCGCGGCAGGCCTCCTTCTACGTCCGCGACCAGGGGCCGACCGACGGCGACATGGTCGTCGACGTGGTCGCGGGCGACGCGCACCAGCTGCTCTCCTCGGGCGACGTGACGATCGCCGCACGTGTCGGCTCCGGCGGCTGGGTCGACGTGCACGCGGGCAAGACCCGCGTGACCCCGGCCGTCCTGGGCATCGCGCGCTCCGCCGCCGATCGGGTCACGGTGCGGGTGGCGCTGGCTCCCTCGGCCACCGTGGGCGAGGACCTGAAGACCTCGTTCCACCTCCAGGTGACGATGTTCCAAGGTGGCGTCGAGGGCATCCACCTGCACAACGGCCACGGCAACGGCGGCAACGGGCAGGGGGCGAGCGGCGTCGGCGGCGCGGGATCGGGCCTGCCGAACACCGGGTCGCCGGTGGCCGTCGGCTGGATCTGGCTCGCCGCCGGGCTCATCGGGGCCGGCCTCGCGCTCGTCGTACGACGGAAGCGGGAGGTGCGCCATGACTGAGACCAGATCCACCTGGTTCGGCCGCGGCCGCACGCGGGCTCTGCTGTCCGCGGGACTCCTGCTCGGTGCCGGCGCGGTCGCCACGTCGGCGTACTGGACCTCGTCGGCGAAGGTCACCGGCACCACCATCACCGCCGGCGCGATGAACATCGACCTGGCGAACGACGTCGCCGTGAAGCCCGAGACCTACACGTGGTCGGGCCTGAACCTCGCCGGCATGACGGCCGGCTCGACCGCGGCCGCGGTGCTGAAGGTTTCCAACAACTCCACCGGCGCGCTGACCTTCTCCTACCGCGTTCAGGCGGCTGCGACCAACGCCTCGGGCCTGGGCGGTGCGCTCAGGCTGACGGTGCTGAGCGGCGGCACCGTCAGCGGATCGACCTGCACCGGCGGCACCGCCATCGGCTCGGGCGGCGCGACGCTGAACGGCTTCGACCAGCCGGCCGCGGCCGACCTGGCGCCCGGGCAGTCGGCGAGCCTCTGCGTGCAGGTGGGCCTCCCGACCGGTACGGGCGTCGCGGCAGGCTCCACGTCGACCGTCACCTTCACCTTCCCCGCGACGCAGGTGCACTCATGAGCAGGATCGTTCGGATCGCACGCGAGGCAGCCCTCTGGACCGGTGGGCTGCTGGGCGCGCTCTGCCTGGTCTCGCTGCTCGCGGGATGGGTGCTCCACGTGACGCCGCTGGTCTTCGCGTCCGGGTCGATGACGCCGTCGTACGGCGTGGGCTCGCTGGGCATCGCCCACCAGGAGGCGGCGTCCGACATCAGGGTCGGCGACGTCGTCAGCGTCGTCAACGACCAGGGCCTGCGGGTCACCCACCGGGTCGTCGCGGTCGCGCACCAGGGCGGCGACGCCGTGCTGACGCTGCGGGGCGACGCCAACAACACGCCCGACGGCCAGACCTATCGCGTCGCCTCGGCACCCCGTGTGGTCCTCGACGTCCCGTACGCCGGCTACGTGCTCAACACCGTCGCCAGCCCGTACGGCGTGGCCGTCGCTGCGGCCGGTGTGATGGGGCTGCTGCTCCTCGCCTTCGGCGGATCGGCCGGATCGGCCAACCGCCGCCGCGTCCGCACCCTCGTGCCCGTCGGCGTCGTGTCGGCGCTGGTCGTCGGGGGAGTCGCCGGCGCGAGCGGCGCCGCACCGTGGGCCTTCACCTCGGCCTACTGGACCGACTCCGCGACCGCCACCGTCGACGCGAGCGTCGCCGGCTCCGTCGACACGACGCCGCCGACGCTGAGCAGCCCGACGCCGGCGGACGGTGCCTACGACACGGCCTGGTCGAACCTCGGGTGCGGCGGCACGTCGCAGCTCTGCGTCAACGCGACCGACGTCGGGTCGGGCGTCGGCACGGTCACCGTCCAGATGTTGCGGACAGGCACGGTCCAGCAGTGCTGGAACGGATCGGTCTTCGTCAGCGGAACCGCATGCGCGGCGCGGTCGATGTCCGTCGCCGCGGGCAGCCAGTACGCCTCCAGCGGTCTCGCCTCCGGGATCATGGTGCTGGGGACCTACCAGGCGAACTTCACCGCGACCGACGTCGCCGGCAACCAGTCCACGCTCTCGGTCGGCTTCAGCGTCGGCCCGGTCATCAGCAGCTGCACGCGCAACACCTCGAGCGGGGCGATCACCATCAGTTGGAGCCCGGTCGCCGGTGCGACGTCGTACAGCGCGCAGAGCTCGTCGCCCGGCGTCGGCTCCAACGCCAACCCGCCGGTCACGCTGAACGTCGGCAAGAACGCGTCCGGCACGGTCCAGGTGACCGCTGTCGGTCCGACGGGCCAGGTGACCTCGGCGGGGTGGACGTACAGCGGCGGCGGCTCCAACCAGACCTGTCACTCGTGAGTCCGGACAGGGCCTCCTAGTCATTCGGGACCAGGGTCCCGGGCGCGTTCGGTCGGACCTGGGCCGAGGAGGGCAGAAGTCCCGGCATTAGCGACTTTTCGGTCAGATGCGCGCCTAGCGTCGCGAGTGTCGACGCGGATCTGCCGCGCGATCGTCACTTCCTACGGGGGCACCAACGATGAGCAAGACCGAATCGCCCGCGACCAAGCACCGGAGCCGTCGCCGCCACCTCGCACCGCTGATGTGGGCCAGCGGCGCCGTCGCCGCGGTGCTGCTGGTCCTGGGCGTCAACGGCACCCTGTCGGACTGGGCGACCGCGAAGATCACCAACGACACCAACACGGTGAAGGCGGCCGACTCGGTGATCCTGCAGGAGTCCGGCCCGAACAGCGCGGTGTGCAACTCGACCGACTCCGCCGACGCGTCCAACGAGTACACCTGCTCCACCATCAACAAGTACGGCGGCACCGCCACGCCGCTCGAGCCCGGTGACGACCAGAGCGTCACGGTCACCATGACGAACACCGGCACCGCGTCCGGCTCGCTGACGCTCAAGCCGAGTGCGTGCGGCATGACCGGCGGCAGCCCCACGGCGAGCTCCAGCATCTGCGCCGTCGCGACCGTCACCGTCAGCTGCACCTCGCCGTCCGCCCTCGACACCACCGCCACGCCGGCCACACTCGACGACTTCACCGGCGGCGGCGCGCAGTCGGTTGCGACGCTGGACGCCGGCGCCTCGACCGACTGCACCTTCGACGTGGCGCTGCCCAGCGACGCCTCGCCGCAGATCGCCGGTCAGGTCGCCTCGCAGCCCCTGGTCTGGACGCTGACGGCGACCCCCTGATCCATGGCCCCCAAGCACGCGTCTCGGGGGCGGGCTCGCCGTCGTGGACGCCGGCGCCGGCCCGGACCGGGAGCGATCCTGGTCGGCGCCTGCGGCCTCGCCGCGGCGATGCTGACGCTCAGCGTCGACGGAACCCTGTCGGACTGGTCGACGGCGATCATCGGCAACAGCACCGACACGGTCGCCACGGCCGCGGCCGTGATCCTGCAGGAGGTCGGGCCCGACGGCACCGCCGCCCACACGTCCCAGACCTGCCGCTCCAGCGACGGCGCGTCCAACTCCGCCACCTGCTCGACGATCAACAAGTACGGCGGCACCAGCTCGCCGCTGGTGCCCGGCGGCAGCCAGGCCACCGACGTCACCTTCACCAACCTCGGTGCGGCCGACGCGTCGAGCTTCGTGCTCACCCCGGGCACCTGCGCGTCGTCCCCGTCGACCGGAACGCCGACCCCGAACAACCTGTGCACGACCGACCTGACGGTCGCGATCAGCTGCTCGGGCGGCTCGACGTACGCCGCCGGGTCGGCCTGGACCGACCTCGTCCGTGGCGCCGGTCCCGCGGGCACCATCCCCACGCTCACCCACGCGGCGGGCCTGGCGGCGGGCGCGTCGGCGACCTGCCGCTTCACCGTCGCCCTGCCCTCGGGCGCCTCCGTGCTCGACCAGGGCGTGACCGTCAGCCAGCCCCTCACCTGGACCCTGGACAAGTGACCCGGCCCCGTCACCGGCGACCATCTCGCGGCCCCGGCCGCTGGGTGGTCGCCGTGGCGGGCACGGCCCTGCTCGGCCTCGCGTGGGGAACCTCCGGGACGCTGTCGTCCTGGACCGCCGGTCAGGTCCTGGACTCCACCGACACCGCGGGGACCGGCGGCATCGCCGTCACCCACGCCTACGGCAGCACCTGCGTCGGAGCGATGCGTACGGCGTCCCAGGCCTGCGCCGCGTCCCTCACCCCGGCCACGGCACTGCCGGCGACGTCCGTGACCGACTCGATCACCAACGACAGCGGCCGGTCGATCACCCAGAGCGTCACCGCGAGGTCGTGCGCCCCCGTCCAGCTCGCCGACTCCGCGACGTCCACGAACCCGCTGCTGCCGCGCAACGACATCGCCTTCAGCCCTGGCGGCGGTCCGGGATCGGTGAGCGGGAGCGGCGCGGTGGCGCTCGGCACGACGGGCTACGCCACCGACACCACCGCGCAGACGGTGGGCGGCACTCCCGGCGGTCTCATCTCCCTCGTCGAGTACGACTACGGCTACGGGGTGTGGTTCAAGACGACCGCGACCACCGGCCGGCTCTTCGGCCTCGCGTCGAACCCGAGCAACACCTCGTCCACCTCGACCACGACCTACGACCGGACGCTCTCGCTGTCCGCAGGCAAGCTGGTCTTCGCGGCCGCCGGTGCGCCTGCGGTGACGAGCTCGGGGACCGTCAACGACGGCAGCTGGCACTACGCCTACGTGTCGCTCACGTCCAGCGCCATCACGCTGGTCCTCGGCCTGACGGTCACGACCAAGGACACCGTCTACGTCGACGGCAGCTCGGTCGGCAGCGCCTCGGGCTCGAGCTCGCTGAGCACGCCGACCGGCTACTGGAGCGTCGGCGGCGGGTTCGCCGGCTCGCTGTCCGGCTTCGCCGACTACAACGGCACGAGCTCGCCGACCAGCCCGCCCGCATCGCCGTACTCCGGCGCGACCGACGTGTGGCCGCTCAACGACAGCGGCTACTCGACGTACGCCGGGACGATGCCGACCGGGATGACCACTCCGTGCGCGCGGGTCGCCGCCGCGCTCACCTTCGCCAGCCCCTCCGCCGGCACCGGGATGGTCGGGCTCGGCACGCTGGCCTCCACGACCTACCCGATCGCCGCTCCCGCCGCGGGCGCGACGCAGACGATGACGATCACGACCAGCCAGGGGCCGGGCTACACCTCCGACCTGGCGGGGCTGCACCTCTACGTCCCGCTGGTCTTCAGCTACGGCACCAGCCCGGCCACGGGCTGGACGCTGATGATGCAGTGGGCGGGCGACGCGAGGGACGTGGTGATCGCATGAGCGAGTCGCGGTTCCTGAGGATGCTCAGCTGGGCGCTGCTCGCGCTGCTGGTCGGCGGGATCGCCTGGGCCGGCATCTGGCGTCTCGAGGGCGGTCGCTGGGAGCGGGTCGAGACCGCGTCCATGGGATCGGTCGCGCCGGTGAACACCCTGCTGTGGGTGGAGCCGGCCAGGTTCTCCGACCTCAGGGTCGGCGACTTCATCACGTTCCACCCGCCCGGTCACCCCGACGTGACCTACAGCCACCGCGTCCACGTCATCAACCCCGACGGCACGATCGGCACCAAGGGCGAGATCACCCCGCCGGACCCGTGGACGATCACGAGCAAGGACCTCGTCGGCAAGGTGGTCATGCGCTGGAAGGGCGTGGGCTGGCTGGTCGTCGCCGCGCCCTTGCTGCTGGTCGGGGGACTCCTGCTCTGGCTGGCCGTCTGGCGCATCCGCGAGCCGCGCTGGCGGCTGCCGACCACCGTCGTCGGTGCGGCCCTGATCCTCAGCCTGGCGATCGTGGTCTACCGCCCGCTGATCCAGGCCGAGCAGCTGGGCTTCAGCTCGGTGCCGGGCGGGGCGCGGGCGACGTACGTCTCGACGGGGCTGCTGCCGGTGCGGCTGCAGGCCTACCGCGGCGAGCACGCGGACCTCGGCGACGGGCACGTCGGCACGGTCCTGGTCACCCAGCGCGACGGCAACGGCCGCTACGGCATCACCATGCGCCCGCACATCCCGCCCTGGTGGTGGCTGGTGCTCGTCCTGGCGTGCTTCGTGCCGGCGCTGTGGACCCTCGTCGTCGGGCTGCCGTCCGAGGTCGAGCCGAAGAGGCGCAGGGCCGCCTCGTAGGCTTGGCGTTCGTGCCAGCGATCGGAGTCTTCGCCCTGCAGGGGGACGTGCGCGAGCACCTCCATGCCCTCACCGAGCTCGGTGCCGACGCGTTCGCCGTACGGCGCCCCGAGGAGCTCGAGCGCTGCGACGGACTGGTGGTCCCGGGCGGCGAGTCCACCACGATGTGGAAGCTCGCCCGGACCTTCGACCTGCTCGAGCCGATGCGGGCCCGGATCAAGGCCGGCATGCCGGCGCTCGGCACCTGCGCGGGCATGATCATGCTCGCCGACCGCATCGTCGGCGGAATGCCCGACCAGGAGACGGTCGGCGGCCTCGACGTGACCGTACGACGCAACGCGTTCGGCCGGCAGGTCGACTCGTTCGAGACCCAGCTGGCCGTCGTCGGCCTCGACGACCCGGTGCACGCGGTGTTCATCCGCGCGCCGTGGGTCGAGCAGACCGGTCCGGACGTCGAGGTCCTCGCCTCGGCGATGGACCACCCCGTCGCCGTACGGCAGGGGCGGCTGCTGGCGACGTCGTTCCACCCCGAGGTCGACGGTGACCGCCGGATCCACCGCCTCTTCCTCGATCTGGTGCCCGGATAGGATTGTCCGGTTCGGTAACGAAGCAGGGAAGTCAGGGAACGAGGGACTGATGTCGGGCCACTCCAAGTGGGCAACCACGAAGCACAAGAAGGCCGTGATCGACGCGAAGCGCGGCAAGCTCTTCGCCAAGCTCATCAAGAACATCGAGATCGCCGCCAAGATGGGTGGTCCCGACCCGTCCGGCAACCCCACGCTGTACGACGCCATCCAGAAGGCGAAGAAGCAGTCGGTTCCGAACAAGAACATCGACTCCGCGGTCAAGCGCGGCGGTGGTCTCGAGGGTGGCGGCGTCGACTACGAGACGATCATGTACGAGGTCTACGGCCCTCAGGGCGTCGCGATCCTGATCGAGTGCCTCACCGACAACCGCAACCGTGCCGCGATGGAGGTCCGCACCGCGGTCACCCGCAACGGCGGCACCATGGCCGACCCCGGCTCGGTCTCGCGGCTGTTCAACCGCAAGGGCGTCGTCGTGGTGCAGAAGAGCCAGGAGGGCAAGGAGGTCGACGAGGACGCCGTCCTCGAGGCCACCCTCGACGCGGGCGCCGAGGAGGTCAACGACCAGGGCGAGAGCTTCGAGATCCAGTCCGAGGCCGGTGACGTCGTCGCCGTACGCACCGCTCTGCAGAACGCCGGCATCGACTACGACTCCGCCGACGTCCAGTTCGTGGCCAGCATGGACATCCCCGTCGCCGAGCCCGACGCCGCAGCCAAGGTCTTCCGCCTCGTCGACGCGGTCGACGACCTCGACGACGTGCAGAACGTCTTCAGCAACGCCGACATCCCCGACGAGGTCCTGGAGACCATCGACGCCTGACGAGAGGGCCGATCCCCTCGAATCCGGTGCTGCGACTGCGGATCGGGTCTAGCGTCTGTCGACCAGCGCGCTCCACGGGTCAGGGGAATGCCATGCGCTCTCGAATCATCGCCGCGTGGGTAGCGGCTCTGCTCGCCACGGCCGTGCTGGGCCCACGACGGCGCCTGCGCATGCGTTCGGAGAGGTGTACGTGCACGATCCGAGCGGCGATCGTGCCCAAGCCACTCAGGCTCGACGCGACGCGCTCGACATCACCGCTTGGTCGGTGGTCGACGCAGGACCCTGGGTGGTCGTGCACATCCACTTCAGGAATCTCGTGCTTCCGCCCGGCAAGAACTCCTGCCGCTTCGAGTACTTCGCGGGGCGCGCCATCCCGCGCAACCTGGTCGACGACGAGTTCTTCCTGCGGGCGGACGGCACGATGGACAACGCGATGGCCGGGTACGCCGCCGTGTCGGCGCATGCGTCGCCGGCGCGGGATGTGGCCACGATCGTCACTCCGCGTCGTGTGCTGCCTGACAGGATCACGACCTACGACGTCGGTTCGGACGGAACCTGTGCTGACGGTCATCTCTCGGTCGGCTGGGACGACAGCGCTCAGCGACGGTGGTTGCGCATCCGTCGCTGAGCCCGCGTGTCGCCCCTCCGTCGTGACGTGACTCATCTACTCTGCGAACAGACGTTCGATACGGAGGTGGCATGTGCGCGTGCTCGGGATCGATCCCGGCCTGACCCGCTGCGGTCTGGGCGTGGTCGAGGGCGACGTCGGCCGGCCGCTGTCGCTGGTCGACGTGGGCGTCGTACGCACGTCGGCGCACATCGCCGTGCCCGATCGGCTCGTGACCATCGAGCGCGGGATCGACGCGTGGCTCGACGAGCACCGGCCCGACCGGGTGGCGATCGAGCGGATCTTCGCGCGCTCCGACGTCTCCACGATCATGGGCACGGCGCAGGCTGCGGGCATCGCGATGGTCTGCGCCGCACGGCGCGGGCTGCCCGTCGCGCTGCACACGCCCAGCGAGGTCAAGGCGGCGGTGTCGGGCAGCGGTCGTGCCGACAAGGCGCAGGTCGGGGCCATGGTGACCCGCATCCTCCGCCTCGAGGCGATGCCGAAGCCCGCCGACGCCGCCGACGCGCTCGCGCTGGCCATCACCCACATCTGGCGTGGGGGCGCCCAGGCGCGCATCGACCAGGCGCTCGCCAGGTCTCGACCGGCTCGACCGGCCCGACCGGCCTCGCCCGAGGCTCGTTCGACGATGGGAGCACGATGATCGCGTTCGTCCGTGGCAAGGTCGCCGGGCTGACCCTCAGCAGCGCCGTCGTCGAGGTCGGGGGAGTCGGGCTCGAGCTGATGTGCACGCCCGGCACGCTCGCCGGGCTGCGCACCGGCCAGGAGGCCACGCTGCCGACGAGCATGGTGGTCCGCGAGGACTCCCTGACCCTGTTCGGCTTCGCCGACGAGGACGAGAAGACGATCTTCGAGCTGGTCCAGACGGCCTCCGGCGTGGGCCCGAAGCTGGCCCAGGCGATCGTCGCGGTGCTGTCGCCCGACGGCGTGCGCACCGCCATCGCGGGTGAGGACGTCAAGACGCTGACCAAGGTCCCCGGCATCGGCCAGAAGGGCGCGCAGCGGATCATCCTCGAGCTCAAGGACCGGATCGGAGCGCCGGTCGGCGCCGGCGGCCGGCAGCCCGTCGCGGCGGCGGCCGAGCCGTGGCGCGACCAGGTGCTCCAGGGCCTGACCGGCCTCGGCTACAACGCCAAGGACGCGGAGAAGGCGGTCGAGGCCGTGGCGGACGAGGCCGCGTCCGGCGTACCCAACGTCAGCGCGCTGCTGCGCTCGGCGCTGCGCGCCCTGGCAAGGTAGTCCGATGCCCTTCCACGAGGACGAGCTGGCCGAGGCCGAGCAGTCCCACCTGAGGTCGCTGACGGCCGCGGACGCCGACGGCGACGAGCGGGCCGTCGAGGCGGCTCTGCGTCCGCGCACGCTCGACGAGGTGGTCGGCCAGGCGCGGGTCCGCGACCAGCTCGGTCTGGTGCTCGAGGCGGCGCGTCAGCGCGGCCGGACCCCCGACCACGTCCTGCTCTCCGGGCCGCCCGGGCTCGGCAAGACGACCCTGTCGATGATCATCGCCGCCGAGATGAGCGCGGCGCTGCGGGTGACCAGCGGTCCGGCGATCACGCACGCCGGTGACCTCGCCTCGATCCTGTCCGGGCTCAACGAGGGCGACGTGCTGTTCGTCGACGAGATCCATCGGATGTCACGGCCGGCCGAGGAGATGCTCTACCTCGCGATGGAGGACTTCCGGGTCGACGTCGTCATCGGCAAGGGACCGGGGGCCACCGCGATCCCGCTGGAGATCCCGCCCTTCACCCTGGTCGGCGCCACGACCCGCGCCGGCCTGCTGCCCGGCCCGCTGCGCGACCGGTTCGGCTTCACCGCGCACCTCGAGTTCTACGAGCCCGCCGAGCTCGACCTCATCGTCCACCGCTCCGCCGGGCTGCTCGGCGTCGAGCTCACCGACGAGGGCTCCGCCGAGATCGCCTCCCGCTCGCGCGGCACGCCGCGCATCGCCAACCGGCTGCTACGGCGAGTCCGCGACTACGCCCAGGTGCGCGCCGACGGCGTGGTCACCAGGGGAGTGGCCGAGGCCGCGCTCGACCTCTACGAGGTCGACGAGCTCGGCCTCGACCGGCTCGACCGTGGAGTCATCGACGTCCTGTGCCGCCGGTTCGGCGGTGGGCCGGTCGGCATCTCCACCCTCGCCGTCGCGGTCGGCGAGGAGCGTGAGACGGTAGAGGAGGTGGCCGAGCCCTTCCTCGTCCGCAACGGCTTCCTGGCTCGTACGCCGAGGGGCCGGATCGCGACCCGGGCCGCGTGGACGCACCTGGGGCTCACGCCGCCCGCCGTCCCGCCCGAGGGGGCGGACACACCCTTGTTCACGGACTGACCCCGTCGACGTACGGATCGCTGGCTAGACTTGCGCGTCGGTCCGACCGCCGACGTAGAAGTCCAACCCAGGAAGAGGTCCTCGTTCGTGAAGCAGATCGTGCCGTGGCTCTGGATCCTTGCGATCGCGATCGTCTTCTGGCTCCTCTTCGTGCGGCCCGCGAGCCGTCGGCAGGCCGAGACGGCGAAGCTCCAGCGCAGCATCGAGGTCGGTGACGAGGTCGTCCTGACCTCGGGCGTCTTCGGGAGGGTCGTGGAGCTCACCGACGACCACGTCGGCGTCGAGATCGCCGCGGGCGTCGTGATCCGGGTGCTCCGGGGCGCGATCGGCTCCAAGCTCGACCGCGACGCCGAGCGCGCCGACGACCAGACCGACGACCAGACCGACGACCAGACCGACGACCAGACCGACGAGGGCGGCGACACGCCCGCAGCCGCCGACGACACGGCCGCGACGGCCGACACCACCGACGACCCCGACGTCGTCGACGGAGAGGACTGAACCCATGGCGGCCCGACGCCCCCGACCCGGTCGGACCCTTGTGATCTTCTTCCTCGGCATCGCCGTGCTCTACGGACTCGTGGCCCTGGCCGGGATCTCCGGCAACGGCAAGGGCTCCACGTGGAAGCCCGCGCTCGGCCTCGACCTCGAGGGCGGCACCCAGATCACCCTGCGGGCGACGAAGACGCCGACCAAGGCCAACCTCGACGAGGCCCAGCGGATCATCGACCAGCGCATCAACAGCTCGGGCGTCTCCGAGGCGACGGTCACCACCCAGGGCAACTCCGACATCGTGGTGTCGATCCCGAAGTCGACCAGCAACGCCGACCAGCTCGAGGCGACCGCCAAGCGCCAGGCCGTGCTGCGGTTCCGCCTCGTCGCCTGTGGTCCGAACGGCGGCGACCCGTGCTCCTCGGCCGTGAGCCAGGGGGCGGGACAGTCCGCCGGAGCGCCGGTTGCGCCCACCGCGCCGGCCGGCAACCCGCGGCCCGCGCCTGCTTTCGGCAAGGTCGCGGGCAAGCCGAAGAAGCCGTCGGCGACCACGACTGCGAAGTCCTCCGCACCGAAGGCGACCACGAGCGCTCAGCCCAAGGCGACGTCGTCCGCCTCCGCGCCGGCAACGGCAGGTGCCGGCACGACGTCGGGCTCCAGCTCCGATCCGAACTCGGCGCAGGCGGCGATGGCGTGGGCCGCATCCCCTGATGCTGCCTCGATCGCCGCCTTCCAGAAGTACACCTGCAACAACGACGGTGTCCTGCTCGGATCCGACGGCAAGCCCGCCAACCTGCCCGACGTGCCCTCCAAGCCGCTGATCACCTGCGGCGCGCCCGGCACCGACTCGGCCGGGGGGCCGTACCTCCTGTCCCCGTCGGTCGTCGAGGGCCGCGAGCTCACCGACGCGTCGGCCGGCATCCCGACGGGCCAGCTCGGGTGGGTCGTCAACCTGACCATGGGCAACGACACGAGCAAGGCGTACCCGCCCGGCAGCCCCGGCGCCCAGGACGACTTCGCCACGATCAGCGGCAAGCTGCACGGCACCAACAAGCAGTTCGCCATCGTGCTCGACGGCAAGGTGATCTCGGCCCCCACGTTCAACGCCGTGATCAACGACGGCAAGTCGCAGATCTCCGGCAGCTTCAGCGAGACGTCCGCGACCTCGCTCGCCACCAGCCTCAAGTACGGCGCCCTGCCGATCGCCTTCGGGCAGCCGACGGTCGTCACGGTGGGTCCGTCCCTCGCGGGCAACCAGCTGCACGCGGGCATGCTGGCCGGGGCGATCGGTCTCGCCCTGGTCATGCTCTACTGCCTGCTCTACTACCGCGGCCTCGGTGGCGTCGTGGTCGCGTCGCTGTTCGTGGCGGCGTCCATCACCTACGCGATGGTGCTGCTGCTCGGCCAGACGGCCGGCTTCACGCTCACGCTGCCCGGCATCGCGGGTCTGATCATCGCCGTCGGCATCACAGCGGACTCGTTCGTCATCTTCTTCGAACGCATGCGTGACGAGATGCGTGAAGGCAAGTCGATGCGGGTCGCGGTCGAGTCCGGCTGGCACCGCGCTCGCATCACGCGACTCGCCGCGAACACGGTCTCGGTGCTCTCGGCCCTGGTCCTCTACATCTTCGCCAGCGGCGAGGTGAAGGGCTTCGGTTTCGCGCTCGGCCTCTCGACCATCGTCGACCTCGCCGTGCTGTTCTGGTTCACCAAGCCGATGGTGTCCTACCTCGCGCAGTTCAAGGCGTTCAACTCCGGCCGCAAGTGGTCCGGCCTCAGCAAGGAGACCCTCGGCATGGACTCGCCGCGAACCCGCACCGCAGGAGGGGAGGCCTGATGGGCAAGATGTCCCGGCTGGGCAACGACCTCTACCAGGGTCGCAAGTCCATCAACTTCGTCGGCAAGCCATGGCTCTGGTACGCCGTCTCCGTCGTCCTCGTCGCCCTGGCCCTGAGCGCGATCGCCTTCAAGGGCCTCAACTTCGGCGTCGAGTTCACCGGCGGCTCGTCCATCACGGACAACGTCGGATCCGGCAACGCCACCCAGGCCAACGCGGACAAGCTCGCGTCGACGATCGGCGGCGCGTCGATCGCCAATGCGGCGAACCCGACGGTCACGACCGCCGGCGACAAGGCCCTCATCGTCCAGACCCAGAACCTGACCACCGCGCAGAACGACGCGGTCGACAAGCTGATCACCCAGCAGTTCCCCCAGGTGCAGGCGAGCGACATCTCCAAGAGCGACATCGGCCCCAGCTGGGGCAAGGAGGTCGCCGACCGCGCTGGTCTCGGTGTCGCGATCTTCCTGGTGCTGGTGGTCATCTTCATCTGGGCGTACTTCCGAGAATGGAAGATGTCGGCCGCCGCGATCGTCGCGCTGGTCCACGACTGCGGCCTCACGATCGGCGTCTACGCGCTCTCGGGCTTCGAGGTCACTCCCGCGGCCGTCACCGGCCTGCTGGCGATCCTGGGCTTCTCCCTCTACGACACGGTGGTCGTCTTCGACAAGATCAAGGAGAACACCACCAAGCTCCGCAAGAAGACCCAGTCGTACGGCGACGCGGCCAACCTCGCGGTCAACCAGACCCTCGTCCGGTCGATCAACACCTCGATCGTGGCGCTCATCCCGATCGGCGCGATCCTCTGGGTCAGCGCCGTACAGCTCGGCGCCAGCACGCTGAAGGACCTGGCGCTCGCGCAGTTCGTCGGCATGGGTGCCGGCGTGTACTCCTCGATCATGCTCGCGCCCCGGGTGATCGTGCACCTCAAGGGCCGCGAGTCGGAGGTGAAGGCGCAGAACAAGCGTGCGGCGAAGGCCAAGGCGAAGGCCTCGGTCGACCCCTACGCCTCGGTGCCCGCGTTCGCCGAGGACATGCCGGTCCAGAGCCCCGAGCCCGATGCGCCGGATGCCGGCGAGGACTACCAGGGCTACGAGACGCCGAAGACCCCGCGTCCTGAGCCGAGGACCTCGCCGATGGGCAAGGGCCGCACGCTGCCCGAGCAGCACCGCCCCGTCGGCGAGAGCAGCTCGTCGGGTCGCAACCAGCCGCAGCGCAACACCCGCTCGCAGCGCGGGAAGTAGCCCTCGACATGGTGGCCGACCCGGTGACCGGCGTCCTCGAGCGGCTCGTGCGCGACGTCCCGGACTTCCCCGAGCCCGGGGTGCTGTTCAAGGACATCATGCCGCTGCTGGCCGACCACGAAGGCTTGCGGACCGTCGTCGACGCGCTGGCCGCGGTCGGTCGCGACCACGCCGGCGAGGTCGTGGTGGACAAGGTGATCGGGATGGAGTCGCGCGGCTTCATCCTGGGTGCGCCGGTCGCGCTTGCGCTGGGGGTCGGCTTCGTGCCGGCCCGCAAGCCCGGCAAGCTGCCGGGCGAGCGGCTGTCGGTCTCCTACGCCCTGGAGTACGGCGAGGCCACCCTCGAGATCCAGAAGGACGCCCTGCAGCAGGGCGAGCGGGTGCTCGTCGTCGACGACGTGCTCGCCACCGGCGGCACCGCCGCCGCCACCGCCGAGCTCGTACGACGGGCGGGCGCCCGGGTGGCCGCGATGGCGTTCCTCATGGAGCTGTCGTTCCTGCGCGGCCGCGAGGCCGTGGCCGGCGAGCAGGTCACCGCTCTGCTGACGGTCTGACCGCCTCCGCTGCCTCACGGGCCGGTGCCCTCGGCGTGGTGCGTCACTAGACTGGACCAATGACCGAGGAACGCACCGCCCCGAGACCCTCGGCGGTGCGTGCCCGGCTGGCTCGGATGGGCAGCCGCAACAGCGTCAACCCGGTGCTCGAGTCGCTGTTCCGCGCCGTACGCGCCAACCACCCGAAGGCCGATCTCGCGCTCCTCGAGCGTGCGTACACGACAGCCGAGCGGCTGCACGGCGATCAGATGCGCAAGAGCGGCGACCCGTACATCACCCACCCGCTCGCCGTCACGACGATCCTGGCCGGCATCGGGATGACCGAGACCACGCTGGTGGCCGCCCTCCTGCACGACACGGTCGAGGACACGCCGTACACGCTGGAGCAGTGCCGCAAGGACTTCGGCGACGAGGTGGCACAGCTCGTCGACGGCGTCACCAAGCTCGACAAGGTCGTGTACGGCGACAGCGCCGACGCCGAGACCATCCGCAAGATGATCGTCGCGATGTCGCGCGACATCCGGGTGCTCGTGATCAAGCTGGCCGATCGGCTGCACAACATGCGCACCCTGCGGTTCGTGAAGCCGTCCACGCAGGAGCGCAAGGCCCGCGAGACGCTCGACATCTACGCCCCGCTGGCCCATCGGCTCGGCATGAACACGATCAAGTGGGAGCTCGAGGACCTCGCGTTCGCGACGCTGCACCCCAAGATCTACGACGAGATCGTGCGGATGGTCGCCGAGCGGGCGCCGTCGCGCGACAGCTTCCTCGCCGAGGTGATCAACCAGGTCGAGGCCGACCTCCGCGAGGCGAAGATCAAGGCGACCGTGACCGGTCGGCCGAAGCACTACTATTCGATCTACCAGAAGATGATCGTCGGCGGCCGCGACTTCTCCGACATCTACGACCTGGTCGGCATCCGCATCCTGGTCGAGCAGGACCGCGACTGCTACGGCGTCCTGGGCGTGCTGCACTCCCGCTGGAACCCGGTCCTGGGCCGGTTCAAGGACTACGTCGCGATGCCGAAGTTCAACATGTACCAGTCGCTGCACACGACGGTCATCGGTCCGCAGGGCAAGCCGGTGGAGATGCAGATCCGCACCTTCGCGATGCACCGCCGCGCGGAGTACGGCGTCGCGGCGCACTGGAAGTACAAGGAGGACGGCCGCAACGGCCAGGACACCGACAAGCGCGGCGACCTGGACGACATGTCGTGGGTGCGCCAGCTGCTCGACTGGCAGAACGAGGTCGAGGACCCGGGGGAGTTCCTGGAGTCGCTGCGCTTCGAGATCAACCAGACCGAGACCTACGTGTTCACCCCGCGCGGCGACGTCATCGCGCTGCCGAGCGGCTCGACCCCGGTCGACTTCGCGTACGCCGTACACACCGAGGTCGGGCACCACACCATCGGCGCCCGGGTCAACGGCCGGCTGGTGCCGCTGGAGTCCCAGCTGGAGAACGGCGACGTGGTCGAGGTCTTCACCTCCAAGGCGCCGACCGCCGGGCCGTCGCAGGACTGGCTGTCGTTCGTGAAGTCGCAGCGGGCGCGCTCGAAGATCCGCCAGTGGTTCACCAAGGAGCGTCGCGAGGAGGCGATCGACCACGGCAAGGACGCGATCGCCAAGCTGATGCGCAAGGAGGGCCTGCCGCTCAAGCGCCTGCTGTCGCACGACTCGCTGTCCCAGGCCGCCGAGCAGTTCAAGCTCGCCGACGTCTCCGCCCTGTACGCCGCCGTCGGCGAGGGCAACCTGGGTGCGCAGACGGTGGTCCGCAAGGTCATCGAGATGCACGGCGGCGACCAGGGCGCGCAGGAGGATCTCGCCGAGGCCGTCACGATCACCGGCCGGCGCGGTCGTCCACGGGTCGCGAGCGGCGGCGACGTCGGGGTCATCGTCAAGGGTGCGCCGGACGTCTGGGTGAAGCTCGCGAAGTGCTGCACCCCCGTCCCTCCCGACGACATCCTGGGCTTCGTGACCAAGGGCGGTGGAGTCTCGGTGCACCGCAAGGACTGCACCAACGCCGCCAGCCTGCTCGGTCAGCCCGAGAAGGTCCTCGACGTCGAGTGGGCGCCCACCGGCCAGTCGACGTTCCTGGTCAACATCCAGGTCGAGGCGCTGGACCGCTCCCGGCTGCTCTCGGACATCACGCTGGTGCTCTCCGACGCCCACCTGAGCCTGATCTCGGCCAACCTCGCCACCTCCCGCGACCGGGTCGCCAAGATCCGGTTCACCTTCGAGATGGCCGACTCCAAGCACCTCGACAACGTGCTGAACGCCGTACGGTCGGTGCCGGGGGTGTTCGACGTCTACCGGGTGACCGCCTGACCCGCGAGGCGTCACCTTTCCACGCCCCAGGCGTCAGGTCTCCACGGTCGAGACGTCACCAACGGCGCGGCGAGTACGTCGGAACCAGCGCGGCCCGCACCTGCCGGAGCCACTGGTCGAGTCGCGCCGGCGCGAAGTCACCCTTGCGTACGACGATCACCGTCCAGTGATTCTCACGCAGCCACCCCCGGCGGTCCTCGTCGTGCTGCACCTGCTCCGGCGTCCGTTCGTGCGCATCGAACCCGTCGTACTCGATGCAGACGCGGTGGGCGACGTACGCGAAGTCGAGGCGGTACGTCGGGACGCCCGCGATCACGATCCAGTGCTGCGGCTCAGGCGCGGGCAGTCCGAAGTCGCGGATCGCGAGGAGCGTCCACGCCTCTCGTGGTGATTCGAGGCGATCGTCCACCAAGGGGATCAGCTGGCGCAGCTGGATCACGCCGCGACGACCTCGGAAGCGGGCCAGCTGTCCGGCCAGCAGGCGGGGGTCGACGGCGTGGGCGCGGGCGAGGCCGCAGAGGGCTGCGTACGCCTCGCGGCGCCGGAGGTTGCAGCCGAGATCCAGCGCCGTCCGGACCGGAGTCGTGCAGGCGATGCCGTCGACGTCGACGACGTCCGTCGCGCGGAGATCACGAGAGCCGCCGCGGCACACGCGCTGGCGGGAGCGTGTGCCACCGCGCAGGACGCAGATCTCGACCTGCGGCCCGGTCGCGAGCTCGGCGGTGGTGTAGCAGTCGACCCCGAGCAACCAGGCAGCGGTTCGGTCCACGATCACCTGGTTGGCGCCTACGACCAGCCGCAGCGCCGCGACGCGGAGATCGAGGGAGTCCTCGACGGTCGCGTCGACGTACACGTTGCGAAGGATGCGGCGTACGCCGCCGTGCGCGAGGAGCCGGTCGAGTCGTCCCCTGCTCAGGCCGACGTCGGGCAGCTGACGGGTGGTGAACGGGCGACCCGAACCGACGAGTTCCATGACGTGAGGCTGCCGCGCGGCGGGACCAGGAGCCAGGGCCCGGTGCCTGCCTGTGGATAACCCGCGCTCAAGTGACGCCTCGGGCGTGCAGACCTGACGCCTCAAGCGTGGAGAGGTGACGCCTCGGGCGTGCAGACCTGACGCCTCGGGCGTGGAGAGGTGACGCCTCGGTCAGGAGAAGTCGGCAGAGGCCCGCTTGGCCATCTCCAGGAACGACCGGCGGCCCTCGAGGTTGTCCTCGAGCTCACGGACCCGCTTGGCGTCACCGGCGGCTCGAGCCTTGTCCAGCTTGGCCTCGGCCTCGGCGATGGCGGCCTCGAGCTTGGCGACCATGTCGTCGGCACGGGCGGACTTCTCGGGGTCGGTGCGCTTCCACTTGTCGTCCTCGACCTTCCGGATCGCCTGCTCGACGGCACGCATGCGGCCCTCGAGCTCCTTGATCCGGTCGCGCGGCACCTTGCCGGCGGCGTCCCAGCGGTCGGCGAGGTCGCGGAAGGCGGCCTTGGCGGCGGCGAGGTCGGTGACGGGCACGAGCTTCTCGGCCTCGACCAGCAGCTGCTCCTTCACCGTGGCGTTGGCGGCGAACTCCTCGTCGAGCGCGGAGTTGGCGGCGTCGCGTGCGCCGAAGAAGGTGTCCTGCGCGCCGCGGAAGCGGGCCCAGAGCTGGTCGTCGATGCCCTTGGGCGCCGGGCCGGCGGCCTTCCACTGCCGCATCAGCTCGCGGTAGCGGCCGGCGGTCGGGCCCCAGTCGGTCGAGTCGGCGATCTTCTCGGCCTCGGTCGCCAAGCGCTCCTTGACCACCTGGGCGTCGGCCCGCTTGGCGTCCTGCTCGGCGAAGTGCGCCTTGCGCGCCTTGGTGTACGCCGAGCGCGCGGACGAGAACCGCTTCCAGAGCGCGTCGTCCACGGCGCGCTCGAGCCGCGGCAGCTGCTTCCACTGCTCGAGCAGCTCGCGCAGCCGGTTCGCGCCGCCCCGCCAGTCGCGCCCGCCGGCGATCTTCTCGGCCTCGGCGGCCAGGCGCTCCTTGGCCTCGCGCGACTCGGTGCTGCGCTGCGCCTTCTCGGCCTTGCGGGTCTCGCGCTGGGTTGCGATCACGGGACCCAGCTCATCGAGGCGTGCCGCGAGCGCGGCGAGATCGCCGACGGCGTTGGCGTCGGTCACCTGCTCGCGCACGGTCTTGATCGCGGCGGTCGCCTCCTCGGGCGACAGCAGCGCCGACGAGACCCGCTTGTGCAGCAGGTCCACCTCGAGCGCGAGCGCGTCGTACCGCTTGGTGTAGAAGGACAGAGCCTCGTCGGCCGTCACGTCCGGCACCTGTCCGACGGCCCTCTCGCCGTCGCCCGTCTTGACGTAGACGGTGCCGTCAGTGTCGACGCGTCCCCAGTCGGAGGTAGTCACAGTGGGCAATGCTAGTGCGACCCGATGCGGCCGATAGGCTGGGTCGGTGCTGATCGCCGGCTTCCCCGCAGGACCGTGGGGCACGAACTGTTACGTCGCCGCGACCGCCGCCGGTGCCGAGTGCGTCGTGATCGACCCCGGCAAGGACGCCGCCGATGGCGTCGCGGAGGTCGTCCGCGAGCACCGGCTCAAGCCGGTCGCGGTGCTGCTCACCCACGGCCACGTCGACCACATGTGGAGCGTCGCCCCCGTCGCCGGCACGTACGACGCCACCGCGTGGATCCACCCCGCCGACCGTCACCTGCTGACCGATCCCGTGGCCGGTCTGTCGGCCGAGTCGGCCGGCATGCTGCTGGGCGGCAAGTACGAGTTCACCGAGCCGGACGACGTCCAGGAGCTCGGCGACGGAACGGTCCTCGAGCTGGCCGGCCTGAACTTCACCGTCGACCACGCGCCCGGCCACACCGAGGGATCGGTGATGTTCCGGTCGCCGTACGCCTCGGCGGACATCTCCGAGGTCATGTTCTCCGGCGACGTCCTGTTCCAGGGCTCGATCGGCCGCACGGACCTGCCCGGCGGCGACCACGCGACGATGCTGGAGAGCCTGCGCACCAAGGTGCTGCCGCTCGACGACGCCATCGCCGTCCTGCCCGGTCACGGTGGTCAGACCTCGATCGGCCAGGAGCGCGCCACCAACCCGTTCCTGCTCGACCTGATCGCGCCCGGCAGCAGCCACGGCGCACCGACGCGAGGTCTGTGAGCATGGGCGACACCATCTCGGCGCCCAAGGGCGTCCCGGAGTACCTCCCGCCCGAGTCGGCGACCTGGCTGGCCGTCAAGGAGGCGCTCGCGCGCCCCGCGACGCTCGCGGGCTACGGCTACATCGAGCTGCCGATCTTCGAGGACACCTCGCTCTACGTCCGCGGGGTGGGGGAGTCGACCGACGTCGTCTCCAAGGAGATGTACACCTTCAACGACCGTGGCGACCGCTCGCTGACGCTGCGACCCGAGGGCACCGCCGGCGTCATGCGCAGCGTGATCGAGCACCGCCTCGACCGCGGGCAGCTCCCCGTCAAGCTCTGGTACGCCGGTCCCTTCTTCCGCGCCGAGCGCCCGCAGCACGGCCGCTACCGGCAGCTGCAGCAGTTCGGCCTGGAGGCGATCGGCTCCGACGACCCTGCCCTCGACGCCGAGGTCGTGGCCATCGCCGATGCCGGCTTCCGGAGCCTCGGGCTCACCGGCTACCGTCTCGAGATCACCAGCCTGGGCTGCAGGGAGTGCCGCCCGGCGTACCGCGCGCGACTGGTGGCCTTCCTCGACGGGCTCGACCTCGACGAGGCGACCCGCGAGCGCGCGCACATCAACCCGCTGCGCGTCCTCGACGACAAGCGGCCCGAGGTCATCGCGCAGCTCGCGGGTGCGCCGCTGATGCTCGACCACCTGTGCGCCGCCTGCGCCGAGCACTTCGCGGCGGTCACCGGTCTGCTGGACGCGCACGGCGTCGCCTACGTCGTGAACCCACGCATGGTCCGCGGCCTCGACTACTACACGCGCACCACCTTCGAGTTCGTCCACGACGGACTCGGCGCCCAGTCCGGCATCGGCGGCGGCGGCAGGTACGACGGCCTGATGACCGAGCTCGGCGGCCAGGAGCTGTCCGGCATCGGCTTCGGCCTCGGGCTCGACCGCACCTTCCTGGCCTGCCAGGCCGAGGGCCTGCAGGTCGGCCCCGCCAGCCCCCTCGACGTGTACGTCGTCCCGCTCGGCGCCGCGCGCGAGCGCGCCCCGATGCTGGTGGCCGAGCTGCGCGCGGCGGGCCTGCGCACCGACCAGGTGTACGGCGAGCGCGGCCTGAAGGGCGCGATGAAGCAGGCTGACCGCAGCGGTGCGCCGTACGTCGTCGTGGTGGGCGAGCGCGACCTGGCCGAGGGCGTGGCGCAGGTGAAGTCGATGGACACCGGCGACCAGGTCGCCGTACCTCTGGACGAAGTCGTGAACCACTTGAAGGAGAAGCAGTGATCCGCTCCCATGACGCCGGCACCCTCCGTGCCGGCGACACCGGCCAGACCGTCACCCTCGCCGGGTGGGTGGCCAACCGCCGCGACCACGGTGGAGTGGCGTTCATCGACCTTCGTGACGCCAGCGGCGTCGTACAGGTGGTGATCCGGGACGAGGACGTCGCGCACAGCCTGCGCGCCGAGTACTGCCTGAAGATCGTCGGCGAGGTCACCGGACGCGGCGCGGAGCGCGAGAACCCGAACCTGCCCACGGGCGCGATCGAGGTCGTCGCGAGCGACGTCGAGGTGCTCAGCGCCGCTGCACCGCTGCCGTTCCCGATCTCCGACCACGTCGAGGTCGGCGAGGAGGCGCGGCTCAGGCACCGCTACCTCGACCTGCGCCGCACCGGCCCGGGCAGCGCGCTGCGCCTGCGCAGCAGGGTCAACAAGGCCGCGCGCGACGTCCTCGACGCGAACTCCTTCGTCGAGATCGAGACCCCGACGCTGACCCGCAGCACCCCCGAGGGCGCGCGCGACTTCCTGGTGCCGGCCCGCCTCGCGCCCGGCAGCTGGTACGCCCTGCCGCAGAGCCCGCAGCTGTTCAAGCAGCTGCTGATGGTCGCCGGCATGGAGCGCTACTTCCAGATCGCGCGCTGCTACCGCGACGAGGACTTCCGCGCCGACCGCCAGCCGGAGTTCACCCAGCTCGACGTCGAGATGAGCTTCGTCGACCAGGACGACGTCATCGCGCTGGCCGAGCAGATCCTGACCGCGCTGTGGAAGCTCGTCGGCCACGACATCACCACCCCCGTCCCGCGCATGACCTACGCCGACGCGATGGCCCGCTACGGCTCCGACAAGCCCGACCTGCGCATGGGCCAGGAGCTCGTCGAGTGCACGGACTACTTCAAGGACACGCCGTTCCGGGTCTTCCAGGCGCCGTACGTCAGCGCGGTGGTCATGCCCGGAGGAGCGAGCCAGCCGCGCAAGCAGCTCGACGCCTGGCAGGAGTGGGCCAAGCAGCGCGGTGCCCGCGGCCTCGCCTACGTCTTGGTCCAGGAGGACGGCGAGCTCGGTGGCCCGGTCGCCAAGAACCTCTCCGAGCAGGAGAAGGCCGGCTTGGCCGCCCACGTCGGCGCACAGCCGGGTGACTGCGTCTTCTTCGCGGCGGGGGAGACCAAGCCCAGCCGCGCCCTCCTCGGCGCCGCCCGCCTCGAGATCGGCCGCCGCTGCGGACTGATCGACGAGGCGGCGTGGGCGTTCGTGTGGATCGTCGACGCCCCGCTGCTCGAGCCGGCCGCGGACGCGGTCGCCTCGGGCGACGTCGCGGTCGGCAGCGGCGCCTGGACCGCCGTGCACCACGCGTTCACCAGCCCGCAGGAGCCGGAGACCTTCGCTCAGGACCCCGGCAACGCGCTGGCCTGGGCCTACGACGTCGTCTGCAACGGCAACGAGATCGGCGGCGGCTCGATCCGCATCCACCGCGAGGACGTGCAGAAGCGCGTGTTCGAGCTGATGGGGATCGACGAGCAGCAGGCCGAGGAGAAGTTCGGCTTCCTGCTCGAGGCGTTCAAGTACGGCGCCCCGCCGCACGGCGGCATCGCCTTCGGGTGGGACCGCATCGTCGCGCTGCTCGCCGGCACCGACTCGATCCGTGAGGTCATCGCGTTCCCGAAGTCCGGGGGCGGCTACGACCCGCTCACCGCCGCGCCCGCTCCGATCACGCCCGAGCAGCGCAAGGAAGCCGGTGTGGACGCCAAGCCGACGAAGGATGTCCCGCCCGTGAGTTGATCGACTGCAAGGTCGATCCCGCAGCCGCCGGTGCGCCGGATGCCTGGTCGTGTCCAGATCGTTACTCGATGGTGATTCCGTGAACGACCGGAACGGCATACCGTCGCCTCCAGTGCCCGTCTCGGGCCATCAACGGAGAGGCGCCGGCGTCCTCTCTCGCCTTTCGTCTGGAGGACGTATGCGGAAAATCATGGGACGTCTGGTCCCGGCCGTAGCAGTCGCATCGGTGGCAGCGGTAGCGCTTGCCGGCTGCGGCTCGAAGAGCACGGGACTGGTGGAGAGCTCCACGGTCACCTTCTCCTACAACGGCCCGGTCACCTCGCTCTGGGAGGGAACTGCCAACCAGTACTCGACCTACAACGCGAACGTCGCCGCGCTGACCAACACCGGCTTCAACTACTACGGCCTCAAGAACGGCACGCCGTCGCTGGTGAAGAACACCAACTTCGGCTCCTACTCCGAGGTGTCCAAGAGCCCGCTGACGCTGAAGCTTCACGTCAACAAGGGCGTGACCTGGAGCGACGGCGCGCAGGTCGACGCCGCCGACATCCTCCTCTCGTGGGCGTCGGGCCTGTCGAAGTACAACAACCCGAAGGGCCCGGTCAACTTCAACGCGGTCGGCGCCTACGCCGGCACCGGTCTCGACCTGCTCAACACTCCCAAGGTCGACCCCGACGGTCTCGGGATGACCGTCAGCTTCAAGAAGCCGTACGTCGACTGGGAGGTCTCCGTCGGGTCCACCGTCAACGGCCTGTCCCCGGGCCTGCCGGCGCACATCGCCTACGAGCTCGCCTTCCCGAGCTTCAAGGGCAGCGCGACCCAGGCCGACGCCGCGGTCCAGAAGGCGATCCTGACCGGTGACCAGGCCACCATGGCCAAGCTCGGCAAGGTCTGGGCGAACTCCTGGAACGTCTCCTCGATGCCGAGCGACAAGCGACTGCTGGTCAGCGACGGCCCGTACGTCGTCAGCGGCTTCCAGAAGAACCAGTCGATCAGCTTCAAGCGTCGCGACGACTTCACCGGTGAGCCGAAGAAGCCCGCGATCCAGAACCTCACGCTCCGGTTCATCACCGACGCGACCTCGCAGGTCCAGGCGCTGCAGAACGGCGAGGTCCAGATGATCCAGGGCCAGCCGAGCACCGACACGGTGGCCGCGGTGAACAAGCTCAACAACGTTCACGTGGACACCTTCGCGGGCTCCTCCTACGAGCACGTCGACCTGAACATGAAGGTCGGCAACGGCACGTTCGACCCGGCGACGTACGGCGGCGGTGCCGCGGGTGCCAAGAAGGCGCTGATGGTCCGCCAGGCGTTCCTCAAGGCGCTGCCCCGCCAGGAGATCATCGACAAGCTGATCAAGCCGCTCCAGCCGGACGCCAAGATCGACGACTCGAGCCTGTTCCTCCCCGGGACGCCCGCCTACACCAAGGACGTCGCGACGAACGGCACGAAGGCCTACGACAAGACCGACGTCGCCGGTGCGAAGGCGCTGCTGAAGAAGGCCGGCGTCAGCAACCCGACGGTCCGGTTCACCTACCCGAACGACAACCCGCGTCGGGTGAGCGAGTACCAGCTGATCCAGGCCTCCGAGCAGCAGGCGGGCTTCAACATCAAGCCGGTCGCCATGACGACGGCGAAGTACTTCCCGTTCCTCGAGGGCGGCGGCTACGACGCCTCGATCTTCGCCTGGCAGTTCACCAGCCTCGCGTACACCGGCAACCAGGCGGCGTACACGAGCACCGGTGGCGAGAACTTCAACCACTACTCCAACCCGCAGTCGGACAAGCTCTGGGGCCAGATCGCCTCGAGCACCGGCACGGCTGACCAGACCAACGCCCTCATGGCCAAGGTCGACAAGAACCTGGTCACCGACGCCGCCACGATGCCGCTGTTCCAGTTCCCGGAGATGTCGGCCTGGTCGACGAAGCTCTCCGGCGTCTCGGACAACCCCATCGCCAGCGGGATGAACACGCTGTGGGACCCGTGGGACTGGACGGTCGCCAAGTAGACAACTGAATTGACCCACGACGACGCGGGGGCGCCGATGCCTAGCACCGGCGCCCCCGTGTCCCGCGCGATTCAGAAAGGCAATCGATGCTGACGTTCCTGCTGCGCCGGCTGGCCGCCTCCCTGGTGGTCCTGCTGGTCGCCTCGTACGTCGTGTACGTCATCACCTGCTTCTCCGGTGACCCCCTCCAGGACCTGCGGCAGAGCACCTCGCCCAACAAGGCGGGGCTGATCGCACAGCGCACCGCGCTGATGCACCTCGACGTCTCGCCGTTCCTGCGCTACTTCATCTGGTTCGGCGGCCTGCTCAAGGGCTTCACCGGCCACTTCACGCTCGGCGTCACCTCCGGCGGCCAGGCGGTCACCGGACAGCTGACCGCCGCGGTCGGCTCGACGTTCCAGCTGGTCACCGGTGCGACGCTGATCGCGATCGTGATCGGTGTGGCGCTCGGCGTCGTCACCGCGCTGCGCCAGTACACCGCGTTCGACTACGGCACGACCATGATGGCGTTCGTCTTCTTCTCCCTGCCGAGCTTCTGGCTCGCGGTGCTGCTGAAGGAGTACCTCGCGATCGACTTCAACAACTTCCTCGGCCACCCCGTGGTCCCGCCGGTGGTCATCGCCATCGTCGCCCTCGTCGCGGGCGTGGTGGCGTGGAGCATCACCGAGCGCGGGCGCAGCAGATGGTGGTTCGTCGGGGGGACGATGGTGGTCATCGCAGCGTTCCTGACCTTCATCTCCCTGACCCACTGGCTCGACAACCCGGGTCTGACCATCGGCGGTGTCGCGGTGCTCGGCGTGGCCACTGCGTTCGGCGTCTCCTACCTCACCGCGGGCAAGGAGAACAAGCGCTCGCTGTACGCCGCCCTGACGACCGCCCTGGTGGGCGTCGTGCTCTACTACCCGCTCGAGTGGACCGTCTTCTCGTCCATGTCGATGCCGCTCTTCCTGTTCCTCGGAGTGGTCGCGATCGCGGTCGGCGCGCTGGTCGGCTGGCTGTGGGGCGGTCCCGACCGGCGGGTTTCGATGCGGACCGGCGGGGTCGTCGCCTTCCTGACCGCCGGCTACATCGCGGTCGACCGCTTCATGCAGGACTGGAACACCTACGTCAACAGCACCTACGTCAACGGTCGTCCGATCGCGACGATCGGATCGCAGACGCCGAACTTCGACGGTGACTTCTGGTTCACCTACATCGACCGGATCACCCACCTCGCGCTGCCGACGATCTCGCTCGCGCTGATCTCGCTGGCCGGGTACAGCCGGTACGCCCGGGCGAGCATGCTGGACGTGATGAACCAGGACTACATCCGCACGGCCCGGTCCAAGGGCCTCACAGAGCGTGCCGTCGTCATGCGTCACGCCTTCCGCAACGCGCTGATCCCGGTGGTCACGATCGTGACCCTCGACTTCGGCGCCCTGATCAGCGGCGCGATCGTCACCGAGAACGTCTTCAGCTTCCAGGGCATGGGCGACCTCTTCATCGCCGGTGTGACCGCCGTGGATCCGAACACAATCATGGGGGTGTTCCTGGTGACAGGAATCTGGGCCATCGCCTTCAACGTGATCGCCGACGTGCTCTACTCGGCGCTCGACCCGCGGATCCGGGTGACGTCATGAGCGATCACGACTCGCGCGGCTCCCACGAGTCCAACCCGCTGGACGTCGTACCCATGGGCGGCGGCATCGGTGGCGGCATGGCGCACATGGAGGCAGCAGGAGCGCACGAGGGCGTCGAGAACGCCATCGAACTCAAGGAGGTCGAGGGCCTCAGCCAGGGGCGCATCATCCTGCGGAGGTTCCTGCACCACCGCGGCGCGATGATCTCGCTCATCATCCTGGTGGCGCTGCTCCTCCTTGCGTACAGCAGCATCGGCTTCAAGGTGTTCGGGTTGCAGATCCCGGGGTGGTGGAAGTACCAATACACCGACATCACGAACAACTCGAACAACCTGCACCCGACGCTGTCGCTCTGGCCGCCCCGCTTCGGCGCGCACCCGTTCGGCCAGGACGAGATCGGCCACGACGTCTTCGCCGAGACCATGCGTGGCGTGCAGCAGTCGTTCATGATCATCGTCGTCATCGGCGTCGTGTCGACAGCGATAGGTGTCGTCGTCGGCGCGGTCGCGGGCTACTTCGGTGGGCTCATCGACGCGCTGCTTATGCGCCTGACCGACATGTTCATCATCGTGCCGCTCATCATCCTGGCCGCGGTCATCGGTCACTACGCGGCCGGTGCCGGCCCCTTCGTGCTGGCGGTGCTCCTCGGTGTGCTGGTGTGGACATCGCTGGCGCGACTGGTGCGCGGCGAGGTGCTGACGCTGAGGTCGCGGGAGTTCGTCGAGGCCGCGAAGGTCGCAGGCGCGTCGCACCGGCGGATCATCTTCAAGCACATCCTGCCGAACGCGGCCGGCGTCATCATCGTCTCGATGACGCTGACGATGGCTGCGGCGATCCTGCTCGAGGCAGCGCTCGGCTACCTTGGTCTCGGCGTGCAGCTGCCCGACATCTCGCTGGGCTCGCTGATCAGCACCTACGAGTCCTCGTTCGGCACCCGTCCGTGGCTGTTCTGGTACACGGGCACGTTCATCCTCGTCATCGCGCTCACGGTGAACTTCATCGGCGACGGCCTGCGCGACGCCTTCGACCCGCGTCAGCGGCGCAAGCTCAGCCGCAGGGCCAAGCAGGAGGCATCGAGTTCTCGGCCGGCCGCGCTCATCGAGACGATGAACAAGGCGGGGCAGTAGGTGATGGCCGACTCGTCGGAGGCTCGGTTGCTGTCAGCGCGCGAACGCGGTCAGCAGCATGCTGAGGCACAGGCCGGCCAGGAGGACGCCCAGCTCGGCGCGGTGCCACGTCGTGACCACGCGGCCGTCGTCGGCGGGCAGGCGCCCGTCGTCACGCAGCTCCAGGCCCCGGCGTACGTGGTAGGCCGCGACGCCGGACTCGGAGTGCGGCAGGTCGCCGATCCCGATCGTGCGTCCCGGTCCGTACGTCGACCCGGGCAGGTGCTCGGCGGGCTGCTGGCGACCACGGATCGCGCTGAGCGCTCCCGGCGCGGGCGCCGCCCACGCGCCGAAGCTGCCCGACTCCGTCACCAGCGTGAGGTTGTACCTCGTCTCGACCTCGTGGATCGCGGACCAGGCGACCACGCGGGTCCGGGCGACGTTACGCAGGCGTACGTCGCGATCCTCGATCACCACGGCCGGGGCCCAGAACACCATCCACATCGCGTAGCCGGCGAGCAGGAGCCACGGCGCATAGGCGACGTCCTCGCTCACGCTGCGTGTCGCTACCAGCAGGACGAGGCTGGCAGCGCAGACGAGCCAGACGGCCACCGTGAGCGCCAGACCGAACGGCGGGCGCAGCGTCACGCGGGATTCCACCGCGACATCGTGACACAGGCCGACACGAAGGGATCACCACGATGACCTCCGAGCGAACCGCGGGCCGCGGCCCGGTGCTCAAGATCGAGAACCTGGGCGTCGACTTCTGGGTCGACGGCACCTGGTACCCCGCGGCCACGGGCATGAACTACGAGGTCCAGCCCGGCGAGGTGCTGGCGATCGTCGGCGAGTCCGGTTCGGGCAAGAGCTCCAGCTCGATGGCCCTGCTGGGGCTGCTGCCGCCGAACGGCCGCGTCAACGGCCGGATCGAGTTCAAGGGACGCGACATCTCGGCGGTCTCCGCGTCGCAGCTGCGCAAGATCCGCGGCGAGGAGATCGCGGTCATCTTCCAGGAGCCGATGACGGCCCTGAACCCCGTGTACACGATCGGGGCGCAGATCATCGAGATGCTGCGCACCCACAAGGGCATGGTGCCCGCCGACGCCCGTGCCCGGACGCTCGAGCTGCTCGAGCTGGTCGAGATGCCGCAGCCGGAGGTGTCGATCGACAAGTACCCCCACCAGCTCTCCGGCGGCCAGCGCCAGCGCGCGATGATCGCGATGGCGGTGTCGTGCGAGCCGGCGCTCCTGATCGCGGACGAGCCGACGACGGCGCTCGACGTCACCGTGCAGGCCGAGATCCTCGACCTGATGCGCGACCTGAGGCACAAGGTGGACAGCGCGATCGTGCTGATCACCCACGATATGGGCGTCGTGGCCGACATGGCCGACCGGATCATCGTCATGAAGGACGGCGTGATCGTCGAGGCCGGCGACGTGCACACCGTCTTCAGCAGCCCCTCGCACGAGTACACGGAGAAGCTGCTCGCCGCGGTGCCCAAGCTGAGCGTCGAGATCGACGCGGCCGAGGCCGAGGAGGCGCGGGTCTCGGCCGAGAAGCCGATCCTCACCTTCGAGGACGTCGTGATCGAGTACCCCAAGCGCGGCCGCATCCCGGCGTTCCGCGCCGTCGACGGAGTGTCCTTCGAGATCCGTGCCGGCGAGGTCGTCGCACTGGTCGGCGAGTCGGGCTCGGGCAAGACCACCATCGGTCGCGCGGCCATCGGGCTGCTCCCGGTCCACTCGGGCACGCTGGAGGTCAACGGCACGAACATCGCCGGGGCCAAGGAGAAGGTCCTACGCGACGTACGCCGCGACGCCGGCATCGTGTTCCAGGACCCGGGATCCTCGCTCAACCCGCGCCTGCCGATCGGCGAGTCGATCGGCGAGCCCATCATGCTCGCGGGCAAGGCGAAGGGCGCCGAGCTGCAGAAGCGGGTGGAGACGCTGCTCGACGAGGTCGAGCTGCCGCGCTCCTACCGCAACCGATACCCCCACGAGCTCTCCGGCGGTCAGCGGCAACGTGTGGGCATCGCCCGCGCCCTCGCGCTGCGGCCGCCGCTGCTGATCGCCGACGAGCCGACGTCGGCGCTCGACGTCTCGGTGCAGGCCCGCTTCCTCGACCTGCTCCAGGGGCTCCAGGAGCAGCTGCGGTTCGCATGCCTGTTCATCACCCACGACCTCGCGGTCGTCGACGTCCTCGCCCACCGCGTGCTGGTGATGCACAAGGGCGTCCTGGTCGAGCAGGGCGTCAAGGATCAGGTCCTCCGCCGTCCGAAGGACCCCTACACGCAGCGTCTCATCGCGGCCGTCCCGGTGCCCGACCCCGTCGTCCAGCGCGAGAGGCGCGAGCTCCGGGCCGCCGGCCGTCAGTGAGCCCGTCGATAGGCTCGTCGGCGTGGAAGGACTCTTCGAGGTCGAGCCCGGTACGCCGACCGGCGGGTCGCTGAGCGACGCGACCCACGACGCCGCGCCGCTCGCCGTACGCATGCGGCCGCGGACGCTGGACGAGCTGGTCGGTCAGTCGCAGCTGAAGGCGGCGGGGTCGCCGCTGCGCCAGCTGGTCGAGGACGACCGCGCGCTCTCGCTGCTGCTGTGGGGACCTCCGGGCACGGGCAAGACCACGATCGCGAGCATCATCAGCCGCCAGACCGGTCGCCGGTTCGTGGAGATCTCGGCCGTCGCGGCCGGTGTGAAGGAGGTGCGGTCGGCGATCGACTCCGCCCGTGCGGCGCTGGTCTCGGGCGGTCAGCAGACGGTGCTGTTCGTCGACGAGGTCCACCGGTTCAGCAAGGCCCAGCAGGACGCGCTGCTGCCGGGTGTCGAGAACCGCTGGGTCACGCTGGTCGCCGCGACGACCGAGAACCCGAGCTTCAGCGTCATCTCGCCGCTGCTGTCGCGCAGCCTGCTGCTGCGGCTGGAGTCGCTGACCGACGATGACGTCGCCGGCGTCCTCGACCGGGCGGTGACCGACGAGCGCGGGCTCGCGGGCGAGGTCGTCCTGGCCGACGACGCCCGCGAGCACATCGTCCGGCTCGCCGGGGGAGACGCCCGACGAGCGCTCACCTACCTCGAGGCCGCCGCGGGCGCGGTCTCGACAGGCTCGACCACCGAGGTCCCGGTGATCACGGTCGAGACGGCCGAGGCGGCTGCCGACCAGGCAGCCGTTCGCTACGACCGGGACGGCGACCAGCACTACGACGTCATCAGCGCGTTCATCAAGTCGGTCCGGGGGAGCGACGCCGACGCGGCGCTGCACTACCTGGCCCGGATGCTCGAGGCGGGGGAGGACCCGCGCTTCATCGCGAGACGGCTGATGATCCTCGCCAGCGAGGACATCGGCCTGGCCGATCCGACCGCGCTGCAGACCGCGGTCGCCGCCGCCCAGACGGTGCAGCTCATCGGCCTTCCGGAGGGCCAGCTCACGCTCGCCCACGCGACGATCGCGCTCGCGGTCGCGCCCAAGTCCAACGCCGTCACGACCGCGATCGGCGCGGCCGTCGCCGACGTACGCGCCGGGAGGATCGGGCACGTGCCGCCGCACCTTCGCGACGCGCACTACGCCGGGGCGAAGAAGCTGGGGCACGGCGACGGGTACGTCTACAGCCACGACGCGCCGTACGGCGTGGCCGAGCAGCAGTACCTCCCCGACGTGCTCGCGGACACCCGCTACTACCAGCCGACCGAGCTCGGCAACGAGGCCACCGTCAAGCAGCGCTGGGAGCGGGTGCGGGCGATCATCCGTGGTCAGTAGCGAGCCATTAGGCTTGTCGACCGTGACGCCCGAGCTCGTCGTACCGACCGCCCTCGCCGTCCTCGCCGTCCTGGTCCTCGTCGGGCTGGTCGGCGCGGTGGCTCTCCTGGTGCTGGCCGTACGCCGGACGCGCGAGCGCACCGACGCCCTGCTGGCCGGGGCGGCGACCGATGCCGACGAGCTGCGCGAGCAGCTCACCCACATCGAGGAGCAGCTGCGCGCCCAGGCTGCGGCCGTGGAGCGCGCAGGTCTGGCCGACCGGCCCCCGGTGCTGGTCGACGACCGCGAGTTCATCATCACCGAGCTCGGTCGTGAGCGGCCGCTGGTGCCGGGCATCCCGGCGCCGCAGTTCGTGGACACGCTGCTGCGGGAGAGCCTGGTCCGCACCGCGTCCCTGGCCGCCGGCCTGCGTCATGCGCTCTCGCCCGAGATCCGCAACCGGATCCGCTTCGAGATGAAGCGCGAGGTCAAGCGCTCGCGCAAGCAGCGTCGTGCCGAGGCACGCCTGGCCCGTCGTGAGTGGGAGGCCCGCCAGCGGGCCGGGATCGAGCTCACCGGATGAGGCGCGGCTTCTGGTTCGGCGCCGGTGTCGCGGCGGGGGTCTACGGCATGGTCCGCGCGCGGCGGGTCGCGGAGGCGTTCACCCCCGACGGCATGCGTGACCGGGTCAAGGCCGCGGGGCTCGGCGCCCGGATGCTGCGCGACGAGATGGCCCAGGGCACGGCCGATGCCGAAACGGGGTTGCGGGAGCGCTACGGTCTCCCGTCCCCTGGTGAGGGACACCCGCAGCTCCCCGCCCCGCAGCACGACCGCAGAGCGCTCCCGAGCGACCGAGACCAGCACGACAAGGACGATCGATGACCGGCTACCTGAGCAGCGCGGAGATCCGCCGCCGCTTCCTCGCGCACTTCGAGGCGAACGGCCACACGGTCGTGCCCTCGGCGTCGCTGCTGGTCGACGACCCGAACCTGCTGTTCGTCAACGCCGGCATGGTGCCCTTCAAGCCCTACTTCCTCGGTCAGGAGACGGCGCCGTACCAGCGGGCGACGAGCGTGCAGAAGTGCATCCGCACGCCCGACATCGAGGAGGTCGGCAAGACCACCCGGCACGGCACGTTCTTCGAGATGTGCGGCAACTTCTCCTTCGGCGACTACTTCAAGGAGGGCGCGATCGAGCTCGCCTGGGACCTGGTCACCAAGTCGCAGGACGACGGTGGCTTCGGCTTCGACGAGGCGATGCTCTACCCGAGCGTGCTCGACGGCGACGACGAGGCGGTCGCGCTGTGGAAGAAGGTCGCCGGCCTGCCCGACGACCGCATCGTCCGGCTGCCCCCGAGCGAGAACTACTGGTCGATGGGCACGCCCGGCCCCGGCGGACCCTGCTCGGAGATCCTGATCGACCGCGGTCCGGCGTACGGCGCCGACCGCGACTGGGACGCCGGCGACCGCTACCTGGAGTTCTGGAACCTCGTCTTCATGCAGGACGACATCTCCGCCGCCCGCTCCAAGTACGACGTCGACATCGCCGGCAAGCTGGCGCAGACCGGCATCGACACGGGCCTCGGTCTCGAGCGCGTCGCCTACCTGCTGCAGGGCAAGGCGAACATGTACGAGATCGACGCCGTCTTCCCGGTCATCGAGAAGGCCCAGGACCTCACCGGCAAGAAGTACGGCGCCTCCCACGAGGACGACGTGCGCTTCCGCGTGATCGCCGACCACATCCGCTCCTCGCTGATGCTGATCAACGACGGCGTCACGCCCGGCAACGACGGCCGCGGCTACGTCCTGCGCCGCCTGGTCCGCCGCGTGATCCGCAACGTCCGCCTTCTCGGGTACGACGACCCGGCCATGCGCGAGCTGCTGCCGGTCTCGCGCGACAAGATGGGCGAGACCTACACCGACCTGCACACCGAGTGGGAGCGCATCCTGCGCGTCGCGGAGGCCGAGGAGGAGGCGTTCCGCAAGACGCTCCAGTCCGGCACCCAGATCTTCGACCTCGCCGCCGACCAGGTGCGCGAGGGCGGCGGCAGCACGCTGTCCGGCGCGAAGGCGTTCCAGCTCCACGACACCTACGGCTTCCCGATCGACCTCACCCTCGAGATGGCCTCCGAGGCCGGCCTCGCCGTCGACGAGCAGGGCTTCCGCCAGCTGATGACCGAGCAGCGCGAGCGGGCCAAGGCCGATGCGCGCGCCAAGAAGGGCCAGCACGCCGACACCACCGTCTACCGCGGGATCCTCGACGCCAACGGTCCGACCGAGTGGCTCGCGTACGAGACGCTCGAGACCGAGTCCAAGGTCCTGGCCGCCCTCAAGGAGGGCGCCCCCGTGGACGTGCTCCAGCAGGGCGAGGTGGGCGAGGTCGTGCTCGACCGCACCCCGTTCTACGCCGAGTCCGGCGGCCAGGTCGCCGACGCCGGCACCATCGAGCACGCCGGCGCCACCCTGGAGGTGCTCGACGTCCAGCGGCCGGTCCGTGGCCTCGTGGTCCACCAGGTGCGCGTGGTCGACGGCGAGCTGCCGGCGGGGGCGGCAGGCCTGCACGCGAAGGTCGACCCCGAGTGGCGCACCGGCGCCCGCCAGGCGCACTCCGGCACCCACGTCGTCCACGCCGCGCTGCGCGAGGTGCTCGGCCCCACTGCGCTGCAGTCGGGCTCGTACAACCGCCCGGGCTACCTCCGCCTCGACTTCGGCTGGACCAAGGCGCTGACGCCCGGCCAGCTCGCGGAGCTGGAGCAGGTCTCCAACAACGCCCTGCGTGCCGACCTCCCCGTCGGCTGGCAGTACATGACGCTGTCGGAGGCCAAGGACTGGGGCGCGATCGCCCTCTTCGGCGAGACCTACGACGACTCCAAGGTGCGTGTGGTGGAGATCGGCGGCCCGTGGTCGCGCGAGCTCTGCGGTGGCACGCACGTCGACCACTCCAGCCAGATCGGCACGATCGTCGTCACCGGCGAGTCGAGCGTGGGCTCCGGCAACCGCCGCATCGAGGCCTACACCGGTGTCGAGGGCTTCAGCTACCTCGCCCGCGAGCGCGACGTGGTCGGCCAGCTGACCAGCCTGCTCAAGGTGCAGCCCGACGACCTCGTCGCCCGCGTCGGTGACCTCGTCGACCGGCTCAAGCAGAGCGAGAAGGAGATCGAGCGGGTCCGGCTCGCCCAGCTGCTCTCCGGTGGCGCCGCCCTGGCGCAGGACGCTCGCGACGTCGGCGGTGTGCGCGTCGTGGCGCAGCGCGTCGACGGCGCCGGCGGTGGCGACGTCCGCACGCTGGCCACCGACGTTCGTGGTCGGCTGTCCGGCGACACGCCCGCCGTCGTCGTGCTGATCGGCGCGGCCGACGGCAAGGCCTCGATCGTGGCCGCGCTCAACGACGCGGCCCAGGCACGCGGGCTGGCCGCCGGCGAGCTCGTGCGCGTGGCCGCGCCGTACCTCGACGGCAAGGGTGGCGGCAAGGCGGACATGGCGCAGGGCGGTGGCAGCGACGTGTCGCGCATCGACGAGGCGCTCGCGGCCGTCACCGCCGCGGTGGCGGGCGCGTAGTGCGCCTCGGCGTGCGACTCGCCGTCGATCCGGGCGATGCCCGGATCGGGGTCGCCCGCAGCGACCCCTCGGGCACGCTGGCGACCCCGGTCGAGACCGTCCGCCGCGGCAAGGGCGACGTACGACGCCTGGCGCGCCTGGTGCGCGACGAGAGCGCGATCGAGGTCGTGGTCGGCCTGCCGCGGTCGCTCGGCGGCCACGACACACCCTCGACCCGGAAGGCGCGCGACCTGGCCGCGCAGCTGGCCGCGAGGATCGCCCCGGTGCCGGTGCGGCTGCTCGACGAGCGTCTGACCACCGTGACCGCGGAGGCTATGCTGCGCGATCAGCGCAAGGGCGCCAGCCGGCGTGCGGTGATCGACCAGGCAGCAGCCATGGTGATCCTGCAGCAGGCGCTGGAGAGCGAGCGGGCCACGGGCGACCCGCCCGGTGAGCTGGTGACCGTCGTAGCAGCCGAGGAGGCCGAGGTAGCCGATGAGTGACGACTCGATCCTGTCCGACCTGGGCGCCGGATCCGGACATCACGACCACCGTGGACCGCGCCGACGACGCCCCAGCGGCTGCATGCCGCTGCTGCTGGTCGCGCTGGTGGTGCTCGCCGTGGTCGTCTTCGGTGCGGTGAAGGGCATCGACCACGTGAAGTCGTGGCTCGCGGGCCCGGCCGACTACCAGGGTCCGGGCGAGGGTCGGGTGACCTTCACGATCAGCAAGGGCGAGACCGTGTCCGAGATGGGCGCGGACCTGCAGAAGCTCGACGTCGTGGAGTCGGAGAAGGCGTTCGTGCACGCCGCGTCCGGCAACCCGGCCGCGACCGGCATCCAGCCCGGCAGCTACCAGCTCAAGCACAAGATGGCGGCCGCGGACGCGGTCGACGTCCTGGTCAACCCCAAGAACATGGTCCAGGACGCGGTCACGATCCCCGAGGGCAAGCGCACGACCGACGTCGTCGACCTGATCGTCGAGCACACGCACTTCTCCAAGGCGTCGGTGGAGAAGGTGCTCACCCACCCGACCGGGCTGGGCCTGCCGTCCTACGCCCACGGCAGCCCGGAGGGCTACCTCTTCCCCGCGACGTACGACGTCCAGCCGGGCGAGACCCCGAAGAGCCTGATCAGGCAGATGGTCGCCAAGTGGCGCGAGGAGGCGGACTCGATCCACCTCGAGAGCGCCGCGCGGGCCGTCAACCTCGACCCCGACCAGGTGATCACGGTGGCGAGCATCCTGGAGTTCGAGGCGCAGCGCACCCAGGACTACCCGAAGGTGGCCCGCGCGATCTACAACCGGCTCAAGGCCGGCATGCCGCTGCAGTCCGACGCGACGGTGTCCTACGCCAACGGCACCAGCAACCAGATCTGGACCAGCGCCGCGCAGCGCGGCAGCGACTCGGCGTACAACACCTACAAGCACAAGGGGCTGCCGCCGGGACCGATCGGCAACCCGGGCATGGCCACGATCAAGGCGGCGCTGCACCCGGCCAAGGGGCCGTGGCTCTACTGGGTCGTGGTGAACCTGCGCACCGGGGAGACCGACTTCGCCACGACGTACGCCCAGCACCAGCGGCAGGTCGCGAAGCTCAACGCCTACTGCAAGACCTCCTCGGCCTGCTGATGGCCGCTGCGACGAGGTGCGCGGTCGTCGGCGACCCGGTCGACCACTCGCTGTCGCCGGTGCTGCACCGCGCGGGCTATGCCGCGCTCGGCCTCGACGGCTGGACCTACGACGCGGTGCAGGTGCCGGCGGGCGGGCTGGCCGCGATGGTCGCCGGCCTGGGGCCCGAGTGGCGGGGCCTGTCGGTGACGGCCCCTCTCAAGCGCGAGGCGCTCGCCACGGCGGTGTCGTCGACCGACCGGGCGGGGCTCGCCGGGGGAGCGAACACACTGGTGCGCGGCGACTCCGGCGCCGGCTGGGCGGGCGACAACACCGACCTGCCGGGCGCGGTCGAGGCGATCCGCGAGCGGTGGAGCGCGCCGGTCGGCGATGCGCTCGTCCTCGGCGGCGGGGCGACCGCGGCGAGCGTCGGGCTCGCGCTGGTCGAGCTCGGCGTCGAGCGCCTGCGGCTGGCCGTGCGGGACCCCGGCCGAGCGGCCGAGGCGCTGTCGGCGCTGATGGCCCACCCCAGGGCGCCCGAGGTCTCCGTGACCCACCTGACCGACGCGCGCGGCGGCGACCTCGTCGTCTCGACGATCCCGGCGGCCGCCCAGACGCCCGAGCTGGTCCAGCGCCTCGACAGCGCGCCGGTGCTGTTCGAGGTCACCTACAACACCTGGCCGACGCCGCTGGTCGCCGCGGCCGAGCGCCGGGGCGCGGTCGTCGTCTCCGGTCTCGACCTGCTCGTCCACCAGGCGGTCCTGCAGTTCGAGATGTTCACCGGCCGGCGGGGCCCGCTCGGGGCCATGCGTGCTGCCGGGGAGGCCGCGCTAGCCGTCCGCTGACAGCCTTCCTTACCGGTAAGGAAGGCTCGTCGTCGGCACTGTCGGCGCGCGACCCGGCGGCTCGGACGCTAGGTTCGGCGCATGCAGTGGGACCCGGCCGCCGGAGCGGCGTGTGCCGTCGCGGGGGGCGTGCTCGGCCTGCTCGTGCCCCGGATCATCGCGGCGGTCCCGGAGCCCGAGCCCGACCCGGAGGAGAAGGCGGGGGACTTCCCCGACAAGATCCCGTACGCCGACCTGGCCCGTCGCCCGCGGCTCGGACCGTGGTGCGCCGTGGCCTGCGCGGTCGCCGGCGCACTCATGGGCGTCGCGCTCGGGTGGTCCTGGGCGCTCGGGTGGCTGGTCTTCCTGCTGCCGGTCGGCGCCGCCCTGGCGGTGATCGACCTCTCGACGTGGTACCTCCCGACGCGCATCATCGCGCCCTCGTACGCGGTCGTGGCGGTGCTCGTCTGCGTGGCGGCCGGGGTGCTGCAGAACGTCCACGTGGTCGTCTACGCGGCGGTCGGCTTCCTCGGGCTGGGCGCCTACTACGGCCTGATGTGGCTGATCAGCCCGCGCATCATGGCCTTCGGCGACGTACGTCTCGGCGGCCTGCTCGGACTCGCTCTCGGCCCGTTCGGGCTCGTGACGGTGCTGGCGTCGGTGTTCCTGGCGGCCGTCGTCGGAGCGGTGGCCATCGTGCCGATGCGGCTGAGCGGGCACAGCATCGCCCGGCGGATGCCGTTCGGGCCGTTCCTCCTCATCGGGGCGGTGCTCGCCGTCGTGGTGGGCCAGGTCCTGGTCACTGGGTAGCGTCGGAGTCATGCGCGCTGTCGTCTACTCCGAGACCGGTCCGTCCTCCGTCCTGCGGCTCGTCGACCGCGAGGTGCCCGAGCCGGGGCCGGGCGAGCTGCGGGTGCGCCTGGTGCGCGCCGGCGTGAACCCGACCGACTGGAAGTTCCGTGCCGGCGGCACCTACGCCGAGCTGCCGTACGACGAGATCACGCCCGGCCAGGACGGCGCGGGTGTCGTCGAGGCGGTGGGCGAGGGTGTCCTGGGCTTCGCGGTCGAGGACCGCGTGTGGCTGATGCTGGCCCAGCACGGCCGGCCCTACGGCACGGCCGCCGAGCAGGTCGTCGTACCTGCGGAGAACGCGGTGCACCTCCCCGTCGGCGCGTCGTACGAGCTCGGGGCCTCGCTGGGTGTGCCCGCGGTGACGGCCCACCGGGCGCTGACCTCGGGCGACGTCACCCGGCTGGCGCCGGGTGCGCTGGACGGTCGCACGGTCCTGGTCCACGGCGGCGCGGGAGCCGTCGGCAACGCCGCGATCCAGCTGGCGCGGTGGGCGGGCGCGACGGTCCTCACCACGGTGAGCAGCGACGAGAAGGCCGCGCTCGCGATCGCCGCCGGTGCGCACCAGACCGTCAACTACAAGGTCGGCGATCCCGCCGCCGAGATCGAGGCGCTCGCGCCGGACGGCGTCGACCTCGTCGTGGACGTCGCCCCCGCGGTCAACAACGACCTCGATCGGCGGGTGCTGCGCGTGCACGGCACCGTCGCGATCTACGCCAACAACGGCGGCGACGAGCTGACCATGCCCGTGCGGGAGACCTTCTCCAAGAACCTCCGCTACCAGTTCGTGCTGCTGTACACGCTCGCCCCCGAGCTCCTGCGCGCCGCCGCGGAGGACATCACCGCCGCGATCGAGGTCGGTGCCCTGCGCGTGGGCGAGGATGCCGGCGTACCGCTGCACCACCACGCGCTGGACGACGCCGCCGCGGCCCACGACGCGGTCGAGCAGGGTGCCGTCGGCAAGGTCCTGCTCGACCTGGACCACGACTGAGCCGTGCGCGTCGCCATGGGAGGATTGCGCCCATGTTGCGCTGGCTGACCGCGGGGGAGTCGCACGGTCCCTCCCTGGTCGCGATCCTCGAGGGCATGCCCGCCCACGTCGAGGTCACGACCCATGACATCTCCGACTCGCTCGCCCGGCGCCGGCTCGGCTACGGCCGCGGCGCGCGGATGAAGTTCGAGCAGGACGAGGTCACGCTGGTCGGCGGGGTGCGGCACGGCCGGACGCAGGGCGGGCCGGTGGCGATCGAGATCGGCAACACCGAGTGGCCGCGCTGGGAGAAGGTCATGTCGGCCGACCCGGTCGACCCCGACGAGCTCGCGACGATGGCCCGCAACGCGCCGCTGACCCGGCCGCGCCCCGGCCACGCCGACTTCACCGGCATGCAGAAGTACGACTTCGACGACGCCCGTCCGCTCCTGGAGCGCGCGTCGGCCCGCGAGACCGCGGCGCGCGTCGCGCTCGGCCGCGTCGCCAGCAACTTCCTGGAGCAGGCCACCGGCGCCAGCATCGTCTCCCACGTGATCGAGCTCGGCGGCATCCGTACGCCGACCCGCGACCTGCCCACGCCCGACGACGTCGAGCGTCTCGACGCCGACCCGGTGCGCTGCCTCGACCCCGAAGGCAGCAGGCAGATGGTCGAGCGGATCGACCAGGCGCACAAGGACGGCGACACCCTCGGCGGCGTCGTGGAGGTGGTCGTCCACGGCCTGCCGCCGGGCCTGGGGTCGCACGTCCACTGGGACCGCCGCCTCGACTCGCGCCTCGCCGGCGCCCTGATGGGCATCCAGGCGATCAAGGGCGTCGAGCTCGGCGACGGCTTCGAGGTCGCCGCGACACCGGGCAGCCTGGCGCACGACGAGATCGTCCCGACCGAGGACGGCGTGCGTCGTACCAGCGGTCGCAGCGGCGGCACCGAGGGCGGCATGTCGACCGGTGAGGTGCTGCGGGTGCGCGCGGCGATGAAGCCGATCGCGACCGTCCCGCGGGCGCTGCGCACCGTCGACGTCGCCACCGGCGAGGCCGCCGTCGCCCACCACCAGCGCTCCGACGTCTGTGCCGTCCCGGCCGCCGGCATCGTCGCCGAGGCGATGGTCGCCCTGGTGCTGGCTGACGCCGTGACCGAGAAGTTCGGCGGCGACTCGCTCGGCGAGACCGCCCGCAACGTGCGGTCCTACCTCGACAACCTGCGCTACCGGTGATCGGGCGGTGACCCGCCGGTGACCGGCCCGAAGGTCGTCCTCGTCGGCCCGATGGGGGCCGGCAAGTCCACCGTCGCGGCCATCCTGGCCGACCGGTGGGGGCTGCCGGCCCGCGACACGGACACCGACGTCGAGGTGGCCCAGCGACGCTCGATCCAGGAGATCTTCGTCGACGACGGCGAGGCGGCCTTCCGAGCGCTCGAGCGTGCGGCCGTGGCCGACGCGCTCGCCGAGCACGACGGCGTGCTGAGCCTGGGTGGTGGCGCGGTCCTCGCGCCGGAGACGCGCCAGCTGCTGGCCGGCCACACGGTGGTCTTCCTCAGGGTCGGGCTGGCCAACGCGGTGAAGCGGGTCGGCCTCGGCGAGAGCCGTCCGGTGCTCAACCAGGCGATCGGCGGCGTACGCACCCGGGTCAAGGCGCTGCTCGACGAGCGCACCCCGATCTACGAGTCGGTCGCCTCGATCTCGGTCGACACCGACGGCCGATCGCCGGAGGACGTGGCCGCCGAGATCGCCGAGCGGATCGGCGAGCTCGCCTGACGGGTGGGCGGTGCCCCGGCCCTGGTGGTGGGTCGTGTGCCTGACACATCGGGATTCGGGGGTGTGGGGCACACGACCCCCGCCAGCCCGGGCGTGGTGGTGGGTCGTGTGCCCCACACATCGCCCAGACGATGCATGAGGCACACGACCCGGCCCCGCCCGCCGCCCGCGCCCGGCCCGCCTCGCTCCAGCCGCGCGATGCCGAGCACACGAGCCGCCGCGTGCACGACGCGGCCTCGGGCCCGCTCCGGAGCCGCATCGGCGCGCACCACTAGGCTCGCCGCATGGATCCTGCCGACTCGACCGTCCTGCACGTCGGCGGCGCGAGCCCGTACGACGTGGTCGTCGGCCGTGGCCTCGCCGCACGCCTCCCCGGGCTGCTGGGCGACGAGGTCCAGCGGGTCGCCTTCCTGTACGCCGCCGAGCTGGCCGAGCTGGCCCAGCCGGTGCTCGACGTGCTGCGCCCGGCGTACGACGTGCTGGCGCTGGGGCTGCCGAGCGGCGAGCAGGCGAAGTCGGCCGAGGTCGTCGCGCAGTGCTGGGACGCGTTGGGGGAGTCGGGCCTCACCCGCTCCGACGCCGTGGTGACCTTCGGTGGTGGAGCGACCACCGATGTGGGCGGCTTCGTGGCGGCGACCTGGCTGCGCGGGGTGCGGGTCGTGCACGTGCCGACCACGCTGCTGGCGATGGTCGACGCGGCGGTGGGCGGCAAGACCGGCATCAACACGGGTGCCGGCAAGAACCTGGTCGGCTCGTTCCACGAGCCGGCCGGTGTGCTGGTCGACCTCGACACCCTGCTCACGCTGCCGCGCGAGGAGCTCGTGGCCGGCATGGGCGAGGTCGTCAAGTGCGGCTTCATCTCCGATCCGGAGATCCTCGACCTCGTCGAGAAGGACCCTGCCGCGGCGACGGATCCCACCGGCCCGGTGCTGCCCGAGCTCGTACGACGCGCCATCCGGGTCAAGGTCGACGTCGTGGTCGCCGACCTCAAGGAGACCGCCGGCACCGACAGCGGGGGCGGCCACCCGGGCCGCGAGGTGCTCAACTACGGCCACACCATGGGCCACGCGATCGAGCGCGCCGAGGGCTACACGATGCGCCACGGCGAGGCGGTCGCGATCGGCTGCTGCTACGTCGCCGAGCTGGCTCGTCGTACCGGCCACATCGACGACGCGCTCGCCGCCCGGCACCGGGCCGCGTTCGAGAGCGTGGGGCTGCCGACGACGTACTCCGGCGCGGACTTCGAGGATCTCCTCGCCGCGATGCGCGTCGACAAGAAGTCCCGTGGCAACACGCTGCGCTTCGTCGTGCTCGACGAGCTGGCGAGACCGGTCGTGCTCAGCGGTCCGGCCGAGGACGACCTGCGCGCGGCGTACGACGTGATGGGAGGCGCGCGATGACGAGGACGGTGTGGGTGCTCAACGGCCCGAACCTCGGCCGTCTCGGCCGCCGTCAGGCGGAGATCTACGGCGCGACGACGTACGCCGAGCTGGCACATCTCTGCGTCGAGTGGGGGAGCGAGCTCGGGCTCGAGGTGGAGGTGCGCCACACAAACCACGAGGGCGACCTCATCGACTGGCTGAACCAGGCCGCCGACGACGAGATCCCGGTGGTGCTCAACGCCGCCGCGTGGACCCACTACTCCCTCGCCCTGTACGACGCCTGCGCCCAGCTCACCGCGCCGCTGGTCGAGGTCCACATCTCCGAGCCCAAGCAGCGGCCCGAGGAGTTCCGCCACACGTCGTACGTCGAGCCGCACGCCGTCGCCACGATCAGCGGGCAGGGCATCGACGGCTACCGGCAGGCGCTGGAGCTCATCGCCCGTCGCTGATCGGACCTGATCGGGTCGGTCGGGCCAGTGGTGCGGGCCGTCCACGTGCGGTCCGTCGTCGCGGCAAGGCCCCCGCGGGGAGGCGGCCCGGGCAGCATCGCCCGTGCCGGGCGGCATCGCCCAGACCCGACGTCAGGCGAGCGTGAAGGTCGGGCGCGGCTCCGCCGTACGACGCAGCCGGGTCAGCCCGCGATGGCGCGCGACCCGCACGGCGGTGACGCTCATCCCGAGCGCCGTGGCGGTCTGGGCCGCGTCCAGGCCGGCCACCTCCATCGCGGCGAGCACGTCCGCCTCGCGCGGGGACAGGCTGGCGAGCTGGCGGCGTACCCAGTCGGTCGCCGCGACCTCGTCGGCGACACCGGCGACCACGCCCCACGTCTCGGGCGCCACGGAGGTGTCGGTGGGATCGGTGCCGCGGCGGGCGCTGCGCCTGCGCGCGTTGAGGGTGAGGTTGCGGGCGATGCCGAAGGGCCAGCCGGCGAACGCGTCGCCGTCGCCGGAGAAGTCGGCGATCGACTGCGCGGCGACCAGCCACGCCTCCGCGACGATGTCCTCGGCGGCGACGGCGACGTCCCCGCTGGGGCGTGACCGCAGCCAGACGAGCAGCCGCCCGGTGACGGCCTCGTAGAGGTCGCTCCAGGCGGCGGGGTCACCCCGGCGGGCGCGCTCTACCGGGTCGTCCGGATCGGTGGTCGTCGTCACTGGCCGTCCTGGCCCGAGCCGTTCCTGTTCTCGCCCTGGTTGCCCTGGCCTCCCTGGCCGTCCTGGCCGCCGCCCTGGCCGTCCTGGTTGCCTTGGGTCGACCCGCCGCCGGTGCCGCTTCGGCCCGGACCGCCCGAGTCGGCGTGGCCTCCCTGCGTCGTGGGCTGGTGGCCGCTGTCGTGCCGCGGAGTCCCGGCCGTCGACGTGGGAGGCGGGGCGGTCCAGCGGCCGCCCGGGGCGACGTAGGCCGGCGTGCCGGCGGTGCGCGACGAGCTGCCGGTAGGCACCGAGCGGGCGTGGTGCGGCGCAGCCGGCGTACTGGGCGGCGTGGACGGTGCGTCCGAGGTCGACACAGACGTGGCCGGTGCCGGAGCGTGGCCGCCGTGCGAGCCGCCGAGGAAGGCCGCCGTCGCCGCACCCGCGCCGGTCACCACGACTACCGCCGCGGCCGTGGCAACCGTGGCCAGCCAGCGTGGTCGCACGAGGGCCGCCGGGTTCGACTGCAGCGCGAGCGCGCCGAGGCGCTCGGCGAAGACCGGATCGGCCGGTGTCGCCGGGATGGGGACCGAGAGGTCGGGTGCGGGCTGCTGCATCGTGTTCCTGCCGTGGGAAGCGCGGCCCGCCCAGACTAGTCCGGGCGGGCCGACCCCCAGTCCTGTCAGTTCTGGCTGTTGCCGTCGCCGGAGCCCGAGCCGCTCTGGCTGTTGCCGTCGCCCGAGCCCGAGCCGCCCTGGCTGTCGTCGTCGCCGGAGCCCGAGCCGCCCTGGCTGTCGTCGTCGCCCGAGCCCGAGCCGCCCTGGCTGTCGCCGTCCTGGCTGTCGCCGGAGCCGGAGGGGTGCTGGGTGGTGTGGTGCGGGGCCTGGTGGTGCGCGGCAGGGGCAGGCGCGGAGCCGCCTTGGTCGTTGCCGTCCTCACCCTGGTCGTCGGACCCGGCGCCCGTGCCCTGGTCGTTGTTGCCGTCGGCGCCCGGGGCGGTGCTGGGGTCAGGGTTGTCGCCCTCGGTGTCCTGCGGCGCGGGGTTGTCGCCCTCGGTGTCCTCCGGCGCGGGGGTGTCCCCCTCGGTGTCAGCAGGGCCGTTGCCCTGGTCGTCTCCCGGCGCTGCGGTGGGTGTGGTGGTGGCGGTGGGGACCGTGGTGCTCGGGGCCGGCTGGCGCGACGGGGTGGCGGCCTGGACCGCGTACGCGCCGCCGAGAGTGCCGATGAGGATCGCGGTCGTGCCGGCGGCGACCTGGAAGGCGGAGAGCTTGCGCATCATGACTCCTGAGACAGTCGTGAGTGGAGTTGGACGGATTGCGGCGGACGGCTCGTCGGGCTGCCTGCCTCATGAGCCACATGTCGCCTGCGGCGCCGGGCATTACATCGGTTTCAGAACTTCGGTCACGGCCGTCTAGACTCGGTCGCCGCCCGGTACGCCGGGCGGACCGATCACGCGCGGGCGCACCCGCGACGTACTTCTTCATACTTCGCCGGCAACCTTCCGGCACGCGAGCGATAGGGCGAGACACGAGCATGGCAACCACGAACGACCTGAAGAACGGCTTGGTGCTCAACCTGGAGGGCCAGCTCTGGCAGGTGGTGGAGTTCCAGCACGTCAAGCCCGGCAAGGGTCCTGCGTTCGTGCGCACCAAGCTCAAGAACGTCGAGTCGGGCAAGAACGTCGACAAGACCTTCAACGCCGGCACCAAGGTCGAGACCGCGACCGTCGACAAGCGCACGATGCAGTACCTCTACAACGACGGCTCCAACTACGTCTTCATGGACGTGCAGACCTACGACCAGATCGAGGTCGCCCCCGAGCTCGTCGGCGACGCCGCGAACTTCATGCTCGAGAACACCGAGGTCATCATCGCGACCAACGAGGGTCGCGTGCTCTTCATCGAGCTGCCCGCGTCGGTCGAGCTGACCATCACCTACACCGAGCCGGGCGTGATGGGCGACTCCGCGACGGGTCGCACCAAGCCGGCGACGCTCGAGACCGGTGCCGAGATCCAGGTCCCGCTGTTCATCGAGAACGGCGAGAAGATCAAGGTCGACACCCGCGAGGGCGGCTCCTACCTGAGCCGAGTCAAGGGCTGATGGCTGCTCGTTCCAAGGCCCGTCGGCGCGCGCTCGACGTCCTCTACTCCGCCGACCTGCGCGGTGAGACGGGCGTCGAGGCGCTCGCCCGGGTCTCCACCGAGGGCGAGGCGCCGTCCAACCCCTACACCGAGGTGCTGGTGCGGGGCGTGAGCGAGCACGTCGCCGGCATCGACGAGATGCTCGAGCAGTACTCCCAGGGCTGGACCCTCGCGCGGATGCCCGCCGTCGACCGCAACGTGCTGCGCATCGGCGCCTTCGAGGTCATGTACGCCGACGACGTGCCCGACCCGGTCGCGGTCAGCGAGGCGTTGGCGCTCGTGCAGGAGCTCTCGACCGACGAGTCGCCGGCGTTCGTCAACGGTGTCCTCGGCGCGATCGTCCGGAGCAAGCAGACCGCTTGACGCCATCGGCGTAGGGTCGGTGCATGGCGGACTCAGCCGAGGTCGATCTGGTCGTGGTGGGTCTCGGGCCGGGCGGCGAGCACGCCGCCGCCGAGCTCGCCGGAGCCGGCCTGGAGGTGGTCGGGGTCGACCGTCGGCTGGTGGGCGGCGAGTGTCCGTACTACGGCTGCATCCCGTCGAAGATGATGCTGCGCGCGGCCGGGCTGCTCGCCGAGGCGAGGCGGGTGCCCGGCACGGCCGGCAGCGTCGAGGTCATCCCGTCCTGGAGCCAGGTCGCGCGCCGGATCCGCGACGAGGCCACCGACGACTGGGACGACGCGGTCGCGGTCGAGCGGCTGCAGAAGGCGGGCGCGCGGTTCGTTCGCGGCACCGGTCGCCTCGCCGGCCCCGGGCGCGTCGTGGTCGCGACCGACGAGGGTGAGCAGGAGATCCGCGTACGCCGCGGAGTCGTGCTCAACACCGGCACCGAGCCGGCGATCCCGCCGATCGACGGCCTCGCCGGCACGCCGTACTGGACCAACCGCGAGGCGGTCCGCGTCACGCGGCTGCCGCGCAGCCTGGTCGTGCTCGGCGGCGGCGCGATCGGCTGCGAGCTCGCGCAGGCGTTCGCCCGGTTCGGCGTACGCGTCACGATCGTGGAGGCCGGCGAGCGGATCCTCGGGCCGGAGGAGCCGGAGTCGAGCGAGGTGCTGGCCGCCGCGCTCGCGCGTGACGGGATCGAGGTGCGAACAGGCGTGGCCGCGCGCTCGGTCCGCCACGACGGCGGCTTCCACCTCGCGCTGGACGGCGGTGAGTCGATCTCGGCCGACGAGCTGCTGGTCGCCGTCGGCCGCACCAGCAACCTGCGCGACATCGGCCTCGAGACGGTCGGTCTGGACCCCGGTGTCCGCTTCCTCGATCCCGACGAGCGGATGCGTGTCGGCGAGGGTGTCTGGGCGATCGGGGATATCACCGGCAAGGGAGCGTTCACCCACATGTCGATGTACCAGGCCGACGTCGCCGTCCGCGACCTGCTCGGCCGCGAGGGTGCGCCTGCCGACTACCGCGCGGTCGGACGCGTCACCTTCACCGACCCCGAGATCGGCTCGGTCGGCATGACCGAGCGGCAGGCACGCGATGCGGGCCTCCGCGTCCAGGTCGGCACGACCGACCTGGCGACGTCCAGCAGGGGCTGGCTGCACGTGCCGGGCGGCGCCGGCGTCGTGAAGCTGGTCGCCGACGCCGACCGCGGCATCCTGGTCGGCGGTACGACGGCCGGCCCGTCGGGTGGCGAGATGCTCGGCTGGCTGGCGACCGCCGTCCATGCCGAGGTGCCGGTCGCGACGCTGCGCTCGATGCACTTCGCGTACCCCACCTTCCACCGGGCCATCGAGCCCGCCCTCGACGCGCTCGCCTGAGCGGTGCGACCGCCTGGGATTGCGGATCGGCTCGCTCGGGTAGGTTGGTGCCGCCGTCCACCCTGCTCGGAGGTGCCAGGTGACTGATCCCGCTGAACCCGTCGGCCGCGACGACACGTCGGACCGGCTCTACACACCCGAAGAGCTCGAGGAGTTCGCCCGCCGGCAGCTCGACGCCGCCCGTCACGGCGAGGACGTCGACCCCCTGACCGACCCGATCCAGCCGGGCGCGGCGGAGCAGGCGGCCGCGGTCGCTGCTGCGCCGCCGAGCCAGCCGCCGGCGACGCCTGCCCGGGGCACGCAGTCCCCGGTGGCGCAGGACCAGCAGCCGCGTGGCCCGCGTCCGACCGCGCCGCCCCCGGGGTTCACCACGGGTGAGCACACGCTGATCCGTGAGCCTTCCGCCGGCCAGGCCCCACCGACGTCCCAGCCGACGTCCCCGCCGACGTCCCAGTGGGTGTCGCCGTCGTTCGCGCCGTCCTCGGCGCCGGTCGCGGGGCCGTCGTCCCCTCCGCCGGCCCAGGAGCCCGCCGCGCCCGCCTCGGCTCCCACCCCGGCCCCGCAGCCGTCCCCCGCGCCGGCTCCGCAGGCGCAGCCGCAGCAGCCCGCTCCGCCGGCCCAGTCCGAGACGGTCCCGTCGGCCCAGCCCGACGAGCCGCGACGCTTCATGTCGGCCACCGACTTCCTCGACCGCCGCGACAGCAACGCCGAGCTCGGCCCGGCGACCTGGGGCTGGCGGGGCAGGGTCGGGCGCTGGAGCGGCGGGCTGGTCCGCCCCAGGATGGGCCCGGCCGAGCAGTCGTTCAACGCCGACCGCGCGCTGATCCAGAAGGACTTCGACGGCCCGCGCACGATCGCCTTCGTCAACCCCAAGGGCGGCGCCGCGAAGACGACGGGCGTCCTCGCCGCCGGCTTCACCTTCGGCACGGTCCGCGGTGGCGGCGTGGTCGCGTGGGACAACAACGAGACGCGCGGGACGCTGGGCATCCGCGGCGCTCGCAGCGCCCACCGCAACACCACCCGCGAGCTGCTGGAGGACCTCGAGAGGTTCAAGGACGTCTACCAGTCGCGCATCGGCGACCTCGGCGCGTTCGTCCGCTCGCAGGGCGACGCGCACTTCGACGTGCTTGCCTCCGACGAGCGCCCCGACGTCACCGGCCAGATCCACGCCAAGGACTTCGGCGAGGTCCACAGGCTGCTGGAGCGCTTCTACCGGATCATCCTGGTCGACACCGGCAACAACATGCGCGCCGAGAACTGGCTCGCCGCGGCCGAGGCCGCCGATCTCCTGGTCGTGACCAGCACGGTGCGCGAGGACACCGGCTACAGCGGCCTGTGGATGCTGGACGCCCTCCAGGACGCGGGCTACGCCAACCTCAAGCACAAGACCGTGACGGTGCTCTCCGACCCCAGCGACAAGGTGGACAGCCGTCTGGCCGCCGACCTCACCCAGGTCTACGAGCAGCGCACCCGCGACGTCTTCCGCGTCCCCTACGACCCCGCCCTCGTCGCTGGTGGCGTGATCCCCTACGCCCAGCTCTCCGAGCCGACCCAACGCGCATGGCTGCGTGCCTGCGCCGGGATCGCCTCCGCCCTCTGAGGCCCGCAGGCCCGGAAGTTCGCCGCCCGGCCACGATCGGGGAGGATCCGATCAGAGGGGTTGATCTGATCCTCCCCGATCGTGCGTGTCCGGTTGATCTGGATCGACCGGGGCGTGTGCGGCTACATCCCACACATCCACCACCCGCTGCCGAGGTCGATAGGCGCGCGGCAGATCATGCCCCGCATGTCCAACCCATCCGGGCTGCGGTCCGGGGAGTAGAAGTAGCCACCGGCGTCGTCAGGCATGCCCTCCCACTGGGGAAAGAACCACGCGATGTGCGAGCCGGCCTCTTCGCCTTCCGTGTCGCCGTCGACGGTCAGCCACATGAGCGCGATCGGCAGGCGAGAGCGGTCGGCGCCGCTGGGCGGCATGGCGTGTACGCCGGCCTCGAACGCCTTGCGGTGAACCTCGAACCATGCACGCGGTGCTGCGGCGCACCAGTTGAGCAAGACCACGCACAACGCGAGGGTGATGGTGGTTGAGAGAAGCCGCGAGGGTCGTCCGAGGAGGCAGCCGAACAGCCAGGTCGCTCCGATCATGATCAGCCAGAACACCGCAGAGACCACCAGGGAGAGCTGCGTTCCGCCGAACGGGATCGGTAGCGTCGCAGTCGCGATGCCGCAGACCCAGATGCCCATTACCGCGCAGAAGATCAAGGTCCGCAGTCCGCTGCCGGTCGATCGCCGGCGTCCCGCGGGCGTCTCGACGGCCGGTGCACTCGCTTCACATCACCGCTTCCGGGCGCTCAGGGACCCATCCTTGCGCACTCTCGCATCGGCCTGCCGGACGTGGGTACCTAGAGGTCGACCGACGAAGTCCGACCGACGAAGGAGACACCGTGGGTACCGACGACAAGCTGAAGAACACGGCCGAGGAGAAGCTGGGCGAGGCCAAGGAGGCCATGGGCAAGGCCACCGACGACGAGGACATGCAGTCGGAGGGCAAGGCCGACCAGATGAAGGGCAGCCTCAAGCAGGCCGGCGAGAAGGTGAAGGACGCCTTCAAGTGAGCCGCTGAGCAGCGCTCGCGACGAGGGGCCCAACCGGCACGGGTGGGCCCCTCGTCCATGTCCGGACCACCCGCTTCCGTACGACGACTTCGGGTACCGACCGGGCATGACGAACTTCGGCTACACCCTGATGACCGAGCAGAGCGGCCCGCGCGAGCTCGTCGCCTACGCGCAGCAGGCGGAGCGGATCGGGTTCGACTTCGAGGTGTGCAGCGACCACTTCTCGCCGTGGCTGACCGCGCAGGGCCACGCGCCGTACGCCTGGTCGGTCCTGGGCGCGGTGGCGCAGGCGACGGAGCGGGTGGGTCTGATGACCTACGTGACCTGTCCGACCACGCGCTACCACCCGGTCGTCGTGGCGCAGAAGGCGGCGACGCTGGCCCAGCTCTCCGACGACCGGTTCACGCTGGGCCTGGGCGCGGGGGAGCGGCTCAACGAGCACGTCGTCGGGGCCGGGTGGCCCGGCGTCGACGTACGCCACGACATGCTCGTGGAGGCGATCGGGATCATCCGCTGCCTGCTCGACGGCGAGACGGTCGACCACCGCGGCGAGTTCTTCGACGTCGACGCCGCCCGGCTGTGGGACCTGCCCGAGCGCCCCCTCGAGATCGGTACGGCGGTCGGCGGCTCGCGCGCGATCGCGACCCTCGCACCGCTCGCCGACCACCTCATCGCGGTCGAGCCCTCCGAGGACATCGTGGGCGAGTGGAACGCGACCGATGGCGCGCCGCAGATCGGCGAGCCGGCGCGGGCGATCGGTCAGGCGCCGATCTGCTGGGCTCCGACCGAGGAGGAGGCGCGCGAGCTCGCGCACGAGGAGTTCCGGTGGTTCGGCGGCGGGTGGCGCGTCAACGCGGACATCCCGACGCCGGCCGGCTTCGACGCGGCCAGCCAGTTCGTGCGCCCCGACGACGTCGCGTCGTCCATCCCGTGCGGCCCGGACGTCGACGCCCTCGCCGACGCGCTGCGCGCCTACACCCGCGCGGGCTTCACCGATGTCGCGCTGGTGCAGGTCGGGGATCGCTTCCAGCAGCAGTTCCTGGAGGAGGCGGCCGGCCCGTTGCTGGAGAGGCTGCGCTGAGCCATGTCTCCCGGTACGGCGCCGGAGATGGAGGCACGGCCCGGTCGGTCTGACCCGAGCGGGTAGGGTGAGTCGCGACGTACGACACCTTTAACGAGCCGTCCCGTGAGGCGGAGAAGGAGTCAGGCCGATGACCGACGCCGCGACGGACCCGCCCCCGGGACGAGTCGTCCTCGACGACGACGACATCTCGCGGGCGCTGACCCGCATCTCGCACGAGATCCTCGAGCGCAACCGCGGCGCCGAGGACCTCCTGCTGCTCGGCCTGCACACGCGCGGCGTCCCGCTCGCGCACCGCATCGCCGAGAAGATCGCCGAGGTCGAGGGGCACCCCGTGGCGACGGGGTCGCTCGACGTGACGATGTACCGCGACGACCTGCGCTCGCACCCGACCCGCAGCCCGCACAAGACCGACCTGCCCGCGGGCGGGATCGACGCCAAGACGCTCGTGCTCGTCGACGACGTGCTGTTCTCAGGGCGCACCATCCGCGCCGCGCTCGACGCGCTGTCCGACCTCGGCCGGCCCGCCGTCGTACGGCTGGCGGTGCTGGTGGACCGCGGCCACCGCGAGCTGCCGATCCGTGCCGACCACGTCGGCAAGAACCTTCCGACCGCGCGGGCCGAGCGGGTCAACCTGCGCCTGGTCGAGACCGACGGCAAGGACGAGGTGACCATCCAGTGAACACCCCACGCTGTTCTTCTCCTCCGCTTCGCTCCCCCGAACAACACCGAGGGGACCCCGTATGAGCCGCCACCTGCTCAGCATCGACGACGTCGACGCGGCGGAGATCGAGAGGATCTTCGCGACCGCGGGGGAGATGCACGACGTGCAGAGGCGGGCGGTCAAGAAGCTGCCGGCGCTGCGCGGGCGCACCGTCATCAACCTGTTCTTCGAGGACTCCACCCGCACGCGCTCGAGCTTCGAGATCGCCGGCAAGTGGCTCTCGGCCGACGTCATCAACATCTCGGCCAAGGGGTCCAGCACCAGCAAGGGCGAGAGCCTGCGCGACACCGTGCTCACCGTGACCGCGATGGGCGTCGACGGGCTGGTGGTCCGCCACTCCGCGAGCGGCGCGGCCCAGCAGATCAGCCAGTGGGTCGACGTACCGGTCATCAACGCGGGTGACGGCATGCACGAGCACCCCACGCAGGCGCTGCTCGACGGCTACACCCTGAGCCGCCGGCTCGGCTCGCTCGACGGCAGGCACGTCGCGATCGTCGGCGACCTCACCCACAGCAGGGTCTTCCGCAGCAACGTCAAGAGCCTCACCAAGCTCGGCGCACGGGTCACCGCGGTGGCGCCGCCGACGTTGATGCCGGCGGGCGTGGGCGACTGGTCGAAGGCCGACGGGTTCGCGACGTCGTACGACCTGGATCCGGTGCTCGGCGACGTCGACGCGGTGATGATGCTGCGGGTCCAGCGCGAGCGGATGAGCGGCGGCTACTTCCCGACGGCGCGCGAGTACGCCGTCGGCTACGGGCTGACCCGCCCGCGCCTGGCGATGCTGCGGCCCGGAACCCCGATCCTGCACCCCGGCCCGATGAACCGCGGCCTGGAGATCTCCGCCGAGGCGGCCGACGCGATCGACCAGTCGCTCGTGCTCGACCAGGTCTCGGCGGGCGTCGCGGTCCGGATGTCCGTGCTGTACCACCTGCTCGCCGGCGAGGAAGAGGGAACGAACGCATGAGCCTGCTGATCAAGGGCGCGCGCATCCTGGGCGGCGACCCCTCGGACGTCTACGTCGAGGACGGCGTCGTGCGCGAGGTCGGGGTCTCGACAGGCTCGCCCGCCGGGGCCGAGACGGTCGACGCCGACGGACTCGTCCTGCTGCCGGGCCTGGTCGACCTGCACACCCACCTGCGCGAGCCGGGGCGAGAGGACGCCGAGACGATCCTGACCGGCTCGCAGGCCGCGGCGGCGGGCGGCTACACGGCCGTGCTGGCGATGGCGAACACCAACCCCGTCACCGACACCGGCGAGGCCGCCGAGCGGATCCTCGACCTCGGGCGCCAGGCCGGGCTGGTCGACGTACAGCCCGTCGGCGCGGTCACCAAGGGTCTCGGCGGCGAGGAGCTCGCCGAGCTCGGCCTGATGGCGCGCTCGCGCGCCGGGGTCCGGGTGTTCTCCGACGACGGCCGCTGCGTCGCCGACCCGCGGGTGATGCGGCGCGCGCTGGAGTACGTCAAGACGTACGGCGGCGTGGTCAGCCAGCACAGCCAGGACCCGGCCCTCGCGCCGTACGCCACGGCGTGCTGCCACGAGGGCGAGCTGTCCGGCCGGCTCGGCCTGCCCGGCTGGCCCGGTGTCGCCGAGGACGTGATCGTCGCCCGCGACGTGATGCTCGCGCGCCACACCGGCAGCCGGCTGCACGTCGCGCACGTGTCGACCGCGGGCTCGGTCGAGGTGATCCGGTGGGCCAAGTCCGCCGGGATCGACGTGACGGCCGAGGTCACCCCCCACCACCTGCTGCTGACCACCGACCTGCTGGCGGGCTACGACCCGACGTACAAGGTGAACCCGCCGCTGCGTCCCGCCGAGGACGTCGAGGCGCTGCGCGACGCGCTCGCCGACGGCACCATCGACGCGGTCGCCACCGACCACGCCCCGCACGCCCGGCACGACAAGGAGCACGCGTTCGTCGACGCGGCGTTCGGCATGCTCGGCCTCGAGACCGCCCTGGGCGTGGTCGCCACGGTGATGGTCGGCACGGGCCGGCTCGACTGGGCCGGCGTCGCGCGGGTGATGAGCCACAACCCGGCCCGCATCGCCGGCCTCGCCGGCCACGGCCAGGAGCTCGCGGCCGGCGCCCCGGCCAACCTGGTGCTGGTCGACCCGTCGGCCACCGTCACGGTCGACCGCGACGCGTCGCTCTCGCTCAGCCGCAACAACCCCTGGCACGGTCGCGAGCTGACCGGCCGGGTCGTCGCGACGTACCTCCGCGGTGAGCGCACGTACGACGGCCGGGCGGCCGCGCTCGCATGAGCGACCCGTCCGGAGAGCGGATGCGCGAGGTCGAGGACGGGCCGGCCGACTGAATCGCTGCGGGCGTCGGCGCGGAAGTCGGCGGAGTACGCCGGCGTCACGGCGGTCAGAACGGCCGAGCAGCATTCCGAGATCGACCGCGCGCAGGCGACCGCCCCGCGATGTCGGCCTCGGGCGCAGGCTCAGCCCATCTGGCCCGGCACGTACGCCGCCGTGACGGCGGCCGTGTAGGCGGCCCAGCCGTCGGCGTTCGGGTGCAGCGCCTGGGCGTCGAACGGGCTGGTGACCCAGGGCTCCGGTGAGTTCACGCCGTGACCGACGAAGCGCTTGGTCACATCGACGAAGTCGAAGCCGTGGGCCGCGGCGGCGTTCGCGATGACTCCGTTGAGCACGTCGGCGCCGTCGTTGAGCGACTGCTGCTCGGCGGGGGAGGCGCCGAGGTAGGCGCCGTACTCGGGGGAGAAGAGGCGCGGGTAGCCGGTGACCAGCACCTCGGCGTTGGGCGCGTCGGCCCTGACCTGGGAGTAGAGCCCGTCGAGCAGCGACGGCAGCTGCGAGCGGATCCGTCCGAGGATCGCCGAGATCGCGCCGGCGCACTGCTGGTCGGTGCCGCCCAGGCAGGCGGTCACCGCGGTCGACCAGCCGATGTCGTTGCCGCCGATGGTCAAGGTCACGAGGTCGGTGCTCGGGTCGAGCGCGTTGAGCTGGCCGCCCGAGACCAGGGAGGCGGTGGTCGCGCCCGCGCACGCGACGAAGTCGTCCAGCGCGATGTGCATCCGCCCGTCGACCTGCCGGCCGTACGCCGACGGCGACTGCCCGCACGGGCCCGAGCCGCCCACGCCGTAGCCGGAGGCGTAGGAGTCGCCGAGGGCGTCGTACACGACGGGGGCCGGTGGCTTCGCGGACGCCGACGGCGCGGTGACGGCGACGCCCGCGGCGGTCAGCAGGGGCAGGGCGAGGAGCGTGGCGGCGGTGGAGCGCACCGTCCGGAGGCGGGAGGTCATGGCGTGACGGTAGTCACAGCGCGCCCGGCGGCCAAGGTCCCGGCACCGCCCCGGGGGTCCTGTACATGTCTGGGACCGAACCTGTACGTGTCGCCGTACGATGGCTGCGTGGCCGTCACCCCGACCCGGCTGCGAGCCGATCTCTTCCACCTGCTCGACCAGGTCCTCGAGACCGGCGAGCCGCTGGAGATCAACCGCAAGGGACGGACGCTGCGTGTCGTCGTCGATCAGCCGGCGAGCAAGCTGTCGCGGATCAGGCCGAACCCCGATGCGTACGTCGGAGAGCCTGAGGAGCTGATCGGGTCCTCTCCCTCGGAGCGGGAGCCCGAACGGACACCGAGCCCGTGATCCATCTCGACACGCATGTGCTGCTGTGGCTCAGCCGCGGCGACTTCTCCCAGCTCAGCCGGGGCGTTCGCGAGCTGCTCGAGACCGATGACGTCGCGATCTCCCCGATGGTCGAGCTCGAGCTGCAGATCTTGCACGAGGGCAAGAAGGCAGCGAGCCCTGGCGATGTCGTGGGCGGCCTGCGTCGCGACATCGGGTTGGTGACGGACCCGGCACCGTTGGCCGCGGTGGTGAGGGAGGCGACCGACCACCGGTATGCCTTCGCTCGCGACCCGTTCGACCGGCTGATCGCCGCCCACGCGGGCGTGGCGGGGGTCCGGCTGCTGACCAAGGACCGCAGCCTGCGCAACCACCTCGACTTCGCCGTCTGGCCGCGGTGATCCCGGCCCTGCGAGCCTTGGAGGCGCTGGCCGCCTCACCATCGACCGGGCAGGATCCCTCCATGGACTTCAACGAGCAGATGATCGCCGCCTTCCGGGCCAACGGCGGCGACGTGCAGGAGCCGGCGGCGTTCGGCCGGAGCCTGATCCTGGTCCACGTGCCGCGCAAGGACGGCTCGATCCTGGTGCGCCCGCTGCGCAACATGCCCGCCGGCGACGACGCGTGGATGGTGGCCGGCTCGGCGGGTGGCTCGCCGAAGGATCCGGCATGGGTGCACAGCCTGCGTCGTACCGACCGCGTCGACATCGAGGTGCCGGCCGACCCGGAGCCGGTGCTCGTCCCGGTCCACGTCGAGGAGCTGCTCGACGACGAGCGTGACCGCGCTTGGCAGGTCTTCGTCGACGCCGAGCCGGGATTCGGCGAGTACGAGCGCAAGGCCGAGGGACGGGTGATCCCGGTCTTCCGGCTGACCCGCGTCTGAGCCGGTCTCCGGCGCGCGACGTCGGTGCCGTTCGGCGACCTCCCGACTGATAGGGTCGCCGGCGAACCGAACGTCCTTTAACCACCGTCCCGTGAGGCGGAGAAGGAGGCCCGGGTGCAGTCCTCTGCCACCACGCCAGCGCTGCTCGTTCTGGAGGACGGCCGCATCTTCCGCGGCGAGTCCTACGGCGCCGAGGGCGAGACCTTCGGCGAGGCGGTGTTCTCCACCGGCATGACCGGCTACCAGGAGACGCTGACCGACCCGAGCTACCACCAGCAGGTCGTCGTGATGACGGCGCCGCACATCGGGAACACCGGGATGAACGACGAGGACCCGGAGTCCCGTCGCATCTGGGTCGCCGGGTACGTCGTCCGCGATCCCGCTCGCGTGCCGAGCAGCTGGCGCTCGCGCCGCACGCTCGACGACGAGCTGCGCGAGCAGGGTGTCGTCGGCATCTCCGGCATCGACACCCGAGCCCTGACGCGCCACCTGCGCGAGGCCGGCGCGATGCGCGTCGGCATCTCCACGGTCGAGACCGACGCCGACGCCCTGCTGGCGAAGGTCAGGGGCTCGGCCGAGATGGTCGGGGCCAACCTCTCCGACGCCGTCACCGTCACCGAGCCGTACGTCGTCCCCGCGGTCGGCGAGAAGCGCTTCACCGTCGCGGTCGTCGACCTCGGGCTCAAGGCGAACACCCCGCGGATGATGGCCGAGCGCGGCATCGAGGTGCACGTGCTGCCCTCGACCGCGACCATCGAGGACGTCCAGGCGATCGGCCCCGACGGCCTGTTCTTCTCCAACGGCCCCGGTGACCCCGCCGCGACGACCGGCCAGGTCGAGCTGCTGAAGGAGGCGCTGGGCACCGGCCTCCCGTACTTCGGCATCTGCTTCGGCAACCAGCTCTTCGGCCGCGCGCTCGGCTTCGGCACCTACAAGCTGAAGTACGGCCATCGCGGCATCAACCAGCCGGTGCTCGACCGCACCACCGGCAAGGTCGAGGTCACCGCGCACAACCACGGCTTCGCGGTCGACGCCCCGCTCGACGGCAGCACCACGACGCCGTACGGCGAGGCGCGGGTCAGCCACGTCAACCTCAACGACGACTGCGTCGAGGGGCTCGAGCTGCGCGACGCGGACGGAAGCCTCAAGGCGTTCTCCGTCCAGTACCACCCGGAGGCGGCGGGAGGCCCGCACGACGCGGCGTACCTCTTCGACAGGTTCTGCGATCTCATGACCGACAGGAAGGCCAACTGATGCCGAAGCGCGAAGACATCCAGTCCGTCCTCGTCATCGGATCGGGCCCGATCATCATCGGTCAGGCCTGCGAGTTCGACTACTCCGGCACCCAGGCGTGCCGGGTCCTCAAGTCCGAGGGCCTGCGGGTCATCCTGATCAACTCCAACCCGGCCACGATCATGACCGACCCGGAGTTCGCCGACGCGACGTACGTCGAGCCGATCACCCCCGAGTTCGTCGAGAAGGTCATCGCCAAGGAGCGCCCCGACGCGATCCTCCCGACGCTCGGCGGCCAGACCGCCCTGAACGCGGCGACCGCGATGCACGAGCGCGGCGTCCTGGCGAAGTACGACGTCGAGATGATCGGAGCCTCCTTCGAGGCCATCCACCGCGGCGAGAACCGCGAGCTGTTCAACGACATCGTCCGCAAGGTCGGGGGAGAGGTCGCCCGCTCGGTGATCTGCCACTCGATGGACGACGTGCTCGCGGCCGTCGACACCCTCGGCGGCGTCTACCCGGTCGTCATCCGCCCGTCCTTCACCATGGGCGGCACCGGCTCCGGCATCGCCTACGACGTCGAGGACCTCCACCGTCTCGCCGGCGCCGGCCTCTCCGCGTCGCCGACGACCGAGGTGCTCATCGAGGAGTCGATCCTCGGGTGGAAGGAGTACGAGCTGGAGGTGATGCGCGACAAGAACGACAACGTCGTCATCATCTGCTCGATCGAGAACTTCGACCCGATGGGCACCCACACGGGCGACTCGATCACCGTGGCGCCTGCCATGACGCTGACCGACCGCGAGTACCAGCACCTGCGCGACCTCGCCATCAGCATCATCCGCGAGGTCGGCGTCGACACCGGCGGCTGCAACATCCAGTACGCCGTCAACCCCGCCGACGGTCGGGTCATCGTCATCGAGATGAACCCCCGCGTCTCGCGCTCCAGCGCGCTGGCGTCGAAGGCCACCGGCTACCCGATCGCCAAGATCGCCGCGAAGGTCGCCGTCGGCTACACCCTCGACGAGATCGAGAACGACATCACCTCCGGCCCGCAGGGCACCACCGCGGCGAGCTTCGAGCCGACGCTCGACTACGTCGTGGTGAAGGTGCCGCGCTTCGCGTTCGAGAAGTTCCCGACCGCCGACACCACGCTGACCACGCACATGAAGTCGGTCGGCGAGGCGATGGCGATCGGCCGCAGCTTCACCGAGGCGTTCAACAAGGCGCTGCGCTCGATGGAGAACAAGTCGGCACCGTTCCACTGGACGGGCGAGCCGGGCGACCGGACCACGCTGCTGCAGGAGATCAAGCGGCCCCACGACGGGCGCGTGCAGAAGGTCATGCAGGCCATTCGCGCGGGCGCCACCCAGGAGGAGGTCTTCGACGCGACGAAGATCGATCCCTGGTTCGTCGACCAGCTGTTCCTGATCGACGAGGTCGCCCAGAAGGTCGCCGCCGCCGAGTCCCTCGACGAGGCGACGCTACGTCTGGCCAAGCGGCACGGGCTCTCCGACGCCCAGATCGCCGGCATCCGGGGTGGCCTCAGCGAGACCGACGTCCGCGAGGCGCGCTGGGCCGCCGGCGTACGCCCCGTCTACAAGACGGTCGACACCTGCGCGGCCGAGTTCGCCGCGCGCACGCCGTACCACTACTCCTCATACGACGAGGAGACCGAGGTCGCGCCCCGCGAGCGGCCGGCGGTGATCATCCTCGGCTCCGGCCCGAACCGCATCGGCCAGGGCATCGAGTTCGACTACTCGTGCGTGCACGCCTGCCTGGAGCTCTCCCGCGCCGGCTACGACACGATCATGGTCAACTGCAACCCGGAGACGGTCTCGACCGACTACGACACCTCCGACCGGCTCTACTTCGAGCCGCTCACGCTCGAGGACGTGCTCGAGATCTACGAGGCCGAGAAGGCCGCCGGTCCGATCGCCGGTGTCATCGCCACGCTCGGCGGCCAGACCCCGCTCGGCCTGGCGCAGGGCCTGAAGGACAACGGCGTCACCATCGTCGGCACCAGCCCCGAGGCGATCGAGCTCGCCGAGGAGCGCGGTGCTTTCGGCAAGGTGCTCGCCGAGGCCGGCCTGACCGCGCCGAAGCACGGAACGGCGGTCTCGTTCGCCGATGCCCGGGCGATCGCGCAGGAGATCGGCTACCCGGTGCTGGTGCGCCCGTCGTACGTCCTGGGCGGGCGGGGCATGCAGATCGTCTACACCGACGAGTCGCTGAAGTCCTACATCGAGGCCGCGACCGAGATCAGCCCGGACCGCCCGGTCCTGGTCGACCGGTTCATCGACGACGCCGTCGAGATCGACGTCGACGCCCTGTACGACGGCCAGGAGCTGTTCCTCGGCGGCGTGATGGAGCACATCGAGGAGGCCGGCATCCACTCCGGCGACTCCTCCTGCGCGCTGCCTCCGATCACCCTGGGCGCCGCCGAGATCGAGCGGATCCGCGAGGCCACCGAGGCGATCGCCAAGGGCGTGGGCGTCCGCGGCCTGATCAACATCCAGTTCGCGCTGGGCGCCGACGTGCTGTACGTCCTCGAGGCGAACCCGCGCGCCAGCCGCACGGTCCCGTTCGTCTCCAAGGCGACCGGAACCTCGCTGGCCAAGGCGGCCTCCCGGCTGATGCTGGGCGAGACGATCGCCGAGCTGCGTGCGTCCGGGGTGCTGCCGGCCGAGGGCGACGGCGGCACGCTGCCCGCCGACGCGCCGATCGCGGTCAAGGAGGCCGTGATGCCGTTCAACCGGTTCCGCAGCCCCGAGGGCGACTTCGTGGACACCGTGCTGGGCCCGGAGATGAAGTCGACCGGCGAGGTCATGGGCTTCGACGCCGACTTCGGAACGGCCTTCAGCAAGTCGCAGGCCGCCGTGTCCGGCCCGCTGCCGACCAGCGGCAAGGTCTTCATCTCGATGGCCAACCGGGACAAGCGCAACATGATCTTCCCGGCGGCCATCCTGGCGTCGTACGGCTTCGAGATCCTGGCGACCCAGGGCACCGCCGAGGTGCTGCGCCGCAACGGCATCACCTCCACGGTCGTGCGCAAGCACTACGAGGGCCCGGGCGAGGACGGCGCGAAGACCGCGGTCGAGATGATCCGCGACGGCGAGATCGACCTGATCGTCAACACCCCGCACGGCGCGTCCGGTGGCGGGGACTCGCGGATCGACGGCTACGAGATCCGCTCGGCCGCCGTGCTGACCGGCACTCCGTGCATCACGACGGTGCAGGGTCTGGCGGCCGCCGTACAGGGCATCGCCGCGATCCGCGCGGGTGACATCGGCGTCCGCTCCCTGCAGGAGTGGGCCGCGCGTTGACCCTCTACGACGCGGCCTTCAAGCACGGCTTCGCCCGGATCGACCCCGAGCGGGCGCACCACCTCGGCTTCGCCGGGATCCGGGCGGCCGGGGCGGTCCTCGCGCGGACGCCCGTTCCGGGACGCCCGGTCCGGGCGCTCGGGCTGACCTTCCCGAACGTGCTGGGCCTCGCCGCCGGCTTCGACAAGCTCGGCGTCGGGTACGACGCCCTGGCCGGCCTCGGCTTCGGGCACGTCGAGATCGGCACGATCACCGCGCTCGCACAGCCCGGCAACCCGCGCCCGCGGCTGTTCCGGCTCACCGAGGACCGTGCGGTGGTCAACCGGATGGGCTTCAACAACGACGGCGCAGCGGCCGTCGCCCGGCGGCTCTCGGCCCGCGGCGGGCCGCGCCACGGCGTGCTCGGGATCAACATCGGCAAGTCCAAGGTGGTGCCCGACGAGGACCAGGCCGCGGTCGAGTCCGACTACGCCACCTCGACCCGCCTGCTCGCGCCGTACGCCGACTACCTGGTCGTCAACGTGAGCTCGCCGAACACCCCGGGGCTGCGCAACCTCCAGGCCGTCGAGAAGCTCGCCCCGCTGCTGACCCACGTGCGCCGGGTCGCCGACGACGCCCGTCGTGACCGGCGGGTGCCGCTGCTGGTGAAGATCGCGCCCGACCTCGCCGACGAGGACGTCACCGCCGTCGCCGAGATGGCTCTCTCGCTCGAGCTCGACGGCATCGTCGCGACCAACACGACGATCAGCCGCGAGGGCCTGCGCTCCTCCGCCGCCGACGTCGAGGCGTGCGGCGCCGGCGGGCTCTCCGGCGCTCCGCTGCGCGCCCGCTCCACCGAGGTCGTACGACGCCTCCGCGCCCGCGTCGGCAACCGGACGACGATCATCGGCGTGGGCGGCATCTCCACCTCGGCCGACGCCCGCGAGCGGCTCGACGCCGGCGCCGACCTCCTCCAGGCATACACGGCCTTCATCTACGGTGGCCCCACGTGGCCGCGAGCGGTTCTGAAGGGCCTCAGCTAGGAGCGACGGATGGTCTTTGGGGATTACCAGATCGAGCTCTACCTCGGTGCGCTCGGCGGGGTGCTGCCGGCGCACCCGTTCGACCATGCCGAGCTGGAGCAGCGAGCGCTCGCGGCGCTGCCGCCCGAGCTGCGCACGTACGTCGCCGGCGGTGCCGGTGACGAGGCCACGCAGCGCGCGAACGTCTCGGCGTTCGCCGACCTGGCGCTGGTGCCGCGGATGCTGCGGGCGAGCGAGCAGCGCGACCTCTCGGTCGACCTGCTCGGCAAGCGGCTCGAGAGCCCGTTCCTGCTGGCCCCGATCGGTGTGCTGGGCCTGTGCACCCAGGACCGGCACGGCGACATCCACGGAGCGGAGGCGGCGGCCGCCGCCGGCGTACCCTTCATCGGCTCGACGCTGATGAGCGACCCCCTCGAGGAGGTCGCCGCGGCGACCGACGGGCCGAAGTGGTTCCAGCTCTACACGCCGAGGAACCGCGACCTCGCGGCCAGCCTGGTGCAGCGCGCCGAGCGCGCCGGCTACGAGGCGATCGTCATCACGCTCGACACCTGGGTGCCGGGCTGGCGGCCGCGCGACCTCGCCACCGGCAACTTCCCGCAGCTGCGCGGCAAGGTGCTCGCCAACTACACCTCCGACCCGGTCTTCCAGGAGATGTGCGGCCCGGACCCCGACCCCGGCACGATCGTCATGAGCTGGGTCGGCACCTTCGGCCACCCCGTCACCTGGGACGACCTGTCGTGGCTGCGCGACCTCACCGACCTGCCGATCCTGCTCAAGGGCATCTGCCACCCCGACGATGCGCGACGTGCGCTCGACGAGGGTGCCGACGGCATCTACTGCTCCAACCACGGCGGGCGGCAGGCCAACGGCGGGGGAGCGGCGGTCGACTGGCTGCCGGACGTCGCCGCCGCCGTCGACGGCCGCGCGCCGCTCGTGTTCGACTCCGGCATCCGCACGGGCGCCGACGCCGCCAAGGCGCTGGCCCTCGGCGCCGACGCGGTCGCGATCGGCCGACCCTACGCCTACGGTCTCGCCCTCGGCGGCGTCGCCGGCGCGCTCCACCAGATCCGCGCGATGCAGGCCGAGCTCGACCTGATCATGGCCGTCGACGGCTACCCGTCGCTGGCCGACCTGACCCCCGACGCCCTGAGGAGACTGCGTTGACCGATACCGGTTTCGGCACCCGTGTCGCGGCGGCGATGGCCGAGCGCGGCCAGTTCTGCGTCGGCATCGACCCCCACAGCGCGCTGCTCCACGACTGGGGGTACGACGACGACGTGGCCGGCCTCGAGCGGTTCGCGCTCGGAGCGGTCGAGGCGGTCGCGCCGTACTGCTCGGTCGTGAAGCCGCAGTCGGCGTTCTACGAGCGCTTCGGCAGCGGCGGCATCGCGGTCCTCGAGAAGGTCATCGTCTCGGCGCGCGAGGCGGGCGCGCTGGTGCTGCTCGACGTCAAGCGCGGCGACATCGGCTCGACCTCGCAGGCGTACGCCGACGCCTACCTCGACCCGTCCTCGCCGCTGGCCTCCGACGCGATCACCGTCAGCCCCTACCTCGGCTTCGGCTCGCTGACGCCGTTCGTCGACACCGCGCGTCGCTTCGACGCCGGGCTGTTCGTCCTCGCCGCGACCTCGAACAAGGAGGGCCCGGAGGTCCAGGAGGCCGTCACCACCGAGGAGCACGGCGGCCGCACGGTCACCACCACGATGCTCGACCACCTCCGCGAGCTCAACGCCTCCGCCAGCCCGCTCGGGTCCTTCGGTGCCGTCGTGGGTGCGACCATCGACGGCCGCGGCCTCGACTTCGCCATCAACGGCGCCATCCTGGCTCCCGGGTACGGCGAGCAGGGCGGCACCACCCACGACATCCTGCGCATCTTCGGCGCGAGCGCCGGTCACGTCCTGGCCAGCTCGTCGCGCGGTGTGCTGCGGCTCGGCCCGAACCCCGGCGCGATGCGTGACGCCGTGGCCCGCGCCAACGACGAGCTCCGGGAGCTCGCCGGGTGACCCGTCGCGGTCTCATCGCCATCGTCGTCGCCGCGGTCCTGGTCGCGGCGGTGGTCGCGGCCGTGCTCGTGCGACGTCACCACGCCGACGACCCGTACGCCGCCTACTGCGCGACGGTCGACGACCACCGCGGGCTGATCGCGTCGGCGACCGAGAAGGGCGCGACCACCGGCCTTATCTCGGCGCTGCCGAGCTTCGAGGCGCTGCGGGACAAGGCACCGTCCGACATCAAGGACGACTGGGACACGGTCATCGCGGCGATCACCGACCTGGTCGACACCCTCCACCAGGTCGGTGTCGACCCGGCGTCGTACGACCGCAGCCACCCGCCGGCGAACCTGTCCAAGCACGACCAGGGACTCATCGACGCGGCGGCGGAGCGGCTCGGCTCGGACACCACCCGACAGGCCCTCTCGGCGGTCGACCAGGAGGCCCGCGACGTGTGCCACAGCCCCCTGATGCTGTGAGGATCCGTACCTGCGTTGCCGGAGATCGGCAGTGCTGACTAGGGTGCCTGCGTGGCTCTACCTCCTCTGACCCCCGAACAGCGCCAAGCGGCCCTGGAGAAGGCGGCGGCTGCGCGCCGCGAGCGCGCCGCCATCAAGAACCGGCTGAAGAACTCGGGTGCGCAGATCTCCGACATCCTGGCGGAGGCGGAGAGCAACGAGGTGCTCGCCAAGATGAAGGTGATCGACCTGCTGCAGGCCGTTCCGGGGCTTGGCAAGGTCCGCGCCCGTCAGATGATGGAGCGCATCGGCATCGCCGAGTCGCGGCGCGTCCGGGGTCTGGGCATCAAGCAGATCGCCGCGCTGGAGCGTGAGTTCGGCCTCGACTGATGTCGAGCACCAACCGGCTCGTCGTGCTGGCGGGTCCCACCGCCGTGGGCAAGGGCACCGTCGTGGCCGATGTGCGCGGCAGCCACCCCGAGGTCTGGCTGTCGGCGTCGGCGACGACCCGTGCACCGCGGCCCGGTGAGGTCGACGGCGAGCACTACCTCTTCGTGGATGACGCCGAGTTCGACCGGATGATCGTGGCGGGCGACCTCCTCGAGTGGGCCGTGGTCCACGGCCGCCACCGCTACGGCACCCCGCGTGGCCCGGTCGAGGCCGCCCTCGCGTCCGGGCGCCCCGCCTTGCTGGAGATCGACCTGCAGGGCGCTCGCCAGGTGAAGGCGGCGATGCCGGAGGCGCTCTTCGTCTTCCTCAAGCCGCCGTCCTGGGACGAGCTCGTACGACGCCTGGTCGGCCGCGGAACCGAGACCGAGGCCGAGCGCGAGCGGCGCCTGGAGACCGCGCGGCAGGAGCTCGCCGCCGAGAGCGAGTTCGACGTCACCATCGTCAACCGTGAAGTTCACGCCGCCGCGGAGCAGTTGGTAGAGTTGTTGGGTTCCCCGACTTCTCAACCGTGAGGTACTAGGTGTCTGCACCGAACATCGATGCCGTGGGTGTCACCAACCCCCCGATCGACGACCTGCTCGCCAAGACGGACAGCAAGTACCGTCTCGTGCTCTACAGCGCGAAGCGTGCCCGGCAGATCAACGCCTACTACTCCCAGCTCGGTGAGGGCCTCCTTGAGTACGTCGGCCCGCTCGTGGAGACCCACGTGCAGGAGAAGCCGCTGTCCATCGCCCTGCGCGAGATCAGCGACGACCTCCTGACCTGCGAGGAGGTCGACCCGGCCGAGCTGGCCGCCGAGACCGCCGCAGCAGAGACGCCGGCCGAAGAGACCGAGTGAGCTGACGATGTCCCGGGTCGTCCTGGGCGTCGCCGGCGGCATCGCCGCCTACAAGGCCTGTGAGCTGCTCCGGCGGTTCACCGAGTCCCGTCACGACGTGACCGTCGTGCCCACCGCGGCCGCGCTGGAGTTCGTCGGCGCCCCCACGTGGGAGGCGCTGTCGGGCAAGAGCGTCGCGACCGAGGTGTTCGAGAACATCACCGAGGTCCCGCACGTCCGGATCGGCCAGGAGGCCGACCTGGTCGTCGTGGCTCCGGCGACCGCGAACACGCTCGCCCGTGCCGCGCACGGCCTGGCCGACGACCTGCTGACCAACACGCTGCTGACCGCCCGCTGCCCGGTCGTGTTCGCCCCGGCGATGCACACCGAGATGTGGGAGCACCCCGCGACGCAGGACAACGTGGCGACGCTGCGTCGTCGTGGCGCAATCGTGATCGAGCCCGCCGAGGGCCGGCTCACCGGCAAGGACACCGGCAAGGGCCGGCTGCCCGACCCGGACGAGATCTTCGCGCTCTGCTGCGAGGTCCTGGTGCGGGGCGGTGCGCCCACGACGGACCTGGCCGGTCGCCACGTCGTCGTCTCCGCGGGCGGCACCCGCGAGCGCCTCGACCCGGTCCGCTTCCTCGGCAACCACTCGTCGGGCCGCCAGGGCTATGCCCTCGCGCGGGCGGCGGCCGCCCGCGGCGCCGACGTGACGCTGGTGGCGGCCAACGTGACCCTGCCCGACCCGGCCGGCGTGAAGGTGGTGCCGGTGGTGACGACGGCCGAGCTGCGCGACGCCGTGCTCTCCGCGGCCGTGGGCTGCGACGCGGTCGTGATGGCCGCGGCTCCCGCGGACTTCCGGCCCGTGGCGACGTCGGCGACCAAGATCAAGAAGGCCGACGACGGCTCGGCGCCGTCGATCGAGCTCGAGCAGAACCCCGACATCCTCAAGGAGCTCGGCACCCACCGGCCCGGCCCGGCCACGGTCGTCGTCGGCTTCGCCGCCGAGACCGGCGACGCCGGCGGCAGCGTGCTCGACCACGCTCGCGCCAAGCTGGCGCGCAAGGGCTGCGACCTGCTCGTCGTCAACGACGTCAGCGGGGGAGCGGTCTTCGGCGAGGACGACAACGAGGCGGTCATCCTGGCCGCCGACGGTACGTCGACACCGGTGCCCCGCGGCTCGAAGTCGGCCCTGGCCCACGTCATCTGGGACCAGGTCGCCACCCGCCTTTCATGAGACGACTGTCCGTCACCTGGACAGCCCCGTATCGTTGTGCAGCGAAAGCCCCCGAAGCCCAGGAGTAAGCGACTGTGACTGGACGTCTGTTCACCTCCGAGTCCGTGACCGAGGGTCACCCCGACAAGATCGCGGACCAGATCAGCGACACCGTGCTCGACCACCTGTTGTCGCAGGACCCCAAGAGCCGCGTCGCGTGCGAGACGCTGCTGACCACCGGTCTGGTCGTCGTCGCCGGTGAGGTGACCACCGCGGGCAGCCTCCCGATGGCGCGCCTGATCCGCGACAAGATCAAGGAGATCGGCTACGACCACTCCGACAAGGGCTTCGACGGTGAGACCTGTGCCGTGCAGTTCGCCATCGGTGCGCAGTCGGCCGACATCGCGCAGGGCGTCGACACCGCCGAGGAGACCCGCGCCGAGGGCTCGGTCGACGAGCTCGACAAGCAGGGTGCCGGCGACCAGGGCCTGATGTTCGGCTACGCCTGCGACGACACCCCGGAGCTCTTCCCGCTGCCGATCAAGATCGCGCAGACGCTGGCCGAGAAGCTCACCGAGGTCCGCAAGGACGGCACGCTGCCGTACCTCCGTCCCGACGGCAAGACCCAGGTCACCATCGAGTACGACGACGAGAACCGCGCTGTCCGCATCGACACCGTCGTGCTGTCGACCCAGCACTCCGAGGACATCACCCAGGAGCAGCTGGCCGCCGACATCAAGGCCAAGGTCATCGACCCGGTCCTCGAGCAGTTCAAGGACTCGGTGCCCTCCGACGGCTACAAGCTGCACATCAACCCGACCGGCAAGTTCGTCATCGGCGGCCCGATGGGCGACGCCGGCCTGACCGGCCGCAAGATCATCGTCGACACCTACGGCGGCATGGCCCGTCACGGTGGTGGCGCGTTCTCCGGCAAGGACCCGTCGAAGGTCGACCGCTCGGCCGCCTACGCCACCCGCTGGGTCGCCAAGAACATCGTTGCCGCGGGCCTGGCCCGCCGCGCCGAGGTCCAGGTCGCGTACGCGATCGGCAAGGCCGCTCCGGTCGGCGTCTTCATCGAGACCTTCGGCACCGAGACGGTCCCGGTCGACACGATCCAGAAGGCCGTCCTCGAGGTCTTCGACCTCCGTCCGGGCGCCATCCTGCGCGACCTCGACCTGCTGCGCCCGATCTACGCCAAGACCGCGGCGTACGGTCACTTCGGTCGCGAGCTCCCCGAGTTCACCTGGGAGAAGACCGACCGCGCCGACGCGCTGAAGGCTGCTGCGGGAGTCTGATAGGCCGCCCTGCAGGAGTCACCGGTTCACCGGTGACGGGTGGGGCCGGTGAGGCCCCACCCCGCACGCACCCGTCGGGGGTCATTGGTAGGAATTGCCCCATGCCCCCCGACGAGCCGTCTCTGGACCTCCCCGGGCTGGTCCGCGACCGGGCCGCGGAGGGCCGGGCGAAGGCGGCCCGCACCCGCGAGCGGAGGAAGACGGCCGAGGTCGAGGCCACCGCGACCGACCCCGTCGCCCGGGTCGTGCTCGACCTGCCGCTCGCCCACCTCGACCGCGAGTTCGACTACGTCGTGCCGGCGACGATGGCCGACGACGCCCGTCCCGGAGTCCGGGTCAAGGTCCGCTTCGCCGGCAAGGACGTCGACGGCTTCCTGGTCGAGCGGTGCGCCGAGTCCGAGCACCAGGGCCGGCTGGCGCCGCTGCGGCGCGTCGTGAGCCCGGAGCCCGTGCTCCGCCCGGAGGTGCTCGCGGTGGTCGACCGCGTCGCCGAGAGGTACGCCGGCACCCGCTCCTCGCTGCTGCGGCTGGCGGTGCCGCCCCGTCACGCCACCGTCGAGAGGGAGACGCCCCCAGAGGCGGCCGAGCCGCCCCACAAGGGGGGCGAGCCTGTCGGGACCGCGACCCTCGCAGCCCCTTGGCAGGCATGGGAGCACGGACCGGACCTCATCGCCGCACTGGCGCGCGGCGATGCGCCGCGCGCGGTCTGGGGCGCGCTGCCCGGCTCGCCGTGGCCGGTGCAGGTGGCGGCCGCCGTGCTCGCGACGCGGATGTCGGGGCGGGGGTCGCTCGTCGTCGTACCGGACGCGCGCGACGCCGCCCGCGTCGCCGAGGCGCTGGACCTGGTGGGCTGCGCGCACGTCGTGCTGACGGCGGGGTCGGGGCCGGCGCAGCGCTACCGCGACTTCCTCGCGGTCTCGCGCGGCTCGGTCGACGTCGTCGTCGGCACCCGGGGCGCGGTGTTCGCGCCGGTGCGCGACCTGGGCCTGGTCGTGGTGTGGGACGACGGCGACGACCTCCACGAGGAGCCGCGCACGCCGTACCTCCACACGCGCGAGGTCGGGCTGATCCGTGCGCAGGAGCAGGGGAGCGGGCTGCTGGTCGGCGGTCACTCGCGCACCCCCGAGGCGCAGCTGATGGTGCGCACGGGCGTCGCGCGCGAGCTGGCGCCGCGGCTCGCCGCCGTACGCGCCGGTGTGACGACCGCGATCACCGGCGCCACCGACTTCGAGCTCGAGCGCGACCCGTGGGCGCGCAGCACCCGACTGCCGCAGCAGGTCCATCAGCTGATCCGGTCGGCGGTCGAGGAGGGCCCCGTGCTGGTGCAGGTCCCGCGTCGTGGGTACGCCGCCGCGCTGGCGTGCGACCGCTGCCGGTCCGCCGCGCGGTGCGCCGAGTGCACGGGTCCGCTGCGCCAGGGCTCGCCGACCTCGCCGCCGAGCTGCGGGTGGTGCGGTGTGGGCGCCGAGGAGTGGCGCTGCCCGGTCTGCGGCCACCGCGGCCTGCGCGCGCCCGTGGTCGGCGACGCGCGCACCGCCGAGGAGCTCGGCCGGGCGTTCCCCGGCGTACGGGTCGTGACGTCGGGGGGATCGCAGGTCCGCGCGAGCGTGCCACCGGAGCCCCGGTCGATCGTCGTCGCGACGCCTGGCGCCGAGCCCGTGGTCGAGGGCGATCCGCGCACCGCGCCGGGCTATACCGCGGTCGTGCTGCTCGACACCTGGCTCGCGCTCGCACGCCCGTCGCTGCGGGTGCGCGAGCAGGCGCTGCAGCGCTGGCTGAACGCCGTCGCGCTGGTCCGCCCCGGCGGCCGCGCGCTGGCGGTCGGCGACCCGGCCGACGAGGCGCTGCAGGCACTGGTGCGCTGGGCGCCCGCGGCCTTCGCGTCGCGCGAGCTCGACGACCGGGCCTCGGCCCACCTGCCGCCGGTCAGCCGGCTGGTCACCGTCACCGGCGATCCCGGTGCCGTCGACGACGCGCTGACCCTGCTCGCGGTGCCCGAGCATGCCGAGGTGCTGGGTCCGCTGCAGGTCGGCGAGCAGGAGCAGGTGGTGGTCCGTGTGCCGTTCGGGGAGGGCCCGGCCCTGAGCGCGGCGTGCCGCGAGCTCAACCGGGCGCGCTCCGCGCGCAAGCTGGATCCAGTCCGGGTCCGCGTCGATCCGACCGACCTCTGAGGCACACCCTAGTGGCCCGTCCGGGAGGTTCTGGAACGGTTCGCGCACTCTCGGCACGCACCTCGCGGCGTTGCCGCCGCTCGCGAGACGACCCGGTATGGCATCGCGCCGGCATCTTGCGATGCGCGCACCGTGAGCACGCCAACCGACCCACAACCTCCCGGACGGACCACTAGAGTTGAGGCGTGGCTGTTCGACCCATCCGTCTCTTCGGCGACCCCATCCTGCGCAAGTCCGCGATCGAGGTCGACAACTTCGACAACGACCTCCGCCAGCTCGTCACCGATCTCACCGACACGATGCTCGAGGCGCCTGGTGCCGGCCTGGCCGCGCCCCAGATCGGCGTGGGCCTGCGGGTCTTCACCTGGAACGTCGACGGAGAGGTCGGCCACCTGATCAACCCGTCGCTGTCGCTCTCGGAGGAGATCCAGGACGGCCCGGAGGGCTGCCTGTCGCTGCCCGACCTGACCTTCGACTGCCGGCGGGCGCTGTCGGTGGTCGCCTCCGGCTTCAACATGTACGGCGACCCGGTGCGCATCGAGGGCTCCGAGCTGCTCGCTCGCGCGATCCAGCACGAGACCGACCACCTCGACGGCGTGCTCTTCATCGACCGGCTCGACTCCGTGGCCCGCAAGGCCGCGATGCGCGAGATCCGCGAGTCGGAGTGGTTCGGGCTCGAGCAGCCGACCGTGAAGGTCTCGCCGCACGCCACCAACGGGTTCGGCCTGTGAGGGAGCGACGCGGCCGCTTCGGTGCCGCGACCGACAACGGGCTGTGCCTTGAGGCCGCGCCCGACCGAGCGAAGCATGAGGGCCAGTGATGCGGGTCGTCTTCGCGGGCACGCCCGAGGTGGCGCTGCCGTCCCTGGACGCGATCGCCGCCTCGCCCCACGAGCTGGTCGCCGTCGTCACCCGACCCGACGCCCCGGCGGGGCGCGGTCGGCGGCTCACGCCGAGCCCGGTGGCGGCGCGGGCCGACGAGCTCGGCGTACCGGTCCTCAAGCCGGAGCACCCGCGGGACCCCGACTTCCAGGAGGAGCTGAGGGCGCTCGAGCCCGACGCCTGCCCGGTGGTCGCGTACGGCGCCCTGCTGCCGCAGTCCGCCCTCGACATCCCCCGCCACGGCTGGATCAACCTGCACTTCTCGCTGCTGCCCGCATGGCGCGGGGCGGCGCCGGTCCAGCGCTCGATCTGGGCGGGCGACGAGATGACCGGCGCGACGACGTTCCGGATCGTCAAGGAGCTCGACGCGGGGCCGACGTACGGCCTGATGACCGAGGTGGTCCGCCCCACCGACACCGCCGGCGACCTCCTCGGCCGGCTCGCCGAGGGCGGTGCCTCCCTCCTCGTCGCGACCCTCGACGGCATCGAGAGCGGCCGGCTGGAGGCGCGTGAGCAGCCCGCCGACGGCGTCAGCATCGCGCCGAAGATCGAGGTCGAGGACGCGCGCGTCGACTGGTCCGAGACCGCCGTCGCGGTCGACCGGCGCATCCGCGCCTGCAGCCCGTTCCCCGGCGCCTGGACCGAGTACGACGGCGAGCGGGTCAAGCTCGGCCCGGTGACCCCCGTCGAGGGCGGAGCCGACCTCGCGCCGGGCGTCCTGGGCGTGGGCAAGAACGAGGTGCTGGTCGGCACCGCCGCCGGTGCCGTACGGCTCGGCGAGGTCAAGGCCTTCGGCAAGCGGCAGATGGGCGCGGCCGACTGGGCGCGCGGGGCGCGGCTGCTCGACGGGGCGGCGTTCGCGTGAGCCCGGCGCCCCAGCGGGCCCGGCGCGTCGACCAGCCGCGGGCGGCTGCGCTCGCGGTGCTCCAGGCCGTGCGCTCCGACGACGCCTACACGAACCTGGTCCTGCCCGGGGTGCTCAGCACCTTCGGGCTGTCGGGGCGCGACGCGGGCTTCGTCACCGAGCTCGCCGCGGGCACGATCCGCCGGCGTGCGACGTACGACGCGATCCTGGCGGCCTGCATCGACCGGCCGCTGCGCAAGGTCGAGGCGACCGTGCTGGACCTCCTGCGGCTCGGCTCCCACCAGCTGCTGTCGATGCGGGTGCCGCCGCACGCCGCGATCAGCACGACCGTCGACCTCGTGCGGGCCAAGAAGGGCCAGGGTGCCGCCGGCTTCGCGAACGCGGTGCTGCGCTCCGTCTCGCGCCGCGACCTCGACTCGTGGCTGGACGAGCTGGCGCCGGGCGACGGTCCCGACGACCTCGCGATCAGGCACAGCCACCCGCGCTGGGTCGTCGAGCTGCTCCGCGAGGCCGCTCCCGACGACGACCTCGACCTGCTGCTCGCGGCCGACAACGTGTCGCCGCGGGTCACCCTGGTGGCCCGGCCCGGCCTCTGCGCGCGCTCCGAGCTGCCGGGGGAGCCGACCCGCCTCTCGCCGTACGGCGTGGTGGCGGAGGGTGGCGATCCCGGGGCCGTCCCCGCGGTGGCCGAGGGGCGTGCGGGTGTGCAGGACGAGGGGTCGCAGCTGGTCGCGCACGCGCTGGCGACCGTTCCGGTGACCGGATCGGACGGGCGCTGGCTCGACCTCTGTGCCGGCCCGGGCGGCAAGGCGGCGCTGCTCGCAGCGCTGGCCCGCCAGCACGGCGCCTCGCTGATGGCCGTGGAGCTGCACCCGCACCGGGCCGGACTGGTGGAGCGCAACCTCGCCGCCGTCGTGGCGGCGGGTGGCGACGTACGCGTGGTGACGGCAGACGGCACCGCTGCGCCGTTCGAGCCGGCGACCTTCGACCGGGTGCTGGTCGACGCGCCCTGCTCGGGGCTCGGTGCGCTGCGGCGGCGGCCGGAGGCCCGGTGGCGTCGTACCCCTGGAGACCTGGACGAGCTCGTCGCCCTCCAGGGCCGCCTTCTCGACAGCGCGCTGTCCCTGGTGCGGCCGGGCGGCGTGGTCCTCTACGCGACCTGCTCGCCGGTGCTCGCCGAGACCGCCGGTGTCGTGGCGGCCGCGCTGGACGCGCACGCGGAGGTGACCCTCGAGGACGTCCGGCCGCTCATGCCCGGCGTCACCGATGCCGACGGCCCGCTCGACGGCACCGCCCAGCTGTGGCCGCATCGGCACGGCACCGACGCGATGTTCTTGGCGCTCCTGCGTCGCTCCTAGGCCGCGTCTCCTTATCCGCCGCCTACTGCGCGGACTTTCGCATCCGATCTCGCTGCGTTGGGGCCGCTCGACGTGCGATCCAGCATGCCTTCGCGTCCCCGCCTCGCCAGATCGGCGCGAAAGCCCGC
>Ga0131853_10000336_pt1 | contig 85470 bp, 72 predicted proteins | sample TergutLab28metaG_FD_92764 | JGI IMG/M metagenome (GOLD analysis project Ga0131853, IMG submission 92764) | Labiotermes labralis P1 segment gut microbial communities from Petit-Saut dam, French Guiana - Lab288 P1 (version 2) (version 2) | ecosystem: Host-associated > Arthropoda: Insects >...
GGAGGCAGCCGTCTAAGGTAAAACCAATGACTGGGGTGAAGTCGTAACAAGGTAGCCGTATCGGAAGGTGCGGCTGGATCACCTCCTTTAAAGAGTAAATCTTTAGTTGCTACGAGTTAGCAGCATTACGAATGAGACAGCATTATCTCACTAAAAATAAATGCAAAAATCTTTATGGGCATCAACATCCCGATAACTTGTTGAAAATCTTTCTATTCCTCAATGTAAATATTAAAAATCCCATCACGCAAGTGATGGGATTTTTTTTAATTGATTCAAAATATCTTCGGTAAAAATTTTTCAAGAAATTTCAACAAAACACTTGCAATTGTATATTATTTGTGATAAACTATGCATACACTAAAAGTGGAGGTAAAAACTATGCCAAAAACAGACACAGTATATATGCGAATTGAACCAATGCTGAAAGCAAATGCTGAGATGGTTCTTTCAACTTTAGGACTTACTCCTAATGAAGCGATAACAATCTTCCTAAAGCAAGTTGTTCTGCAAAGAGGATTGCCTTTTGCGGTTAAAATTCCGCCAATGACAAAAGCAGAGGCAAAGGAAGTATTCTTTGAAAAAGTTAAAGAGGCGGAAGAGTCTTTTGAGAACGAAGAACGATTAACTCTAAAAGAACTTAAAGAAAAATTAGGAGTTTAACAAATGAAATATGTTTTAGATATTCCGGCAATTATATATCGCGATATAAGTGGCATATGTGACTACATAGCAAAGGACAAACCTAGTGCCGCTAAAAATATGGCAAAGAAATTGTTTCGGACAATTGGAAGATTGAAGGACAATCCTTTTGTTTATCCTGAACTAAAAAATAAGTTCGATATTGAAACAGATTTAAGAGCAAGTTTTTTGTCAAAACCGTATATCGTTCTTTTCAAGATAGATGGTAATTTAATAAAAATCTATCGAGTGCTCGACGGTAGAAGTGATTATTTAGCAGTATTGGGATTAAAAGAGAGTATGGATATTGAAAATGTAGGTAATGACGAAAACTAAATTAACTGAATTCTAAACACTGAGAAGGCAGTAGAAATACTGTCTTTTTTCATGTTTGTAAGATTATGATTTTTAGTTGACAACATTTAAAAAAAATGCTAGACTAACAATGCGACATAACAAATAAAACTTGCGGTGAGTTCTGCATGTTGGCAATTATCCCCGCAGGTTTTGTGGTTGTGTCGCAACAATTAGGAGATAGTTACTAGGAGTGTCACTCTTAATTGGTGGTAATTTTTTTGTGCCGAAGGAGTAGGCAATGTTTTTTAATACTAGAACTAAAGTTGAAAAATTACATATAGCACTAGATGAATTAGGTTATAGAAAAAAGAATAATTTGATTTTTAGTGATTTTTACAATGAAACAAAAAGAACGCTGACTAGAACTGCTGGTATTAACGGTATGGCTGAAATTTTTGAGTTTTATAATCTAGTTGCCAATAATTGGGATTTGTTAATAGAATTAATTTCAGGACAACATAAACATTCTGCTTATTTTATGAGTTTAGAATTTCAAGGTAATGAAATTTTAGAATTAATAAATGAAGAAGATGCGGAAGGAACAACTGTTATCACAAATGCATTAAACAGTAATCCGCTTGAAATAATAGTTTTTGATTCTGAAAATCTATATATTGCTCGAAAAATAGATGGAGTATTTCGCTTTGTTGACGATAACGATTGGGAGTTTTATTTTAAGGCGTCTTTATTAAAATCATTTAAGTTTAGTTTTTTTACAAGGATAGGCGAAAAACTATTTCAAATGACCTGCAATGATGATTTAGATATTTATATAACAAACAATGCAACAACTCTTGATATATTACACAACGAAGAAAATGGCGCTCTTGTTATTGTTGATTATTCAAGGGATGAAAATGATCAAATACTTGCACATATCTATTGTGATATTGTTGGAAAAGGCAAAAAATATGGTGTTTGTCAAATAGATGCTGTAACAGAGATAGATGGCAGTTTGTGGGAGATGTGTCTGTTAATGGCAACATGCACTTTCTTTGTATATAACAAGAAATTAAAATCTAATGAAGATAATTCTATGGCATTGGCGTTATTTGCTTTAAATAATTAAAAGAAATAAGTATGATGAGTTGAATTAAAACTAACAATCATTAAAAACGAGTTGTTAGTTTTTTTTATTAACGGCATACTAGTTGTGTGAGAAAAATTTTTGAGGTAGAACACAATAAAAAACGACGAAAGCCTGTTAAACATAGCGTTAAGGGACTTAAAAAAGCGCCTTGGATTGTGTTTTGGTTTTTGAGGGTTGTTTTTCGACCTTTGATGTGGTTTAAATATGGGTTTTGGTTTGACAGGGAATCCTCAAAAAACATCCCTAAGAATTGTTTTATTTTAATGAATCATCAGGCGTCGTTTGACCAAATGTCGTTGGGATTAGGGTTTAGGTTTCCGATTACTTTTGTGGCGGATGATACTTTTTTTCATAAAGGGTTGAAGAGTTTTTTTATGAAAGTTTTTACTCGTCCTATTTCATATTCAAAAGGAAAGCCCGATATTTTAGCGACTAGGCAAATATTTAGTGTCATCAGACAAGGCGGTGCGGTTGGTATGTTTCCCGAAGGCACTCGTTCTTTGTTTGGTGAGGGTGGACGGATAGTTCCAAGTTGTGGTAGACTTGCGAAAAAACTAGGTGTTTCGCTTGTTTTGGTCAAGCAAAAAGGCGGTTACTTGACAAAGCCGAGATGGAAGAAAAGACCTAATAAAGGACGAATTTTTGCTGAGATTGTGAAAGTTATTTCACCTGATGAGTTGCAAAAAATGACAGATGAAGAAGTTCAAACAATAATCGAAAAAGAACTTTATCATAATGATTTTGAATTTAACAATATTGGTATTCAAATTAGCGGACAAAACAAACAGAAACTCAATTTTTATCATGGAGATGAAAGTGCCGATTTGGAAAAAAATGTAGGGGGTCGTAATGTTCAAGAGGCACTCGAAACGAAGTGTCACGGGGACTGGCTCACTGACACGAAGTGCCCCGAAAGGGTTGAGGCAATCCCTTGCCTCAATCAGAGTGCCTGTCCCCGAGACACGAAGTGGGTATTTGGATGTCAGCCAGACACTACGGGGGCGGCAACATGCCGCCCGAAACAAAACTATAAAACAAAACAAAACGGACGGTTAATGCCCGCCCCTACATTATTTTGTTGTGATTTTTACAGGCGGCAGAGTGTTGCTCCTACGGTGTTATCTCAAATTAAATTCAAAGGGAAAAGGCGAGCGGAACATTTAGAAACGGTTTTATTCTATTGCCCGATATGTCATTCTCTTGATTCGTTGGCATCAAGAAAAAACACTCTCTCTTGCAAAGAGTGTGATAAAACTTTCATAGTTAATGAATATGGGGCATTTGATGGTGAAATCGGGACGCCGATAGCGGCGTCCCTTACACAAAAAATATTAAAAAAAACCAGAGTTAGCACACCCTGTAGAGGACTCCGCCCTCGGCATCCCGAACATTTTCAGCAATCGACTTTTTCAATACTCGATTGGAGTAAATCTCAACTCGATTTCATCAAAAACAATATTGACTATTTACTCTATTTTGACAAGCCGCTTTTCGTTGATGAAAACATATCGTTTTTCTTAACTGAAAAGGGAAAGAAAATAGGTGCTTCTCAAAAAGGAAAAATCGAACTTTTTAGCGACAAACTTATAGTCTGCGGAAAAAGTTTTTCACTCAAAAACATCAAAGCGTTTTCACTTGATGATGTCAACAGGTTGAATATTTTTTTAGATTATTCAGCCTATGCGGTCGAAACCAAACAAAAAACCAAGAAAAAAATAAATCTTGTCAAATATATAGTAACGGTCTGCCACCTAAACAAAAACCTTAAAGGCTGTGAAATATTTTAACCTTCTTCTCTCTCCGCTACTTCTTTCGTCTCATGAATTGTGCCATGGGCATGGTGGGATGGTGCGTAGACGGTGTAGAGTTTCATTGGCTCTGAACCGGTGTTGATGATGTTGTGCCAAGTTCCGGCGGGAACAAAGACGGCATAGTCATCGAAAACATATTGTTCAAAGGTGACTTGGTCTTTTGTTGGACCCATTCTGACAACGCCTTTTCCTTTTTCAATGCGGATAAATTGGTCGTTGTCCGGGTGCTGCTCAAGTCCTATGTCGTCAAATGGATTTATACTCATGACGGTCAGTTGCAGATGCGGTCCCGTCCAAATGGCGGTGCGGTATGTATCGTTTGATAGTGTTGCTTTGTTGATGTCAATGGCGAACGGTCCGGGACCATAGTCAGTTCGATATTTTTTCATTCTTTTTTTAACTCCTATTTTGAGCGTTATGTTTTTTGCTCATCTATAATTGTATTACAGACGGGAAGAAAAGGTGCATAATTAATTTAATGTGTTGATGGAAAATGGCAGATACCTATAACTTTTTAATATAGTTAATTTGGCATAAAAATTTAATATAGGGGGCGGTCACTGACCGCTCCGCACCTTATGAAAAAAAACAAGACATGAATAACAGTTGACACAATATCTAATTTGTGTTATTATTAAAAACAGAATGACAACTACATATCACATTATCGCAAATCCGGTGTCGGGCAAGGGAACAGGCAAAAAAGTTTTATCTCGTATTTTGCCCTACTTAAAAGAAAAAGAGATTGATTTCAAACTCTATATGACTTCAAAAAGAGGCGATGCAAAGGACTTTGCGAAAGAGTTAACTTTAAACAGCGATGAACAAAATTCGAGAAAAAATATTGTCGTTATCGGCGGAGACGGAACATTTTCCGAGGTTCTTGCAGGGGTTGAAAACTTCGACATTTTAACACTTGGTTTCATAATGGGCGGAACAGGCGATGACTTCGGAACTCATATGGGTCTAAAAAAAGACCCCTTAAAAGCATTTGATGACATTTTGACAGGAAATACAAAATATATCGACTTCATTCAACTAAAAGATTCAAGGTGTCTTAACATCTGCGGAACAGGTATTGATGTTGACACTTTGATAAGATACGAAAAGTCAACAAGAAAAAACAAACTAACCTACTTTATTAGTTTGCTGAAGTCACTCAGAAAACCTTCTTACATAGAATACGATATTTATTTTGAAAACGAACAAGGCGAAATGGAAAAATTACCGATTGCTCCATGCTTAGTTGTGTCAGTTTGTAATGGCGGAATATTTGGCGGGGGAATCCCGATATCACCTCACTCAATAACGAATGACGGTTATCTTGACCTTATATTTTCTGCAAAACCAACCAACAATGTCTATGTTGCAGCAATGAAATTGAAAAAAGGCAAGCATTTGCACTACCCTTATATAACTCACATTAAAACAAAGAAAGTGACAATACAAACTCAAAGTAACAAAGAATTCACCTATCAAATAGATGGCGAAATGACAAAAGGAGTGGAATTTGCTGCTGAAATAATCCCAAACAAACTAAAAGTTTTTGCTGCGAAAATCTAAGAATAATTAATTAGATGCGAAAACACACAAAAAATAATTTTTTTGGGAAGTGATGAAAAGAAGTTGCTTTTTTTGCTAAGATGTGTTATAGTTGCTTTGTTTTTAAGTAAAACAAAACAGAAAAATTTATGAAAAAAAATTATAAAGTCGGATTAGTTTGTTCATCGTTTGAACTTTTGCATTCAGGTCATATACGAATGATTGAACAAGCAAGAGAAGCGTGTGAGATAATTGTTGTTGCGCTTAACTGCTATCCTGAAACCGGCTGGAAGAGCAAGCCTGTTCAGTCAGTTTATGAACGGTGGAAACAAGTTCACAATATTAAGGGCGTGGATTTAATAATTCCTTATGAAAATGAAAATGATTTGGAACTTTTAATTAAAACCACGACTTATGATGTTCGAATTTTGGGCGATGATTATGTCGATAAAAATTGGACGGGGAAAGATTTTGAGAAAGAGAGAGGCATCGAAACACTGTTTTTAAATCGTTCTCATGGCAAGTCAACCAGCGAATTAAAAAGCAGAATAATCAATTCAACGAAAGAATAAGATTAAGGAATAATCAAAAATGATTGAGAAAAAAATCCACTATGTTTGGCTGGGGACAAAAGAAATTCCCGAAAAATTTGCTGAATTCATAAAAAATTGGGAACAACTTCATCCCGATTGGGTAATTATTAAGTGGAATGAAGAAAATTTTGATTGTAACGGAAACGACTGGGTAAAACTTGCGCTAAAAGAGAAAAACTATGCGCTTGCAGCCGATGTCATAAGAAGTTGGGCACTGCTTAATCACGGAGGAGTTTACCTTGATACTGACATTGAACTCATTAAACCGTTTGATGAGTTGGCGGAAGAAAATGATTTTTTTATTGGGTATGAAACGGATTTTTGGTTTGGCTGTGCTGTTTTAGGGGCACAAAAGGGACACAAAATAATGAGTGAGGTGTTTGAGAGATATCTTATGCCTGTGAATAAATTTGACAAAGGCTCGAACATGCTGTGTGTGTTAAATTTTAGTGCCGTAATTAAAAGACTTTATGACACTAAACTTAACGGAAAAACAAAAAAAATTGAGGATAACGCACTCCTTCTGTCAACTGATTATTTCTTTCCTCAGCACTACATCACTCGCAGAACAAAAACAACAAAAAACACCATTGCAATCCATCACTACTCCTCAGCATGGTATTCGATTGGAAAACTTATCGGAATAAAAGTTGCGAAATTTGCAAGGATTGTTCTAGGGCGTCACATTTTCGGACTTTTTGAGCGGATTGCAAGACGAAGAATGCTTGGCAAACTGAAAAGGGAATTTAAAAACAGGACAAAAATTGAATGAAAAAAATCCTCTACTATATTGCACTCATATTAATGTGGCCTGCTCCGGTTCTTTTGTTTAAGACAAAAACTTACTACGAAGATAACGACAAAGAAAACAGGAAAATAAAAGGCAGTGCAATAATCATTTCAAATCATCGTTCTTTTTGGGACGGAATCGTTATTGCTTTTCGGTTTTTCTTTAAAAGGCTGCACTATTTAGTGGCAGATTGGTATGGAAACACACGAAAATTTTTAAAGTTTGTTATTAGTTGTGCGGGAGGGATTTTTGTTGATAAAGACTTGAGAAACTTTGATTTTATTGAAAAAACAAAAAAAGTAACAAGAAAAGGCAGAGCCATTTTGATTTTTCCGGAAGGTGATTTCAAGTTTACCCCTGAGCCTGCAGATTTTTCAACAGGGTATATCTTGCTTGCAATCAAAACAAAATCAAAAATTGTTCCTGTTGTTAACGACTTTAATTATGGCATTTTCAAAAGAGTCCATTTGATGATTGGAAAAAGCATTGATTTGTCGCAATATTCAGACGAGGAAATAACCCGAGAAAAATTAAAAATAATAAACGAAGAAATTAGAAACAAGTTTCTAAATCTATTCCACGAACTAAAAGAAAGAAAGTTGAAAAAACAAAATAAATAATGTGCGGCGTCCCTACAGAGATAGTTGTTTGTTGAAAAGAACTCGTCAAAATAAACTGTAGGTGAGATTAATAATTGCCCTCATAATATTATCCGATTAACACCTCGTATCTATTGAACTATTATGCTTATATTAACTACTACCTTAAACCCTTGGATTATTGCCGCTATTGCCGTTGCTGCTTTTTTAACAGCGGCGAGTTTTGCTTTTTTTGTTTTGATAATCTCGGTAATTTTTCGCACAACAATGCGCCGTAACACCAAAAAGAAAAGAACAAGAGAATGCACTAATTTAAAAGACGAGCAGCAAATGATGATGTTTGAAGAAGGAACACAGTGGGCAGAGCAATTTAAGGACAAAACTGAACAATTGCATATAGTGAGTCATGATAAATTAAATTTATACGGCGAATACATCAATCTAGGATATGACAAGTGTGTTGTTATTTTGCAAGGACGAACTGAGTCACTATTATATTCCTACTACTTTGCCGATGTTTATGCAAAAAATGGCTATAATATTTTAGTTATTGATGTTCGTTCTCATGGGCTTAGTGACGGAAAATATCAAACACAAGGGGTTAAAGAAAGCGATGATTTGATTTTATGGATTAAACTAATAAATGAAAAATATAAAATACACGATTTCGCTCTTCATGGAATTTGCATAGGTGCTGCATCTGCAATTTATGCTTATGTCAAAATGAAAAACGAAGGCAGTAATTTAATAAAAAGGATTGTGACAGACGGAATATTTCAAAGTAATTACGAGATTTACAAAATGCATTTTAAATCGTTCAACAAGCGTGCTTTCCCGGTCTTGCCCTTAGTTTTCTTTTTTGCTTTTATTTTTGCAGGAGCGAGACTTTTTAAAAACTCTCCGATGAAATGCATGAAGGATATTGAAATCCCTATTTTATTCATTTGGAGTGAAAAAGACCTTTATTCCGTTAAACCAAAATCTGAGGAGTTGTTTGAAGCATGTGTTTCAGAATTTAAAGAAGTTGCTTTTTTTCCGGAAGGCAGACACTCTCATGTCAGGTCAACTCAACCGGAGGGTTATGATGAGGCGATTGATGCTTTTTTGAAAAAATATTTATAGTGATTAACGGTTAGTGATTGGTGATTAGTGAAGGACAAATTAGTTTGTCCGGCCGCTAACCGCTAATTACTGACCGCATTCTAATCACTAGCCAAACTATGGAAAATGTAATTGAGATTATACTAAGGATATATTTGTGGTTTTGTCTTGCCGCATTGCTGTTATACCTGCCTCGTGTCAGTTATTATTTTGTGGCATTGAGAGAGCAGAAAAAACTAAAAAATTCCGAAAAAAATAAAATCGCTGTTATAATTCCGGCAAAAAATGAAAGCATAGTTATTCGCGACTGCCTTAACTCGTTTAGCAATCAAACTTATCCAAAAGAATATTTTGATGTTTTCGTAGTTATTGAAAATGAAGATGACCCAACAAGTGAAATTGCCAAAAATTATGAAAATACTTTTGTCACAATAGTTGGAAACCAAACCTGCAAAGGCGATGCTCTCGACGGTGTTTTGAAAAAAATTTTGACAGATGATGATGATAAATATGATGCATATTTAATTGTTGATGCTGATAATATTGCAACGCCTAATTTACTGGAAGAAATGAACAACGCACTCGGCAGCAAAAAACATATTATTTGCGGCAAAAAACTTATCAAAAATTGGAACAGTTCTCGTCGTGACTCTCGCTCATTTGTTTCAAATTGCACCTCTTTAATATACACCTTAGTAGATGACCTTGGAAATCGTGCAAGAAACGGTTTCGGAATAACCATCACAATAATTGGCACCGGGCTTATGGTGCACAAAGACATAATAAAAAAGAACAACGGTTGGCCATACCGCAGTCTGACAGAGGACTACGAACTAACTGCCGACGCTATAGTAAACAACTGGACTTCAATGTATTATGCTCACGCTAAAGTCTGCACTGAAGAGGCAACTGACAGAAAAACAGTAAAGAAACGAAAAGACCGCTGGATTGGAGGCTATGTTCAATGCAAACGAAAATATCGAAAGAAGATTTTCAAAAAGATTTTGAGCAGAAATGTTTCATGGCGAAATCTTAGTTATTTTGTCGGAACAATTCCTCCGGGCATGTTTTTAGGCGTTTCTATTGTTTCTTTTATTTTTGGTCTTGTTGCAATTGGTTTTGGGATTTTGTCACCCAGTGTTGATTTATATTTAGCGCTGCGAATGACATGGGTTCCTCTTGTGGTTTTGTATGGGTCTTTGTTTGTTTTCACACTGGCAGCGCTTTTAACCGACCGAAGCAACATAAAAATTTCATTCTTAGAAAAATTGGCAATATTATTTTTCCACCCCTTCTTTACGCTCGGATATTTGCGTGCTTTTATTTTAGCACTTTTTAAAAGAAAAAAGAACTTCAAATGGGACACCACCACCGAAAGAATACCTTTCGAAAAAAAAGAAGACTAAAAATAAACAAATTGAAACAATCACCAACCTAGACCTAATTAAACGAACCAACAAAACCCTATATGGGTGCGTAATGTCCAAGAGGCAATCGAAACGAAGTGTCACGAGGACTTTATCTCACTGACACGAAAGGCAATCCCTTGCTGCCTGTCCCCGTGACACGAAGTAGGTATTTGGACTACGGGGGCGGCCCGCATATTAAAAAATCATTATAAAAAAAACAACCAAGAGGAGATAAAAATAATATGGAAAACAACGCAAAAAAAAGAACAACCTATAATATCAAAAAAGACTCGGAAATGCTTTATCATTATGCCGCTCTTTTTGAAAACGGTATTGGAGAAAAAAGGTGTTTCAAAACGGCGCTTAAATATTATGATGAAGCCGCTGAGTTAGGAAATGCTGACGCAAGAGCAATGAGCGGAAAGATGAGATATCTTGGGCAAGGAGTGAATGCAAATGTCATATCAGGACTAACTTCTGCTATTAATGCCGAACTTAACGGAAGTCCTTTTGGGAACTATATGCTGGCTGAGTTTTATGAGCGCGGCGAAGGTTACGAAAAAGACCCTGTTCGTGCAAAAATTAACTATGACAAAGCCTATGCCGGTCTTTTGGAAAAAGCGGAAAATCGAGACGGAGAAGCATTTAGGTGTCTTGGAAACTATCACTATTTTGGTTTGGGAAGCACTCAAAAAGATTTTTCAAAAGCACTTGAATTCTACAAAAAATCGGCGCTGCTCGGCAATATTGAATCGTATTTTAACCTCGGGAATTTATATGCTCAAGGTGAAGGGGTTGAAAAAAATCCTGAAAAAGCATTTTGTTTTCATATGATTGCCGCAAAATATGATCACGAAGTTGCACAAAACGAAGTCGGAACTTATTTTGAGCATGGCTTGGGAGTTGAAAAAGACATCCAATCCGCTATCAAATGGTATAAAAAATCTTCAAAGCAGGGCTGTAGCATTGCTTCTTTGAATTTGTCAAGATGCCACAAACGAGGCATTGGGGTTCCGCAAGATGACAAAAAAGCCCTAAATATTCTTAAAAAAGCAATAGAGCAACATGAAAAAGAAAAATATAGGAATGAAGTGATCATCTACACAAGGACATTGTTCTATGATGATGGAATTGGGTTTGAAAGTAATGAGGAAAAAGCAAATGAGCATTATGTTGAAGCCGCAAAACTCGGGCATGAAGATTCAAAGATTATTTTGAAGAACAGAAAGATTGATTGGGAGACTGCGTTGAAACATTTGGTTGAAGAATGGAATTGATTGCATAGGGGTAGTATTCTGTCATTCGCACAAATTCAACAATAAAATCGTAGGGGTAGGTCAATCTGAATATGGTTTGTTTAAATATGAAGGTTTTTTTATAATGTGCGGGCGGCAGGTTGCCACCCCTACAATAAATTTTTTCCGCAAAAAACTCGTCAAAATGACTGGTAGGGGCAGTCACTGACTTCTCTAAAAAAATAATCATGTTCTGAAAAGAACTCGTCAAAAAACTGTAGTGGTTGCGGTTTCACTTTGTGCGGGCGGCAACCTGCCGCCCGCACAATGTAAAACGATACTCACGAACCAACCACAATAAAACAAACCAACAAAACTGTAGGGGTGAGCAACGCGAACCCGAATGCTTAACAACATTATAATGATAATTTAATCGGACTCGCGTTGTTCGCCCCTACAATTGAATCCCACTCCCTGCATATCACATGACATAACAAACCGTAGGGGCGGCTGCCGCCCGAACAAATTTCAATCATAAAATCTAGGGGCGGTCACAAACGCCTTTGTAACAAATCTATATGCTTGCAAAAAATTCGTCAAAATGACTGTAGGGGCGGCAATCTGCCGCCCGCACTATATTAAATGTCATGCTGAGCAAAGCGAAGCATCTAGCGTAAGCGTAAAAAAACTGTTTTACGGCACTTCGTGCCCAGATCCTTCGCTCCGCTCAGGATGATCTTATATTAGTTGTATGATAATCTTATAAAATAAATTCTGTGCCTAAAAAAACTTGTCAAAATCAAAACTAATGACGAAAAAAGCAAAAAATCATTGAAATTTAGCAAAAATAATAAAAAAAACAAACACAAGCATTGAATTTTGCTTGCATTTGCTTTAAAAATATTGTAAAATAGAGTTTATTATGAATAAAGAAAATAAAACTATACTCTTCTGATTTTTCCGCTATAAAATGCAACATTATCAGGATCCGTAGCCAAAATATTTTCTCTGGTTTCATCATCAAATTCCCATCTTGTAGAATTTCCCTCATCAACCCAAGCAAATCCGTCTGAACCGATTTTTGTGATGTTGTCAATGCTTGTTCTCGGCCACTCGGCAATAAAATTTCCGATGGGGAAAACAAATCGGTCTTCTTCAATGAACATGAAACCCTCGGTGATAGTCTGATGACGGACTAAACTAAGGACAGGCAGAGAGTATGACAAGATTTCTTGAATTTCAAAAAACATTTCTTGTTGGCTGACGGGGTCTGTTTCATAAAAAGCGTTATCAAAAAGTTCCGTTATTCGTGTGTATTGAAAGTCGCCATAATTTAATATTCCGTCACAGACAAAAAGTTCACGCAATGTGTAAAGATTATCAACAAACATGCTTGTCATCGCTATATCAAAAGTTCTTTGTTCCAAGTTTGTATAAAAATCTTCTTGTGAAACCGTATTTATATCAATAATAATAATGTCTCTTAGCATATCATGAATAATCGCTGCTTTATGCATTAAAAATTCATTTTCAAGCGGAACTAAAAGATTAAGAGTTGTTTCATTAGAAAATCCTGCTTCGGCGAGTAGTTCTATTGAACGGTGAATATTGGGCGTTCTTGCTTCTAAATTGGGATTATAACTCGGGAGATTTGTTCCCCATAAATGGTTTTGAGTCGGTGTTCCGTAAAAGACAGTTGCTAATTCGTTATTATTTATAGCATATGCTATCGCTTGACGGACGGAATGACTTTCTAATATCTCATGATTTGTGTTGAATTGCAAAAAACTGGTTTTTGGACTATATAAATTTATGTAAAATCCATAAGTATTTTGGCGAGGCGGAGGAGCGGTGAATCCTGCAAACACTCCGGCGAAAGTAAACAGCAACAATACGAGTGACATCATCTTTAAGATATTTTTTTTGATCATATTAAAATAAACTCCTTTTTGCTATATTTAGCAATTTGATAAGATTTTTTCTTATCAATATATGTGTAGTTTAACAAATATGTTTTGTCGATATTTTTAGATAAACAACAAAAAATGCTTTATTATATCGATTCGGTATATTTTTGTCTAAATTAATAAAGGAGTGGTAGTATTATGGGAGATGTAATTAATTTTACTGCGGAAGAAGAAGAATTCTTTGAGTTTGAAGTCACAAATATAATGTTAGAAATGGGTATGTTTCCAAATCTTTTAGGATTTGATTTTATAAAAGAAGCAGTTTTTATTATGTTGAAATATAACTACAGACGAAAAATTGGTGAAGTTTACAAAGATATTGCAAAAAACAGGAAAACAAGTGAAAATTCGGTAGAAAAAGCAATAAGGCATGCGGTTGAATATTCTTATAGAATTGGAAAATTAAAAGAACTTGAAAAAAAATTTGGATTTAAATTTATAGAAAGTAGTTTTTGCACAACCAATAATCAGTTCATATCAATTTTATTTCTTTTTCTAAAAAGAAGAAAAAGAATCAAAGAAAAGTCAAGTTTTAACAGCATCATCTGAATCTTTGGAAAATGTTAAATATTCGTGATAAGATATATGAGGGGAGTATGAATAATTAATCGTAGGGGCGATTACTAATTGCCTGAACAAAGTGATTCGTTGCCTACGAACCCACAATCAAATAACAAACCGACAAAATTGTAGGGGCGGCACTCTGCCGCCCGCACAACATGTTTAGCCCTAATAAACTAGATAACAAAATTGTAGGGGTGAGCAAAGCGAACCCGAATACTGGACATCATAATAAGGATAATTTAATCGGGCTCGCATTGTTCGCCCATACAATTTCATTCCCCCGAATATCACACGACAAAATAACCGTAGGGGCGGCAACCTGCCGCCCGCACAATGTAAAAAGATAACCACGAACCACCATCAAATAACGAGCCAATAAAATAAAGTAAAGTGTGGTCACTGACCGAATCTGCAAGGTGATTCTAAAAAATACAATTTAATTTCTGCCAACTTTGTCAACAGGATAACTCATTTTTCATAAAAAAACATGGACAAAACAACAACGCTGAAACTAAGCAAAGAGGTTCAACTATTTAAGTTCACCAGAGAAATTTTGATTTTTTCTTTGGTGATGTTTGTTTTTATGCTTTTTTTAGCATCTCCAGGTATTGCAATTTTGATTGCAGGGTTTCATTTGATTGTAGGGCTTTGCTTTGTTTTTATTCCTGTTGGGGGAGTGATTGTTGCAACAATAATTTTTATTGCCTTAAAATCCCTTGATTACTCTGTGGAGACAATGTTCAATCCGGAAGAGCAAAAAATTGTGTTCAATAAAAACATAATTATTTATAGCAATGACAAAATCATCTTGGAATGTAACTATAAAGACTTTTTCAAAGTAACTTCATCAAAAAACTATCATCATCTTTTCCTTTCAAAGTTCAAATTTTTTCTAATCGACAAAAAAGATTTTTCATATGAGGAGTTAAACGCTTTACAAAATAAGATAAAAAATGTAAAATAAGGACATAATTATAATTCAAAGGAGACAATATTATGTCAAAAGTAAAAGTAGGTATCAATGGTTTTGGTCGCATTGGAAGATTGGTTCTTCGCAATGCATCAACAAGAAACGATGTTGAGGTTGTCGGAGTTAACGACCCTTTCATGGACGCAACTTATGCTGAGTATATGCTCAAATACGACTCGGCTCATGGAAAGTTCAAAGGCGAAGTGAAAGCAGATGGCGACACTCTCGTTGTTAACGGCAAAAAAATCAAGTTTTATGCGTTCAGAGATCCGGCGGAAATTCCTTGGAAAGAATGCGGTGCTGAATATATTTTGGAATCAACAGGCGTTTTCACAACGACCGAGGCAGCCTCTGCCCACATTAAAGGCGGAGCAAAAAAAGTTATCATTTCTGCTCCTGCAAAAGATGCATCACCGACATTCGTTATGGGTGTTAATCACACTGACTACAAAAAAGACATGACAGTTGTTTCAAACGCATCCTGCACAACCAATTGCCTTGCGCCGCTTGCAAAAGTAATTAATGACGAATTTGAAATCGTTGAAGGTCTCATGACAACAGTTCATGCAATGACTGCAACTCAAATGACAGTTGACGGTTCATCAAAAAAAGACTGGCGCGGCGGTCGTGCAGCGTCTGCCAATATCATTCCGTCATCAACAGGTGCTGCAAAAGCAACCGCTCTTGTTATTCCTTCACTAAAAGGCAAACTGACAGGCATGGCTTTCAGAGTTCCGACAATCAATGTTTCGGTTGTTGACTTGACTGTCAGACTTAAAAAAGCGGCAACTTATGACGCTCTTTGTGCCGCTGTTAAAAAAGCATCTCTTGGTTCAATGAAAGGAATACTTGCCTATACTGATGAAGCAGTTGTGTCAAGTGACTTTATGTCTGACCCTCACACTTCAATTTTTGACGCAGGCGCAGGTGTTGCATTGAACGACAATTTCTTCAAACTTATTTCATGGTATGACAACGAATATGGCTACTCAACAAAATGTAACGACCTAATCGTCCATATGGCGAAAGTCGATGCAGGGAAGTAATTTTTAACACTCTCCGGTAAGTAAACTAAAGGACAGGGCAAAAATGTCCTGTCCTTTTATTTCCAACGCATAATGTGTAGCGCATAACGAAGGATAGAGTTTAGTTAAATTAATTTTTAACAATCGTTGTGCGTTATGTATTGTCCGTAAAAAACTATGCTTTGCCCAAACTGCAAAACCGCTCTCAAGGATAATTACTGCAAAAAATGCAACCACTATGTTGAAAACAGGGAAGTGTCTTCTGAAAATGTTATCATTTCAACAGGCCGCATTGAGCATATTAACTCTTCGCCGTTCGATGGTTTTTTCGGCGGCGGAGTTTTTGGCGGACTTTCTCAAATTATCAATGAACTGGTTTTTGGTTTTGATATTCATGAAGATACATATAACGACCCTTTTGAATATGTTGAACTAATAGATAGTTCTGAAATTATAGAAATAAGCGAGATTGAAAAATTTGACGAGGAAGATTAAAAACCCATGTTAAAACGCTTGCAAAAGTTTTTTTAGTGTGGTAAAATAGTTGATGTTGCGTTTAATGGGGCAACAAAAGACAAAAAGGAAAGAAAAACAAAATGAGAAATGTTTTAATCGATGCAATCGAAAAAGAGTATATGAAACCCGAGCCTCCGCAATTTGATGTTGGAGACCAAGTCAAAGTATTCGTTAAAGTTGTTGAAGGAACCCGTGAGCGTCTGCAAGCGTTTGAGGGAACTGTTATTGCAAAGAAAAACGGCGGAGTGAGAGAGAGTTTCACTGTGCGTCGTGTTTCATATGGTGTTGGAATTGAACGATCGTTTGCTCTTCATTCGCCAAGAATTGACAGAGTTGAAGTCGTTAAAAAAGGTAAAGTCAGAAGAGCAAAACTCTATTATTTGAGAAACTTGACAGGAAAAGCGGCAAAAATCAAAGAAGACATCACTGCTAAAACTGCAAAAACTGCCAAAACAACAAAAACTCCAAAAGTTGAAAAATCTGCAAAAGCGGAATAGTTCTTCGACGAACAAACAATTATCATCAAACAAAAAAAAGTGTCAACGAGGAGTTGACACTTTTTTTTGTTGTGAGTTTATAATAGGAACAAAACTGCTTGCAAGGGCATATTTTGCGAACCTCAATAGGTTAAAACCTCGCCTATTAGAGCGTAAAGACTTGCAGAAGGCGAGTTTAGGCACAGTAGGTTTAATTATTTTATTTATTATTTAAGTAGATTTTGCAAGTTTTGACTGCGTCAACATGCCTGTCGAAGAACATTTCCATGTCTTTTGCTCTGTAACCTCTTGCTTTTGCATTAATTGCGCTTTCAAACATAAATTTGACAGCAAGCGCATCACGATAAAAAACTCCAAGCCCATGCTCACGAAACACTTTTAAAAATCTTTCAACTGTTTCTTCAAGTGCATTGACTTGTTTTTTAACTTGAGGAGTGAGACTTTCAATATTGTCGGGAGTGCCTGTCCAAAAACTAATTTGACCTTCTCTTCTTGAAATAATTTTGTCGACTTCATTAGCAGCCTCTTCAATTTTTCCAAACTCATTTGCAATCGGATAAAAATTCAAACGAGAAGTTCTCCTCTTGTCGCTTCTTTCAAAACCAACATAAAGAAGGTGAGTGAAGCCGAAAAGAGGGAAAAACAATATTGCAACAACCGCACTGCGATAAGGTTTTTGAAGGTTTGCACTTGAAGAGAGCATGATGATATAGTAGATAGTTTGAATCAAAACTAATGCGGTCGACAGAATTATCGTTGCCTCAAACAAATCACGACTTAGATAGTTAAGAAGGAAGTCAAAATATCCAAACATCGTAACAAAGAAAAGCGCAATCATTAAAATACTACCGATGAGATAAAGTGCAAGTCCAAAACGCCTTGCTCCCGACCTTCTTCTAAAATGCGGGTTCATTGATTGTCTTTCAAGAGTTGTCTGATTAAAACTTTCCATAGTATTTCTCCTTAAATTATGGTGTGAGAATGCAATATATTATGACAAGAATAATCACCATATTTAGATAGATATTATACAACAAGGCATAATATTTGTCAATTGAAAATTTGTAAAACTTTTGTAAAAAATCAATTTTTAATGAAATGTTAATCTTCTCTTAGTTTCACAACTTTTGAGGCTGCTCGGCGGTTTTCGTCAGATATAGAGGCGTAATGTTTTTTGGTTGTGTTGATGTCTTTGTGTCCTAGGACATCGGCGACAACATAAATATCACGGGTTTCATTGTAGAGCGTTGTGCCATAGGTTGACCTCAACTTGTGAGGAGTTATTTTTTTTAAAGGTGACACTAATGAAGTGAATTTTTTCACCAAAAGTTGCGTTGCCCGAACAGTGATTCTTGAGTTTTGAAGCGAAATGAAAAGAGCGTCAATTTTGATGTTCTTTTTCTTCAATCGTTCATTCCGCCACTTTAAATAAATTTCAAGTGTTCTTAACACTTCGTCAGAGAAATATAGTATGCTTTTTCCTCCGCCTTTTCTTGTGACAGAGAAACTGTTTGTTTCCAAAAAAACATCATTAACATCTAAGCCGACTAACTCCGAAATACGAATTCCGGTTCCCAAAAAAAGCGTCAAAATAGCAACATCTCTTATTTTAGTATTTTCGTTGTATTTTTGCTGTCGTTTTCCGAAATTCTCACCGCTTTCAACGCTGTCGAGAAGGCGGACAATCTCATCAACTTCAAGTTTTATTATCGGCATTTCTTTTGCCCGAGATATTTCAATTTTGCTTGAGACATCTTTTGATAGTCTTCCTCGCTTGAAAAAATATTTGAAAAATGAACGGACTGAACTCAACTTTCGGAGTTTTGCACTTTTTTCGCATTTCAATTTTTTTCCCTCAAGCGTGTAAGATGACAAATATTCCATGAACAATTCAATGTCAAAAACTTCAATTTTTTCAATATCATGAAGCGTTATTTCATCAACTTTCAAACTTCTAAATTTTCTTTTTGTCAAGTAGTCAAAAAATATTTTTAAATCCACAGCATAGCCAAAACGGGTAAGAGCGGAAGTTCGAAGCGAAATCCCGACAAAAAACTCCTCGACAAAAGATGGAAGACCTTCTAGAATCGCTCTGGTTTTTTCAATATTTTCTTCATCTCTTTCCGAAAAGAAACTCACAACAATCCAATTATAGATTTTTGCAAATAAAAAGTCAAGTAGATTTTGCGAATAATTTTTAATACTATTTTAATGACAATTACATTTTAGTTTGATTGACATTTGTCCTGTTTGATAATATAATATTGCTAAAGAGAGAGGAAAATCAACAATGAAAAAATCAATGTTATTTAAAAAAGCGGTTATAATGATTGTCTGCATGGCGATTGTTTTTGCATCTTTGCTGCCTGTTGTTTTTATTAATTCTCAAGCGGAAGAGATATCATATGAGTTGCCTAATCCTTCTCAAGAAAGAGAAGAACTTCGCGGTGCAATCAATGTCGGCAACAACAATCCGACATTTCGTGACACCGACAACAATAGTTATGGCTGGGCGATGGAAGTGTTCAACGGTTATCTTTGGCTTGGAACAAACCGAGATTTAGGGGCACTTGTTATTGTGTCGGCTATAACTGATGCACTCTCTGCAATAAATCCGGCGCTTGCTCCGCTCGCAACAACTTTCGCTGCTCAAGGTGCGGAGGCTTTCGGTCAATCATTTGACCCGCACGACCAAGCAGGAAGAATTTATCGCATGTCGCTAGTCACAGGCGAGTGGGAATATATGTTCTCGCATCCTGCAATAAATGGCTACAGACAAATGCTTTTATTTCAAGGCGAATTGTTTGTTTTCGCAGGCATAACAAGCAGAAACAATTTCACAAGAATTGGAACAATGGTCACTTCATCTTTGGTTCCTCATCAAGATTGGTCAGCGATTTTTAGATTCAATTCAGAGTTTGAACAAGGTGATGTTCCTGAAATTGTTTTGTGGGATGAATTGTATGGAGATTCGTTTGAATATTTTCGAGCAGGAGTTGTCGTTCAAGATGATGAGGGAGAAGATAAATTTCTCTACATAGGAACAGCAAGCGGAAGAGTTTGGAGGACAAACGGAGAAAACTTTCAACCAATATTTCCCTCTGCACTGGGGCAAGGACAAAACAGAGGTTCTTTGCAAAGACATGCAGGATGGCAATTGGTGTCTGACCTTGTTGAAGATGAAATGGTAACAACCTCACCCGGAGGGCTTAGTTTCGGCACTAATATGGTTTGGGATTTGATTTCTTTTGATGGAAGTGTCTATGCGTTCATGACAGGTGGCAGTGGTTTTGAAGTTGTTCGCATGACCGAAAACACAGCAGGGCATGATTTAGTGCAAATTGTCGGCTCTCGTCCTGAAGCAATTTATCCATCCGGGCTTGGAATTTCAGCGCATGTCGCAGCCTCGCCATTTTTATTTAATATTGACGGAGAGTATTTTGTCTATGTCACAACTTTTTCAAACGGTCCTGCGTTTATGGGGGCTCTTGCGGCGTTTAGAACAACTTCGCTTTTAGCAGGCGGTCTGGATTTGGGAATTGTCACTCTTCCTCCGCTTCCGCATGAAACAATGCTTTTGGCGCTTCCGGCATTCACAGATATTTTTCAAGCGGCAAATATGTATCGATTTAATGCCTATGATGAGTGGGAAGTGATAGTCGGTGAAACTAGCAGTATTTTAGGTTCTGTTGCAATCAATGCCGAAGGCAATCCTGCTCCTTTTGCCGATGGAGCAAACACAAGAGCAGGGTTTTTCCCGGGAATTTTAACTCCGAACAGTTCTGCCAATATGTATATTTGGTGGATGGAGCAGTGCGTTCGAACGGGAAGACTTTTTGCAAGCACATGGGATATGGGCAACTTCCGCTCAGCGTGGCAAGGCGGTCTTGATGACTGGGCAAGACATATTTTTAACGCAAGTCAAATTGAAGCATTGACAGAGGCGGCGGAACAGTTTACTGAGTCAGTAGTAGCACTTGTCGCCGATATCGTTCAAAATATCGCTCAAATGTCAACGGAGTTAGCCTCAGAAATTGCTGAAGGAATTCAAGAAAATATTGAAGAGTTAATTCAAGATGCAATGCTGCTTTTAGCAGATATTGAAAATGTGAATTTTCAAGATATTCAAAATCTTCTTCTTCAGTTTGTCTCAAATGTTGAAGATACTCTAATTCAAATTGCAATAGACACGATAACTAATTTTGAACTCAGTGATATCGTCTCGCTTGAACTAATAAGCGAAGTGCTTGATGCAGCAGAAAATCTCGGCGAGGTGACCTTGCAAATTGTTGCTTCTGCTCCTGATTTAATTCAGAGTGTGTCTTATTTTGTCCTAATTAGTGCCGTGATGTCGCTTTATCTAAACGACACCTCAAACCCCGATGGCTTTGACCTTTTCTATAGTTATGACGGAATTACATGGCATCCATTCACTGTGACCGGATTTGGTTATGCTAACAACTATGGCGGTCGAGTTATTCTTTCAACTGACTACGGCTTGTTTGTCACAACCGCAAACCCTTTCACAGGTTTTCAAATTTGGAACATTGACGCAGACCTGACTCCTTCAATCACTGTTTCAAGCATAACAAACACTAAAGAAGGAAATACCATCACAACAAAAATAGAAGTAGTTGCTAATTTTATGGACGGAGAAATAGAAGTCATAACAAGTCATGGGAGATATGATGTTGAGTCAATTTCGACAATGAAAGAAGTCTATATTCCGGCAGTTGAAACTGTTTTTGATTTGACTGTTTTAGGCGGATTTAGATTTTATGGATGCGGTCTTACTGAGTTGCCTCAAGTTTTTCATGAGATTGTTTTGACATTTGATGAAGGTTTTAGAGGCGAAGTGACAGTTACTGTTGAAATTAACGGAATAATCAAAGAGATATCCTTTCTTGCTGCGATGCCGTTATTTGCTGTCACAGTTGAAGGGAACTATCCGGCACTCGTCTCTATCATAGGAGCGGATAGTTTAGAAGCAGTTGAGTATGGAACAGTTTTAACAATAACAAGACTTAACCTTGTTCCTAATTGGAGGAATGTTTATGTAAATGGAACGCTTTTAGAAAACACAGCAGCAATCACCATAACCGCCGACACAACAATCACCATAACTTACTCAGGCGAAGAGATGAGAACTTCCATATGGCTCTGGATCGGTATAGGCGGCGGAGGCGGACTAATTCTTCTTATAGTGCTGATAGTAGTAATCAAAAAAAATAAAAACAAAAACCAAGTATAATATATCATTACCCGACCGGCAAAATAAAAAATCACACTTAAAGAATTAAGTGTGATTTTTCGTTCTTTTAAATGTAACCTGAACAGAAGTTGTTTCATAGTATGGATTATGGAACTTTTTGTGGTGGAAACTCTTGATAAAAGAGGAGAATACCTAAGGCGGCTCTTAAAAGACGAGGGGCTGGGTGTTGCTGCTCTTGAAGAATATGAGGGCATTGAAAGTGCTGTTTTTTTGTTTAGTTTCAAGCGAAAAATAGACAAAAAAATTGCATCAAGAATCCCTGAATTCAGCACTGTATTTTGTCTTAAAATTGAAGATGAGGCAACAAAAATTTTGAAAGAAAAAAATGTCAAAGTGTTCAATTATTTTGATGATGAGTTGTTGATTGTCAAAAATGCCTATTTGACGGCAGAAGGTGCTCTTGCAGAGGTTATTCTAAACACTGATATGTCGCTGCTCGATATGAGCGTTTTAATACTTGGGAGCGGCAGAGTTGCAAAAGCATGTGCAAAGGTGTTTAAAGACATGTCCGCTTTTGTTGCGATTGCCGCCCGAAGCAAAAAAAACCTAGGAGCAATCTTATCTGATAAAAAACTATCACTAAAAGAAATGACAGCATATTTTGATGAGTTTGATGTTATCATCAACACTGTTCCGGCACTTGTTATGCCTTGCAAAGTTTTGAAAAAAGTGAGTAAAGACACATTCATTTTAGACCTTGCCTCAGCCCCCGGCGGAATAGACTTTGAAGCAGCGGAAAAACTTTATCTAAAAACAAAACTATATCTGGGAGTGCCAAGCATTGTCTCTCCGCACAGTGCGGCAAACGAAGTAAAAAAAAGTATACTAAGAAGAATATAACTATCTTGTAGTGTGCCGGTGTAGTTGTTTCCTTGGCACATTTGGAGTAAAAATAATGAATGAAAAACTAAAAAATTTAAAGATTGGATTTTGTTTGACAGGGTCTTATTGCACCTTCAATGAGGCAATTGAGGCAATGAGGGAACTTGCGGAGTATGGAGAAGTATATCCAATTTTTTCATATAATGTTGCAATAACGGACACTCGATTTTATGCTGTGAAGGAATTATATTTTGACACAGAACTCATCACAAAAAGAAAGCCCGTTGACAGTATAGTAGGAGCGGAACAATTTGGACCCGTAAAAAAACTGGATATCGTTATTATTGCTCCATGCACAGGAAATACTTTGGCAAAACTTGCGAATGCCATAACTGATACTCCTGTTTTAATGACGGCAAAAGCACATTTGAGAAACAATCGTCCGGTTGTTATTGCCGCCTCAACAAATGATGCTTTGAGTTCAAATGCAAAAAACATAGGATTACTTTTAAATACGAAAAACATCTTTTTTGTTCCTATGAAACAAGACAATCCGATTGAAAAGCAACGCTCATTAGTTGCCGATTTTTCAAAATTAAGAGAAACTATCGAATTGGCAATGGAAGGAAAACAGTTGCAGCCGATTTTTTAAAAATACAAAACGGAGGAAATATATCTATGTTGGCTGCAATATTGGCAGGGTTATTGGTGTCTATTGACGCATTATTTATCGGGGTCTCGTTCGGAACACAAAAAAAATGTAAATTTTGGCATATATTGGTCATTAATATAGCATTGTTCGGACTGTGTATATTGGGCTACTATCTTGGGATTCTAATCGGCGACAGAGTCGACATTGAGTTGGATTTAGTCATTGGTATTGTTTTTATTTCGCTTGGGGTTTGGGTTATTGCCTCTTACTTTCTTTTCGAGAGAAGAAAACGGAAAAAACAAGAAAACAGCAAAATAGAGGATAGTATTGACTGCTTGAGTGAAAGCAGTCAAGAAACAACTGCTAACAATCAAGAAATAAAAACCGACACTAATAATAACAGCAAAAAAGAAGGCTCAACAAAAAATATATGGTTAACAGGTTTATTTATGAGTGTTGAGGCGATGTTTATCACAATAGGACTAACTTTAACGCTTGATGTGACAACAATTTTAATCCCTCTAACGGTTGCAATTGCACACTTTGCTTATTGCACTGCAACATTTTTTCTGTCAAAATACCTCCGCAAATTTCCGGCAATGGTCGGTCACATCATCGCAGGGAGTGCTTTAATAGTCTATGGTATAATGGCAATAGTAATTTAATTAAATATTAATAATTTAATATTGAAAAATGTATTGACTTCTTTAAAATAATATGATACACTTATTATTCATTCAACTAAAAAATGAGTAATAACATTTCATGAAGAAAAAGGAAATACCTACAGAATTTTATTATTGCAAATCATTTTATAAATTTCCTGAAAATACTACTATATTTCAACACGGAAAAAAAGTGAGCATTGAAGTTGGCGGCAAAATGGTCTCCAATATTTCTCAGTATTTGATTGATGAAAAAGGAATTGGAAAAACAAAGGATTATCGGATTGGATTGCCTGTGACGGGAGAGGGAAGCCAGATTTTAAATCACTATGGCGGAATTGCTGCTTTTATAAAAAAAAATCCAACGCTCGACTATTTAAGATTTGAGCATGTTGTTAAAAACGGACTTGCACTTTGCACTTTTTTTGAGTTCTCTGACATAGAAAAAGTTGAAGGCGTGATAGATATTGTCAGCAATAATCTGCCGTATTTAATAAAAGTGTTTCGTCAGCCTGTGACACATCTTAAAGAAATGGAAAGGATTGTGCCTGTTGATTTGGCAAAACGAGTAACAGCAAAGACAGTTCGTCATCTTATGTCACACCCTGAAAATTGGGAGAGTGTTGAAGGCAGCAAAATAATTCCGCAAAAAGTTTTGACAAAAAATTATGAAGACGACTATACTATCTATGAAAATGTTGTTTTTAGAAATTTGATTGACAAAATACTCTTCTTCTTAAGACGGCAAATCTACTATCTCTCAAGAGCAACTTCAACTGTCAATGACTTTGTTCATGTTGATGTGTTTTCAAGAATTAATCATGAGTCCTACTATCTTGCAGTCGGGAAACTCTATTCGGCGTTTTTCAAAAATGAAGATATTGAAGAAGCAACTTTGCTTTTGGAAAAGGCAAAAAAACTCCACAAAATAATATCAAAATATCTAAACAGTCTTGTCTACACGGAAAATTTCAATGCGCCAAAACTTGAAGGGGAGTTAAAAAAAACTAATATCCTAACCATGCACACAGACTACAAACACATCTATAATCTCTATCAAAAACTAAGTGACGGGATTTTGGAAAACTTTGAAGCGAATGTCGAAATGCAAAAAAACGGACAAAAAACCTATGAGCAGTTTTGTCAATTACTTACTCTTTTTGCAGCATCTCATTTCAACTTTCAATTTTCACAAAAAATGACTATTTTAAAAGATGGCGAGATGAATGCAAAATTGACATTTGCAAAATGGACATGCTTAATAACGACTGAACATATTCCAATACTAAATATCAATGCAATCAATTTGACTGTTACAAACAATGAAAAACAAACAAAATACTTACTTATTCCAATGAGTTATTTTGTTTCAACTGATAAGAAAAATTTTTATGAGCATTTAATAAAAAGACTTTTCAAAGGCGGTCATAAGTATGATAAGTATGTATTTTTATCCCCGTTTGATTATAACGGAAAATCTTTCAATAATTATAACTTAAAACATTCTTTAGATAAATTGCATTATGCAGTTTTACCTGTTTCAATAATAGAAGTTGATAGTTTCAGACGATTGCAAAAATTAATTTTTGAATGTATGATAAAAAACGATGAGTTATTAAATACATGTGCTTTTTGTTCGGCGAAGTTAGTTGAAGGTGAAAATGGTGAGAAAAGGTGCAAAAAATGTAAATTGGTGATTAACAAAATAAAATGCACAAAATGCTCTCAAACTTTTAAAACAACCTTTGCGGATGTTCAAAAGATGCTTAATTCGGACAAGTTGTCAGAATTTGACCAACACAAAAAAACAGATAATTTTCATCTAAGCGAGAAAAAATATCTATTCAGAAACATAACTAACATGGATGAAGAAAATTTTTATTGTTCAAATTGTAATTTTGCAATGCCAAGAATTTAATAAAAAAAATGCAAATATTTAAGAAATTTGCAACAAAATAACTTTATAAATTGTTTTATATATATAGGGATATTGCCCTTAAGGAGAAAAAATAAAATGCTAAAAAAACTAAAAAGAAAATTTAAAATGCTAGTAGTTGTCATATTGTCAATGGCACTTTTTGCGATGCCTAATGTAGGTTGTGCTTTTGGTCTGTATGATGTGGCGAATGTCGGCGGCGGCAACTTTATTGAGGACATGCTAAGAGACATTGATTGGTCAGATTTATTAAGGGATGTTGACTGGGAAGATATATTACGAGATGTTGACCTGGGCGGCATGAGCGAAGAGGATTTGAGAAATGCTCTTTTAAACATGGACCTAAGAGATATATTAACTGACGATGATTTTAGGGTGTTAAGAGATGAATTGATCAATGACCCTGAATTATTAGATAGTCTGATTGAAGCACTGATGGGCAACGATGAATTGGGCGATTATTTGATTGCCATGCTGATGGAAAGCGAAGAATTCAGGGAATTCATCATTGAACTTCTTTTGGAGTTAGGTGTGACCGGCGGCGCTCCCGGAGGTTTGCCGAACGAAAATATTTTAAGAGCGTTTATAAGAGCGGATTTGATGCGTGACCCTGTTATTAGAGAATCTTATGAAAGAGGTCAAATTGACGGTGCATTTATTGATGCGCTTGTTGAGATTATGCTTAGAAATATTCTTGCCGGAGCGGATTTTCTAACTTAGAAACATTAATTAAATATTTCAAGTATTAACGGTTAGTTCTAATATCAGCAGAGACAGAAGGGTTGAAAAACCTTGACATTATTTTGCTCATTTGATATTATTGAAGATGCTGCAAATTAAAAGCATACAATTTAACAAACACTATCTGAGTATAACACAAAGGACTTAAAATTTTTATGAATGAATGGATGACCCCAAATAATAATCCTCCGAAAGTTGAGACACATCAAGGAAAAGGCGGCGGCGGTTTCTTTTCTCTTCTTGACAACAAATTAAAAAACGACAAAAATGTGATAAAAATAATATCATTTGTTTTTAGCATGGTGTTATTTTTTCTTGCATTTCTCTCGCTTGTCTCTCCGATAGTTCGAATAAACGGACAATCAATAACACCTTTTAACTTCATGTTCAGCACAACTGATTTTCTGTCCGATTTCGGAATTGGGAACACAACTGCATCTTACTGGCTTGTTGTTGGTTTTCACTATATGTTTGCAGGTGTTTTGGCAGCGTTAGTTATCGCAGCAATTTTTGTTTTTGTCGACAAAAGAAAAGACAGAACAAAAGGATTCAGCGACCACGCAATGGCTGCAATGGTCATGTTGATGCTTGTTCAAATGCTTATCGGAATGAATCTTACTAATGTCTTTAACGAAGTGTCATGGTGGGGAGTGAATGTCAGATCAGGCGGAATTTGGACTTTTGTTCTAGGACTTATTATTTTAATCACTAAATATTTCATAAATCTTCGCTACAGAAAGCAAAATGAACCGAAAGAATTTGAAAAAGCAAAACTATCGGTCATGACATCATTTGTCATTGTGACACTTGTTTTTAGCACAATTTTAATTCCAATCTATATTTTTCCCGGCACTCCATGGAGAATAACGGCTCTCAACATATTAATTGGAGACCCCGGTGTTTTATATTTTCTGCCGATGTCCGGAGCATATAGGTTTATCACAATGTTTTTTCTAATCATCTCGTTTATTTCTTTCTTTGTGAACTTAATACTATATCTTAAAAGCAAAAAGATTTTTTCAGCCTACAACAAAATCAACAACCTCATTGGAACTGCCGCACTCATTATTTACTTTTTGATGGGAATAAACTATTTAATAGTTTGGCTTGACACCGGCGGCTATGAGCAATTTATGTTTTTGAGTTGGGACACCTATGCTTATATTCCTCTTGTTTTGTTTATTTTGTATTGGGTCGGAACTTTTTTTGCTCGACTTGCTTATTCAAAACTACATGTGGAATACAAAGTTTACGCAAAAGCAGCGGGGGCAGGAGCAGTCGGCGGAGCAACAGGCAATGTTGAAAAGAAAAGGAAAGAGCACGAGATAACAGGAATTGACCCAATTCCAACCTTTTCAGAACTTGACAGAAAAGCAGGCATTTTTAACAATGACTACGCCCAAAAGCAAGGGCATATTTTCGAAAATTTGACACTGTCCGGACTTGTTCATCACATAATCGAATATGCAAAACATTCAAAAGAACGCCTAAGTTACGGCACAAAAGAAATAAAAACTTTTATCGCAGGAATTGCCGCTTCTCGTCTTAGCATTTTGCAAGGATTGAGCGGAACAGGAAAAACAAGTTTGCCGAAAATTTTTATGGAAGCAATTGACGGCATTTGTGAGATGGTTGCGGTCGAGAGCAGTTGGCGTGACAAAAACGAGTTGTTGGGATACTACAATGAGTTCAACAAAAAATTCACCCCAAAAACCTTCACTCAAGCCCTCTACAAAGCATCACTCAACAAAGACACACCGGTGTTCATTGTTTTAGACGAGATGAACCTGTCTCGTGTTGAATACTATTTTTCGGACTTTCTCTCACTCATGGAGGAAAGAGAACACAAAAGAAATATCAAACTCTATGATGTCCAACTCTATCCTGAGGTTGACGAAAGAGCGGAGTATTTGTCTTTAAGAGAAGGTCATACCCTCGACATTCCGACAAATGTTTGGTTCATAGGGACTGCAAACCGAGATGAAAGCACCTTTGAAATATCCGACAAAGTTTATGACAGAGCCCAAACAATGAATTTTGACAAAAGAGCGCCGAAAGTAAGTGTCAATGAAAACACTGAATATCCGAAAAAATTCGTCTCCTATGCTCAATTAAAAGCACTGTTTGAACAAGCAAAAAATATATCATTTGATGCTGAAAACAACGAGATAGTCAAAAAAGTTGAAGTTCTGATGTCACCTTATAAAATTTTGTTCGGAAACAGAATCTTAAAACAAATTGAAGATTTTGTCAAAGTGTATGTTTTGTTGAGCGATATGAAAACCAACTCTGACTACAACTTTTTTATTCACGAAGCAATTGACTGCATAGTCTTTTCAAAAATAGTCAGAAAACTGGAGTTCAAACAAATAAACGACATAGACGAACTTGTCGAAAAATTCTCTGCACTGAAACTCCCCTTATGCGAAGAGTTTTTAAAATCCCTCCAAAATCGTTAACCTATCTAATAAACAACTATGTGCCTAAAATAACTCGTCAAAACAACTGTAGGGGCGTCCGCACTATATTAAAGTGATGTCATGCTGAGCAAAGCGAAGCATCTAGCGTAAGCGTAAAAAATCTGTATCGGGGATCTTATCTCACTGACACGAAGAGCCCCGAAGGGGTTGAGGCAATCCCTTGCCTCAATCAGAGTGCCTATCCCCGAGACACGAAGTGGGTATTTGGATGTCAGCCAGACACTACGGGGGCGGCAACCTGCCGCCTGCACAATGTGAAACGATAATCACGAACCACCATCAAACAACGAACCAACAAAACTGTAGGGGTGAGCAACGCGAACCCGAATACCGAACAACATAATAATGATAATTTAATCGGGCTCGCGTTGCTCACCCCTACAATTTAATCCCACTCCCGAATATCACAACGACATAACAAACCGTAGGGGCGGTCAATGCCCGCCCCAAAAAATTATGTTTTGAAAAGAACTTGTGAAATAAACTGTAGGGGTGGGCTTATTAATTAACAGGCACACCTAAGAAGTCAGCAGAAAGTAGTAAAGTTAGGTGCGTTGTTGAAATAATAGAGGGGCGGCACTCTGCCGCCCGCACAATATTTATTCACACTTATTTATTGAAAGCAATAATGCCAAGAGCAAAAACAAAAAAAATTGAGAATATCGAAACTGATGAAAAAACAATTTCAGCAGACAATCCTGAAATCTCTCAAGATTGTCTGCCTGTTAGTGAATGTGTTGAACCCGATAATCATACAGGGGCGGACAATGACTATATTGACGACCACATAGGGGCAGTCAGTGACTGCTCACAAAACCATACAGAAAACGAAAAACCACCAACCACCAACCACCAATCACAAACCACTATTCATAAACGCCTCCCAATATTCGACAATTTCCGAGGTCTTGTCATATTTTTGACAATAATACTTAACTTTCTTCGCATTTATCAACACATGATGCCGGACTTTTTAATGCATGCTTCTCGTTATGTTAACGCCGTTTATGTGATGGATATCGGAGTTGTCGCATTCGTTTCAGTCTTGTCTTTTTTGTTTTCCTATAACTTCAGAAGAAAGGCAGAAAAGCAAAAACTCGGAGAAGTCTATCGTTTTTATATCTTAAAAAGTTTTGTGTTCATTGGCTTTGGTTTTACATATCGCTTTTTTGAAACAAACTTTATCGGAGGTCTTGCTGACGGTGTTCACACAACTCATTTTAATGTTTTTGTGACATATGGCTTCATGACTCTTTTCTCACTCATTTTCATTCAATTAAAGCCGTATCTTCGCCTTATCGCAGGAACTGTTTTAATCGCCGTTCATCAATTTGTGTTTTTAGGCATTGAAGCAACGAGACAAAGTATTCTTGTCAATCCGGAGGGAGGAATTGTCGGAATTCTCGCTTGGATTGGCTTGTGTCTAATAGCGTCCGCAATAGGGGATTACTACTTTGAAAAAACCAAACGAAAATTCTATATTGCGACAGGTGTTGTTATGCTGACAGGTCTTATTTACTTAATTTTGAATTTGAGCATCTCTGGGGCATATATGGCAATTTTTCTCAACAAATACTACATGACTGCCGGTTTCATCTTCATATCACTCGCTATAACGCTCGGATTTTTTATCGTTTTCGACAAAATAAAATTTCTTCGTGAAAAAGACATTCCGTTAATCGCAGCAATCGGCAAAAGTGCCTTAGTCTTTTTTGTCATAGGTTCACTCTTTCACACCATCGTTCAAGCAATATTCGGCGGTTCTTTATGGGGCGAAAGAGCATCTCTTGCGCTCGCCGGTGCAACAATAGTTTTAATAACAGTAACGCTGGGCATTGCCTACATATTTCAAAGATTTAAAATCAAAATAGTGTTATAAATTGTTATTTATTTTTAGTTTAAATAGTAGGGGACACCGCCCTCGGCGTCCCCTACAATACAATAACTCTCTGCAAATTATTGAAAATGGGCTGTCACTAGTGACAGCCCATCTTTTTGATTTTGATTAGGTTTAATTAATTTTCTGTTTCAATTGTTTCATCATCTTGGGCAACTTCATCTTCCGTTAGCCGTATATATAATTTTTCCAATGGCTCGTCCAGTTCCGAAACCTTAAAAACTCCCATTAACTGTCCGTCTTTGATGATGCCTACTCTTTGACAGAGTTTTTCAACAACATCGAGAATATGAGATGAGAAAAAGACAGTGTTTCCTTCCATTGCATGGTTTTTCAAACTCTCTTTCAACTGAAACGAACTTTGAGGGTCAAGTCCCATTAACGGCTCGTCCAAAATCCAAAGTTTCGGATTGTGAATAAGAGCGGCAATAACGCAAATTTTTTGTTTCATGCCGTGAGAATAACTTTTTATCAAACTGTCATACGCTTTTTCAAGATTGAAAAGTTTCAAATACTTTGCAGCCCTTCGATCCCTGTCTTCGATACTAACCCGATAAATATTTGCCATATGATTGACATATTCTCTCCCCGTGAGCCTTAAAAAAACAGCATGGTCATCCGGAACATACCCCATCAATCGTTTTGCCCCCTCGGGGTCTTTTCTCAAGTCAATACCGCCAATCTCAATCGTCCCGTCCGAATACGGCAAAATTCCGACAACGCTTTTTATCGTTGTCGATTTTCCGGCTCCATTGTTTCCAAGAAACCCAAAAATTTCCCCCGGCTCAAGTTCAAGAGAAAGGTTTTCAATCGCAAATCGAGTTGCATTATGATATTTTTTCGAAAAGTCAGTTATTTTTAACATAGTTATTTTTACCTATTTAATATTGTTTAAAAAATGGTGTAGATACAAGAGCCGTCGATATTTTGTCATTGTGGAAAAATCAATCGCCCCATGTCCTCAAATGAACATGAGGCAATCAACTTTTTTGATTAGTTATTAAGCAACAAAATGAGCATTCATAACAAATTGAGTTAAGCGAGGACCCATTCCAAAAAGACCGACATTACGAGACATCATCAAAAACTTGTGTGTCGTGTTGTGGTTTCCTTGATTTGCGGCAGCAACTAAAGTTGACATGTTTGCCCAAGTGTAGTTTCCAAAATTCCACACTGTGTGATCTGTCGGTGGAGAAACCCCATCTGCAACTTGAATAAAGGCAAAATTGAAAATACCGGTGCCAAATTCAATGTTATATCTAATTGTAGTGCGACCAGTTGGATTGGTTGTTAGTGCGTTAATTGCTTGATCGAGACCAGATGCAAAACTGGAGTGAATAGCATTTAGGAAAGGGGTTGGACCATGAATGTTATTAAATATGTTTCCGCCATTAAAGTTGAATGTTTGTGGTCTTCCAGGACTTAAGTTTTCATCACCTCCACTACCAGTTACCTCATACTCAAAAATAAATCCGCCTGCAACTCCGAAATGATTATTTTCAAAATTAACTAGAGAGCGAATAAATCTAAAATGGTTTGAGAAGTTATCATAAAAACGATTATGCCTAAAGTTTAGTTGATAGACTGAGTCAACTCTGGCAACCCTGTTAACACCTGAAACTGTTGAGCCAGTTAAGTTAAATATTCTCGGGCGAGTGCCGGCAAATCTTCTTCCTATTTCGAAAACACTAACATAAGAGCCTGCAAAACCATGCTGACCACCTTGAGTGGCAAAGGTGTTCGTTGGGTTTGGATTTTGTTGAGTTGGTGTAATTGCAGGCACCCAAACTGGAATGGCATTGCGGTCATCAGGGAGAGATGCGAAATGACCAGATGAATAGAAACCTGAATTTCCTCTAATATCTAAGTCGTTGATATTAACTATAGCAGAACTGTTATTTATGCATCTAAAGCCCATTAAATGCTCAAGTGGTCTGCGTTCACCTTGTAACCCTCCAACTATATATCCCCATGAACCCCATGAACTGCTGTTACCACCTGCTCTCAAATGAGGCAAGTAACGATAGCAAATTTCAAAACCATTTCCGTTAATATTTCTGTTTCCAATAGAAATTAATGTTGTGTTATCATAGATAAAGCCGGCGTAACCAGTTCTTGGACGAGAGAATTGATGCTCAATTTGTGTGAAACTATTAAGAATGACATTGTTAATTAAATTTATTGTGACATATTGATTAGTTCCATAGATATTTCTCGCCTCAAAGGTATGCCTAAACTCATCCCATCCATCGACATTAACTCCATCGTTTAATTCAAACTCAAATGTCATTGTGGTTTCAACGGCACTGCCGCTGTTACTGGTCACAGTCACAGTTGTTGTTCCGCTTGCGTTTTGGGCAAACTCAATTTCTCTTGTTGTTTGATTGAATGTTCCGCTTGGGATATCATTAGTTGTGACAGAAACATTGATATTAGTTGCGACACTGGTAAAATTAGGACGAGATAAGTTGACATCAAAATTCATGTCATCACTTCTTCCAAAAGCAAAACCGCCATGAAGATTGTCTCTTCCTTCCAACCAGTCTGGGAGAGTGATGAGCGATGGAGGAACAATAACATGAACAGGGAACTCTTGGTCAAAGCCGCCTGCACTTAGGCGGACATGGGCGATGCCGTGACCGAGAGGTGTAAAGTTGCCGAGAGCATCAACGGAAAGGAATTCATTTCCGTAGACAATGCTTCTTTCAATATGCAAAGCAACAGGGGCTCCATCCATATAAACTTGTTCGCCGAGCCCAATATTGTTGTTAATGTCGATGAAAAGTCTAGAGACAGTCACATGAATGTCGGCTTGTTCCCAGTGAGCAACAAGCTTCATATCAGAAGTCACAACATCGGTTGCAAAATCCCACAGAACATCACCAATAGTGAACCAACCGACAAAAACATAAGAAATATAAACTCCGTCAACATTAACAACCCTTATTGGAGTTGGGGACAAAGGAAGAATAGTTCTTCCTTGAACACCGATTATTTCAACCGGGGCTTGAGAGTTGTTCCTGTCAAATGTGACTGTGAAATGTTCAAGCCATCGGGCATAGATATTTGTTTCACTATAGACTGTGTCAGTTTCAAAGTTCCATGCTCTTCCGCTTGCATCAGGTGTCGTTCTCCATTCGTCAAAGGTGAACCCGTTGCGAGTCGGATCAAGCGGTCTTGAAACAGTTGCCCCATAATGAGAGGAAACAACATTAGGCTCTCTTGAGTCACCAAAGACAAAATTAACATTGAAAACTCTTAGCCAACGAGCGGTTAAAGTTAAGTTGCTTGTGACATAGTCGGTTGCAAAATTCCAAGCAATATTAGAACCTTCTGCAAACCATCCTCCGAAAACATAACCTGTTCTTGTCGGTTGAATTGGTGCATGAGTTACAGTATTGTTGCGAATGCCTTCTCTTGGGAGCATCGTTTCGCCGTTATCAGGGTCAAAGGTTATTGTCCTTAACTCAGTCCACAAAGCAAAAATCCTGATAACATTATCTAGTGCCATGTCTTCGATGATTTCATATTCACTAAAATTCCAAAGATGTCCGCCATAATTTCTGAACCAACCGTCAAATTCCCAACCGTCTCTTGTCGGGTCGGTTGTGGGCCTTGTGACAAGAGAGCCAATTTCATGATTATGAGTAAAGGTGTTGCGATTAGGGGTGTCGAAATTTAAGTCAAATTGTATTGTGAAAGAGCGAACCCATCTTGCATAGATAGTTGTGACAGTTGTTAGAGTTTCTGAAAAATCAAAAAGAGTTTCAAAGTCAGCATCGGCATACCAATTGATGAAATTAAAGCCGTCTCTTGTTGGATTGATATTAGGTCTTGTGACCGCATCGCCTTGATAGATGTTGGCGGTTGAAGAAACAACTCCATAACGAGTTTCAAATTCTCCCGGTTCATATTCGTATTCATAGGAGTAAGAATAATGATGGAAAGTGATAGTCAAACGGGATTCCCAACGAGCAAAAAGTTCAAGATTGGAAGTGATTGGAGTTGCGGGATTCCATGGAGTTGTTAAACCTGCATCATACCATCCTGCAAAACGATGTCCGTCTCTTGTCGGAGCAGGGGAAAGGGCAGTCGTTGTAGTGTTATGACGAATATTTCCTCTGACATACGCTTCTTGAGAGTTGTTACGGTTGAATGTAACAGTCCAAAGATTAGTCCAACGAGCGTAAATAGTTGTGTTTTCTTCAACTGCATCAGTTGTGAAATTCCACTCCCTTCCGTTTGTTTCAGGAGTTGTGAACCATCCGTCAAAAGCATGGTTTGCTCTTGTCGGAGCAGGACTTGGCTCTGTTGCAAACTCATTAAGACGAATTCTGACTATTCTGTTGTCACGGCTGTCTTGATAATTAAAAGTGAATCGGAAAACTCTGACTAGTCTTGCAAAAAGTTCAATGTCACCGGTTACTCTGTCAGTTGCGAAATTCCAAGGAGTTGTTAGTGCCTCGTTAGTATAGAAGTCGACGATGTCGTAATTATAGTGGAATGATGCATTTGAGAAAGCATAAGGAGTAAGTTGAGCATCGTCTCTAAATCGTTCACCTACTGAAGTATAGTTGAAATCATTAACAGTTCCGTCTTGACCTCTAACAAGGAATGTAACAGTATGAGGGAACTGAACAGGGTCAACCACCCATCTGGCGTAAAGTCTTAAATTGCCTTCAATAGTGTCAGTTGCCATGTTCCAGCGAGTTTCAAAAGCAGGTTCTTTGAACCATCCGTCTAAGGCATCGTTAGCACTTGGAGCAGTAAACGATGGGATATTAGTTATGAAGCGAGTTTCAGCAATTTGCAGAGTTTGATTTTGTGCAATGCCGTCAATAACAAAAGTAACGGTGAATATTTCAAGCCATCTAGCATGAATTTGAGTGTTCGCTGTTATTGGATTGGTGAAGACGAATTCTGTCATGAAAGTTGCATCAGTGAACCATCCGTCGAATTCAAACCCAACTCGAGTTGGGGCAGGGGATGGAGCAGTTCCTGCTGTTGAGCCTGTGTCTACAACTCTTGCACCGGGTGCATTTTGAACATTTTCACCAACAACAAACGAGACATTAAATTGTCTTATCCACTGAGCGTGGATATTTGTTTGTCCGGTGCTGATTGTGTCTGTGTTGAAGTTCCACTCTCTTCCTCCTGCTGCCTCTGTGAACCAGCCTGTGAAACGATAGTTAGTTCTTGTTGGAACAGATGTCGGCTCAAGAACTGTTTCACCGTTACGAACATTAGGAATTGTTATGTCTGCCTCGCCGTTATGAAGAACAAATGAAGCAGTGAAAAGCCTAGTCCAACGAGCATAGAGTGTCATATCTTCAACAACAGCATTAGCAAAATTCCATTGAACTCCGCCAACATTTTGAGTGAACCAACCGTCAAATGCATAATTATCTCGCTGCGGAGTTGATGGGGCTGCGGCAATTTGTGCTTCGGTTGTCATATCAGGAATAGTCACAACAGCATTTGGAACAATAATGTCTGAAACACCTGTTTCAAAAGAAACAACAAAAAGTCTTATCCATCTGGCATAAATTCTGGTGTCAGAAGTAATTGGAGCGCTAAACTCAAATAAGGTTGTTGAATCCGGTCCTGTTACCCATCCTGCAAAAACATGACCTTCTCTTGTTAAGGTTTCAGACGGCATAGTGGTAGTAGAGCCATCGTCAATAACACGATCTCCAATAACGAGAGGAATTCCGGTTATGAAAGTTATGTTAAATTCTCTTATCCAATGAGCATAAATTCTATTGTTAGTTGCACTAACGGTGTCAGCATTGTCGCCTGTGAAAATCCAAGGTCTAACTCCATCAGTTCCTTGCGGAGCATTAAACCAGCCTATGAAACGATAATCGTCTCTTGATGGATTCTCAATAGCAACAACCCGTGAGCCTTCAATAATAGGCTGACCGCCATAACCAATAGTAACAACTTGATTTGGAGCGTCTCCGCCGATTATAAATGTCACGCTCAATCGTTCGTTAAAGCGGGCATAAAGTGTCAAATTTGTGGTAATAGGGCTTGAGAAAATCCACTGATGTCCGTCCTCGCCCTCGGGTGCTGTCCACCAACCGCCAAAAACATAGTTGTCTCTTGTTGGAGAAACAGCAGGAGAAACAGCACTGTCTCCGTCTGCTATGTTAGTTTGAACAAAATGAGGTTCAGCATCGTCTGCCATAAATGTGACAGAGAACAATTCACGCCAACGGATATAAATTCTTGTGTTTGCGTTTGCTGTTACTCCTGTGAAATTCTCAGGGAAGGGAATAGTGTGAAGAGGGTCACGATAATATCCGCCGATTATAAATCCTGCACGGACCGGAACCGGGTGTGGATTAGTTAAACTTGTTCCTTGATGAATAGTGTCAACTCTATAGATAATTCCGTCGTTTGAAACAAGAGTAATATCTACTGTCGGATGAGTAATCGGAGCGGCGATAACACGAAAACGAATGTAGTTTGAACTATCTGTTTCGTTTGCACGACCTCTGATTGAGATGTATTCTCCGATAGCGTTATCACCTGTAAAAGTTAATGAGAGAGCATTTTCATTCACATTGACGAACTCATAGCCTTCAACAATAGAAAGGGAAGGATTGTTAGAAACATGCTGAGTGTTTCCGCCGAAATTAAAGGTGAAAAGTGCAGTTTGGTTAACAGCGATTTCGTAGATATCGTCATATTCGTTTTCAATAAAACTGCTGGAGTGGATTGTGAAAGGGGCTGAAACAACTGTTATTGTTGTCGCAACATATTCAAAGTTCATATGAGTTGCCCAAACTTCAATTTCTGCTCCCATTGCAGCATCACTTCTGACTGTTAATAATCCGGTTGCACTTATTGAGGCGCTATCTTCACTTTCTTCTGAAATATGAAACGATATACCTGCCGAAATTGGAAAGTCGTTGATGCGGGCATTGAATTGAACTGTTCCGCCGGGGATAACAGTAGTCACATTGTTAGCCGCCGCCACCCTCACAATATTTTCAGGCATTTCAGGCGGAATGCAGGCAACAAGCACTGCTGCCATCATGATGAAGGCAAGAGCGAGTGCTAACAATTTCTTTAAACGGGTTGTTTTAATTTTTTTCATTTTTGTTTTCTCCTTAGCGTTAAAAGACGCTTTATATCGGAACATTTCATTCCGTTGTTAGAGGCAATATTTCATTGCCGAGATGTTTGTTTAATCTATGTTAAAGTGCTTATTCACACATTGCTTTTTTTAATGTCTCCAAATGACTGTGAATGTTGTGGTGTGAAATTCATTGTCGCTTCCGAAATACCTTGCGGTAACAACAATAATCAGTCCTTGACTTCCTTCCATTATTTCTAAAACATTTCCGTCAACTATTCTTGCAAAAATTGAGGGTTGATTTGTTGAGAATGTGACGATTGCGTTAGGGTTATAGATGTCATCATGAATGAAAACATGAAGCGGCAAAAACCTTTCCCAAACATAAAGTCTTTGTCTTTCGAAGTCGAAATCATGCTGAGGGAAGTCCCATTCCAGCATGCCCATCACAACAGTGATATGAAGAGTTTTGTAGATATGAGGCTGTTGAACGGAGCGAACGGTGATAACTGCCTCGCCTTCATATCTTGCAAAAAGCATTCCGTTGCCTCCAACTGTTGCAACATTAGGGTCGCTTGTTGAAAATTGCAAGTTTTGGTTTTCGGCAGTGTGAGGGATAACTGTGATGTGGTCTTGCAGCGGTATTGTTTCTCCCCTCGTCATAATTCGGTGGTTTTCGTTATCAAAGCCTGCATTTGGATTTATTTGAAGTCCTCTGACAAAATATCCATGAACTAAAACATCAATCGTTCTTGTTCTGTTGTTTGAAATTGTTCGGACTGTGACTTGACTTAGACCATAGGCAATGGCTGTGACATATCCATCAGGTGTTATTGTTATACTGTTTCCGACTGATGTAAAAACGACATCTTGATTTGTTGCAATTAGTGGAAGAACTAAGATTCTTTCGCTAAGGTCAAGGGTGTGACCGATTTCTTCAAGTCTGAAATTAGCATGAACGGTATCAATTCGTTCGCCTCTATCATCAATAAAAACAACTTCATCAACAGGAATAGTAACAAAATGCTGGATGACTCTTGCGATGCCTGTGATGGTGAAAATTAGGAAAAAGGGCATGACTATCAAAACGATTATAACGAATTTTTTCATCCTACACCTCCACCCTCATGAATTTTTTTGTTGAGCGATAAAGATAAAACATGCTTAATCCGACATATGATAAGATGATTCCGATAACAATAAGCCAAACACCGAATTGCAAAAGTTCTGTTGAGAGCAGCATATGGATAACGCCTATTGCAATCCCAAAAACTACTGCTATAAGAAGCGCTATTGCCGTGTTTTTTGAAACTTTGTTAATCTCGGATGTGTCGAGCCAATGAGTAACAGGTTTTCTGACATCTAAACTCAGGTTAAAACAAATACTTCCCAAAGTTACTAAAATGGCAGCGGTGCCGTTTAAAAGGTAGTTTCCAAACAAATCAGGGCGAAAAATAATGCAGGCAATAACAGTGATTATAATAGCACAAATACTAAGAATCGCATTAAAAGTTGCTTTTACTAATATAGAGCGTTTTGGGGAGACGGGCATTGTTTTCATGATATAGAGAGTGTTGCCCTCTAAACTTAAACTGTTTGCTGAAAAAATAGTCGTGAGCATAACAAAAACAATAAAAGTCATCAAGAATGCCCCGGGTAAAAGGAGGTCTCCCATTGTTGTGACAACGATGGAATAAATCAACCTGTCATAAACAACGAGAAAAAAGGGCATGAGCAGTGCGAAAATAAAATAGGAAAAGATTTTATTAAAGTTTCTAAAGTTCGTTGTGAATTCTTTTTTAAGCAAACTTGTGAACTCAGTGTTATTTTTGTATTTTCCTTTTTTTGCTTTTGAAACACTCTCAGCACTAACTTTTTGAGATATACTGTAGTAAAACGGACGAACCAAAAACATTAAACCAATTCCTAAAGATAAAATAACGCCAACTAATATCGGAATTCCGATATAAAAAAATCTTGCGCTGTTCAGCATCGGGACAATATAGTTTAAAAAGAATGCCCTGTCCGCTATTCTATTAAAAAGTGAGTTGACTCTTCCCATTATGATGTGGGTTTCAGTGCTCAGATCAATGGTGTAGGCAATAGTTGCGACAAACGAAAAATATCCCCATAGACATAACCCTAAAAAAACTAATGCAGTTATTATTTTTAAGATGGGTTTGTTTTTGATGAAACTATAGAAAAACATTATCGGAATACTCAATATGCTTGCAATTATTACTGTTAAGAGCGGAAAGAGCACCAAAAAGAGCGGGGCAGTGATAAAATAAATTACCGAAACATCATAATTTCCGCCGAATATTGACGAGAAATTAATCCAAAGCATAAATGGAAGTATTAAGATGAAATTGGTAACAAACTCTTTGATATAGAGTGCTATTATTCTGGAGATGAAAATTTGATTTTGAGTGACAGGCAAAGTCATGTAGAGGCTGTTTGCTTGATTTAAGTAGAACTCAGTGATGATTGAGCCGAGTGCGTGAAAGAACAGGATGATAAAAAAGAACAACACAATAACGGTCAAAAAATTAAAGTTCAAATCAAGCAGTTCAAAGCGGGAAAATAAGAAGTTAAGACCGATACCCGCTCCAACCAAAATAAAAAGCAATCCTACTATTTTTATAGAGAATAATATTTTGCTTCTAGATTTAAAAAGCCTTAACTTATCGCTCAATTGAAGCGATAAAAGCGACATCACATTTTTCAAGTTCTCTTCCTCTTAGAACTGCTGAGTAGTTTTTTTTCAAAAACTAAAAAGATCAAGTTCCTCTTTTGTGAGTTTGTACGAAAAAATACTAGGAAAGGGATATATAAGTCCGCATTTTCTTAGAATTATTCCGCAAATAGTATGTGTAATAAAACAAAATGCAATTATTTTTGCATTTGAAAAGTTATTTAAATTTAAAATTACAACCTAAATCAGTTAAATAATTTTAATTCAGCATCACAACAGTTGTCTTAACCGAGATAAAAGATGTGTATGGTCTGTTATTTATTGGAGGAAATTTCTTTGCACTGATATTTCCTTGTTTTATTTTGTTTTGAGTTGGTCTAAATCGAGGAGTTTTTGCTATTTTATAAGATAAAATTAACACGCATGTTTTAGTAAAAGACAAAAACAAAGTGTTTAAAAGTTGAAGCATTGGCAAAAATGCAGTAAAGTTTGCCGGCTTTCTAAGAAAAACTTCCCTTAAAGCAGGATTAGTGAAAGAAAAATTGCTGACAAAAAACAAAAATCCTGCAATCAACAAAAGAGCCAAATGCATAAAAAACAGTATCAAATAATATTTTCTTGTTTTTTGTATCGTATTGTCCATTTTGTAGTTAGCGCAGGAAGTAAAGATATTTAGAAATAACCATATAAAATATATCAAATCTAGACAAATTTGGCAAGCATTTTGGACTTAAATAGTAAAAAATTGTTTAGATATCAGTAATTTTGAGTGTTTTTTATTATTATTTTACAATAAATGTAAAATTTTAATGTAAGTCTTTTTTTAATATCTTTTAGTGCAAAATTCACATTCCTTATGGTGTCTTTAGTCATATTAATATGGCTTGTCTAATAATTATGTAGAGACTGAATAAAAACCTCCGTATATTTGTCTACAGGTCTATAAAAAGGAAAATATAAACATTGCAGATTAGTCTTGAGAAAATTTTGCCGTCAAAGGTTGTGGCGGTGATGAATAAATGCCTGAATTTTGAAAAACTCTATGAAATTCGGCTAAGAACAAACAAACCGATTATGGTCAACTATGGCGGTAAGTATTTTTTTTTGTCACCGCTTGGAATAAAAGAATATGCAGATGATGAAACATTGGTTATAGGTGACGGGGTCATCAATGATATTGTTGTTAAAGCAAGTGATTATTCATTATATGCAGTCAGTGAACAAATTTGTGCAGGGTTTTTAACCATACGAGGCGGAATAAGACTTGGACTTAGCGGTGAGATTGTTTGGGACAGGGGAGTGGTCAAAACAATAAAAAATTTCTCGTCGCTTAACATAAGAGTGCCTCATGAAATAAAAGGATGTGCAAAAAGACTTCTTAATATTTGCGTTACTCCGCAAATCAAAAACACCCTTATCATTTCTCCGCCGGGAGCAGGGAAAACAACGCTGCTTAGAGACTTGGCACGCCTTTCAGCCTCATCGAATCCGCCAAACAATATCCTCTTGATTGATGAAAGAAACGAATTGGCGGCAGTTGCAAACGGAATTGCTCAACTTGATGTCGGTTTGTCAACGGACATTATCTCAAATTGTTCAAAAGAATACGCATTTGAAAGTGCAATAAGGGCACTAAGACCTGATATTATAATATGCGATGAGTTGTTTGGAGAAAAAGACCTAATATCAATTGAAGAAGCAACTCTCAGCGGAGTGAAAGTTTTCGCTTCAGTCCATGCAAATGACTATCATGACATTATGATGAAAAAAGGTTTTGAAAATATTGTAAAAAAACGCCTCTTCTCTCGATTTGTTGTCCTCTCAAACAAACACGGACCAGGAACCTATGACGGAGTGTATGATGAAAACTTTAATAAAATAAATTTGTTTTAGTATCTGGTGGTTAGTGAAGGATAAACTATTTTTTCACTTTTTATACAGAAAAAGAAAAAATTGATGACCTTCATTGACCGCAAACCACTGATTACCAACCACTATTATGATAACTACCTTTCTAATAATAACAATATCAATGTCACTTGGTGCAGTGGTTGGGCTGTATTTTTCTAAACGGCTTCAAAGGCGGGCGGCGTATTTTGACGCACTTATGGACTTGATTAATTTGTTTTTGTCAGAGATGAAATTCAAAAAAACAACAACAAAGCAAGTTTTAACCGAGTTTAGAGACAGAGCAAAAACACCGCTAAATACAAATTTGACCGAATACATAGACTGTACAGACTTTTCTAACTTGAAACTGTCAAAAGGCGGTTTGACGATAAGTGAAAGAGCAGAAGTCAACAAATTTCTCCTCTCGCTTGGCACAAGCGATAGTCACACTCAAATATTCGAATTAGAAAACTTCAAAGAAAAATTCTCGCAAATGCAAAACATTGCTCAAGAAAAAAGAAAAAAATACGCACCGATGTGTATAAAACTGGGCTTTTTGGCGGGGCTTGCAATCGGCATTATAATTATATAACATTACAAATTACAGTGGACAAAGGACAAATAATGATAAATTAAATTGATTTTATTTGTCCTTTGTCCACTGTAATTTGTAATTTGAAACAATATGGATTTAACAATAATTTTCAGAATAGCGGCAGTTGGACTTGTCACTGCAATAGTCGGACAAATCTTGAAAAAAGCCGACAAGGATGAAATAGCAACCCTGACAACCCTTGCAGGACTTGTCATAGTTTTACTAATGGTAGTAGACCTGATAACAGGTTTATTTGACAGTCTAAGGACAATATTTACTTTTTAACGCATAATGCATAACGCATAACGCACAATGGTAGGATAAAATATTTTTTAATAATTCTAACAATCGTTATGCATTATGCATTATGCGTTATGTGTTGAAAAAATGGACATTCTTCAAATCGCCGGCATTGGCATCATCACTGCTTTTAGTGTTATACTCCTCCGTGAGAACAAAAGCGAAGTGGCACTTCTTATCGGAATTGCCGGCGGACTTCTTATTGTTTTGTCGGTAATTGACTATTTTGCGGACATTTTTGGGGTAATAAGAGCAATCAGCGACAGAGCAGGTATTCCGAATCAACTGTTTTCAATCATCACAAGAATAATAATCATTGGCTACATAGCAGACTTTTCAGCAGGAATTGTTGAAGATGCCGGACTAAAAAGTGTTTCCGAAAAAGTAATACTGGGCGGAAAGTTAATCATTATGGCACTGGCGCTTCCAATAGTAGTAATGCTTTTTGACACAGTAGCGGAGTTGATATCTTAAGGAATGAGCAAAAACTGAAGAGGATGCCGTCCTCGGTGTCACGAAAAAAATTGAAAATATTCAGGACGCTGATAGTGATATCTCCTGCAAAATTATTATAAACTTTAAATGGAACAAGCATTAACAAAACAAAAATATCTCACAATGCTTTGCGGGCAGCGTGCTTTAAGAGAAAAAAAGCAAGTCACTCGCATTAGTTTTATGGAGAGACTAAAAAAAAGAAGGAAGTTTATCATAAAAATTATCTTCACTCTTTTGCTTGTTTTTCTCGTTATTCCGTTCCCAAATTCGTTTGCTAATGCCAACGAAAACGCTCAAGAAGACCTCAATCAAAACCTAAGAGAAATTCTCTACCAAATGAACACAGATGAGTTGGATGATTTTTTAGCATCACTCACGCCCGAACAGCAGCATGTGTTCGGGGCATCAAGTATTGCGGAGCGGATTTCAAGGATTTTGAGCGGTGAAATATCACTAAGTTATTCAAACTTTTTTCTCTATCTGCTTCAAGTTTTAGGAGTTTCCGTATTTCAGTTTTTGCCGCTTGTTGTTTCAATTCTTTTAATCACAATCGCCTTTAGTGTGATGAATGCGATAAAAGGGCGTTTTGCATCAAATTCGGTTGAAAATATTGTTCACTTTGCCTCAGTCGCCTTAATCATACTGATAGTGCTCGCTCAAATGACCTTTCTTATAGTGTCAGTCCAAAGTATGATTGCATCACTACGGCGGCAAATGAATGTAGTTTTTCCGATACTGCTCACCATGATGGCAGCCTCGGGAGCATCTTCCTCAGCAGCAGTTTATCAGCCTTCAGTTGCAATACTTGCCTCGGGGATAACTGAGTTAATAACCCTCATCATCTTGCCGATGTTTATCCTTTCAACTGTTTTCACTGTTGTCGGATCACTCAGTCCGACAATCAAACTAAAGAAAATGTCAGGTTTTTTGAGAACTGTTTCAAAATGGCTTCTAGGCACTGTTTTTTTTATTTTTATCGCATTCTTAAGTGTTCAAGGAATAACCGCCTCAGTCTATGACGGAGTGAGCATAAGAACGGCTCGATTTGCAATTAGCAGATATGTTCCGATAATCGGAGGTTATTTGTCGGAGGGTCTGAACTTCGTCATGGCGGGAAGCGTTCTTATGAAAAACGCAGTCGGAATGACGGCAGTAATTCTTCTGTTTGTCAGTGTTGCTCCAATCATTATTCATATTATAGTTTTCTCCCTCTCTCTCCACCTTGCTTCAGCACTTAGTGAACCGCTAGGAGACGAGAGAATCAGTTCACTTCTTTCAGAACTTGCAAAAAACACTAAAATGCTAATAGCAGTAGTTTTAGGAGTGGCATTTTTGTATTTTATTTTTTTAGTATTAGTTATTGCAACAGGAAATCTTGTTTTATAACGCATAACGCACAATGATTGCTAGAATATTTTTCAAAACAACTTGACCATCCTTATGCGATGATATGCGTTATGCGATATGCGTTAAAAAATGATTCTATCTTGGCTCTTAAGTATACTCGGAATTGCGGTTATCGGAACACTGGTCGAATTAGTCCTTCCGACTCACCGTATTTCAAAGTTTATCAAAAGCGTGTTTCGGACAATGGTTGTTCTTGTCATTATCCTTCCGCTCCCGGGACTTTTCCGCAACGGTTTTAATTTCACCGGCGAGGGGTCAATTTTTGATAACAATGTGAATTTGGACGAGAATTTTTTGGAATTTATGGACAACCTCAGAATGAGAAATCTGGCAATGGGAGCAGAACGGCAACTAATGGAAGATGGAATATCAGGCGTTCAAATAGAAATAACCGGAAGATGGGTCAATAATGATGTTGAAATAAATTTAATAACTGTAAACATAACAAATATTGTAATGCCTGACAATCTTATGCATATAAATATAAATGAACACATAAGGACAAGACTTAGTGAATTATTGTTTGTTGAAAGAAGCATAATCATTATCATTTAAGTTAAAAGTGAAAGCAAAAAATTAGGGCAAGTTATTTTTCATTTTAGCAATCGACAAAATACTTCCATCAAAACTTTTTATTTTTCACTTTTAACTTTTTACCTAACTTAAATCATGTCTAAAAATATCATAACAACTTCATCATCATCTCCCCCAAAAAACGACAGTAACGATGAGGGGCAAGGAATTGTTGGAAGAATCAAAAAGATTCGCCACAAGGAATTTCTTATTGCGGGACTTGCAGTCTTAATAATGCTAATTTTGTATTTTGCAACATGCTCGTCCTCACTCGGGAGCAGCGGGAGTGCAAATCAAGACAGCGGTTACACTCCGCAAGAAAATGAATGCAGGCTGAGACGGGTTGAAAGGCGATTGACAGAAGCAATTGTCAGTATTAACGGAGTGTCGAGCGCACAGGTTATTATCAATTGGGAGTCAACAATGGAAATCATAATAGCCAACACAAATCAAACTTCTCAAAACTCAACATCTCAAACACCGGTTCTGACACAAGGCGGAGGACAATCCCGTCCAATAATAATTCAAGAAATCTACCCCAATATCATAGGCGTCCTAATAGTTGCCGACGGTGTGCAAGACCCAAGAATAAGATTTGAAATAACAAACGCAGTAGTAACACTTTTGAATGTCAGGCCGGCACAAGTTGCAGTTTTAGCAATGTAATTCAATGCATAACAGTAAACGAATATCAAAATTTTAAAAATTAATTCTAGCAATCGTTATGCATTACATATTAAGCGTTATGCGTTAAAAAAAACTTGTCATAAAACAAAATATTAAACCATATAATTCAATAGATAGTGATTGGGAGCAATCCCCAAATATCAGGAGGAGATAAAAAAATATGTTAACAAAAAAGAAAAAAATCTTTGTTCTCACAGGAATGGTGGCGTTGCTCGTTTTGACGGGTGTTTTGAACATCGTTTTGAACAATCGTGTGACTGACCCTGTTGGCGGAGGAGGAGGCGGCGGCGGAACAACAGCACAATGCCTATTCCAAGATATGCGCTACACTCGCCAAATTCAAAGAGAAGAGTCAAGGCTTGTTTGGCAATCAGCGATTGAAAACTCAACTGATGCAGAAACTCTTGAAATAGCAAGAGCAAACCTTGAACGCATTGACTATGTCATAAGGGTTGAAAACAACATCGAAAATACTGTCAGGTCAAAAGATTTTGTTGAACATGTCCATGTTATGAAGGGCGACTCAATGCTGACTGTTATGGTTAGAACCACTTCAGGAGAGCGGCCGACCGACACTGAAGCGAACCTTATTCTCGATGCAGTGCTAAATCAAACTGACCGCCCGGAACACGAAATAATGGTTCAGCCGGCATAATGTAAAATTTTACTTAAACAAAAAAATGTTAGATGAAAAAGTCTGGCATTTTTTTTGTCTAGAAAAAAGAAAATTGCTTAAACTTGCTTTACAAAGATGAGGAAGAGTGATATAATAATTAAAGTCTTAAAAAACATTGCTCTAAAGCAAAAATTAGTTTTTCAAGCAAAATGCCCGGACAAAAGCGTCATTGACGCAAAGGAGCGTAAAAAAATTATGCCGTTAAAATCAAGATATAATGCAAATTTCACCGGTGATGTGACCTATGGCAACAAGGTTGTAGAAGGTATTATTGAACTGGCAGCCAAAGAAATAAACGGAGTGGCGTCACTTTCGGGAAAAGGTGTCAAGTGTGAGGTTGTTGGTGAGACTGTTAATGTGGAAGTGTTTGTCAATGTCTATCACACTGTCAGTTGTCCTGATATGGCTTTTCGTGTTCAAGAAAATGTCAAGAAAACTCTAGAGAGCATGACTAACTACAAAGCGGGAAATATTGATGTCAATGTTTTGGAACTTACTATTGAAGGAGCGGAGAATTAAAATAAAAAGTGAAGGGTGAAATGTGAAAAGTAAGGATGATTTTTTTATTCAATATTATAATGAAAAAATAATCCTACACCTTTTACTTTTTCCTTAAATAAATTATGTCACGAATACAAACAAGAGAAAATGTGTTCAAGTTAATCTATGAACGCGTGATAAGAGATGAAAAAAACCCTCACTCATTTGAGGTGGTTTTTAATGCAATAAGCGGAAATGACAAAGAATATTTCATTGCCGCCTATAATGGAATTGATGAAACATATGAATTTTTGAAAAAAGTCATTGAGAGATTTTCAATTGACTTCAAAATTTCAAGGCTGAATAAAGTTGACCTATCAATACTCTTGGTTGCAGCCTATGAAATACTTTTCATGGACGAAATCGGCGTTTCAATCAGTGCAAACGAAGCAGTAGAATTAGCCAAAAAATTCTCAAACGAAGACAGCAGCAAATTCATAAACGGAGTTTTAGCAAGCGTTATCGAGAACAAAGAATTATTAATCGTCGAATTTAACACAAAAGAAGAAATAAAAGAGGAGGAGAATGAAGAAGATGAGTGCGAAAATAATTGATGGGAAGGCATTGTCGGAAGAGATTATTGCAAAAACCAAGAAACAATCTGAAGAGTTTGAAAAACTACACTTGAGAAAGGTGTCGCTTGCGGTGGTTCTTGTTGGTGATGATGAGGCGTCAAAGGTTTATGTTTCAAGCAAAATAAAAAGGACAGCGAGTGCAAACATTGAGTCAATCGCTTGTTTTTTGCCTGAGAATACCTCTCAAGAGGTGTTAGAGGCTAAAATAAAAGAGTTGAATGATGATAAAACAATTGACGGGATTTTGGTTCAACTTCCGCTTCCAAAGCATATTGATTCTCAAAAAATTGTCGGAATGGTTGCGGTTGAAAAAGATGTTGATGCGTTTAGCAGCGAACATATGGGTAATATTCTTTTGGGAGTTGATGGTCTTGTTTCTTGCACTCCGGCCGGCATCATTGAACTAATCAAATCAACCGGAGAAACTATCTCCGGAAAAAATGCGGTTGTTATCGGACGGAGCAATATTGTCGGAAAGCCTGTTGCAATGCTGCTTTTAAACGAGAGTGCAACAGTGACAATATGTCATTCAAGAACAAAAGATTTATCGTTATATACCAAAAACGCCGATATTTTGGTTGTCAGCGTCGGCAAAAAAGAATTTGTCAAAGGCAAAGATATCAAAAAAGGTGCAATAGTCATTGATGTCGGCATCAACCGCCATGACGGAAAACTTTATGGCGATGTTGAATTTGCCTCTGCTGAAAACGAAGCGGGTTATATTACTCCGGTTCCGGGCGGAGTAGGACCGATGACGATTGCTATGTTAATGGCGAACACTTTAAAAGCAGCAAATTTGCGATTAACTAAAAAATAATTAAACAATAATTATGCATTATGCCTTGTGTGTAATGCGTTGAAAATCATGAACAAAACCTTGACTGTCTCCCAATTAAACTTATTCATCAAAGGCGTGTTTGCTGATGAATATATTTTGCATGATATTTGGGTTAGAGGGGAAGTTAGAGAGTTCAAAGTATCAGGAAATTCAACTTATATAACACTATATGAAAATGAGTGTGTTTTAAATTGTGTGAAATTTTCATCCTTGGAAGATATTGAAGTTGGGAAAAAAGTCCTTCTTCGCGGCGGTGTCAATTTTTTTGAAAAGGGCGGAAGAATATCGTTTATCATCAAGGAAGTCAAGATTGAGGGTGAGGGTGAAAACGCACTTGCCTTAAAAAAACTAAAGGAAAAATTGCAAAAAGAAGGATTGTTTGAAAAGGGTTTAGAACTTCCGTTTCTCGTCAAAAAAATGTGTGTTATCACCGGAAATGCCGGAATTGTCATTCATGATATTTTATCTGTTTTGAAAAAGATTCCGATTGAAATTGCGGTTTTTACTGTTAAAATTCAAGGCGAGGGGGCAAGCGAGGAGATAATCAGGGCATTGAATGCAGTTGAAAATACAAATTATGATTGCATTTTAATCGCACGAGGCGGCGGAAGTGCTGCTGATTTGGATGTGTTTAATTGCGAAAAATTGTCAAGATATGTTGCTAACTATTCAAAACCGGTCATTTCTGCAATCGGACATGAAGTTGACTACTCGCTGGTTGATTTGTGTGCTAGAACAAGGTGTGCGACTCCGTCTATTGCCGCTCAAATCATACTTGATAAATTTTTATCACGATTTGCACTCGTCCAATCATATAAAGAAAAATTGTCTTTTATCATCACGAGATTATATGAAAAAAAATCATTATCTCTAAAAAATCTCTCAAACGAAATATCTTATGCCGGAGAGCGGAAACTTTCTTCATATATTCGAAAAATAACTCTCAATGCTCAAAGCATGTCAAACATACTGGAGGCTAAATTAAGGAATGATGAACAAAAGATAGCAAATCTTGCAACTTCGCTTGACCAACTAAGCCCCCTGAAACTTCTAAAGCGAGGCTTTGTCAAAGTCGAAAAAGACGGAAAAACAATAACCAGTTCAAGCGAAGTCAAAGCAAACGAAAACATAGATATAATTTTGCATGATGGGACTTTGCAGACGAAAATACAAAAAATCGAGGTGCGAAACAATGGAATTTGAAAAGAATTTAACTGAGTTGGAAAAAATTGTTCAAAAAATGCAAGACAAAAATATATCACTTAATGACGGCATTGTTCTTTATGAAAAGGGCATTGTTCTCACTCGCAAAGCATTAGACGACTTGTCTTCTTCTCGCGGGAAAATTGTCTTGCTAAAACATGAGATGGACAAACTTATTGAGGAGCCATATAATGGAGAGGTTTAGAAAAACAAAAGAAGAATTTGAAGAATACTTAAATGAATTTGCGGCATTTGAGAGTGTTCCTCTTGCGTTAAGAGAAGCAATTTTGTATTCTCTAGTTGACGGCGGAAAAAGAATTCGTCCGGTCATCTTTTTAGAGACATTGCGTGCCTTTTGCGGTGATGTTTGTAAAAATGCAAAAAAGTTCAGCGTTGCGATTGAATCGCTGCATATCTACACTCTTATTCATGACGATTTGCCTTCGATGGACAATGACGATTTTCGGCGCGGAAAGCCTTCAAACCACAAAAAGTTCGGAGAAGGACTGGCAATACTTGCAGGAGATGCACTCTTAAATTTTGCCTATGAGTTGATATTAGAGTGCATAGAGGAAACAAAGTGCGAAAAATTTATGAGGGCAGGAAGAGTTTTTTCTCAGTTACTAGGCTCAAACGGTCTAATCGGCGGACAGTCACTGGACATTGAAAATTTAAGCATGACTGACGAAAAACTAACCTATATTTTTGAAAATAAAACAATCGCACTTTTAAAAGTTTCAGCATTGTGCGGTGCTATATTAGGCGGAGCAGATGAAAAAGAACAAGAGTTAATATCTAAATTTATCTATCACTTCGGTTTTGCATTTCAAATAAAAGATGACATGATTGAATTTTTTTCAAAAAAACCTCCAAGTTTTTGTGACTATATAGCACACTACGGCATAAATAAAGCAAAGGAAGATTTGGAAAAACACACCAAAAAAGCATTAAACGCACTCGAAAAACTAAAACAAGACACCTCATTTTTAAAGGAACTAACAGAATTTGCACAGGCAAGAGACCATTAAAAATCTTGAAAACATCTCTTCACCAAATGACTTAAAAAACCTCACAATCAAGGAACTTCAAGCCTATTGTGGGGAAATTCGTGATGAAATAATAGATGTTGTTTCTGAAAAAGGCGGTCACTTTGCCTCAAATTTGGGGGCAATTGAATTGACTGCTGCAATTCATTATGTTTTCAATTCACCGGATGATAAATTGATTTTTGATGTCGGACATCAAACATATGCTCACAAAATCATAACAGGAAGAAGGAAAGAGTTCAAGAATCTTCGCACAAATGAGGGCGTTTCGGGAATGCCGAATCATCTTGAGAGTGAACATGACATTTTCACTCTAGGGCACTCTTCGTCCGCTCTGTCGCTGTCTCTGGGACTCTCTAGGGCACGAGATTTAAAAAAAGAGACGCATCATGTTGTTTCAATTGTCGGTGACGGGGCATTGACCGGCGGAATTTCCTATGAAGCATTATGCGACATTGGAGCAAATAAAGAACGGGTCATCATTATTTTGAATGACAACGAAATGTCAATCTCAAAAAATGTCGGCGCTCTTTCAAAGCATCTTGCCCGTCTTAGATTGTCAAGAAAATATAACGCATTCAAAAACGGACTAACAACTTTCTTTTCATATATTCCGCTGCTGGGACGAGCGGCAATTTTTTGTGCAACAAAAATTAAAAATGGCATTAGAACTCTTTTTCAAAGACAACAAATGTTTGAAATACTCGGACTGAAATATATCGGACCATTCAACGGACATAACTTGAAAATGCTCATTCCAACGCTAGAGCGAGCCAAAAAATCAAAACGCCCTGTTCTCATTCATGTTTTGACAAAGAAGGGAAAAGGACATGTTGAGGCAGAAAAAAATCCAAGAGAGTTTCATGCAGTTCCGCCGAAAAACAAAGAAAATACTAAAGAGAGCGTGGGTAGTTTTTCAAAAATATGCGGAGAAACTTTGACTTGCCTTGCAAGTAAAAACAAAGATATTGTCGCAATCACCGCCGCTATGAGTGACGGAGTAGGACTTGAAGAGTTTGCAAAACAATATCCTAAGAGGTTTTTTGATGTTGCAATCGCAGAACAGCATGCAGCGCTGCTTGCCGCAGGTCTTTCCAAAGGCGAAATGAAACCTTATTTTTGTGTCTACTCATCATTTTTGCAACGCTCCTATGACCAACTTATTCATGAAATATCAATCAACTCTTTGCCGGTGACACTACTAATCGACAGGGCTGGAACACAGGGCGAGGACGGAATAACTCATCAAGGATTGTATGATTTGTCTTATTTAAATCATGTTGAAAACATTGCCGTTTGTTCGCCAAAAGACGGAAAAGAACTGGAAATGATGTTGGAGTTTTCTCAAAACTACTCAGCCCCGCTAGCAATAAGATACCCCCGAAATTTCAAAATAAACTATGAAACTCACCAAAAAATTGAAATAGGTAAATGGGAAATTATCAGAGAAGATGAAAAATCTAATGTTTATGTATTGGCAGTCGGCAACAGAATGCTTGATATTGCAAATGAAATAAATTCTGCAAACATTATAAACGCACGATTTGTGAAACCTCTTGATGAAGAATTCCTCAAACAAATTAACAAAACCGAAAACACTATCATCACAATGGAGGACAATATTAAAGCAGGCGGCTTTGGAGAAAGTGTCTTGAGTTTTCTAAATGATGTCGGCTTGATGGCAAAAGTTGAAATAAAATCTTTTAAAAATGCATTGATAGACAACAGGGATAGCATGCAATCATTGATAGAAAACGGTTTTTAGTAATATATTTGAAACATCAAAAGAATCGGCTGAACGAAAGTTCAGCCGATTCTTTTTGTTATTTGTTTGTTTTGCGAAAAATAAGAAAATCTCGTTTGTTATTAAAACCTTGGGACTACTATTTGTTTTACGCTTCAAAATCATAGAATTTGAAAGCAAGACCGAGTGTTCCTAAGCCGGGAGCCCTAAAGTAGATACCTATTTTTTCAGAATCTCTAATCGCTTGGTCAGTGTTAACCAACTCTCCGGTTATGCCTGTTTGAGTCATAGACCAATCATTTACCGGGATAACAGGATTCATAAAGAAATCAAATAGCGGATGTTGGTCTCCGCCGGGAAGTCCCATTGCATATTCCGGATTAAACATAGGATTAATAACAAGTCCGCCCGGTAAAAATCTCACTCCGCCTGCGTTGAATAAAGGAATAGCACCGACATTCCAACCTAAACGAAGGTCATTAACAGGGAATGGCGGTTGCGGCAGAGGCACCATTCCGGGAGCAATAATGCTTTCAAATTCATTTGTTGTGTGTCCTCCCATATCCAAAATTGCTTCGCCGTCAAAACTTAAAATTCCTCGGACATTAAAGTTATCAGGGATGTTGTTTCCTTCTACTCTGATTGCTCCGATGAAATTAAGAGTGTCTTGAACAATGCCGGATGCACTTGTTGGTGCAAAAACGGTCTTGCCCCAATCATTTATTAATTCTAAATCCATGACATTAAAATCATTGAGAAGGTGCGCAACGCCATAGACTAAAAACCAAGGTGCAGTTGGTTGGACAAAGTTTTCAACGGTCGAGTCAATAAAGTGAATTTGAGGATATATTTCAGAAGTATAGATTCCCTGAACACCCCAAAAATTGCCAAGAACAATAAGAGGACCGCCTGAGCGTCTAACATCACTTCTGTAGACAGTTGCGTGTCCGTTCCAACTGTAGATTGAATTGCTCCACGAGTCATACATTCTGCTGTCGCTTATTGTTAGCATACCATATTGCTCGCTTGTTGAATAGATTTGAAAATGTGCAAAGTGTCCGCGAAGTATTATGTTTGAAACATCAACATCGCCTCTGACATAAGCAAATCTTGCACCCCTGCTATCTTCTTCTTGGTCGCTTCTTTGGACATTACCGAGTGACGATAGATTTCTTATGTTTATTTCCGAGTCATTGAGCGCACTCATAAAAAAGAGTGACATATGAGACATAACAAAGCCTGTCGGAGACCTGTCACTTGTGGCATCATCATGCACTAAGGGAAGATTTGAGGCATCTATAGAAAAATAATTGCCGATAAAGTTAAAAGGTTGGTCAGGATTGTCATGAACTCTATAGAATAGGGAAGTTGCAGTGGCTTCTTGAATTAGATGACCGCTGGCATTAAAAAGGACATCAGGAAGATTATTGCGAGTTATGTTGATATTGTTATGAAGGATAATACCGTTAAGGTCATTGTTATCAGCGCCTCTTTCATCAATCCAGGCTTCTCTAGGCGGAATGTTAGTGTAGATTGGATGAAGGCTTCTGTTGTCAAGCATTCCGAGTCCGAAAATACCGCCGACTTCAGTAACATTCATAGCATCAATGACTGTGATGTTGTCAAGAACAAGGGCAGGGAAGGCAAGGATATTATCAGGGTTTGCAAGATGCTCAGGATTTGCTATTTGCTGAGTGATTCTAAACGGTCCCGCATCAATTGCCGCCTCATGGAATTGGAAAGAGCCAAGAGCAGGAATAATAGTTATATAGGTGTCTCTTTCTGCACCGGTAAGATTTACCCATTCATAACTTGCTCCAACGCTTTGATATTGATAGACATTAATTAAAGGAGCATAATTTCCGACAGTGATAGTTCTGACACCTCCTATTGCCGTCAGGTCAAGTTCTTGAATAATAGGAAAGAACGAGAAAGGATTGTTAGTTCCGATATAATATCCCTCATCTCTTAGTTTAAAGTCGTTTTCAAGAGTTCCGACTCTTGAAATGTTTTGATGATATAAGTTCAAAAATCCGGGGAGAGCAAAAGATACTATACTAAATTCTCTGACTATTGTGATAAAAGTTGTGACGGAATTATTGAAACCTTCATACAAGAATGTTGCTGTTAAAGGCTGCGGTCCGAGAACTGATGTGTTGATAGTATTAAAAGATAATCCGGTGTAGGGATATTCAATAATGCGATTAGTGTTATCCGAATAAAGTATTCTAATTTCAACTCCTGTTAAGTCTACGGTAGTATTTCTGACGAACATGGTAGGAGGGTCAACAAATTCAAGTCCTGCAATAGGATTTACTGTGTCTGAACGAACTTCAACATTGATTGAGGCAGTGTTTGGGAATGCCCTGTAGGTAAAAGTAGCAATCAAAGGATGCCAACCGGCAACAGATGTGTTGATGCTTGAAAAATTAAGAGCAAGGCGTGAATCTTGAGGAAAAGTTGCCAAAATAGAGTCTCTTTCATCATCTGCAAAATTAACTCTGACAGTCACTCCATTAAAATCCGCAGCGCTAATAGAATCGCCTTGGTCAAAATACAAGTCAAAATCAACAAACTCTATATTTGAAACAGGATTTGTGTCTTGAGGCAGGACTGTGATAGGAATTTCAGCAAATCTTGAAAACTCACCCTCGGTGAAGGTTACCCTCAAAGGAATGTTTGCCCTTGGGATAGTAGTGTCAATAGCAGACGGCAAGAATGTCAAACGAGGGTCGCCATAATAAAGATATATAACATCTTCCTCTCTTTCGTCATTGAATTCAACTCTAACTCTGGTTCCTGTAAGAGAGAATGTTTGACCGAAATAATAATGTGTTTGAACAGTTTCCATCACAAAAGTGACATTTTCAATTGGGTTTGGCGGCGGCGGAACTATCACCGGACATGCAAACAAGAATAGCATGCAGAAAGCGATAGTTAGTGCTACTGCACTTTGTTTGATTCTTTTTTTCATTTTTTGTTTTTCTCCTTTTGCGTCTATGACGCTTTTGTTAGTTTTGAAAAAGTATTTATATACTTTTATCAAGTTTTGATTTTTTATCTATATGTAACTATTTTGTATCTAAAACAGGAAAGTATTTATTTTAAATAAAAAATAGATTATTGAACACTAGACAAACAGCATTCTTAGAGTGTCAGTTCTTCCGCTTCCGTCTGCTGAACTAAGTCCTATTGCAATATTCGCATCGGGAGTTAATGCTCCTTCTCTAATTAAAAGAGTAAGTCGAGCGGAATATTGCCTATCATCATCATCATCAAATCTATCTATAAGAACAGACGGGCTTTCAACCGGAAACAATAAAGCATCTCTGTTTGTTGCGTTTAGCGGGTAAACTTCCCATTCCAGATAAACAACAATCCCTCTGCCGTAGTCAGTTTCAGTAATCATATTTCCGTGAACTACGATAGGATAAGATTGCCACCATTCATCATCCTCATCAGTTGCCCTCCACAATCTAACAGTAGGTTCACCGATTATTTCGCCGTCACGAGAGAGAATATAAACACTTGTGAACTCAACTCGTTCAACTAAAATAGTCGGGTTAACAACTGAGAGTTGCAAGCCAAAAAATGCTATAAACAATATAGACACAAAATAAACTATTCCGACAACTAATAATACTGATTTTCGCATTTTTCTCCTTTTATATGATGAGTGGTGAAACCCTACATTTCTTTAAAGTAGACTTTGACATTTTGGATGAGCAGATAAAATCTAATTGCCATGAAGACGGCAGAGAGTCCAAAGACAGTTATCCATGCAAGGTGCGCACCGTCAATTCCATATTGAAGAGTAAGCAATGTTGAAATTGCGGCGATTAAAAATGACATGACAACGGCAATGATGAGACTTTTTGTTTCGTTGACATTGCTTGTTTCGTGAACTCCGTCAATGATTTTGAGATATTGCGGATTTGTTATGTCCATCTCGATTGACCAGCAAATGTGGGAAATTGCAAAGAAAAACACACTGAAGAAAATGAGAGCGGACATAAGAGGGGGGAGGTAGTTTGCTCTTGCTATTATAGCGGTTGTAAGGATTAGTGACGCCATTGAAAGAGTTGCATTAAGTGACATTTTTGCGGCAATGTTTGCCTTGACAGTATCTGGAGTTGTTTTGAGGATATAGACTGCTTTTCCTTCGCTTGAAAAAATTGAAGCCGAACTAACATGCTGAGTTGTGAGTATCAGTATTAGCAGAAGAAAATTTGTAGTGAGTGCGACAATATCACCAAGGAAACGAGTGTCGAGCGCTCCATAAATTCTGTTTAGCAGAAATATTGAAAAAGGCAAAAAGAACACACCGATGAGGGTTTGAACAAGTGCTGCAGGGGTTCTGAACCGAAGGAGGAGTTCTTTTTTTAATATTGACAAAAAAGAATTTAGTTTGATGTTTTTCTTTTGATTTTTCCTCTCTTTTTTGTTGTTTTCTTTGTGGCGTGACACCATCATGAAATATAGGGGACGGACAATAAAAAAAGCAATGACAAGAAGTATGACACACACTAAGAGTGCAATAAAAAATATTGCGGCACGAGATGAAGATGAAACATCGTGTATGCGGATAGTGTAGCGGCCGACATTGGTCAAAATACCGCGAGTGCCTGAAACCATCCAAATAAGTAAATCAAATACAATGAAAATTCTTGAAAAACGATATAAAAAAGTTTCAATTGACTCTATATTATTCTGAAAACTACCAAAAAAATCAAAGTTTTCGGGTATTCTGCCTGCAACTCTAAAGAGCAAAATAATTACAGCGGTTGCAGCTGTTGCGGCAAGAATGTATTGAATAACCTTAAAACGCCTCAAAAATAGCGAAACAAAAAGTAATGGTATGGATAAAAGTGCTCCAAACACAACAGGAATAAGTGATGTCAGTAAGAAAAATAATGGCAGCATGAGATAGAACTCAGCGGATGCATTATTTGCAATTCCAAAGCCAATAAAAATCGGAACAATAAAAATGAGAGAGCGTTTAAACTCGTTGATGTAATAGACAATAAGTTTTGATAAAAACACTTGAGAGCGGGGAACGGGGAAAGTTAAAAGTATTTGATTGTCGAATGAAAAATAAAGATTTTTCATCATTGAGTAGGTTGTGAAAAGGATAGAAAGAAGCATCATTACCGTAAAAACAAAAGTCAAAGCATTTGGAGCAAGGGGAAGCCCAAAAATACCGTTAATCCGAATTTGATGCCAAATCAGCCAACACAAAACAGTCAAAACAACAAACGCAAAAACAGGCAGCATTATTTTCAATATTGCTTGCTTTGTGCTTTTCAAAAAACTGAAATCCAGTTTTTCTCTTAGTTGCATTGCAACCAGCGTTTTTAAGTTTTTTAAATAAATTCTCATTCTAGTTAATTATCGTTGCAAGTTCAAGTCCTTCGTTTTCAACTTCTTCTTTGCTTTCAGGCTCTCGGCCGTGCTTTATGACAAACATATAAAAGTGTTCAAGCGATATGCCTAATTTTTCAATCTCTGAAATGCGTTTTCCGCCAACAACAATTTTGCCTTTTCTGATGACTGCAACTCTGTCACAAATTCGCTCGGCAACATCCATAATGTGAGAAGAGAAAAAGACGATATTTCCTTTGTCTGCATGTTCACGCATTGTTTGCTTGACTTGGAAAATACTATTAGGATCAAGTCCTGTTAAAGGCTCATCAAGTATCCACACTTTCGGCTCATGAATGAGAGCAGCCATTATGGCTATTTTTTGTTTCATTCCGTGGGAATAAGTTCTCATTTGATTGTCGAATGCGTGTTCCATTTGAAAAATGTTTAAATAGTGAGTAAGTAATTCGTCTCTTTTTATTTTTTCAATACCATAAAGATCTGCGATATAGTTAATATATTCTCTTCCCGTTAACCTTTCATAAAGAGCATAGTGATCGGGAACAAAACCAATCCGCTTTTTAGTCTCAACACTTTGCTTTTCAACATCAAATCCGCAAACAAGCATTTGACCGCTTGTCATAGGCTGCAGGCCGACAAGACTTTTGATAATAGTTGATTTTCCTGCACCATTCGGTCCAAGAAATCCGAAAATTTCGCCCGCATTAACTTCAAGCGAGGCATCTTCGACGGCAAAACTTTTGTTTGAACCGTATTTTTTTGAAAAGTTTTTTAATTGCAGCATATCAACTCCTTGTTTGTCAATCGGGTCGCTTAATTTTTTTAAGTTATATTTTATTTTTAGTGCTATCTCGTCTAATTGTATTCGTTGTTTTCTTTTAAATAATTCCCTTAATCTGTCCCATGCGGCAAAGAAGTATTCATATAATAACCACATGATAAGAGCAGCAACAGTAAACACTCCGAAAAATATTAAAAGGTAAACATAACGGAATATCATTAACCTAGGGACATAATAACCATATGCGTTGTAGTAGCCTGTCAAGTGAATAGTGATGTTAGGATCCATTAATCGACGCCAACTCTCGGGGAAGAAATCAATAATGAAATATCCGTTCAAGAAAAAGAAGTCTGAACCCGTGTAGGCATTAACAAACATGACGAAAATGAAATAGATGAAGAAGAACACCATTGAATAGAAAAAATGCTTGATGTTCGGGCGTTCAAAAACACCGAGTGCAACACACAAAAGAGGAAGAAAGAACGCTATATAATGATTTTGCCAATATGAAAAGACTGTGTAGGAAAGAGTATCATAGGCAGCATAGGTCGGCATAAGATTTGCTAAAAACGCTCCCAGAACATTAATAAAGAAAGTGAAATAAAAAACTTTTTTAAGTCTAAAAGCAAGGCAAATCGGCAAGATAAACATCGCTGTGTTGCATAGATGAAGCGGCAAACTTCCCAAAGAAGTCCATCTGTGAAAAGGGAATATAGCGGTGTAGACAATCATTGTTGCAATGCCGATAAACAACAAGCAGTATCTGTTAAATTCGCTGTATTCACCTTTTGTGAAAGGAGATATGTAGTCCTTGTCACGAATAGGTTTTTCATTAGATGTGTTTTTTGCAGGTGTTTTGTTTGTCCGCATATTTTCCAGAGCATTGCTTTCCGGAGTTGAAGCATAAGCAAAAGCAGGAGACAGTGCAAAAGATGGGGAGGGAGTTAAATTTTGAAAAGAAAAAACATTATGTAATTTTTTGACCCCAAAATAAATACCAAAAGGAATAAGTATTGAAAAATACAAAATTATTCTGTGGGAAAAACTAAGGTCAATCCCGCCAACTTCGCCCCCAAACCCAAAAAACACATGAAGAAAGTTGTTTGGCATTGTTAAAAAAATGATAACAGGCAGAGTGCAAATAATGGCAATCCATTCTTTTTTAGCGGAACTTGAGGCGCTAGCGGGTGCAGATGGTATTAAGGGCATGGAATTGTTAGCAACTCTTTTCTTTTTGAGAAAAAATACAGTGTGCATTATTGCAATGGACAAAATAAGACCGAGTTCAAGAGAATGCGTAAATATTCGTCCGTTAAAACTATTAAGGGCATACGAGCCTTCAATCATGACAGAACTAAGCGGCATTGCTGCTGCTGAAAAGAGTGAAATTGGCAAGAAAATAAAAACAATAGCACGAGAGATGAAAGGAATATTGAAAAAAGCACTAAGAACGAGAATGACAAAAGATGCGGTGTTAAGCCAAAGAAATAGCATTCCCATTGCGGCTCCGAACATCCCTATTGAAAAAGGCAGTTCAGAAATAATATTTTCATTAAGGCGTCTGTGTTCTCCAAAATCGAAAAGCCTGAGTCCAAAAACATCCATATATGCATTTTGCCCCCAAACATATCTTGTCGTAAAAGCCGCAATTGCAAGTAAAATGACAACAAAATAAAAAATCTGCTTCTGTTTTTTCTTTTTCAACAAAAGGTAAGTGCCGGCAATGACAACTGGTAATAAAAATATGAGTGGAAGATATAGTCCGAGCATATTTTTTAGGTTAATTTGTGATTAAATGAAAAAACATCTAATCAACCTGCATATTGATTATAAATTAGTATATCACACTTAAAATACTTCAACAAGCAATGAGATTAGATTATTACTAGTTTTTGTGTTTTTGTCCTGTTTTTTGACAAAAATCACATATCAATTACCATATAATGTCAGCAATTCAGTCATTTTAGACAAGTTCTTTAATTTTCTACAAATCATCGGCATCTTGAGTGACTTTTTCATATTTTGAACTGCTGGTTCCGGTATATGAGCCATTTGGGTCAAAATCGCTTTTGAAAAGTGTTTTTAACTCTTCATAAGTGAAAATTTTACCATTACTCATTAAATTTTTTTTCTTTTTTCTCATGTAAATAGTGTCTACTATTCCTTGCAAAAGTATGTGTGATGTGATATAATGTATTCATGGAAGACAAACTGGAAGACGAAATTGAACAAATAGCAGAGAATACCGTCACACCTGTAGGAGGCGGCACTATTGTTACTTTGTCAGGCGATGAGCAGATTTCAGAGGATGGTGTTCTTGCTGTTTCGAAAACAGAAGAACCGACTTTGGTCGAAACTGAACCTAACAAAATTGAGACAAGCGAGGAAACAACAAAACTCAGCAAAACAAGAAGAATAGTTGCATATGTCGGATTGGTGTTTGTTGTAATATTCACAGTTTTTTTAATTGTATTTTTTACTGATTTTACTCGTTGGAACGGAGGAGTCGGCTACATTGTTCTAGTGAGCGGTCTTATTAGTATCGCATGTTTTTTCATGTCAAAGTCATGGACAAAAAAACTAGACCACCAATTAGCGCTGGATGACCTAAAAGAAAAAGACGGAGTTCCGTTAGAAGACGGCGAAGATATTGAAACGGAGATTAATAAGAACGCAGAAGAAGAAGTTGAGAAAGAAAAAGATGAAGAGAGTGATAATTAAATTACAAATTACAGTTTACAAATAATGATTAATTAGTTTGACCTTATTTGTAAACTGTAATTTGTAATTTGCTATTTTCACTTTTTACTTTTCGCTCTATTGACAACATCTATCTTAGACGCTATCCCAAGCACTATGCAAAGACTTGCAAATATGATATAGTAAATAGAGTGGGGCATGAAAAAACTTGAAATCATTAAAACAAATGCAACAAAAAAATATCGTCTTGCATTTTTAGGGCGAAGTGCTAGGGAGAAAAAGTATTTAAAACCTGTCATACGAGGCTTTTTGAGAACTATTTGTTTTTCCGGCATGTCGCCTAACCACTTCAAAAGAGAGAAAACTTTTTCGCCGTCAAGCACTTCAATATCAGGTTCAGGCAATAATTTTTTCAGCGCTTCAGCCTCATCGCCAAGTCCGTCAACACTTAGCAGTAATATTTTTTTTGCTTTGCCTCGTGCGTTTTTGTAGAAATTTCCAAGAGTCACAGCATCCATCTCACCGGGAACAAAGTGAAGAAAAATAGCAGTATTTTGAATTTTTAAAAAACCGTTTTCCTTGTCATCCTCGACTGTTTCATATTTTTTTTTGAAGGCGTCGAGAAAAAAACTCTTTGTGAATTCTTCGTCATTATATATAAATTGTGTCAATATTTCCTTCACTTCATCATTATTATTAAGTGTTTTATCACGGCGGTTTTTTTGAAAGACCATAATAAGAGCAGTGATTGAAATCGCACAAGTTATCCCTGCAATAAGCATAACTCCTAGTTCACGAGTGAAATATCCAACAAATGCAATAGAAAAAAAACAAGCGACTACAAATGTCAGCACCCCGTCAATAATCAGAACAATCCGTCTTTTTGTGTTCATATCTTCAATAATTATTGACAACTATTAATTATGTCAAACATACTTTCACCAACACCACACAATATTCAACTTTGTGCAAACGCCATAAAAAACGGCGAGGTTGTCGCATTCTGCACCGAGACGGTCTATGGTCTCGGGGCTGATGCTTTTAGCATTGATGCAGTCAAAAAAATCTTTTCATTAAAAGGAAGAGAAGAGGACAATCCTTTGATTGTCCATATTTCTGATATTTCACAAGTCCATGAACTGGCAAGAGAAGTTCCTGACAGGGCGCTGAAATTAATGCAAAAACTAATGCCCGGACCTATCAGCATTGTTTTAAAGAAATCTAAAAAAGTGCCCGGTATTGTGACTGCAGGACTTGATACTGTTGCAATAAGAATGCCGAGAAATGCAAGTGCGCTTGAATTAATCAAACATTCAGGAATTCCAATCGCCGCACCGTCTGCCAACATTTCAGGAACGCCAAGTCCGACAATTGCTCAGCATGTGGAAAATGATTTTAAAAACAAACTTCAATTTGTCCTTGACGGCGGTCAGTGTGAAATAGGAATTGAGAGTTCTGTTATTGATTTATCGGGTAGTATGCCACGCATACTTCGTGAAGGAAAAGTGACGAAAGAGGAGATTGAGGCAGTTTTGGGAGAAAAAGTCGAAGTTTTGACAAATAGTAATAAACCTCTAAGTCCCGGAATGAAATACAAACACTATGCTCCAAAAGCACAAGTCATCTTCATAGAACATGGAGGCTATCCGATTTTGCCTGTTGGATTAAGAGGAAAAAAGGTGAAAATCATCTCAATGAAAAATTGCATCAGCACAGATGAATACGCAAAAAATCTCTTTTTAAATTTTAGAAAAGCCGATGATGAGGGATATGAAGTGATAGTCTGTGAATTGGCAAGAGATGCGGGAATCGGAAGGGCAATCAACAACAGGATACGCAAAGCAAGTTCAAAAATGTAAGGGTGGCATAGACCGTCCGCACAATATTATGAAAAAAAACACAACAAAACCAAAAATCATAAAAAAAAATATTCTGTTTGTATGCACAGGTAATTCTTGTCGTTCTCCAATGGCAGAATACATATTGCGTGTGATGTTGAAAGAAAAAGAACTTGACAAAACTTTCAGCACTTCATCATGCGGAACAGACGCAGAAGCGGGCGGTGACATGAGCGAAAATGCAAAACACGCTCTAAAAACGCTCAATATCCCGAGAAGGAAACATAAGTCTCGCCAGGTAACAGATGCCCTGCTAAAAAAAGCACATCTTGTAATTTGTATGACAAACCGCCACAAAGAGACAATAATGAATGCGAAAATTTGTGAAAAGTGCTTTAGTATGTCAGACATATCTGAACTTGGTGATGTTGCCGACCCGTATATGCAAGACAAAGAAGTCTACTTAAAAACTGCTCAATCACTGCAATATTCGCTAAAAGAATTATTGGAGTTCATAGAAAAATTATAAATGGTTGAGACCATAAGGAGAAAAGAAATTATGAAAATAGCGCTAGCATCTGACCATGCAGCAGTTAACTTGCGTGAAAAAATCAACGAACATTTAAAATCAAAAGGTGCTGTAACAAACGACTTTGGGGCATTCGGCACAACACCTGTCGATTATCCTGACTATGCCGTAAAAGCGTGTGAAAGCGTGCAAAAAGGAGAAAACAGCCTTGCAATACTTGTTTGCGGAACAGGCATAGGTATGAGCATGACGGCAAACAAAATGAAAGGAATTCGTGCAGCAGTTTGCTCGGACACATTTTCAGCAAAGGCAACGAGACTCCATAACGACGCAAATGTTCTTTGTATCGGCGAAAGAGTTGTGGGATTAGGGCTTGCCCTAGAAATTGTTGATGCGTTTGTTTTGACACAATTTTCAAATGAAGAAAGACACCAAAAACGCATTGATAAGATAATTAACTTGGAAAAATAACTAATATGAGATGGTCAGACCGTCACTACAATTATTTTTTATATAAACAACAGTTTTTAAGACAAGATGATAAAACACTGCAGGAACGACTATTAACACCCACACCTTAATAATAAAAAACACTTGATTAGTATTTTTTGATGTTCTTGACGGTGAGTGCTGATAATTATCAAAACTTGACACAAGCATTGAAAATGCTTGACAAATGAGGAATAGAGGGATAATATAGAGTTATTATGAATTTACTTTCTGCAGTCAGTTTTTCTAGTGACCCTCCGGAAGCGTGGATAGGTTGGCTTATACTATCATTAATTGCCGGTGTTATCACCATTTTGTTTGAATTTACTTCTCATCAAATGAGAACACAACGAGGTTATCTTATGCTCACCTCGATTGCCAATGTATTTTGGGCGCTAATGTTTGTGTTTGAAGGTCTGCGTATAGGAAATTTAGGCAGTACTTTGATTATGATTTTAGCGGCTGTCTTTGGGGTTGTCCGAGGACTTGCTTTTTGGTGGGTATTTGCAAAAAAGACTAAACAGCGCAAAATTATCGGTCGTGTGGTTTTATATATTTCGATGGCAATTGTTGCAGGAGCTGCGATTTTTGCAGTCATCGGACTTGACACAACGACCCAAAGAATAATTCAATCAATTGGTATTGTCACCGGTCTTTTGTTTGTTTTGGGTCAATATCTTCCGAGCAAGCATTGGCTTAGGTTATTTGTTGTTATGTATGCAACTATGATAGCAATAGGCTCTACACCGCTTAGTTTGCTTGGAGACCCGATTCCGACATATGGTTTTAACAACTACGGCTACTATGTTTTTACCGGCAACTATAAACCGGGAGAAGGTTATTGGTCGCCGATGAGCATAGCCATTGAAGCATCAAAAGTGGCATCTATTACTCTGTTCTATATTATACTTGCCATCACAACTCATATCAAAAAAAAGAGAGAACGACTTGGAAGGGCAGCTCCTCCGCCTATCAAATTACCGCTTTGGCTGGAAAAGGTTTTGAATTTTATTCAAGGTTCTGCAAAAGAAAAAGCATATGCTACTTCAATAAATCAAAAGGATGCTTTTGATGCAAATGAAACAATACAAGACATCCCTCTTGATGAAGAGCAATCTCTCAAACGCCCGCCTATTTTTAGGGAGAGAACCGCAGAAATTTTCAGAGAAATCATGTTAGATAAAAATGGACAACCATGTGAATTGCAATCAACAGAAAATTCTGAAAATGAAGACCGTGATGAAGAACATAGCAGCGGCATTGTTATCGATTCAGTTGCTGTCAGCGATGAAAACGGCACTGAATAAGGAAGTTTTCGACATATCTTTATAACGAATATTAAAAAAACCATTCATTTTGATTGGACAAAATATAAATTAAATGATACAATATTTTTCGGTGCAGCCTTTTGTGCCGAAAAATATTTTTTTGGAGTATTAAAAAAGTCAACTTTCATTGTGTGTGAATTATGCGTTGTGCGTTAAAATATCATGTTTAAATTATTTCTAAAATTTAATACCAAAGAGAAACTAATTATTCTCTTGCTTGCAGGTTTTGTTGTTTTGCAAGTTTGGGTTGATGTTACTATTCCGGAATACACCGGAAGAATAATGAGGGCGATGAGTCCAAATCCTATTGACCCTTATGCTCCTTATGGAACATCCGAGATACTGCGACAAGGCGGACTAATGCTTGCCTTGACTGTTGCAAGTTTTGTTTGCACCATGATTATTGCATACATCGGAGCAGCACTTGCGGCAAATTTTGGGGCAACGCTAAGGCGAGATGTATTTCACAAAGTGCAAAAATTTTCATTTCAAGAAATGAATAAGTTTTCGCCTGCGTCGCTCATCACTCGCTCAACAAACGATGTTCAAAACATCAGGGTTGCTGTTTTCATGATACTGCGAGCGGCAATTTCTGCACCTGTCACGATAATATGGGCATCTGTTCGGATATCCGAAACATCGCCAACGCTTACTTGGGTGACGGTTGGATGGATTTTGGGTTTTATGTTAGTTGTTGGTGTTCTTATTATTTTTGTTTTGCCAAAATTAAAAGTCATTCAAAAAGTTTTAGACAGAATGAACCTTGTCACTCGTGAAAATTTAACTGGATTGAGGGTTGTCAAGTCTTATAATGCGGAAGTTTATCAGGGCAAAAAATTTGAAAAAACAAATGAAGATTTGAGGAAAATTAACACCTATGTCCACAAGATGTATGGACTTTTTTGGCCGATAATACTTTTTGTTATTCATGGAATAGTCCTTAGTATTTATTGGATTGGCGCACATCTTGTTGATGGCGAGTTGGGGGCAAGAGGTCTTGACACTCTTGCGGAATTTCATCAACTTGCAATGCAGATATTTATGGCATTTATGATGTTAATCATGGTTTTTGTTATGCTTCCAAGGGCTCTTGTTTCTGCAAAAAGGATAAGAGAAGTCTTAGACACAAAAGAGGCAATAACAGATCCGGAAGTGCCTTTTGAATTCAAAAAAGAAAACGAAGGTGAAGTTGAGTTTAAAAAGGTTTCATTCAAATATCCTGATGCTGAAAATTATATTTTGGAAGATATTTCATTTAAAGTCAAAAAAGGTCAAACAGTTGCATTTGTCGGTTCAACCGGCTCTGGAAAATCAACACTCATCAATCTTGTTCCAAGGTTTTATGATGTGACTGATGGCGAAATTTTGGTGAGCGGTGTCGACATAAGAAATGTGAGGCAACATGACTTAAGAGGAAAAATTGGCTATGTTCCTCAAAAGGGTGTTCTTTTTAGCGGAACAGTTTCTGACAATATCGCTTATGGCGCAGAAGAAATCACTCAAGACATAATTGAAAGAGCGTCTAAAGTTGCTTGCGCCCATGACTTTGTTGTTGAGCGTAACGGACAATATGAATCAAAAGTAGCACAAGGCGGAAAAAATGTTTCAGGCGGACAAAAACAACGATTGTCAATTGCAAGAGCAGTTGCAATAAATCCTGAATTCTATATTTTTGACGACAGTTTTTCAGCATTAGACTATAAAACTGACAAACTAGTCAGAGAAAACTTGAGGGATTATACTTCAAATTCGACCGTTTTAATAGTTGCTCAACGCATAGGAACTGTTTTAGATGCTGACAAAATCATTGTTTTGGAAAAAGGAATGATGGTTGGTGAAGGCAATCACAAGGAACTAATGCAATCATGCGAAGTCTACACAGAAATCGCACTTTCTCAACTAACGGAAGAAGAATTAGAAAAAGGGGGTGATAAGTAATGAAAAACGAGAATCTAAAAAACGAATTAAAAGAAAAATTCACCCTAGAAGCAGAATCAAATATTGCAAGGAACAACGATCTCGTTGTTCTGAATGAGAGCGACTCTGCTGCAGACAGCGGGGCGACGAGCATATCGTCCCCTGTAAATGAGCCAACATCTAATCCTATCACTAACCCCGAAGAAGAAGAGGAAGAAGAAATTATGGCGGCGAGCGATCCTATGACTGACTCATGGGATGGTAAAAAAGCGAAAAACTTCTGGGGTAGCATGAAAAAATTAATAAGATTTTTTCGTGGTCATTATCCTGCAATCATAATATCTTTAATTATTGCAACACTCTCGTGTGTGCTATCTATTATCGCCCCGAACATAATGGAGCGATTGACAAATGAAATTGATGTTGTGAGGATGGGGCTTTCAATTGACCTTTATGAAGTTGCACGATTTGGTATTATTTTGGTCATCGTTTATGTTTTGGCGTTCTTGACAGATTATTTGCAGTCATATATTTTGGCAGTCATAAATCAAAAAGGTGTCAAAAAAATGCGAACAAAATTACTGGAAAAAATCAATGTTTTACCTTTAAAATATCATGACAAGCATGCTTTTGGAAACACTCTTTCAAGGGTCACAAACGATACTGACATTTTAGGCGAAGGCTTATCTAACGGTGTTGCAGGCTTTATGACGACTGTTATAATGCTTGTCGGAATAGTTATTGCAATGTTTGTCTCTGAATGGAGACTTGCTCTTGTTGCACTTGGCGTTGTTCCAATCAGTTTTTTTGTTCTGTCAATTGTGATGAAATTTTCACAAAAACATTTCGTTGCACAGCAAAAAAACCTTGGATTAGTTAATGGGAAAGTTGAAGAAAATTTCTCTTCTCATACTATTGTCAAAGCATTTAGAGGTGAACATAAATCTCTTAGGTCATTTGACATTGAAAACAAGAAATTAGCGAAAAGCCAACAAAAAGCCGAATTCTTCTCAGGGATTATGTTTCCGTTGATGATGATTATGGGAGCAATGGGGTTTGTTGCAATTTGTATTGTTGGCGGAGTCTTGATTTATAATGGTTCAGTTGAAGGCATGGGAGTAATTATTGCTTTCATGATGTTTATGAGAATGTTCCAAGCAAACCTAGGACAACTTGCTCAAACTTTGCAATCATTGCAATCAACTGCCGCGGCAAGTGAGAGAGTGTTTGAACTTCTTGAGGAAGGCGAAGTTAGCGGCGAGAGCGAAAAAACATTAAAAATCGAAAATGTTAAAGGTGCGGTTGAATTTAAAAATGTCAAATTTGGCTATGATCCTGAAAAAGTTATAATCCATAATTTCAGTGCATCAATAAAAGCAGGACAAAAGGTTGCGATTGTTGGACCGACAGGGGCTGGAAAAACAACGCTTGTTAATCTCTTGATGCGTTTTTATGAATTATGCGGCGGTGAGATTTTAATCGACAATATCAACATAAACGACATGAAAAGGGAAGATGTCCGAGCGCTTTTCGGAATGGTCTTGCAAGACACATGGCTCTTTGAGGGAACAATTCGTGAAAACATAGTTTATGCAAAAGAAGGCGTCACCGAAGAAGAAATAATTGCTGCGGCAAAAGCGGCAAACATTGACCACTTCATAAGAACACTTCCGAATGGCTATGACATGATGTTAAGCGACGAAGTTTCAATATCAGGCGGACAAAGACAGTTGTTGACAATAGCAAGAGCAATCGTTCAAAATAGCCCTATGCTCATATTAGATGAGGCAACAAGCAATGTTGACACAAGAACAGAAAAACTCATTCAAGATGCAATGGACACCCTCATCAAGGGCAGAACAAGTTTTGTTATCGCACATCGTCTTTCAACAATCAAAAATGCCGACATTATCCTAGTTTTAAAAGAAGGCGACATAGTAGAGAGCGGAACGCATGACGAACTTCTAGGAAAAGACGGCTTCTATGCAGAACTCTATAATTCAATGTTTGATGCTACGATAGAGGATTAAAATTGTGTAAGGCGGTGGTTAATATCGTCTTATCGCAATAAAATTTTGAGATTTACTGTTTTTTTGAATTTAAAAAAAACTATGAAAAAAACAAAAGAAATAATCGAAATTCTTGTGAAAATGTTTCCCGAGGCAAAATGTGAGTTGAACTTTTCCTCGCCTTTTGAACTTCTTGTCGCAACGATACTAAGCGCTCAATGCACTGACATTCGAGTCAATAAAGTGACGAATGAGTTGTTCAAAAAACACAATACTCCATTGGATTTTGCAAATCTGGAATATAATGAACTGGAAAAACTAATTCATTCATGCGGATTTTATCGCAACAAAGCAAAGAGCATAATTGACAGCAGTCGAGCGATTTTAGAGCGGCATAACGGGGAAGTGCCGAATGATATGGAGAAACTGACAGCACTTTCTGGAGTTGGACGAAAAACAGCAAATGTTGTTTTATCAAATGCCTTTAATGCTCAAACAATAGCGGTTGATACTCATGTTTTCAGAACTTCCCGCAGACTAGGACTTTCAAACGGAAAAACTCCTCACGCAGTAGAAAAAGACCTGATGAATGTTTTTGAGTTTTCAGAATACTCCATCACTCATCACTTGTTAATTTTTCTCGGCAGATATATTTGCAAGTCTCGTTCTCCCGAATGCCACAAATGCGATTTAAAAGAACTATGTGATTATTATAGAGATGAGATTTCTCAAAATTGAATATTTAAATAAAAAGCAATTTTTTAAAAATAAGATTATTTGGAGGTGCTATTATGTCTTTAATTCAAGTAAAATGTCCTAAATGCGGAATATATGTTGAAGTGGAAAAAACAACGACTGCCGGAAAATGTCTTTCATGCAAGAGTGCTTTTTTGGCGAGAGTGGCAATTGATGAACAGAACTTGCGTGTTAAAAATGAAAAAATAGCAAAGGCACGAGAAGAAATAAGCAGCAAAAGACTTGCAGGAGCAGTCGCTCTAGCGCTACTTATTGGCTATGGAAGTCATAATTTCTATCTTGGCTATTTTGTTAAGGCTGTAATACAACTTTTCATTGGTGTCATAGGGTTGGCGATGTTGTCTGTTGGTATAATTTGGTATTTGTTTTCAGAATCTGCAATTATTTTGATAATATTTTCATTTTTCCCTTTCAGTGCTAATTTTTTGTGGAGTTTGATTGAAGTGCCTATATTGCTTTGCGGTGGAATAAAATATGACGGAAAAGGGCGAAGATTGGTGCATGGCTGTGTAGTATGTCACGCACAGTATATGGAAAATCAAAAAAATAAAGACTAAAACAAAAGGATATAAAAACTATGGGATTATTTTCAAAAATAAAAAATGCATTAAAAAAGACCAAAGATGTTATTGGGTTTAAGCTTAATCAAGTTTTTACCGGCGGTGTTTTGGATGACGAGTTTTATGAGGAATTGGAATATACTCTTATTTCAAGCGATGTCGGGTCGGAAACAACTGAGATAATAATCGACAGATTGAAAGAAGTAATCAACAAAAAACTTCTTAAAGACCGCGAACCGACAAAAGAAGAATTGAAAATCTTGATGAAGGAAATGCTTGAAGAAAACGCATTACCCGAATATAAATTTCCGATGATTCTTTTGATCGCCGGAGTCAACGGTGTTGGGAAAACAACATGCATTGGAAAACTAGCCAATAAATTCACGAAAGAAGGAAAGAGCGTGACTATAGTTGCGGCTGACACATTCCGTGCAGCGGCATCTGACCAGTTGACAGTCTGGGCTGAGCGGGCAAATGTCAAAATAATCAAGCACGCAGAGGGCGCAGACCCCGGAGCAGTTGTCTATGACGCAATAAAAAGTGCAAAAAGCAAAAACACAGACATACTTCTAGTCGACACAGCAGGCAGACTTCACAACAAGAAAAACCTTTTGGAAGAGTTGAAAAAAATCACTCGAATAATCGAAAGGGAATATCCTGAAGCCATGCGCCTTAACTATATTGTTCTTGACGCAACAACAGGTCAAAATGCAATCTCGCAAGTTGATGTCTTTGATGAAGCAATCGACATTGACGGAATAATACTGACAAAACTAGACGGCACGGCAAAAGGCGGGGTGATTCTTGCAATATCTGGAGAATTAAGTGTCCCTGTTGTCTATGTCGGAGTAGGCGAGCAAATCGACGATCTGGAAGACTTCAATGCCCAAGGCTTTGTTGAGGGAATATTTGAATCTTAAGGTGTCGCAAAAAATTGCAAATCAGTGCAAAATATATTAACAGCACCTATATTTTAAGTTTTTGTGAAATATCATTTGACGATATTTATTTTTTGTGATATAATGTTGTAATGATACATAGAGATTTTAAAAAGATTAATGTGAAACCATCGCTTTTGGGCTTTGGTTGCATGAGGTTGCCTTGTCAGGAAAACGGCAGGGTTGATGTTGATAAAACTCGTGAAATGCTTCACTATGCTCATTCGCAAGGTGTGAACTATTTTGACACGGCTCCGATTTATCACAACTTGGACAGCGAAAGAGTTTTGGGAATTGTTCTCAATGAGTTGCCTAGGGATAGTTTCTATTTTGCCACCAAAATGCCGGGGTGGAGTGTTAAAACTCTTGATGATGCAAAACGAATATTTGACAAACAACTCGCTAGATGCAAAATGGATTATTTTGACTTCTATCTTTGTCATGCGCTATCTAGGAGTAATGTTAAGGTCTATCAAGAATTTCTGCTCGACTTTTTGGTGAAAAAACAACAAGAGGGACTTATTAAGAGGCTTGGCTTTTCTTTTCATGACGACAATGCCGAGTTAAAGCCCATTATCAATATGTATGATTGGGAGTTTTGCTTATTGCAACTCAACTACTATGACTGGCACAAAACTAATGCTCAAGAACTCTATGACATGGCAAAAGAAAAAGACTTGCCGATTATTGTCATGGAGCCGGTAAGAGGCGGCTCTCTCGCAACTCTAAACAGTAAAGCAAGAGATATTTTAACGACTGCAAAGCCTGAAAATTCGGTTGCTTCATGGGCACTAAGATTTCTTTATGATTTGCCTCAAGTCTCTTCTGTTATCAGCGGAATGAGCAACATGGATCAATTAAAAGACAATCTAAAACATGTCAAAAACCATCAACCGTTAACAAACGCTGAACACGAAACAATAAAAAAGGCTCTTACTGCTTTTGCTGAACACAAATTTATTCCATGCACAAATTGCAACTACTGCAATGTCTGCCACAACCAAATCAACATTGGACTTGTTTTCACTCTCTATAACGAATATGTCAAAGACGGAGATTTACTCAAATTTCACAATGCAATAAAACGAGGCAAATCAAATTTGCCCGAATTTTGCAACTCATGCAAAGCATGCGTCAAGCATTGTCCGCAAAAAATAGACATACCGCTGGAGTTGTTGTCGCTTAAGGTGTAGTGTTTTTTTATAAAGATGGCAAAAATTAACCTGCATAACCACACAGTTTTTTCTGACGGAACTAAGTCTGTTAAAGATGTTGTTGACGGATTGCGTAAAGCAGGCGTTAGCACTTTTTCCATAACCGACCATGACACAGTGAAAGGAAATGTTGAAGCGATTGAACTGGCGGAAAAGTTCAATATGAAATTCATAACAGGGGTTGAAATGAGTTCAATTTTTGACGGAGAAGGAAACTTATTTGATAACTATACCTGTCATATTTTAGGACTTGGGGTGAACATTGGTCAAATGGCGGAAGTAATTGGTATCAACAACCGATATTATCTATTGCCAACAATTAAAGAAAATATTGAAAACATTAAAAGGTGCGGCGGTGTTGCTGTCTGGGCACATCCGTTTAATGTCATATATAACATGAGGATGATTGAACTGGACAAGATAAAAATTGAACAAATTCTAAAAGATATGAAACGATATGGCTTGGACGGAATAGAAGTGTATTATCAGGATTTCTCAATTGAGCAAATAAAATATCTTGAAAAATTATCTCATGGTAATAAACTGCTTGCATCAATCGGAACAGACTACCACGGCGATACCAATCGTTTCAGCAACCAATTTATCTTTGAAAAAGAAGGTATAATTCCAAATCCAACAATATTGCAAAAATTAAATGAGTAATTTAATTGTGACAAATATAGTTTTAATACTGAGATTTGAAAAATCATAAAATCTTAAACCATGATAGACATTTATTCTAAAGGTGAATATCCAAGCAATGTTCTTAGCAATTTTTATCCCAATGCATTTGATATTGATGGGGTGAAATGCTGCAGTATGGAAAGTTTTTTGCAAAGCCTTAAATATAAAAATATTCGCAGACAAATAGAAGTGTGTGCTATAGATGCAAAATCTGCTAAACGCAATGCCGGTGCTAAAAAATGGTTTAAAAAACAAGTTCTTTGGTGGAAAGGAAAAAAGTATAAGAGAAATAGTGAGGAATATCAAAATCTTTTGAAAAGAGCGTATGATGAACTCTTGAAAGCACCTGACTTTTTCAAAGCCTTAAAGGATAGCGGCAATAATATTTTGACGCATTCAATTGGAAATCAGAATCCAAAAAAAACTATTCTCACCGAAAAAGAATTTTGTGACTTCTTAACAAAATTGAGAGAGGAAATAAAATTGGATAACAGGAGATAAATTCTATCTAATAAAATAAAAGATATCCTTTCAAAGATATCTTTTTTTAGTTTAGTGAGATGATTCAAACATTTCAGTCTGCTCATGAATTTGCGGTGCAGGGTCGGGGATGCGGATTATGCTGATTTGGATTTTTTGACATATATGTAAAATCTCTTTATAATTTCTTTCATTATTTTTTATTCTGCAAATATAATCTTTGTGTTAAGGCAATCTTTGTAAGACAGTCTTTTTTTGAATAATATAAATTAACAGTTAACTTAAATTTATACATTCAAATAGAACGGAATTCTTGACCAAATTATTTTTAGGCGGTCATATAATTCTAATAATTCATCTTGTTCGTTTTGCGGTATATATTCATTATAAAGCGCAATAAGTTTAGCAGACCTCTTCATTCTGTCTTCTTCTATCATTTTTATACCATTTTCAGACATAACTAAATAAACAGATTTTTTTCCCGGTTCTTTTTGTCTTAGGCAAAATTTTTTTTTAACAAGGGCATCAGCAATTCTTGTCGCATTAGAACGGGTAACCGATAATCTTTTTGAAATCGTGTTAGGTGTTTGCGGACCGCAATGGTAAATTGTGAGCATGGTTTGATATTGATAAAAACTTAAATCTGCTGATTTTTGCAATGATTCTTGATCATTAGCATTATTTAACAGATGTTGATTGTAAATGATAGAGTATTCATTTTTTAAAGTTGTTAATTTATTCAGCATTTCTTGGTTCATGTGTAAGTTTCTCCTATTTACATGTTACACAAAAAAAACGGTAAAGTCAAGGAAAAAAATCAAGTATTTTCACAAAAAATTCATAAAATAATTTTACTGAAAAGTGTTGACAAGTTAAAAGTTTGTATGTTATACTGAATATGATTTTGTTGCTGAACGACAACAAAATATACACAAGTATAAAATAAAAATAAATAAATTTGTGTAATAATGCATTAAGAAACTAAGCGGTCTTAATGCAAAATAAAGTTCGAAAGGAGAGAAAAAAAGATGAAAAAAATAAAACTACTGATTGCAGTAGCGGTTATGATGGCAATGTCGCTGGTAATGCTGACGGCATGTCCTCAAGATACCCGCACCGTGACATGGACTGCGCCGGATGGATTTAATATCACGGCGACAGTTGACGGGGAAGCATTTACAAGCGGTTCTGCTGTTGAAGATGGCGCCAGTGTTGTGTTCACGCTTCCTGAGCCCACTGCAGGGCAAAGATGGAGGATTGTTTCAGGAACTGACCACAATCTTTATCGTGCTTCTGCCGGAACATGGACTCTTCCGAACATCATTTCAAACAGAAGTGTTGCGTTCACGCTTGAGCCTGTTCCTGTTGCCCCTACATACCTTTTCACATTTAATGCCGAGTTAAACGGACATGAAAATGTGACGGTTGTGTTTAATCCTGCAACAGCGGTTGCAGTCGGAACAAATGTTGTCATCACAATCACAATTGACGATGACTATGAGGCATGTGAAGACGATTTCCTTGTGATGCTTGGAACCGTCGACATCACCGACCTAATTGAATGGGACGAATATGACAACAACATCGGCACAGTCACCCGTGCAATGATTCCAGGCGGTGCAACTTTGACAATTGAGGGTATTGTTGAAACTTATGTTCCTGCATTGACAAGAACGGCAGCGGTGAATATCATCGGAACAGGTCAAGCAGGAGTTGGTCATAATGCACCTTCAACAGTCCTTCAAACCGCAACTCTATTAGTAGTAACACTAACAGGAGTTGCAACAGATGCGACAGTTACTGCGACAGGCGGAGTGTGGAACTCAGTTGCAAACACAATGACATTCACATTCACAGCGGGTGCTTCGGCATTAAATTTTGAAATTGTTGTTACAGCACCATTAACTAGAACAGTAGATTTGACCATAACAGGATCAGGTATGACAGGAGTTGAACACAATGCCCCTGCAACAGTATTGCAAACTGCAACCGAATTAGCAGTAACACTAACAGGGGTTAATGTTAATGCAATCGTAACAGCAGTCGGAGGTGTTTGGAATGCAACCGCTCAAACGGTGACTTTTACTTTCACAGCAGGCGAGTCTGCTCTTGTTTTTGAGATTGTCGTGATAGCGACACATGAAGTAACAATCGCCGCACCACCGGAGGGAGTAACTGACTTTGCTGTTACTCGTCCGGGCAGTCCTGATCCGATACCTGTTCAAACAGGAAATAGAATTGAAGACGGTATTACTATAACGATTTCATTTGTTGTTGAAACAGGCTATAGGGCATATCTTTCTATCGGCGGAGATGTCACGGCACATTATGCCGGCACATTCAATATTTTTCATGAGGTTAAAAGCAATGTTGCGATTTTTATAACCGCAGTCAGAGTGTTTCAAGTTACATTCACATACTATGACGAAATTGAAAGCGTCACGGTGACAGGTTCTTTTGGCGGAGTCTCCTTTGCGGTTAACAGTGAAGGTTTTGTTCCTTTTGAAACAGTATTGACTGTGACTTGGGTTGCAAAAGACGGCTATCAAGGTTTCCTTTCTCGAGACGGTCTTTTGCAAGAACAACAGCCGCATCAAATAACCGTTAACAATAATGTTACCTTTGCTATCCGTGCATTTGACGCAGGGGTCTATGGCAGCGGAATGGACATAGCGGCGGATATGGTTTATTTGGGTTTTTCTGTTTTCAACAGGGCACTTACGCCTGACTTATTCCAATTCTCGGCAACCGGAAATATCTTCGGTGTGCAAATTACAGGCACTGGAACTCCGGGTTTTCAGATAACAGTTTTTATAAATGAAGATGCGGTTCCGCCGGGTTTTATCCCTAATGCAAACAGAATTTTAATAAGTCGTGAAGGAAGTAACCGCAGGTATGGAATCCAAGGAAATGCATATGCAAGATGGTTTGCCGAAAATCTGATAAGACACGGAAGACCGGCGTTGCTCTTAGATTACGATCAGGAAGAATTTGCCTATGACCAGCGCTTTATTGATCAGGCAAACTCTATCATAGCAGAACTGGCAAGACACGGATTTGTTGAAGTGGTCACTGTTGCTCATGAAAGAGTGGACTTTTTTGATTTTAATATGTCGGTGAGTTCGAATTTTGGCGGAATTGCTGCACCGGTTAGTTTTAGGTTCAGAATTTTTGGTGATAATAATTGGGCGAATTTCTCACTTAGTGCACCGGCAACAGGCGGTTTTGCAACTCCTGTCAGCACTCGTTCTCATGGTAATATTTCTTTCGGCGGTAATAATCCGATGTTGTTAAATGTTATTGAAGCATTTTTGCAAGGCAATCCTGTCGATCCTTTCCCGCCGGTAGCGCCGTTTGCGGATCTTGCTCAAGAACTTAGCAGGCAAATGACATCTAACGGATTAGGAGCAATAAATGCCGTAACTCAACACGGATTTATTTTGCTGACAAATCCTGCCGGTTTTGTGAATGTGTTTTCAAGTGCTTTTCAAGCGGAAATGTTCTATAATGCAAGAATCAATCACGGAGGGCAGCCGCTTGGTGCATGGAATAGCGTAAGAGTTGGGAATATTGTTGTTTTCACTCCGACTCCTATGTTTATGTCAAGAACATTGCTGATTCTCAGAGACCTCGGATTTAGTGTTGACAGTGATGATATTCCAAAAATGACCGTTATCAAATCTGCTTATAACTGCACTGCAATCACGATGTTTACTATCAGAGATGTCCATGGTAATGTTTTAGAAATCGATAATAATAATGAAGTTTATTTGGCATCAAACTTGACGGTTGAGTGGACTGCCTTGGAACAATATAACACTTCGTTGAGTGTGACGGGCACAGGCTCAACGCATACTCCCGCTGTTTTAGGTTCAGACGGTATTTGGCGCTCCTCAATCACGCTTGGTCCGGTGACTGCGACAATCACGCTTAATTATCAGCATGCTATGCGTTCTGTGACAATCGACGACGACCGCGACGGCATAGAAAGTGCAAATGTCACTTACTATGACGATAACGAGATAATCGGAGCCTCTGTTTTACACGGAACAGAAATAGTTATAACTTGGGAAGTCGGAGCGGGTATAGAAGTGAGTTTTGTCTATATCAACGGTATCCGCATTGTGGAAAAATCAGGTACAGGGACTCATTCAATTAATCATATTGTCAGAGGAAATATTTCAATCGTTATAGCAGCATTTTCAACCGCTGATTTAGATTTGCTGAAAAGAGCAGAGGATGTGGCGGAATACTTTGGTCAGATTGGTATTAATGATATTGTATTTTCTTTCGGAAACGGTTATATAACTGTGAGTGCTTCGGGATTAGTTCTCGGCGAAGTTTTTGACGCTCAAGTAAGAGTGATGACCGATGATGAATATGACTATAGCGGCAGCAATGCATTGGCTTTGACACTGCTTAATAATAATCGCTTTATTCCTGAAAAAATAGACATAATCGAGCATTATGATTTATTGGACGATATTCTCAAGGCTTTGACTGAACGCGGATTTAATTGGACGACAACACTCGGAACGCAACCTGCAACGGGATTTATTGTTGAGGAATTTGCTGACCTTCTTGTAATCAGAACTGCTCCGGGTCTTGAAATGGCCGGAGTTCCGATTCACTTGATAATCCATATCTACGGCGGAGTTATGACAGCAGACATAACAAGACTTGAAGTTTCCGGATATCAAATATTTAATATCAATAATGTTGTCTTTGCAGGAAGCAGTGAACTTGTCAGAGTTTTGACAGCGTTTATGAATAATGAAACGCTTATTGATGAGCGCGCTTATTTAACTGAAGGCGACAGAAATCTTGCAAGAGACGTTCGCAATTTGATGATTTCTAACAATTGGCAGGCAGTTGGAGCAGAATTACAGATTGAGCATTTTGATCTTGCAAGAATAACAGCAAACACCGGTGTAACGGTGTCATCATCTTATATGTGGATGTTGAATGTCAATTTCATGATTTTTGCAAATGAAGAAATGCTTGATGAGTATTCGGACGAACTAAATTTTAGCGGCTCTTATGTTGTAAAAATTCGCAATATCCTCATTTGGGGTGACGCAAGAGCAGTCGGAGCAGTCATCGGTTTCTTGGTTGAATTGGATTATGAGTATTTAGAAGATGAATACCTTGTCACATTTGAAACTTCTTCCGACGCTGCCGGCATTGAAATCTTTAATATTGAAATAATCGGAGAAGCAAATCCTGTAAACGGTCTAAGAGTTGCCGGAACAGTTATCCGCATCACTTGGGAAACTACTATTGGGTGGGAATTAGGCGTTTTATCAGTAAACGGCAATGAAGTTGAACATGCAGTTGTTTCAGGAAGAGTTCATCGTGCGTATATTGTTGTTATTGACGCAATTGTAATAAAACTTGACTTTAATCAAATAATCCGTCAAGTAACGATTATTAACGAAGTTTCTAATAATCTGCAAGAGTTTAGCGTGACATTTGGCACAGGCGTAGAAGAGACCGAAGGTTCGTTCAATGTTGATGACGAAACAGAATTGACTATCGCATGGAGAACAATTATGTCTCACTTTGCGGCTATATATTTAGACAACGGAATTGCAAAAATAAGGGTGGCTTCAGGATTGTATGGTGAATACACAGTCACAGTTACCTCAAATTTGATAATTGAAATCATCATTGACAATGTTGTTATCCCTAATGGCACTTTTAGATTCTCAGAGTTTTGGAGGTCGGATGAAGGTGGACCGCTTGAAATAAGAACACCCGATCAGTTTGCGAGTTGGTATGTCGGGGATTTAATGTTCGCAACAAGAAATCCTTCGTTTAACACATGGTTCACATCTCAAGTAAACAATCCGAATGTGACTTGGGCATCTAACAATAATGCTGCCAGAGATTTCTTGGCAAACCAAGCAAGAGACGGATATATGGCGTCGACATTTGTTGTAAGTAACGGACTTGTGACATTCAATCAGCAGCACTTTTCACCTGCGGCATTCCCTGCAAATAACGGTGTTGTTATCAATTCTTCCGGTCCGTCACCGGCAATGCCGCTTTTGGAAGCATTGCCGCATATTGAGGGCGAATTTGTCATGTTTACAACATTAAGGCATTATCATTATTTCCTGAATCCCAGAGATTTGTTCTTAGTATTCAATAGAGAAAACAACACACTGGCTATTTATGCTGCGCATGTTGCCAATCCACTCAATGGCATGTATAGAGTTGTATTTGAACTTGATGCGTAATCTATTTAACAATTGAATATTTTTTTAATTTTGAAAAAAATCTCACATCAATTTGAATAGTCAGACCTAAATTAAGCGGCTTGCAGTCTGTAATAACGGACGACAAGCCGCTTAGTTTAAGTTTGATGAAATAGTGCTATTCGGCAATGCAGTGCTAATTTATTGTTTAATGCAATTATATTTAGTTGATTTGTTGTGATATTTATGTTATTAAAATGCTAAACTATTAACAGGCATGAAAATGAAAAAGATATTTGTATTGTGTGTTTTAATTTTTTCAATATTAACAGGATGTGCGGGATATGAATTTCAAAATACACCATTAGCACCGCAACCAACATCTAATCCTAAAATTGAATTGGCAGAGTATAGAGGAACAATATATCATGCGTTCTTTCATTTTTTGATTGCTTTTCCGGAAATTGCTTTTTCCAATTCTTATGGACATAGTTTAGATCGAGATACTGTGACGGCTAAAGAATTTTGGAGAGGCTTAGAAGAATTTCACAGAAATGATTTTGTGTTGATTGACATAAACGACACAGTCATTATTGATGAAAACGGCGGTGTCAGTAAAAAGCCATATTTAATGCTGCCGGCAAACAAAAAACCATTAATTTTGTCATTTGATGACATAAACTATTCCAAAAATTTAGGTCAGGGAACAGTGGATAAAATTGTGCTGGATGAGCATGGCAGGTTGGCTACATCCACTAAAATGTCTGACGGAACTATTTTTATTTCACGAGATAATTGTGTTGTTCCATTACTGGAAAAGTTTGTAGAACAATATCCTGATTTTTCACCTTTTAAAGCAAAAGGAGTTTTAGGGCTGACAGGTTTTTCCGGAATTTTAGGGCATCGCACTCAAGCGGATAGTCTTAACAGAGAATCTGAGATAGCGGCTGTTATGCCTGTTGTTGAGACACTGCAAACAAACGGATGGAGTTTTGCGTCTCACAGTTACGGGCATAGTCATATGAACAAACGCACCCTTGAGCAATTAGAGCGTGATACACAACGATGGGATGAAGAAGTTCGACCATTGGTTGGCGATACTACGGTATATGTTTTTCCTTATGGAGAATATCCTCAAGACCATAAAAATTTGCGGTTTCAGCATCTCATTAATTTTGGATTCAGAATAATGTGCGGTGTCGGAATAAGACCGTATTTTGTGAACCATAATGAGAATAATGCAGATTATGTGTTTATGGACAGGGCGGCTATTGACGGCTTTACTTTAAGAAACCGCAGTGATATGTTTGAAAAATATTATGGAATAGATGTTAATCTTATATATAATCCGAAAGAAAGAGTCGGGTCAATATTTAATAAATAAAATAACAAAGCCCTCAGACAAAAGGGGGACAAGGGGACGGTGTTGCAGACACTTAATTTTGGCGATAAAGCAAAACTTCTCCCGATTGCTTCGCCCACAAACTTGGCTCTTGTAATTACTAAAATAGGACTTGCAATGACGATTTTACACATTGTTAGTTCGTTTTTGAGAGTCCTAAATTAAGAATTGTGAGATTTTTGATTTTTGGCGAAGCAATCCGGTTAGAGATAATTTTTATCACCATTTTTTCTTTTAATGATTTGCTCCCAATATATGCAAAGTACGCATTTTTTGAAAATTGTAATTTGAAAGAGGCGTGCAAAAAACATCATAGGTGTTTGCGGCAATCAAAGGGTCGTTGCCGTTTGTTTCGACTATGATAACGGCATGAGTGAAATTCGTGCCGTCAAATGACATCTGAATAATATCGCCGATTTTTCCCTCGCTTACATCAACTTCTTTTGCGACAGGTACTATGTCAATTCTGCTTCGAGTAAGGAAATTAAACAAATATTCCACCCCCGTAAAAGCGGCAGCACGATTATTCAAACTCTTATAGAACCATCCCAAAGGATAATCATAGTTCATAGGCATTCCGCCCGCAAGCAAACATTGACTAACAAAATTTGTGCAATTGCCTCCAAGTTGCGTAAAATCCGAAAATTCGGGATTTCTTTCATAAGCCCATCTTTTTGCATATTCAACAGCAGCAAAGCGATTGTATGTAATCATCATGCTTCATGCTATGCAACCGAATGCTGCAATGTTAACTCTATGTTGCATAAGATGAAAAATAAATTAGGGAAGGGGTCGAGGGGACGGGGGTCGAGGGGACGGTGTTATCGACAACATCTGTTTTTATTTCAATTTTACCGCAAAGTGATATTAACTAAAGAATCAACATTAATTTTCTTAATAATTATTAGTTTTTTAGAGGTTGTCGATAACACCGTCCCCTCGACCCCCGTCCCCTCGACCCACTCGACCCCTTTTGACCAAAAAGTAGGGAGTGTCAAAAATAAACTCTTTTTTTGCCTATACTCAAGTATTTAAAATACTTGACAAAATATTCTTAACCATGTATTATATAAAACGGAGGAAATATATGAGCGAAACGCAAGATTTAATTAAACATAAAAGTGAACTGAATGATAGTTTGTAAAATGATGGCTTTGCGGAACGATTTGAGTTGATTAATATTGAGGTTGATGGAAAGATTGTTTCAAAATTTTCTCTAAAAAATCCGAATATCCAATCTTCTTCTATGGACTTATCAGTTGTTAAAGACAGTGACGGCGATATGGAATTTTGTGTTAATTATCTTAATTATGAATTTTCGGACTATGCTTATGATAGTGAGAATATTGACAACACACTAAAAAAAATATACAAAAAAATTAAATTGGTGTTGCAAAACAAAGATATAACACTAACCTATGTTGATAACAAAACAGGACAATATGAAATAATAGAAGTAGAACTAAGCACATCTGCCTTACAAATTGATGCTGATAAATATAAGTATAGAAAAAAAGAGAAGCAATTTTTGGAGAATCGCAATTGTGTTTTTGGAGTGTGGTCAGGCATAGAACTGACGAAAAATCAAAAACTCTACATTTTGGGGCTGTCAATAACAAATCATCCTAAACTACACAGGGTTGCAACTGAGACAACTATTCACAGAAATCTTGAAAATAATGCAGAAAAAATTCTTTGGACAGGAAAAAAAAGGAGCGGAGGACTTATTTCTGATATTTTTACCACCTATCTTGCAGCAGCAGTATTTGTGGTGCCTCTCAGCCTTTTCGGTCTTTTTCATGGATGGCAATTATTCTTGATTTTGGCAGGTGCTGGCATGATGTGTGCTATTCTTTTAACTCCGCTATATATAGAAGCATATTTAAGAGTGCGTTTTATTGTAACAAACATGAGAATTTTAGTGGTGAAACTAAAACTAATCCCAAAAGAAAATCCAAAAATAGGAATGATTGCTTGGTTCAAAGATGTTGAGTGTGCTTTTTTAAAGGATAAGAATGTCAAAATTCGATTAAAGGAGAAGATAAAGGGAAAGGCAAAAACAGAAACACTGGAATACTGTGAAGAAAGGGAAGATGTTGTTCAAATAATAAACAATAATATCGAAAAAATAAAAAACAACAAAACTGTTTATATGCAAAAATTTGAAACGACTGAATTGCAAGGACAATTTTTGAAGGCTTTTGAAATAGTGGAAGATGTTTTTCGCACTTTTGACCCTTATAAAACTATGTCCAACGAATATCTATCTGACGAATATATCTTATACCTAGAAGCACCGGGTTTGGAATTTGGAACCGAAGTTGCTCAAATAGCGGAATTTGTTGTAAAGCAACCCGATAAAAATGCGTTGGCAGTTTTATTGTGAATGTGTTTGATGATTTTTTAGGACATAAAATTAACAATTCAATGTTTATCGCTGAATTAATTATAAATCGCTATATGAAATAGTTTTGTATTTTTAATACACAATAACTACCTAAAAGGTGCAAAAGAATCAGCATTACTTTTCTTAATAATTATTAGTTTTTTAGAGGTTGTCGCTAGCACCGTCCCCTAGACCAATTGAGAACAATGGAAAAACAGCCGGGAGTGCTGCTTTTCAATGCAGGAACTGATGTTGAAGTAATTAACGGCAGGCGGTCAAGTTTGATTAGAACAAACAACCAAAGCCTAATAGCAAAC
>Ga0131853_10000338_pt1 | contig 85323 bp, 86 predicted proteins | sample TergutLab28metaG_FD_92764 | JGI IMG/M metagenome (GOLD analysis project Ga0131853, IMG submission 92764) | Labiotermes labralis P1 segment gut microbial communities from Petit-Saut dam, French Guiana - Lab288 P1 (version 2) (version 2) | ecosystem: Host-associated > Arthropoda: Insects >...
GTGTGTAAGACTTCATGATGGCCTCCGGAGTAGGTGTTGTGTGGTAACTACATTTTACACCACGGCCATCATGTTGTCTTCTTTTATTCACTTGTTGCACTTGATAGTATAATCTACCGTGCCTCCGCAGGGGGCGGGGTGGTTTCACTTGAACACAAACTCCATTTATGGTAAAATACAGAAAGATTTTAACCACTTTCCTCTCCAATGCGTATGCTAGGAGAAAGCGGGAAGGAGCGCATACAATATGAATATCCTAGTCCTATGCGGCGGTATGACACCCGAGCGCGATGTCTCCATTCGTTCCGGTCGGCAAATCGCAAGCGGTCTCATCCAGCGTGGTCACCGCATACTAATCATGGATTTATTTTTCGGCTGCACGAAACCATATACCAATCCGCTGGATGTGTTTGACAATGATCTAAGCGCAGTCCCCGACACTCTCACCACAAAAGCACCTGATCTGGCAAAAGTGAGAGCGTCACGCCTAGGCGAGAGTCAGCGAGATATCGGTGAAAACGTCTATGATCTCTGCCGCGCAGCAGATATTGTCTTCCTCGCGCTCCACGGTGAAGATGGGGAAAACGGCAAACTCCAAGCCGCTTTCGATTTAGAAGGTATCCGCTACACAGGTACAGACACGCTGGGCAGTGCCATTGCTATGCACAAAGGTGTGAGCCGCACACTGTTTGAACGCGCCGGCATCACAGTCGCACCTGGTATGGTCGTCCAAGCGAAGGATATGGTCATGTGGGACACCTTCCCTTGCGTAGTAAAACCATGCAGCGGCGGCTCCAGCGTTGCAACTACAATTGTAGCCCACAAGGATGAACTACAATCTGCGCTCGGTCAGGTATTTGAATGGGAATCCGAAGCGCTCATTGAGGCTTTCATTCCCGGACGAGAGTTCTCCGTTGGTGTGCTGGCAGATGAAGCCCTCCCGGTGATCGAAATTTGTCCGAAAAGTGGATTTTACGACTATGAGAACAAGTATCAAGCAGGCTTAGCGGACGAAATCTGTCCCGCAGAGCTATCATGTGAAGATACCAGCCGTCTGCAAGAGGCAGCACTCCTTGCCCACAAGACACTCCACCTCAAGGTCTATTCCCGCACAGACTTTATTTTGACAGCAGAGGGTACCATTTATTGTCTCGAATCTAACACCCTCCCTGGTATGACCCCTACAAGCTTGCTGCCACAGGAAGCCAGCGCTGCGGGGCTGAGTTTTGCAGATTTGTGCGAAAAAATCATTGCAGTATCAATGGAGAAATATCTATGAGTAACATGAAAGCAATCACCCTAGCCAAAGCGGCAGAAGTCATGAACGGCCGTCTCATCAGCGGCAATCCCGAAGCTGTCATACAACAAGTCGTCATGGACAGCCGCCTCGACGTAACAGGCGCACTCTTTGTCGCCATCGCCGGCGCGCGTGCCGATGGGCATGATTTTGTGCCAAGTGTGCTAGAGCGCGGTGCAGTCTGTTGCTTGGTCGAGCGCGAGATTTCAAACGCATCTGGTGCACAGATTCTGGTAGACTCCACGTTGATCGCAGTAAAAGCCCTGGCGGGATATTACAGACAACTCTTTGACATCCCCTTCATCGGCATCACTGGCAGTGTGGGGAAGACCAGCACAAAGGAAATGCTGGCGGCTACTCTCTCTGCCAAGTTCCATGTCCACAAGACAGAGGGCAATCTCAATAACGAACTAGGCGTTCCCATGACTCTCCTGGCTCTGCGTCCGGAACATGAGGTGGCAGTGATCGAAATGGGTATCTCCGATTTCGGCGAAATGACCCGTCTCACCGATATGGTGCACCCAGATATCGCCATCATCACCATCATCGGCTACGCCCATCTGGATAATCTGGGTGATCGTGCCGGAGTTTACAAGGCGAAAACTGAAATCTTCCATGGTCTCACGCAAGATGGCATCGCCCTTCTAAATGGGGATGATGATATGTTGAGAAATTGCCAAATCACAGACATTTCTCCTGACAAACAGAGCGCCGCACGTCTGCTCTATGGTCTGGATGACACAAATGATTACCGCGCAACAAATATCGTCAGCCACGGCGAATCCGGCACCTCATGCACCTTCTCTTGGGCAGATAACGCAATGAATGTAGAAATCCCCGCCTTCGGCACCCCTTTCGTCTATGCGGCATTGGCATCCGCCGCAGTCGGCAAGCAACTCGGCATGACCACAGCGGAGATCACCCATGGCATCGCCGCTTTCCACACCGTCTCCGGACGCGCGAATGTGATCCAGACCGACTTCCTCACCATCATAGACGACTGCTATAACGCAAACCCAAGCTCCGTTAAAGCATCGATCACTTCCCTCACCGACCTTCCCGGACGACGCATCGCCATCCTAGGTGACATGGGTGAGCTGGGCTCCGATGCTGAAACCCTCCACCGTGACATGGGCAAACATGCGGCAGATTGTGGGATTGACCTCTTAATCACAATCGGCGATATGAGCAGGTATACCTATGAGAGCGCAAAGGAAATGAATTCAAATCTGGAAACATTGTACTTCACACAAAAGGCAGAAGCCCTCGAAAAGCTGCCTACCATCCTGAAATCTGGCGACCAGGTGCTGGTCAAAGCCTCCCGCTCTGCAAAATTTGAAGAAATTGTTGCTGTTTTGAAAACCCTGTAGGGGCGGCTACTAGTCGCCCGCGCCTTTACTATAGGCAATGCAAAACCCGCGGGCGATTGATAATCGCCCCTACACAGACACACACCTCTATCTCCAGCCATAAACTGGGATGGAGGTGTGTTACTCTATGAACCCAAACATCCACAAAGTCCTATCTCGGCTCAGAAACCCCACCGTGATACTCAGTATTGTGTCAAACCTGATATCCCTGGGCTTACTACTGGGCTACAAGTTAAACGAAGGGCTCATCATGTCCGCTGTGACCATCATCTGCTCCATTTTGATTACGCTGGGCATCCTATCAAACCCAGACAAAACAGACGCAGACGATGAGACGCAAATAGATACAAAAGACCGGCAGGAGTAACTCCCAGCCGGTCTTTCTCTACTCAAATATGACATACAAAATGAGCGTATTCTCATTTTCCCGCAATCGCTCCGGATCAAACACATCTCCGGGTGTCCACACCACACTTCCGCTTTGCCAATGATACAGCGCATATCGTCTACCCACCTCAATCTCTTCGCGCTCAGTGGAAACGCCTGCACTTGTAAATCCGGCAAAGTCAAAATCAATGACAGACAGATCAAAGGACTTTTGCGACCAAGCGCCATCCACTGCAACTATAGTCCGAAGCTCCGAGGGTTCGTCCCCCTCAGTCGTCACGCCCCACAGGATCGTACCCTCAAAGGTATGCACCCCCATAGTACCTAGCCCTCCCACGCGCTCATGCAGCACCTGTTCATCTCGTCTATATTGCGCCAGATAAACATGTGCATCCTCGCCGTGATGACGGAAGGTAAAACCTCCATGCTTATGAAACAAGAGGTCAAAATAACTGACTTCTGCCTCCAACGCCTGAATATATGTATCAGGCTGCCGACTTGCGCAGCCGCTAAAACCCAACATCATAAGCACCAATACCAAAATCACTGTAAGACTTCGCTTCTCTTTGTGTCTCATATCCTCACCCTCCTAAATAATCCGATGCATCAGATACCCGAACAGACCAAACACCATCAATAGCCCCATTGCTATGAGCAGTATACCACAAACCCGGTTGATCGTTACATAATGCCGCTTGATCGCCGCAAAGGCACCTTTGAGTTGATCAATAAGGAGCGCCGAGAGCAGAAAAGGTAATCCCAGTCCCAAGGCAAAGAGGAGTAAGAGCACAACGCCCTCTATTACCGTACTCGCCAAGGCAGCTTTCATGAGAGCTGCACCCAAAAGCGGCCCTACACAAGGTGTCCAACAAAGAGCAAATACCGCACCGAAAATCACTGCCCACGGGAGACTAAGCGATCGAAGCCGCTCCGCTGAGAGTGCCTTTCCATGACTGCGAGAAAGCGCCGGAACCCGCAATATCCCCACAAAGTGGAGACCGAACAAAATCAGCAAACTTCCTGCCACAATCTCCACGGGTCGCGCGGGAATGTGCATCCCAATCAGGCTTGCAACCGCACCCATTGCAACAAACACCGTGGTAAGCCCAAGGAAAAACCCAAGGGCATTGCGCCGCATCCGCCGTCCGTCTGCCTCTCCCGCCGCGAAATAGGAAACATAGATCGGCAAAAGCGGTAACACGCAGGGGGATAAGAAGGCTAGTATACCTTCTAGGAACGTAAGTAAATATGCCATCCGTGACCCTCCGATCCTTTGGATTCTTTTTTATAGTATATCCAAAATTTGGCAAATGGGCAACAAATAAAAACTAGAAAGATGCAGATTTCATCTTTCCAGCCTTTTCTTTATGATAAAAATGGAACTTCTTGACAAATTTTGTCACAACCGATAGAATAACCATGCGCACGAGAGGTCTTGCCCATACGGTACGCGGTTAGCTGACCCTCCGAAAGGAGGTGATGCCATGTCGGTATTCGAAGCGATATCATTAATGCTTGCATTTGGAGTGTTGGTTATACTGCTGATAGATTACATAGACAGAAAATAACCGCCCATGCCCTGACAAGCTGGCGGTTATTTTCTATAACTCACAGTTTTAAAGGCTAACCGTTTACCGGCAACACCTCTTGTGCCTTCATTATACCAATTGCCTCTATGTCTGTCAAGAGACGGAGGCACACTACAAACAACAGCCAAGTTTCCCGCCTTTTGCCATATGTGATACTGCCTTTTGTAGGGGACGCTGTCTTTGATACGCCGTTCCAAAAGCCTCCTTTTTCAAAGGAGGTGGCAGGCGAAGCCTGACGGAGGATTCAATCTTGCAGAAAATCTGCCAAAGGGCAATCCTCAGTCCGCTACGCGGACAGCTCCTTTGAAAAAGGAGCCTAGGGTCACCAAAAGCATTGTTGTACATTGTAGAACAATACCCGCAGCGTCCCGCGCCCTGAATCTGCACCATAAAATTGGACGTGTACCGAAATTATAACAGCGGAACGCCGAGGACGGCGTTCCCTACATGGTGTTCCGCAAATCTGCTTATGTCGTTGATGCAAAGAAGTCCTCATACTTCATTCCCAAGACTTCCTTGATTGCATTGAGTTCCGCCACTGAAATATGCCGAATCCCAGCTTCTATTTTTCCATACGTACCACGCGACATATCACAACCTCGAAGCTGCAGTCTCGTTACAACTTGTTCTTGCGTAAGTCCCTTTGCATTTCTGGCTTTACCGATACGTTGCCCAAGACAACTTTCCGCTTTAGCATTCTGTTTCATCCTAACACCCTTTTGCTCCAAAAACGGAACATGCGGACACGCACTGCGCGCCCCTACATGGCGTTTTGCAAATTGTTCAATTTCCGATAGCTTCTAACTCTATCTGTCTAACCAACTCATGTGGCAACATATCAAAAGCGCTTGCAATGCGCCATATAGTTTCGAAATTAGGTTGCTTACTTCCGCTCTCTATCATAGCCAGATGACTTCTTGCAACACCAGCAAGACCGCTAAATACTTCTTGTGACAGACTACGCTCTGCTCTTAGTCGCTGTATCACCTTGCCAGCCGCAAGTCTGTTAAATTCTATCATCGCAGTTACTCAATTTCTGGCGGCAGGTTGCGGAATATATCACAATCAAAAAACGCAATAATGCTCAAATCTAATCCATCGCATAACTTCTTTACCGTAGCCACGCCTACCTCTCTGCGCTCCGGCTCTAACATACTGTACACGGTAGAGGGCGATATGCCTGCCAATCGCGCAAGTTCTGTGTATGAAATATTGCGCTCTTTACACAATTGCTGAAATCGCTCCACAATAGCGTCTTTTATAATCGTCCTCACCTACTTTCCTATCATAGGATTAGGACAATCATAATAAATTATACGCAACATCGTATACGCACTTGCGTATTCTTAAAAACTTTGATAAACTCTTTTTGTACAGCAAACGCAAAAGGAGTGAGGATAACATGCCAACCTACAAAGAGATGTATCTTACCCTAATCCGCGCCCAGTGTGACGCTATTTCGATATTGCAAGAAGCACACCAAAAAGCGGAAGAACTCTTACTCTCCGCTGATGTGCCGGAATATCTCCGCGTCCTCCGTTTCACATCAGACAACTCCCCTGCGCAGGAGGCACCTTCTGAGGGCGAGACCGTTTATGACAGGTTTCAGAAAAATCCAAACATGGATATCCATTGCTTACATCTCTCCGGACGCATATACAACGCGCTCAAATATCAGTTCGGCGAGCGTGGACGCGGTTATGTCCCTATGATCAAGGACATACTCAGCATTGAATCCTACGAACAACTGCGGAAAATCCGCAACCTTGGTAAGAAGTCTTACCTTGAACTCATCACCAAAATGCAAGAAGTGGGATTCACCGACTGGTCTGAGCAAATGTTCAACTCAGCAAAGCGGGTACTGCAAAATAGAAAATGAACAAAAAAACGAGTGAAGCCCTTTTGCGGCCTCACTCGTCTCGTTTGATCAATCTGTTTACTTCGCGTACTCAATCGCCTTCGTCTCCCGCAGGAGATGCACTTTGATCTGTCCGGGATACTTCAGCTCCCCTTCAATCTTCCGTGCGATATCGCGGGCAAGAAGAATCATCTGATCTTCATTCACTTCCTCCGGCTTCACCACAACACGAATCTCGCGACCCGCTTGGATGGCAAAGGAACTCTCAACGCCAGTGAAGGAGTTTGTTAGTTCTTCCAACTTCTCCAGACGCTTGATGTAATTCTCAATATTCTCACGTCTCGCCCCAGGGCGCGCCGCCGAAATGGTGTCCGCCGCTTGGACGATGCAAGCGATGATCGTTCTCGCTTCCACATCCCCATGGTGCGCCTCAATGGCGTGAATGACATCCGGGCTCTCTTTGTATTTCTTGGCAAGGTCTACGCCAATGGTAACATGGCTACCCTCTACCTCGTGGTCTATGCTCTTACCCAAGTCGTGGAGCAAGCCCGCACGTTTTGCAGTCTGCACGTCCGCACCAAGTTCTGCTGCAAGCAGACCCGATAGGTGGGATACTTCAATAGAGTGATTGAGTACATTTTGCCCGTAACTCGTCCGGTATTTCTGTCGTCCAAGCAGTTTCACAATCTCCGGATGCAGACCGTGAATGCCCGTTTCAAAGGTCGCCCGCTCACCCTCGCTCTTGATCGTAGCGTCCACTTCACGGTGCGCCTTTGCAATGGTCTCCTCAATCCGCGCCGGATGGATTCTGCCATCCAGAATCAGTTTTTCCAAGGCAATCCGCGCCACCTCACGGCGGACAGGGTCAAAACTGGAAAGCGTAATCGCTTCTGGTGTATCATCAATGATGAGGTCAACCCCGGTCAGGGTCTCAATTGTCCGAATGTTGCGGCCCTCACGCCCGATGATGCGGCCCTTCATCTCGTCACTGGGGAGAGGCACAACAGAAACCGCCGCCTCAGACACATGGTCTGCCGCACAGCGTTGGATGGCCTGCGTAATGTACTCCCGCGCTTTGTCTTCTGCGTCTTCTTTGAACTGTGTCTCTAAATGCTTTAGGGTTGCCGCTAGTTCATGGGTCACTTCTGATTCCATAGTGCTAATCAGGTGTGTTTTCGCCTCATCTGCCGTGTAGTTTGAGATTTCTTCAAGTCGCTTGAGTTGGTCACCTTTGAGACGTGTCACCTCTTCCGCTTGCTCTTCTAGATCTGAGAGCCGCTTTGTCAGCGTCTCACCCTTGCGTTCGAGATTTTCTGACTTTTTATCTAAGTTCTCTTCTTTCTGTTGCAGCCGCTCGGACTGCTTGGATAATTCGTTTCGCCGGTCTTTCACTTCGCGTTCGTACTCCACGCGATTTCTGTGGATTTCTTCCTTGGCTTCTAAAAGCGCTTCGCGTTTCTTGTTCTCCGCGCTTTTAATGGATTCGTTCATGATTCGCTTCGCTTCGTCTTCTGCACTGGAAATCTCACGTTCAGATACGCGTTTTCTATATGCAATGCCAGCTACAAAGCCGATAATGACAAATACCACCGCCACCACAAGTCCGACTATAATCGTGTAGATGCTCATGGTGTCCCGACACCTCCGTTTCTTCTGTTGAATGGTAACACTTTTGATGCAAAGTGCCAAAATCTCACAGTATATTTTATATCGCCGGATGCATTATGTCAAGTAAAATAAATTGGATTTGGGCATCTTTCAGCGATAAAATTCACTTTCATATAAATGTCTTGCATACAGATACAACATAAGCAGTGCACAAATCAGTGCAAAAAAGGCAAGGAAAACCGCCTGTAAGCCTTGCAGCAGAATGCCTGCGCCCATCATCACCGCTCCTGCCCCATAGAGTACACGCGCCCCCACTTGATGTACCCGCAGCCACACCTGTAGGCTTCTCTCTGTATAAATAAACCGAAGCGCCAGCACATTTTCATGGGTCGCATGAGATATATGCAGTGCCCACACTGAAACGCCAAGACCGGGTATCACCGCAGATATCCGCCCAATTAAGGGCATCGCCGATTCCTGTACATAATATCCATAGATCACTGCAAGGCAGATTGCCGTGAGCCATAGGAGCACAAAGAGCCGAAGCCACGGTAATACCTGTGCCAGATCTGTTTTTCGTCCCGTTCCTTCTATTCGTGCAACAATCCGCTTGCTCATGTCTCGCGTCAAGAGATAAAGCCCTGTTGCAAGAAACACGTGCAAAATCGGCAGAACCCAGACAAAATTCCGGCCCGTAGATTCATACACACCCGGCATCACCTCTGCAAAGGCCGGAATCATGCCATAAATCCGAAAAGCCGCCCCCAAAGGGAGGACGGCTAACATACAATATAAAGGCAAACTCCACCAGCGTACACGCATGAGATCACCTGCTACGACACAAGCAAGCGGGCTCGGTTCAAGGGGAGAAACACCGCCACAACCTGACCGATAATCTCCCGCTCATCCACAGCGCCGATCTCAATATCTCGGCTGTCCATGGAATGATTTCGGTTGTCTCCAAGCACAAACACATGTCCCGCCGGCACAGCAAAGGGGAAACTCAAACTTCCCAAACGGCGTGTCAAATCGCTGACATAGGGCTCATGTAAAGGCCTATCATTCACATAGACAAGCCCGCTTGTGGTGTCAATGTTCACCACATCACCCTCTAAGGCAATCACACGCTTAACCAGAGCGGTACCGTCTTCAAAACTTCTACGCGAAAGCACCACAACATCCCCACGGTCAGGCGTGTAGAAGATGCTGCGCACAAGCATCCGATCTTCCGCATCCAAAGTCGGCATCATCGAGTGTCCGTGTACACCGATCGGGCCGCCAATGAAGGTAAGAACTCCGAGCAGAACAATAGCTGCTACAACTATGCTGTGCATCCAATTAAATAGTTCCTGATATCGAACCGATTTTCTGTTTTCGTCCACGAGTCACCTCACTAATATAGTGCTGCCTTTTGTAGGAGCAGACCTTGTGTCTGCCCTGCAGCAGCTGCATCGGGCAGACACAAGGTCTGCCCCTACATATCAAAACCATTGCGCCCGATTGAAAGGCAAGACCACCGCCACAACCTGACCAATAATCTCCCGTTCATCCACGGCACCAAGTACAAGATCACGGCTGTCTTTGGAGTTCTGGCGATTGTCTCCAAGCACAAACACGTGTCCCACGGGGACTACAAAAGGAAAGCTCGCGGTCATCGGGCGGTGTGTCAGCTCCATGGTATATGGCTCGTGTAAGCGGCTCCCGTTCACATAGACAAAGCCCGCAGAGGTGTCAATATCCACCACGTCGCCCGCAAGAGCAATCACGCGTTTTACCAAAGCAGCGCCATCTTGAAAATCATGGCGAGAAAACACGACCAAATCACCCCGATCAGGTGTATAAAAGATGCTGCGCACAATCATTCGATCATTTTCCACGAGTGTAGGCTCCATGGAAGGGCCAAGCACACCGATCGTCTGTCCCACAAAAGTGAGTACGCCGAGTGCAAAAAGAAACACAATAACAATGCTCTGCATCCATTCATAAAGCCCTTTATATGGCACAAGCTTTGCATCTTTGCTCACAAGGTCACCTCTTGTCCTGAATATACCCGCGCAGAAATGCGCTGGTCTCCGGATAGTCTAGGGCAAAATCCAGCGTCGCCTCTAGGAAGCCGCATAAATTCCCCGTGTCATATCTTCGCCCTGCAAAATGCTTTGCCACCATGGGATGGGACTGGGCAAGTTCGCGCAGCCCATCTGTCAGTTGAATTTCACCGCCCTTGCCCGGCGGCGTGTTCTCTAAGATCGGGAAAATATCAGGCGAAAGCACATAGCGGCCAAGGATTGCAAAATTGGAAAACTTCTCTGCCGCGGTTGGCTTCTCGTTCATATCTGTGACACGATATATGGTCTCTTCCAAGGCTTCAATCTGCAAGGAAGAATACTTCCCCACCGCATCATCCGCCACTTCTTGCGTTCCCACACAACTGGCACCATATTTCTCAGCGGCATCGATGAGCTGCTTTGTAACAGGCACCTCGGCCCGCATAATATCGTCGCCCAAGAGCACGGCAAAAGGTTCATCTCCTACAAAATCCTTCGCGCGCCAAATGGCATGACCCAAACCCTTCGTCTCTTTTTGGCGCACGTAGAAGATATTCGCCATATCCGCCGGACGGCGAATCATTTCAAGTTCTTTGGTTTTCCCATCTTTCGCAAGCCGCTCTTCCAGTTCCGGATGATAATCAAAATAATCATCCATGGCGCTCTTCGCGCGATTGGTAATCAGTAAGATATCCTCAATCCCCGATGCCACTGCTTCTTCGATGATATACTGAATCACAGGCTTATCCAAAAGCGGGAGCATTTCTTTCGGGATCGTCTTCGTTGCCGGCAGCATCCGAGTCCCAAGCCCCGCTGCGGGTATCACTGCTTTTTTCACTCTCATTTGTGTCCTACCTCATAAATCCCCCCAGAGGCGCGGCTCTAGGGGGATTGTTTTGTCTATCTATTCCTTAGGTACGAGCTAAATATTTGCCTAGTTCCTCACTCGCAAGATCAGGATCTGCGGTATAGGTGACTGTGAACTTCATATTTGCTTTTTCGGAAAAACGCTCTAGCCAAGCCAAGAATTCTTCTAGCTGAGCAATGTTTTCTGTATCAACAATCTTTTGTATGCCGGCGATGAATACGTGAGATACGTCATAGTTGCTGGCATTGAGCCCGCTGATGAAGCCTTTCAAAAAGTCATAACTGCCAAAATCGTACTGCGCAGTCGAAATGAGTCTTGCTTTGTGCGGAATGTCATAGGTGAGTTTCGGGGTTTTTTCCAAACATACCACATCTCCGCGTTCTTCTTCCACAGCCTTTTTTACAAGCTCTATCAGCTGTTTCGTCTTGCCTGACCCTTTGAGGCCCATGATGAGTTTCACCATTGGTTCCACGCTCCTTTTCAATAGTTAGGATGTCACTGGTCAAATTGTCCAAGTCCATATTTTCTCTTGGCATAATTTTACCATATCCCAACAAAGACGGCAAGCCTTTTTCTCATTTTTCCATCAGCTCTAAGATCAAATCCTTTGCTCTTTGTCCAAAAAAATCAGAAAGCACATCATCATTGTGCACTGCCCACGCCACCTCCTGCAAGAGGTTTGGTCTTTGTATCAATCGGCGCATGGTATCATCGTGCCAGTCAGTTAAGATCAGCACACCGTAAACGTCTTCAAGAAAGCTTTGGCTAAAAACCCTTGACGACGCTCCAAGCTCTCGCTGGAGTTTTCTCTCTAAAGCGCTTTGACTGCTTTCAGAGGGGAAGAGTGGTATCACATTGTCATACTTCATTGCTCGTCCTCATTTCCACACATAATAAAAAGTGCGCACAAGCACCATGCTTTCTTATATTATATATGATATCACTTAGCTGTCAATAGACTGCATACAATATATTTTTACTATGCTACTATACACACAATGCAGTTAGGAGGCATATGTATGGCATCTTTGAAAAGAGTTTTTACATTGCGGTTGCATGATGAGGTTTTCGATAAAATTGAGGTTCTCGCACAAGAACAGCATCGTTCAATGACAAATTTAATCGAATATATTCTTCTATCGTATCTTGCACAGCACGAAAATGAGCACGGAGAAGTAGATGTACCGAAATAAGCTTGTAGGGGACGCTGCCTTCAGCGTCCCGCTGTCACAATTCCGGTGCACATCTATTTAATAATGCGGTGCAGATTCAGGGCGCGGGATGCCGGGGTCGGCATCCCCTACAAAAGGCAATGCCAAAAAACAAATTAGCGCACAAAAAGAGACCGACACTTATAACGTGTCGGTCTCTTTTACATATGGTTCCTAAACCCTACAATCCACCATGAAACAAAAGCCGCAAAAACTTCGCATACACCTGCCCAATGGAAATCTTCTCCACATCATCCCCCGCTACAATGGGAATTTCCGCAACTACTGTCTCCCCGTCGTACACCGTAAGCGTCCCCAGACGTTGCCCCGCAGTGATTGGAGCTGCAATCTGCTCCACCATCTCCACTGTCTGCGTCGCACCTGAAGCGGCACTTTTCTCCATCAGAAGCCGCTTGTGTCCATCTAAAACCGGTTGCACAAAATCCACCGCGCCAAGCTCTACGCGGAGCGGCTTCAAAATCTCCTCCGGTTGGATATCTACCAGCGTATAATTGGCAAAACCAAAACTCAGCAAGGTCTTCGCTGCCTCAAAGCGCTGATCACTGGTCTCACCATACAGTACAACAGCGATAAACTCCATCCCCTCCCGCTCCGCCGTTGCCGCTAAGCAATAGCGTGCGGTCTGGGTGAATCCGGTTTTGAGTCCCGTTGCGCCATCGTAGTAAAAGATCAGCCGATTCGTGTTGTTGAGCCCAAACTCGCCGTTGCGCACTGAGTCCATCCAGACGGTGGAGAACTCTTTGATCAAGTCATGGGCAATGAGCGCGCGACTCATCAGGGCAACGTCCCGCGCTGTGGTCAGGTTTTCTCTATCATCCATCGGGAGTCCCGTACTATTGATAAATGTTGTGTTCACCATCCCAAGCTCCATAGCCCTTTCATTCATGCGGGCGACAAAAGCCTCTTCCGTCCCCGCGATATGCTCCGCCATGGCAACAGAGCTATCATTGGCGGAGGAGATGACAATCCCCTTTAGCATATCCCGCACGGACATCTGCTCGCCCTCTTCCAGATACACCTGGGAACCACCCATCGAGGCGGCGTGGGCGCTGGTTGTCACCATGTCGTTTAATCCCATGCGCCCCCCTTCGATCTCTTCCATGATGAGCAGTGTGGTCATCACTTTAGTCACACTGGCGGGCGGGGTCTGGGTGTCTGCATCTTTTTCAAAGAGCACTGTCCCGGTTTCTTTCTCCATGAGAATCGCAAAAGGTACGTCAATGGTCAGCTGTGCCGCAGACGCAACCGGCTGTCCTTCCTCGAAGATGGACAAGTCCACTACTGTCCCAAAATCGCGGGGTACACCGTCTAAAAAACCGTAGGATTCATCCAATAGGGCATCCATCGTCCCAAACTGAGGTCCTGCCGCAATGGCAGATACCGTTCCCAAAAGGAGTGCCAACACCAGAAAAACAATCCCTATACGCTTCATCCACATCATCCTCCCTTGCTAGGATACCTATGTCCCACCGTGGACAAATATACTTTCTCATGAAATTCTAATAAAAAAGGGCTTGCTTGTAACCTAGCGTCATGAGTTATACTTCAATTATCAGGAGGTGACACACATGGAAAAACACAGAGCCATACCAAAAGGGTACATGACAGTGGGCGAAGTTGCAAAAAGAATGGGAACCACTGTCCGCACACTGCAATATTACGACAAGGAGGGACTGCTTTCTCCTTCGGCAGAGAGCGAGGGCGGGCGCAGACTTTATTCAGACAAGGATGTGGTGAAGCTTCATCAAATTTTGTCCATGAAGTCTCTGGGCTTCTCCCTGGGCGACATCAAAAACCGCCTCATGGCTTTAGATACCCCGGACCAAGTAGCCGAAGCTCTGTCAAATCAGGCAGAAGCCATTCGAAGTAAGATGGCAAAACTACTAGAGTCTCTCGATGCAATTGAGGCGCTCAAAACAGAAGTGTTACAAATGCAATCTGTTAATTTCAGTAAATACGCCGCCATCATCGGAAACTTGCAAATGAAAAATGAAGCCTATTGGATGGTCAAGCACTTTAGCAGCAAAACACTGGAACATTTCGAGCTTTTATTTGACAACGCGAACCCCGGACTGGAAGCCCTTGACGCGCTCAACCTTATCTGGGACGAGGCAATTCGCTTGCTGGAAAACAAAGTCTCCCCTGAGAGTGACTTGGGCCTCGCCCTTGCCAAACAGTTTTGGGACGTGGTCACACAGTTCACAAAGGGTGACATGACCATTCTGGAAGATATGATCGAGTCCGGTATGAACATGGCAAACCATGATGAAAAATGGGCAGAAAAACACGGGCTGGCGCATGAGTTTCTAAATCCGGCTTTAAGCGCTTATTTCACAAGCATAAACTATCATCCATATAATCCAAGCACGGAGGAAACAAAATGAACTACGCAATCGAAGTCAAAGATTTGAAGAAAAGCTATGGGACGAACAACGTCCTAAAAGGCTTGAACTTCCAAGTCAAACAAGGCGAAACTTTCGCCATTCTGGGCGTAAACGGCGCCGGAAAAACAACCACCCTTGAATGCATCGAGGGACTGCGCGGCTACAACAGCGGACATATCGCAGTCAATGGAAAAATCGGCATTCAGCTCCAATCAAGCTCACTCCCCGGTCAGGTTCAAGCCATGGAAGCTGTGCAGTTATTCGCAAAGTGGAACAAGGTCACAGTTGACAAGAATATGCTCCATTCCCTTGGGGTAGATAAACTTGGCAAAAAGCAATACGATGGCATGTCAACAGGACAAAAACGCCGCTTACATCTGGCGTTGGCACTACTCAATGATCCGGACATCATCTTCCTAGACGAACCCACCGCAGGTCTCGATGTAGAGGGCAGAATTTCCCTCCATGAAGAAATCGTCCGCTTAAAAGCCGCAGGCAAAACCATCATTCTAGCTAGCCACGACATGGCAGAAGTGGAAGCCTTATGTGATCGGGTCGCCATCCTCAAAGACGGCGAAATCGCTTTCATCGGCACACCGGAAGAGTTGATCGCAAAGGTCGGACGGCGCTGTACCATCATTGTCAAAACCGAGCAGGGCGAAGACCGCTTTGAAACAGATCAAGTAAGCGACACCATGCTCAGCCTGCTCACACAGTACAGAGAGCAAGATATTGCTGTACTCGACATCAAAGTAGACAAAGGTACATTGGAACAACATTTCATCCACATCTCAAGGGAGGCAGACGCATGAGCGCATTTGTATACGGAACCGGACTCCAATGGAAACTAGATTTCCGCAAGCAAGACGTACTTATCTCTTTCTATCTCATTCCATTGGTCATGTTCGCCGTCATGGGCGGCGTGCTTTCATCCATCATGCCCGACATGCAAGATGCCATCATCCAATCTATGACCATATTCGGCGTATCCATGGGTGCCTTCACAGGGCTTCCGCCCTCTCTGGTGCAAATTTACGGCACTGACATCAGGAATGTGTACAAAGCCAATGGCATACCCTTATCTGTCGGCGTGATTACGCACTTCATCTCCGCATTCATCCACCTGTTTATCATGAGCATGATCATTTTCTTCGTCGCACCGCTCCTTTTCGACGCAGCGCACCCTGCAAACCTGCCCCTGTATTTCGGCTCTCTTGCAATGTTCATCGCAAGCTCTCTTGCCATCGGCAGCGCTTTGGGTGTATGGATCAAAGATCACGCCAAAGTCTCCATGATTGCACAGCTTTTCTTCCTACCATCCGTCATGCTATCCGGCATCATGATGCCCGCCGATATGCTCCCCAGTGTCTTCTCCTATATCGGCAGAGCTGTCCCCGCCACTTGGGGTAAACTGCTTATGACCAGCGACGTGTTTAGTCTGGGCTATTTTGTCCCGCAACTTATCATGTTCTGCGTCGCCACACTGGCTTGTGCAGTTGCACTATCGCGGAATGTGAAAGCGTAACGCAAGCAATTCAGATATCGTTTCGTAGGGGCAGACCTTGTGTCTGCCCTGTGCAGCATACCGCAGAGCAGGGCAGACACAAGGTCTGCCCCTACGAAAACAGAATGCATCCTATCTGGCACGGCGATCCCGCCGCACCCATACACCCTCCAGCGAAACATTTCGCCGGAGGGTTTGTCTAATCCCGCCCCATTGTGGCAACACTAGCAGAAAACCCACCACAATAGGGAGGCTTCTGCATGAAAGCAATTATCATGGCCGGCGGCGAGGGGACGCGGCTTCGACCCATCAGCCTAAACGCACCCAAGCCCATGGTGCGCCTATTCGACCGTCCGGTTTTAGAGCACACGCTGGATTTGCTCAAAAAACACGATATCTACGATGCCTGCCTCACCCTACGCTTTTTGCCACAAACCATCACCGACCATTTTGGCGACGGCAGCCGCTTTGGGATGCGACTCATCCATCAGATCGAAGACAGCCCTCTGGGTACCGCCGGAAGTGTTGCCGCTTGCAAAGATTTTATCGGTGATGAGCCCGTCCTCATTCTCTCCGGCGATGCTGTATGCGACTTTGATCTCACAGAATGCATCCGCTTTCATCACACCGTCCGTGCTGATGTGACCATCGTCCTCTATGCACATCCGGAGCCTTTGGAGTACGGTCTCGTTATGACAGACAACACCGGCAAAGTGGAGCGCTTCATTGAAAAACCACCCTGGAATCAAGTCTTTACAAACCGTATCAACACCGGAATATACATCCTCTCGCCGGATGTGTTAGATGAAATACCGGAGGGTGTGAGCTTTGACTTCTCCAAAGACCTCTTCCCCAAACTCCTGGCCGGTGGCAAACGCCTCTACGCCACGGAAGCTGAGGGCTATTGGTGCGACATTGGCAGTCCGGAAGCGTATCTCCAATGCGGCATCGATGTTCTGGAAGAAAACTGCACCCTTGACTTCGGCGTAGTGCGGCGGGGGCAGTCTCTTTGGACGCATTCGCCCATTCCGTCAGGAGTCTCTGTGCTTGGTCCCTGCTATGTGGGTAAAGATGTGGTGCTTGAAACAGGCGCAACCATCGGTCCCCACGCCATCATCGGCAGGGGTAGTCATATTGCGGCAGGTGCCTCTGTTATGCGTTCCATGGTGGATGGCGCCGCCATCGGGCGAGATGCACGCTTGGACGGTGTCATCGTCGGGCGGGGGGGTGTCATTCGGCAAGGGGCAGTCCTCCATGAAGGAAGCGTTGTAGGAGATAGCACCATCTTGGGAGAAGGAAGCGTTCTTTCTCCCAAAGTCCGCATCTGGCCGAATAAAGAGGTCTCTGCCGGAAGTCGGATGACTGAAAATCTCATCACCGGACAGCCTCGCTCCGGACTGCGCTTCTCTGGAGGCGGCACAATGCGAGGCGAGGCTTCCACATCGCTCACGCCGGAAGCCTGTTTTGCCATCGGCTCGGCGCTGGGTATCGCCGGACGAGTTGGAATTGGCTCTTCCGGCGAGCCAAGCAGCCGCCTTGCTGCCTGCGCCCTTGCCTGCGGTGTCTCCGCCGCCGGAGGATTTGCCTTGGAGCTGGACAGCTCCTTTGAATCCGCCGCGAGTTTCTCCGCTGATCTCTACGGTTTAGGCCGCACGGTCTTTGTGCGGCAGTCTGATCAGTCTCTTACCTTGCGCGTCTACGGCGCACGCGGTCTCAAGCTCACACGAGAAGAAGAGCGGGGGATTGAGTCTGCGCTCCGCTCCGGCGATCAGAGGCGCAGTCCCACACGAGTTGGTGATATGACAACTGCCAGCGGTACGATTGAAGCCTATATCTCCGCCGCCGCAACTTGGGGAGACTTGGGAACTGTTCCCACCTCCGCCGCCCATATCCACGGAAGCGGCGGCGCAAACCGCGCCCTCAAACGCGCATTGGAGCAGATGGGTGTACACCTCGCCGCCCATAGTTGGGGTGTGCCTGTCTTCGAGACTGCCCGAGGCGGCATGACCCTCCGTGCCGAAGACGAAGAGGGTCACACATTAGAACCGGAACACCTCCTCGCCATCCTCGTCATGCTGGAATTTGAGGCGGGAGCCAAATCCGTCGCCGTCCCCTATGCCGCCCCTATCGCCTTAGACTTGCTTGCGGGAAGCTTTGGCGGCAATATCCTCCGCATCGGACGAGATAAGGGAGCCGAGCACCTCTATTACCGCCGCCCCTATCTGCGAGATGGTGTGTTTGCCGCCTGCCGTTTGGTCGGCACCATGGCGGCAAGGGGTGAAAGTCTGCACGAACTCAGCCAACGCGCACCCTTGTTTCAGACCGCACAGCGAGAACTCGAAGTCAAAAGCGACCGCGCCGCTGTCATGCAAGCCTTCGCCGCCGGACTGGACAAAGAGGAAACCGAACTCGTCCAAGGTGTCCGCCTTCCCGCAAGCGGCGGCTGGGTGCATATCTCACCCGCTTCCGGACGTTCCGTACTGAAAATCCACAGCGAGGGTATGAGCATGGAAGCCGCAGAAGAAATTTGCATAGACTTCGCCAATCGGCTGGAAGCTCTGGACACAGAAACACCGAGGTTATGACTCCTCGGTGTCCAGTGACAGGTATAATTCCTCTAATTCCTGCATAGCCGTGACAAGCAATATCTGCGTCTCAAGCAACTGTACCTCCGCAGCAGCGATTTTTGCGCTGATGCGGGGGAGTTCTTTTGCGATTCGCGCTGCTCGGATGTCTATGATGTCTTTGTTCATCATGACTCCTCCTCGACTGAGGCATTTTTAAGAGCTGCTGAAAGCAGCATGTTAATGATTTGATTTCTGGAGCGTCCGGTTTCGCTTGCAAGAACTTCTATCTGCTCCAAAATAGATACTGGCATCCGAATGGTGATTGTATGATGTCCATCATCTCCGCGGACACGAGGAACCTTCTTAGGAATTTTAAACGCTTCCAAGGCAAATCGCCCCCTTGTCAGCAGTATAACTCAATACGCAGGCATATAATATAACAGAAATTTGTAACATAAATATATGTTATAAATGTATTGCAATTGCAATCACTTTACAATTGCCTCACTCTCCCCTATACTAGAAAGACCAAAGCCTCCTTTTTCAAAGGAGGTGGCAGGCGAAGCCTGACGGAGGATTCACTACAGCTCGCAACAAACCATTATTGTGCATAGTGCGGTGAAGGGCAATCCTCAGTCCGCTTCGCGGACAGCTCCTTTGGAAAAGGAGCCTAAGGGCAAGAGAGGAGAATAGGGTGATGCGCATTCATGATACAATCCACGATTCCATCGTAGACGGGCCGGGGCTCCGCTACGTGGTCTTTACCCAAGGCTGCCCCCACCGCTGCTCGGGCTGTCATAATCCGGAAACCCACGATCCCACAGGTGGACGTAAGGTATCGGTGGACGAGCTCATCGCAGACATGCGCAAAAACCCCCTCTTAGACGGTCTCACCCTCTCCGGCGGCGAGCCGTTTTCCCAAGCGGAAGACTGTGCCAAACTGGCAAAAGCAGCCCACGAATCCGGCTTAAACGTCTGGTGCTACACCGGCTGGACACTGGAAAAACTTCGCGAAATGCCGGAAGCCGATATCCTTCTTCGAGAGGTAGATGTCTTAGTTGACGGTGCGTATGTGGAAGCAGAGCGGAGCCTCATCCTCCCCTGGCGAGGAAGTGCAAATCAGCGCGTGATTGATTTGCGTTTGTAGGGGCGCACAGTGTGCGCCCGCGGTTGTTAATTTCGCCGCACTGTTGGTGGTACATAGCATGTTGATACACGCGGGCGCACACTGTGCGCCCCTACATGTTTTTCTTCCGCTTCTTCCTGCCCGACTTCGGTGGTGCTTCCGGTTTCACCAGACACCATTTGTGGAATCCGATCAAATCCTCCCGCCCTGCTTTGCGCAAAGCCTCCAAAATCAGCCGTTTCTTCTCCGGTCGTCTCCATTGGAGCAATGCACGCTGCATATTGCGCTCTCTATCTCCGCGCGGCACATAGACCTCTTCCATCGTAAAGGGATTGAGCCCTGTATAGTACATACAAGTCGAAACCGTCCCCGGCGTGGGGTAGAAGTCTTGCACCTGTTCCGGGTGCTTTTTTTCTTTGTGCAAAGATTCTGCCAAGGAAACCGCATCCTCCAGCGTGGATCCGGGGTGACTGCTCATCAGATACGGCACCAGATACTGTTCCTTATCATATTTCTGGTTTAACCGCCGAAACTTTTCTGCAAAACGGTCATACACACCGCTTGGCGGCTTTGCCATACAGGCGAGCACATGATCCACCCGATGCTCCGGCGCAACTTTGAGTTGACCCGAAATATGGTAGTGTACAAGCTCCGCAAAAAACTCACCATTTGTATCCGCAAGCAAAAAATCGAAGCGAATCCCAGAGCGGATAAATACCCGCTTCACACCCGGTATCTCCCGGATTTTACGCAGGAGTTTCAAATAATCCGTGTGGTCTGCATCCAATTCAGAGCAAGGCTCCGGCACAAGACAATGCTTATTCTTACAAAGCCCTCGCTTCTTCTGTCCAGCACAAGATGCCCGCCGAAAATTCGCTGTAGGTCCGCCCACATCATGGACGTAGCCTTTGAACTCCGGATGTCCCGCAAAACCCTCCACCTCACGCACTACAGATGGATGCGTCCGCGCTGTGACCATCTTGCCCTGATGGAAACTGAGGGCGCAAAAATGACACGCGCCAAAACAACCCCGATTGTGGATAACGGAAAAGCGTACCTCTTGAATCCCGGGTACCGAGCCCGCCGCATCATACATCGGATGCACCTCTCGCGTGTAGGGCAGGGCGTAGACTGCGTCCAAATCCACACCATCTAAGGGCAGTGCGGGCGGATTCACCACCAGAGTACGATCTCCATGCCGCTGTAAGATGGCACAACCGCGCACCGGATCGTGTTCCTCTTCCTGTATCCGTGTCGCCTGGGCATAGGCGCGTTTATCGGCAGAAACCTCCTCATAGGGCGCACACTCCATCTTGGGATACGCACAATCCATCACCCGCGTCACATATGCTGTGCCGCGTATGTCGTGGATTTCATCCACAGGGGTTCCACTCGCCAGCCGAGCGGCAATCTCCCGAATAGCGCGTTCACCCATGCCGTAGACCAAGAGATCAGCCTTCGCATCGAGTAACACACTACGCCGCACTTTGTCTGACCAATAGTCATAATGGGCAAAACGCCGCAAACTCGCCTCTAAGCCGCCCAGGATGATCGGCACACCCTGAAATGCTTCCCTTGCACGACTTGCATACACAATCGCCGCCCGATCCGGTCGCAGTCCCGCCTTGCCAGCAGGGGAATACGCGTCCTCTCGCCGAGGTTTCCGAGATGCGGTATAGTGGGCAACCATGGAATCCAAGTTCCCAGCCGTGATGAGCACAGCAAGACGCGGCTTTCCCATGGCGAGAAAAGCCACTTTGTCTTTCCATTCCGGCTGCGCCAAAATCGCCGCGCGATAGCCCGCCTCTTCCAGTACCCGCCCGATCACAGCCGCGCCAAAGCTGGGGTGGTCTACATAGGCATCCCCTGTAACAAGCAAAAAGTCATATTCGTCCCAACCACGCACATCCATATCCGCCTTGGATATGGGAAGAAACTTGCCCATTTCCATCAGCGCACCCGAACAGAGATATCCATCTCCATCTCCCAAAGCATCCCATTGGCACCGCTTGGGCTGTCTGTTTTCCAGAAGCCATGGCGCTCATAAAAGCTGATCGCCGCCTGATTCTCTTCCGACACACAAAGTGTGAGGGCATCGCGCCCCAAGGCACGATACACACTGATGGCATGACCCAGAAGCTGCACCCCTAAGCCCCGCCCCCGAAATTCCGGCAAGACATAATAGAAAGAGATGTGCCCTTCACCGAGAGGTTCTCCGCGAGCAATATCAAGCTCTAAGACACCGATGGGCGTATCCCGCAAATATGCCTCCATCAACGCACCCGAATGGGCGGCAGCGTGCTCTTTTGCCTTGGATAAATACGCCTCATCACCGGCATACCCCTTCAAACTTCCATACACACCTTCCCACGCCTCCCGCCGATAGGCGAGATAGCGGTCTGCATCGTGCGCAAGATCAAAGGGACGGTAATCCACATTCCCGCCATCTTTCCCGTCGGAGTTTTTCCACCAACTCTGCCGCGCAAAAGTGCTGGTTTTCTCTGTCAGATGGCTGGCATCGTTCATATAGTGAATCCGGAATGCCCCATCCTCATACTCCACAAGACTCACACCTGTATTGTCACAGTGCGCAAGCTCTCCAATCCGTTCAGATGGAACTCCCATAATCGTGGCAAGCAGAGTACGAATCACACATCCATGTGACACAATACAAATGGTCTGGTTCGGATGCGCCTCGGCAAGTTCACGCACCGCATCATAAATCCGCCGCACCTTGTCCGCATAGGATTCATTTGTCCCAATATCCCAGCGGGCAGGGTCTCTCGAATAGCGCGCAAGCTGTTCTGCTTCAAATTGCTCAAGGGCTGCCCAGGTCAAGTCCTCCCAACGCCCCATGTTCACCTCACGCAGGCGCGGGGTCGTTATAGTCTCCATCTCTCGCGGCGCACCAATAGCGCGTGCCGTGGACTGGGCACGGACAAGATCGCTGGAATAGAGCGCATCAACGGTCACGTCCGCAAAACGCGCCCCAAGGGCGGCTATCTGCTGCAAGCCAAGTTCTGTCACATTGCTGTTCGTATGTCCATGTACCCGACGATAAAGGTTTCCCTCCGCTTCCGCATGGCGGACGAGATAAATCTTCACACTCATACGTGTACCCGCACCGTTCCGGTGAGTTCTGTTACGCTTTTCAGTCCCCGCTGATCAAGATAGTCAGACAGCCCGCGCTTGACCTTGATGGGTGCAAGGGGATCAACAAACAAAGCAGTCCCAAGGGCAATCATATCCGCCCCCGCAATCATCATCTCCGCAGCATCCGATGTTGTCACAATCCCGCCCATACCCAAAATCGGGAGATTGACTGCCTGCGCCGCCTGATATACCATGCGAATCGCCACCGGCAGAACAGCAGGACCCGATAGCCCACCCATATTGTTGTGAAGTATCGGCTTCCTCGTCCCTATGTCAATGCGCATCCCCAGCAGTGTGTTGATGAGACTCAAAGCGTCCGCGCCCTCTGCCTCACACGCTTTGGCAATAGACCCAATATCCGCCACATTGGGCGAAAGCTTCACCATCACAGGTACCCTAGACTTCGCGCGCACTGCCCGCGTCACTTCAGCCGCCCCCTGTGTCGATGTGCCAAAGGCAAGCCCGCCTTCTTTCACATTGGGACAAGAGATGTTTACCTCTAAGATATCCACACCTGCATCGGAGAGTTTTTCCGCTAAGATTGCGTATTCTTCCACAGTGTTCCCAGAGAGATTCGCAATCACTTTCGTCCGATATTGCCGCAAAAACGGCAGCTCCTCTGCGATAAAGGCATCCACGCCGGGATTCTGGAGTCCCACGCTGTTGAGCATTCCCGCAGGTGTCTCTGCGATCCTCGGCGCTTTGTTCCCCGCCCGCGGATTCAGCGTCAAGCCCTTCACACAGATGCCGCCCAGTTCGTTTAGATCAAAATACGTCCCATATTCCCGCCCAAATCCAAAGGTGCCGGAGGCAACCAGAATGGGATTTTCAAACTCTACACCCGCAAAAGATACGCGCAAATCAGCCATTACCACTTCACCTCCGTCGAACGAAACACAGGCCCATCATGACAGACCCGCAGATTCTCACCGTTTTCCATTTCCACAATGCAACCGATGCACGCCCCAACGCCGCAGGCCATCCGCTCTTCCATGGATACCTGGCACGGCACGTCATGCTCCTTCGCGATTTTTGCCACCATACGAAGCATGGGTGTCGGCCCACAGGCGAGTACTGCGTCATATTTACCCGTTGCAAGTTCCCGAGCAAGGGGCTCTGTCACAAATCCCCGCTCCCCTACACTACCGTCTGCCGTGGTGATGATCACCTGCTCGCATACATCCCGAAAATTGTCGCGCAAGATCACATTTTTCTCTGACCCAAAGCCCAAAATGGCGCTCACCTGTCCAATTGCCTCTCTGGCTGTGAATAACAGCGGCGGCACACCAAGTCCGCCTCCGACCAGTAAAATCCGGCGGCCTGCAAGGGAAAAACCCGTGCCAAGGGGGCCAAGCACATCTAAAAAGCCCCGCTTCTGCTCCGCCAGCCAATGTGTCCCCACGCCCTTGGCAAAGAATACGATTTTTAAGTATCCGTCCCGACTGTCACAAATGCTAATGGGACGGCGAAGCAATGTCCCATCGCCGCATTTGATGTGCACAAACTGACCCGGACGCGCCTTCGTACCAATGCCGCCCGCTTCCATAGTAATGGCATACACATTGTCCGCCAGTTCTCGTGCTGTGATGATTTCACACATACGTTGCATCATGATACTGTCCTCCTTTTGAAATGTGCTTATGGGGCGCGATGTCTATATCAATCGCACCGTATAACGTATAACGCTCGATATCTCTTGTAGGGGACGATACCCACATCGTCCCGCCGATTCGATTTCGGTGCAAATTTGGTGCCGCGGTGCGATGTGGACATCGCGCCCTACTGTGTCATTAAAAAAATATCGCAAAAATCCGGAAGAAACCCTGTAATACCTTAATCACAAAGGGGCGCTTACCCCAAAGTATCGGATCAATCTCATTGCTCTTGGCAAATGTCTCAAGAAAATCCGCTTTGATCTCCTCAATCACAGGTGCACCACAGATATACACTCCATTTTCATAATGGAGATAAAAACTCCGATAATCCATATTAAACGTCCCCGTAATGCAGTGATCATCGTCTGAAATGATAGTCTTTGCGTGAATATAACCCGGCGTATACTCATAAATCCGTACACCTGCCTGCATCAGCTGACTATAGTTTGACTGGGTCACCATATGCACATACCAGTGATCCCACTTGCGCGGCGTAAGTATGCGCACATCCGTCCCGCCGAGGGCCGCCGTACAAAGGGCATCTATCATACTGTTATCAATAATCAAATAAGGCGTGGACGCATATACATATTCCCGCGCATTGTAGATGATGCTGCGGTACATACTCTCCGCCGGGTTTTCCGGATTGTTCATCGGCCCGTCAATAAAGGGCTGATAAAATCCAGGCGCATCCGCACCTACTTTTGGCGGACGGTAGGCTTCAAAACATTGCTCTTCCCTTGTCTGCGCTTCCCACATTTGGAGAAAAAATACGGTCAAACTCCAAACTGCATCCCCTTCTAAACGGATAGCTGTGTCTTTCCAATGTCCATGCTTTGCATAGTAGTTCGCGTATTCATCCGCCAGATTCGTGCCGCCTGTATAAGCAAACTCCCCATCAATGACGCAAATCTTCTGGTGATTGCGGTAATTGATATACAGCCTACTGATAGAGTATTGAATCGGGTTAAAGCGAAGCACTTGAATCCCGTGTCCGCGGAGCCGAGTCTCAAATCCATCCGGCAGGGTGAGCAGACTGCCCAAATCATCATACATCACACGTACTTCTACACCTTCAGAGGCTTTCTGGATCAACACTTCACAATATTCTTCCAAAAGGCTGCCCTCTGCGATAATGAAATACTCTAAAAACACAAAATTTTTCGCCTGCTTGATATCTTCCAGCATTCCGCGAAACTGATCGTCTCCCAAGGGGTAATAGGTACAGCTTGTCCGCTTATATACAGGAAAGCCCATACGCCCCAAATATCCCGCAAAGCGCTTTCGCCGCGGATGCGCTTCGCCCAGTTCCCGATAAATCTCAGGGTCTTTTTCCAAGAATACACCTGTCCGCGCCAATGCGTGCCGCATGCGCCGATGTTTGTTGCGTCTGCCCCAAAACACATAGAGCACATGTCCTGTCACCGGAAGAAGTAAAATCAAAAGCACCCACGCCATCGTAAAAGAGGTGTTTTGCCGCTTACCGACTATGATAAACACATCAATGAGCGCAATAACTTGGATCGCAATATAAAGGAAAAATGCCCAATCCTGCAAAATGTGAACCAAAAAAAAGATGATTCCAATTTGAACAGCAACCAAAAACGCAACAAGAGCAAAGCGCAAAACTCCCGCTAGGCGTATACTCGGCTTTTTCCCATATGATATATGTTTAGACATCATTCTCCTCTTTTTCGCCAGACCCCCACTCTAAATCCGGCGGCGGCACCTCCCAAATCGGGCGCGATAAATTGTGCGTCAGAATAAGCAGATACACGAGTCCTGTAGCAGCAAGCACGAGCAGTGTGATGTTCTGATATAGCAGCCCGCCGTCTGCCAGCGTAACACCTGTAAAATATACAGTGCTTGTCACCGCAAAAGTAAGCCGTCCTGTTTTCGCCTGACAAAAGGCAAAGCTTGCGATGTAATACATACTAAGCAACAGAAACGCAAGGGCAAACAAGCGGTACACATAGGCCAAAAGCACCGGATTCGCCGCTTGGTCAATATGCAGGATAATCAGCCACATGCTGATGAAAAATACAGGGATAGAGGCGGGAATGGCCACATTTCGTCCCTTTGGCCCACGCAGTGCCAGAAGTGCGAGAAAGAGTCCCGTCAAACACGCAGCTCCTGCCCATACGAGAGAGAATACTTGCAAATCGTCAGCCAGCACAAGCAAGGCCGCACGCACGCCGCCTAGAAGCATCATCGCAACTGCAAGCAGAGCAAGAATGGCTCGCACAGGCGTACTACAGCCAAAGGCAGTCGCAAAATCTGCCCCCTCCCGATTCGGTACGCGAGTAGATAATCCAAAAAACAAAAGCACCGCCACAGCGGAAAGCGCCATGAGTACAAGCGAGATCGCCGCGTTCGGCGTAGCCAAACCTGAGTGCGGGTCAAACACAGTTGCAACTTGGTGTGCACGCAGAAAGTAGCCCGCAATGCCCGCTAGAATGGCAAGTGGTGCCAGTATAAATCCAATTTTACGCATATCGTCCATCCAATCTACTATACATATTGTAGGGGCAAGGTTGTCCTGCAGGCACAATCCGCCCACGATGAGCAAAACAGTACTACCATTTTACATGAGCACGCCCCTCACGTCAATCAAGATTACCAAGGAGAGTGTCTATGCGGCTGATTATTCCTGTTTCACTTGTACTCTTACTGCTCGCCATTCTGCTCCCCATTCTCTTCGTCGGACAAACAGACCCACTCCCGCCAGAGATACCCAATCTGCCGGAGGTCACACCCGGCCCTGACAGTCTGGATTCCTCCCGCCCCATAGGCTACGGGCAGGACGAAGCCCTTTTGCTCCAAGTCCTAGTCGGAGACCAAGTAGAAGCCCTGTCCATGCAGGACTTCCTCTACGGCGCAGTGGCCACTGAAATGCCCGCCCTTTTTCACCCCGAAGCCCTCCGCGCACAGGCGATTGCCGCGCGCACCTACACGCTGCATCGTTTACTCATCTCTCCCAGTCCGCGTCATCCCACGGCAGATGTCTGCGGCAGTTACGCCTGTTGTAAAGCCTTTCAATCACCGGAGCGTCTGCGGGAGCGATGGGGCGAGTCCTACGACCGCTACAGTCAAATCATCCGATCCGCAGTTGCTGACACAGATGGTGTAATCCTCACTTACGGAAACATTCCCATCCTTGCCGCCTTCCATGCCGCTTCTTCCGGTCACACTGAAGCGAGCGGTGCCATCTGGGGCAGTGTCCCTTATCTACAAAGCGTGGAAACATTTGAGAGTAACGCCGATGTACCAAACTACTATAAAGAAACCAGGCTCACATTTTCCACTTTCCGCGAAATCGCCCTTGGGGGTATTCCCGGCGCAGTCTTAGACTATGACAGAAAGCCCTACTGGATTTCCGACCTGCGTTATACAGACTCCGGCAGATTAGACAGCCTAAACATCGGCGGTATAGACCTGGCCGGAACCGATTTTCGTCGGCTCTTCGGACTCCGCTCCACTGCCATCCGCTTCTCTTTCGATGCAGAGGGCATCACAATCGTCACTCGAGGGCACGGACATGGTGTCGGCATGAGCCAATTCGGTGCGAATACGATGGCACATATGGGACACAGTTTTAAGGATATTTTGCTCTGGTATTACACAAATGCAAGCTTCGCCTTGATGGACACCGTCTTATCCATTCAATAATTTTTGCAAGAAACAAAAAAATGCTTGCATCTGTAAATCGATTGTGTTATAGTAAATATAAATTATACACGAATGCGAACGGAGAATTCCCGTTCGCATTCGGCGTATTACACGAAATCATTAACGTGTTTGTTAAGAATCCAATGCACGACCTGAAAATGCTGTTACCGCAAGAGGTATCTTCTTGCAGAAAAATTAACAAACTCCATAATGATTGATATTGCCTCAAATTTTACCAGAAACAGGAGGGCCACTGCCATGAACATGACAAAGAACGGCAAGTCTTAGCGATATTTGGAGTCTTGCCATTTTCATTAATGTAATATATAATTGACATATTTTTAACAAAAAAGAATGTATTTTATTGAAATAGTGAGGTGCGGATTATGAAAAAACAAGGTGCTTTTTTATTGGCAATTCTACTGCTTCTGCTTGCCGTCTTGCCGGGCGCAAGTGCAGTAGATGCAAACATCAGCGTCTTCTCCGTCGAAGCGACAGAGGGCGTAAACTATGATGGCTACTTAGTCTCAGTAAGAGACAATCTGCCCACCCGCGCAATACCCCTTAGCCTGGGCATCGAATCAGTCACAGACACGCTCTTTGCTGTAGACTCCATTGAAGACGCAAAGCTGGTCTGGGACACACATGAAATTCGTTTCATCGAGCCAAATTACGAGATTGAGCTCTTCACAACACCGAATGATCAATTTTTCCCGCGTCAATGGGACATGCATATGATCAACGCGCCTGCACTCTGGAATGCGGGCATCACAGGTCGCGGTGTGCGCATCGCCATCATTGACAGCGGCATTCGCCGTGACCACGAAGACTTCAACCCGAATATCATCGCAACAGGCTGGAACTATATAAATGAAAGTACGCAGCTTGTAGACCGCATTGGTCACGGCACAGGTGTTACGGGCATCATCGCTGCAACGCGCAATAATGGTGTCGGCATGGCCGGACTATTAAGCGAGGCGATCATCATCCCCCTCCAAGTGTTTGACGGGTCAAGCGCCACCCTAGCTCCTGCAATTCGCGCAATCAATGACGCAATGACCATTCATAACGCGGACATCATCAACCTCAGCTGGGGCATCGTAGGCGGCGCAAACAATCGTGCCCTTGAAGAAGCGATCGATTTTGCCGCAAACAGGGGTGCAATCATCATCGCCGCCGCTGGAAACGACGGTACCACTGCAAACTCATACCCAGCAGCCTTCGCCAATGTCATTGGCGTGGGCGCTGTAGGTGAAGACGGTGTGGTGGCCTATTTCTCTCAGCGCAACTCCTCTGTCTTTGTAACAGCCCCGGGTGTTGATATCATCACAATCGGCATCAGAGACCGGACAAGCTATGTATATCAAACCGGGACAAGCTTCTCCGCTCCCTTTGTTTCCGCAATGGCAGCAGCGGCACGTTCCGTAAATCCTGGTATAACCCTTGCACAGTTCCGAACACTTCTGCAAAACTCAGCCGTGCCCCAAGTTACAGCGGGTTTTAACACCTCTTATGGCTACGGCATCATCAACCTGGCGCACTTCGTTTCAGCCCTGAACGGCGGCGGAACTCAACCACCACCGCAGGATGGCGTATTCTCTGACACTGCAAATCACTGGGCCAGAGAGAGTATTCGCTTTGTTGCACAGCACGGTCTCTTTACAGGAAATCCAGACGGCACCTTCGCGCCAAACGCGCCAATGAGCCGCGCCATGTTTGTCACCGTCCTGGGCAGACTATATACCCAAATGGGCGGTACTGTCCCAAACCAGAACGATAGCTTCACCGACACAGTAAACGGCAGTTGGTACAGCCGCTACGTAGCCTGGGCAGCCGAACGCAACATCGTTGGCGGTGTGGGCGGCAATCGCTTTGCTCCGGATCAGCCTGTTTCCAGACAGCAAGCAGCTGCCATTCTCGCTCGCTTCACCGCTTATACGGGCAGACCGGCAGTCGGCAACCTAGATCGCTTGAATCCCTTCATCGACCGCGCAGAAGTCGCAGAATTTGGCAGACTCCCGCTGGCATGGGCAATCGAAAACGGCATCATTACCGGCATCGCCGTCTCAGGTGGACTTGCCCTGCAGCCAAACGGACAATCCACCCGCGCCCAAGTCGCTGTTATTTTAGAGCGCTATGTCCAGAGCATGAACATCTCACTTGGCACGCTGGAGCTGGATTACGCAGCATAAACAACCACAATCACAAGAGGGGGGGGGCTGGCAGATTTGTCAGCCCCCTCTTGTATTTCAGTGTAACACCCTTTGTAGGGGCGAACTGTGTTCGCCCGCAACTTACAGTTTGCAGGACAGTTGAGGACGCGGGCGAACACAGTTCGCCCCTACTGGGCTTAGCTACTTCCGTTTTGCCAATATCTGTTTAAACCGCACAGGGTCTGTGTTGACCACAAGCTTTGCCGGAAAAGAGGTCTCTTCCATCAGTGCAAGCGCTGAATCAAACACACCCACATCCGATGCAAAGTGAGCATCTGACCCCAGCACAACCATCACCCCATGCCTTTCACAAAGCGAGAGTAATATGCGATAATTCTCCCTCGCATTCTGCCTGTAATGCCACGGAGCAAAGGAGGAGTTGTTCACCTCAAGCAAAACCCCCACACGCTTCGCTTCCAGCACCAAAGCTTCATAATCCACCGGAATATTCCCATCATCCGGATGTCCGATAATGGAAACCCCTGGTGTCTGCATCGCGCCCAAAAACGCCCGCGTATTCTCCGCCCGGCTCCCGCTGCGGCAGATCACCTCATGGAAAGACGCAATCCCGATATCCATCCGATCCAGCACACGCTGTTCCATGCTGAGCTTTCCACGATAGTCCATGATGTCCAGCTCCACGCCATAGAGCATCTCCACACCATACAATTCTTTATCCAGTCTGGCATAATCATAAAAATAGGATAAGGGCGGTGCATCTGACATACAAGGCGCGTGTTCCGTAATCGCAAGCAGCGAGAGTCCTCTCTCCGCTGCAAATTGCGCGTTTTCTAGAATGGTAGAATATGCGTGCCCCGAGGCCAGTGTATGCGTATGTGCGTCTAATTTAATCTGCATGGAAACTCCTTGTATTCCTCAATCACCCGATGTCCGCTGGCTTTTTGTAAGCGGTTTGTGATTGCCTCGCCCAAATCTTCTGCATAGAAGGGTGCGAGATAGATCACATCCAGCTCATAGGCATCAAACTCACGCAGAGCATCGTAAAGTCGCTTAGAGACAGACAGTAAATCCCCGATTGAACCGCAAGTTAGGACACAATCCGCCACGTAGTCTCTCTGCTCTTCCGGAACCAATATCCCAACACGTTTCCCCTCTGCCTGTGTCTCTGCAATGACACGCCGAAAGAAAGCATCGCTCCCTCGCACCTGAAACAAGGGCGCACGAGGTGCATAGTGTGTATACTTCATCCCCGGCGATTTTGGAGCACTTTCTGGATTCTCCAAAGACACTGCCATGTGTACAGCACCAATCACCGCTTCAATCTCCGCCCGTGTCACGCCGCCCGGGCGTAGAATCGTCGGCGGGGTGCTGGTGCAGTCAATCACTGTAGATTCAAGCCCAATATCTGCGATCCCTCCGTCTAGAATACCCGCAATCTTCCCACTCAAATCATCCGCCACATGCCGCGCTTGCGTGGGACTCGGCCGACCAGACATATTCGCACTAGGTGCCGCAATGGGTAGGTTCGCCGCCTTTAGGAGCGAGAGCGCCACAGGATGCGCCGGAATCCGCACGCCCACGCTGGATAATCCCGCCGTCACATTCTCCGGAATCCCCGCCTGTTTCGGTAAGATGATCGTCAGCGGTCCCGGCCAGAAAGCATCCATCAATTGTCTCGCTGTGTCGGATATCTCCGATACCACCTGTGGCAGTTGCTCGGTCGATCCAATGTGCACAATCAGGGGATTGTCACTGGGTCTGCCTTTGGCTGCAAAAATCTTCGCAATCGCCGCCTCACTGGTGGCATCTGCACCCAGGCCGTACACCGTTTCCGTTGGGAATGCGACAACTTCACCCGCAGCCAGAAGCGCCGCCGCTCCCTCAATTGTCAAATCAACTCTGGTATCCACGCCTATTTCATGTCTCCCAATTCCGCGTTCCGCTTCGCCGCTTGCTTAATCGCCTGAATCGCAGCCCGCCGAAATCCACCATCTTCCAATGCTTCCACACCAGCAATCGTAGACCCGCCCGGCGAACAGACCATATCTTTCAGCGCCCCCGGATGTTCTCCTGTCTCCAACACCATCGCCGCCGCCCCATATACCGCCCGCGCCGCAAACTGCATGGCAAGTCCGCGGGGAACGCCCACAGAAACGCCACCGTCTGCAAGGGCTTCAATGAACATGTACACAAAAGCAGGGGTACAGCCAGAAAGAGCTGTTGCCTGGTCGAACAACTTTTCGCTCAACCACTCGGATTCTCCACAAGGTGCAATCAGGGCAAGCAGTTCCAATTTATCTGCCTCAGAAACCGCATCATCGCAGGTCAGAAGCATCAGCCCTTTTCCAATCAGCGCCGGTGTGTTCGGCATCATGCGGATAATCGGATAATCCATCCCTGCGCCAAGCAAGTTGCGCAATGTCTGGGTCGTCACACCCGCTAAAATCGAGCAGAGCACTTTCGGCTTGCCGGATTTCTGCGTCTCCAGCAAAACAGGCGCAATTTCCCGGAGTACATCCGCCCCTGTCTGAGGCTTGACGCAGAGTAGAATCAAGTCTGCCGCCTCTGCCGCCTCTCGATTTGTCGTAACGGCATGACAGCCATATTCCCGCGCCAGTGCCTCTGCCCGCTCCGGCATAGCATCTGTCAAAGTAATCTGCTGAGGATCCATCCCCTGACAAGCAGCTGCCAAAATAGCGCCACCCATAGCCCCCGTACCGATGAATGCGATTTTCTTGCTCATATCCTTCGCTCCACTTCCAGTTTTGACATAGAATACTCTTATTTTAGCGCATTTTCACGCAAAAAGAAAGTGCCTCACAAAATTGCGCATTGACAAGATACAAATATAGCGTTACAATATATCTCATAGATATATTCGAGGTGTTTGCATGCTAGACTACATTGCAATGGGCATGGTTCTTGACGAGGCGCTCACCGGCTATGACATCCGGCGCGAAATCGAGACCGGAATCGGGAATTTTTATAAGGCAAGTTACGGCAGCTTGTATCCGGCTTTGAAAAAACTCGCTGGCAAAGGCTATCTGACCATGTCAGAGCAGCTACATGGAAACAGAGTCAAAAAATATTATGAAGCAACTGCACTTGGCAAAGGGGCATTCCTAGAATGGCTTTCCGCCCCCTTCGATCTAAGATCCGGCTCAGATTCTCTCCTGGCAAGAATCTATTTCTTCGGCGTATTGCCTGAAGATGTGCGCAAACAACAACTACAAGCCTACGAGCTCTACTACCAGCAAATGTTACGGAAGCTGCAAACACTGGAACAGCGTTTTTCCGCTTCCCTTGCAGATGGAGATGGCAGAGAGTATTTTGAACTGTCCACCCTGTATCTTGGTCTCCAGCATTTGCAAGACAGTCTCCGCTGGTTTAAACATATCGGGACGCAAAAACCACTCTCGGAATTTCTTCGGACAGATTTTGATTTGAAAGGAACATTGAATCATGACAGTGATTAACATCAGAGAGCACCCAGAATACATGGAGCAGGCAATCGCCTACATCCAAAGCAAATGGGCAAACCGGAAAAACAAGAAAGTATACGACGATTGCATCTCCCACAGCATCGATGCAAAAAATCCGCTGCCCATTTGGTATCTGCTCCTAGACGGCGAAAGCATCATCGGATGCGCAGGACTAATCACCAATGACTTCATCAGCCGCATGGATTTGTACCCTTGGTTATGCGCACTCTTCATCGAGAAAAAGTATAGAAGACAACACTTGGGCAATTTGCTCATATCCCGAATCAAAGAAGATGTCGCTCAGATAGGGCTTGATACGCTATATCTCTGCACAGATTTTACCGGGTATTATGAGAAGTCTGGGTTCTCCTATATCGGAGATGGCTACCACCCTTGGGGAGAAAGCTCTCGCATCTATAAGTGTAAGGTTTGAGTGAATGAAGATACTTGTTAGCCTTATGAAGTTTTTACGGGAGCGAAAGAAAGAAATTGCGAAAATGCACCACCTTGAAACGCAAGAGTTGGTGAACGGTATCTATGTCATAAAAACAAAAGATGCGAATTTTTATGTGATAAAAGATGGTAATAATTACATAGCCATTGACGCAGGCGGCGGCAACAAAAATATAGCCGCCAACCAATTGAACAAATTAAATATTGATCCTGAAAAAATCACCGCTGTTTTGCTTACACATTCTGATTTCGACCACACTTCAGCTTTGAGCCTGTTCAAAAACGCTGCGATCTACCTCTCAAAACCGGAAGTACAGATCATAGACGGCTCTGTTCCGCGCATGTTTGGCATCAGTGTTCGGAACAAATTAAATGTTGACCACGTGATAGAGAGCGATGAAGAGCTACATTTTGGAACTCTCAAAATAAAGCCCATTTTGACCCCCGGACATACAAGCGGCTCTATGTCCTATCTCTTAGATGATAAATATCTGTTCGTCGGCGATGCTTTGAGCTTGAAAAACGGTCAAGTCGAACTGTTCAACACACTCTTTAACATGGATGATGATCTGCACAGACAAAGCTTAACACACCTTGCCAAGATGCCAGATATAAAATACATTTTTACTGCACATTATGGCTTCACCCCAAACTCCGGAGATACATTTCAGAATTTCCAGTAACAATTTGAACTTATACTGCGATGTTTGCAGCATCTTAAGACTTGACAAAAAAGCAAAAACAAGTATAATAAAAAGGCTCTGCATTTCAGGGCAATTATCCTTGCTCCCACCAAGAGATGTGGGGGCCACAGACCAGAAGGAGGTGCAAGGCATGGCTAAAATCCAAGAAAAGTACGAGCTTATGATCGTGTTCAACCCAACAGATGGGGAAGAAGCGGTCACCGCAAACTTCGAGAAGTTTAAAACGCTGATCGAACAAAACGGAACCATCGACGAAGTGGAAGACATGGGTAAAAGAAAACTCGCCTACGAGATCAACTATATCGCAGACGGGCATTATTATCTCATCAGATTCACATCAGCCCCAGATTTCCCAAGAGAGCTAGACCGTGTAATCGGGATCACAGACGGCATTTTACGCTCTTTGATCACCGTCCGTCCGGAATAAGGGGGATCACATGAATCAAGTCATCCTCATGGGCAGACTCACCCGCGACCCGGAACTGCGGCATACACAGTCCGGTCTACCGGTTGCAAGCTTCAGTCTCGCAGTTGACCGTCGCTTCGGCGGACGGGACGGCGAACGCCAAACCGATTTTATCGACTGTGTCGCTTGGCGGCAAACGGCGGAGTTTCTGTCCAAGTATTTCACCAAAGGCAGAATGTGCGCAGTCCACGGAAACCTACAAATCCGTGACTGGCAAGATAAAGAGGGCAACAAGCGCCGGAGCGCCGAAGTCATCGTAGATAATGTATATTTCTGCGGCGACAAGCGCGAAGGCGGAAGTGACGGCGGCTACAAACAATTCGACGACCGCCATGCCCCACCCATCGACAGCGGCTATAATGCAGCCCCATCCGGCGGCTCAGACTTTGCCGAACTAGACGATGATGACGGCGAATTGCCGTTTTAACCACTAACTTTTAGAATAGGAGGAACTCAAAGTGGCAGAACAACGCGAATTCAGAGGCCGCCCAAGAAAGCGGCGCAAAGTATGTCAGTTTTGTGTGGACAAGTGTCAGCACATCGACTATAAAGACACCGGCAGACTGAAAAAATTCATGTCTGACCGCAGCAAAATCCTACCCCGCCGCACAACCGGCACCTGTGCCGGACATCAGCGGCAACTCACCGAGGCGATCAAACGCTCTCGCCAAGTGGCACTCATTCCGTATGTGACGGACTAGTTTTTGTGTTTGAAAGCACCGATTCCATTGGGAGTTGGTGCTTTTTCTTTGTCTGAAATAAAGTTTCCCCAAAAATTGTTGACATTTTATTTCATATGTAATATAATTATTTCACATGAAACATGTACACATCTTTTTGTTCATGCAAAAATTTTTAGGAGTGTTTATTATGGAAAACAATTTAATGCTATTACTGCCCATCATCGCTGTTTTCATGTTATTTTCTGCGCTGATAGTAACGATTATAATGAAAGGAATCACAAAAACAGCCGAGACATCAGCTACCAGCAAGCGTTCTTTTAATGAACTGATAGACAAACTGCACGAAGAAAACGCCCAACTAAAGTCCGAACTACGCACCATGCAAGAAACTCTCAACTCCATCCACAAGATGATGAAAGAAGTAGAGTAGCATGGAAAATGATAGATTGATTTTATCAAGCTATGAATCCTACACAAAGCTATTCGATGCACTGTCCCACCCCATGAGAATCAAAATCATCGGCATTTTAGCAGATGAGCGCAAATACGTCAGCGAACTGGCAAAAGAACTGCAAATGAGCCGCCCCCTGCTGTATATGCATCTCAAGAAACTAGAGGACGCTGCTTTGGTCACAGGCTCCTATGAAATCTCAGACTCGGGCAAAACCATGCGCTTTTTCAAATTGGTGGCATTTGACATCCACCTCTCACCTGAGCTATTAAAGTCCCTATCGCAGACGATCCCGATTGACGTAAAGAAAAAGGAGTAGTGAGTAGGCTTATTGCCTCCTCGCTGCTTTTTTGCTGGCTTCCCAAAAGAAACTCGCATAAATTCCTCAAAGTCCCATAAGCTAAAAAGGACAACCCCAATCCTCTGAAAGGCACTCACAAAATTGCAAATTAACAAAAAACTAGCCATTGATCTGGCGATCATCTACGCACTAAACTTGGCATTCCTGCTTCTAATCAGACTACTCTAGAGCAAGCATCATGCATATTTCCCCCCTTGGCGGAAATAGTAAAGCGTGAACCACCAACACGGAATCTGTGTGAAAGGAATGGATAAACTCTATGATTATGGATCGAATCGCACTGATCCTTGCGATTATCGGCGGTCTCAACTGGGGCATGGTCGGTCTCTTTCGCTTCGACATTGTAGCCGCCCTCTTCGGCGGTACGGCAAGCGGTCTCAGCCGCGTGGTATACGCGCTGGTCGGCCTCTCCGCCCTTTGGTGTATCTCACTGCTGTTCAAAGAGCGCGATGGCGTTCACGAGGCAGAGTCCAGACGCTAATCACAAAGAGCCCGCAGACAAAGTTCACGGGCTCTCTACATAAAAATGCAGCTCAATTTGTTGCTCTCTGTCGTCTTATGTAAACATTTGTTGCAAAATCCACATAGACTTTCATATACATAAATCTATACGATTGTGGAAAACTCTGTGGAAAATGTGTGAAACTATTTATTTTGCACATCTTGCTTCTGTGAAACAAAATTTTAATTATACTTCCTTGCAGTATTCTTTCGATAAATTGCAAGTTTTCTCTTGCAATTTATATGCAGAAATCCCTTTACAAGAAAGTCCTTTCTATGCTATAATGATTAGACAGTCTACATATATTGCTAAAGGAGAGAGAATCATGTCCAATTATGTCCTCATCGCCAATAACACTTGCGATCTTCCGGAAAAAATGTTAAAAGAGTTAGATGTCACCGTCCTCCCTCTTGGTTTTACTATCGGTGATGACAGCTACAAGACCATGCCCATCAAAGAGTTTTACCAAAAAATCCGCGAAGGTGCCATGCCCTCTACAAACGCAGCCAACGTGGGTGAGTATGTAGACCTCTTCGAACCAGCACTAGAGGCCGGAAAGGATATCTTGTGCATCACCTTCTCCTCTGGATTATCCACTACATATAACTCCGCAGTCATCGCAGCGGAAGAGATGGCAGAAAAATATCCTGATCGCAACATCCTGCTGGTAGACACACTTGCCGCCAGCTTAGGCGAAGGTTACCTAGTACGCGAGGCGGCGAAGAAACGTCTTGCGGGCGAATCTCTCGAAGCAGTGCATGCTTGGCTGGAAGACACAAAGTTCAAAATCGCCCATTGGTTCACAGTAGACGATCTCGGCCACCTAAAACGCGGCGGCAGAATCTCTGCAGCCCAAGCCCTTGTGGGCGGAATGCTCGGTGTAAAGCCGATCCTGCGCGTGGACAATGAGGGTCGCCTTGTCCCCGATCGTAAAGTTCGCGGACGTGCCGCCTCTTTGACAGAGCTTGCAAATCAACTGGAGAAAACCGGCGTTGATTTCGCAGAAGAGACCATCTACATCTCACACGCGGACTGCGCAGACGAAGCAAATGCCCTTGCAGAAGAAATTCGTGCTAGGTTTGGTCCAAAAGAAGTCTTCGTAGACTTCATTGGCCCTGTAATCGGCTCTCACACCGGTGTAGGTGTCATCGCCCTTCTTTATAAGGCGACTGGCCGCGAATAAGACAGGTATCTTATACCAGAAGACAATTTGAAGAGCAAGAGATAAATGTCATGTCGTTTCATAGCGGCATGGCATTTGTTTTTAAAAGGCACTTGTGGTAAAATGGCTTGCATTTGGTGATGTAGGAAATTTATAAACTGTGCCTTCTTGTAGGGGCGAACTGCGTTCGCCCGCATGCTACAGAGCGCTCACAGTAAGGGCGCGGGCGAACACAGTTCGCCCCTACAGGTGCGTCTGACATCATACAGTATAGGCACGAGCTACAATTCCCCTATCCCACGGTGGCACTTGTTTTTTCTCCCCATTCAGTGTAAAATAGCAAAGAATTTCCAGGCGGCACAAGCTGGTTCTGTTTGCTTCACCGCGATAATACCTATACTATTGAGACAAGATCTCAATTCGACGATCACGGAGGACATTTCTTTGACTGACTCAAGGCACAACAAAGGTTATCTGCACGGCGCTGCGATCTTAGCGGCCGCCGTGGCGATTGTAAAGTTGCTGGGTGCCATCTACCGTATCCCAATCGGAAACATCTTGGGCGATGTGGGCTTCTCCACTTTCCAATCGGCACATGCTATCTACGCCTTTTTGCTCACACTCTCCACAGCAGGACTCCCGGTGGCGCTCTCTAAGATGATCTCCACCTCTCACACCCTGGGTCGAGGCGCACAGGTAACGCGTACCTTTCGCATCGGGCGCAATGCCTTTTTTGTCCTTGGTGTAGTCTGCTTTCTCATCATGGCACTCTTCTCCCAGCAACTTGCTGATCTAAATAACGCACCAACTGCGGCATTCGCGATTCTAGCCCTCTCCCCCGCCATGCTCTTTGTCTGTCTCATCTCCGCCTATCGTGGATATTTCCAGGGCTTCTCCAACATGATTCCAACCTCTATTTCGCAAATTATCGAAGCAGTTGCACGCCTGTCTTTAGGACTCGGTCTCGCTTGGTATCTCTCGCGTACGCAGGACAATAATGCAGTCACGGTTGCGGGTGCCATCTTCGGTGTCACAGTGGGAACAGCAATCGCAACCGGATACCTCTTCATCTGTAAAAAACGCATGGATCGCACAGTCACACTGGAAAGCGCAAGTGATAAAACAGATCCGGATCGCCAAATCTTCAGCAATTTACTCCGCATCGCAGTCCCGCTTTCTCTGGGCGCTTCGGTTTTTGCACTCATCCAAATCATTGACAATGCGCTCATTCTGGGTCGTCTCCAAGGCGCTTTAGGTCTCACCTATGAGCAAGCGCAAAGCTTACATGGCACTTATAGTATGACCATGTCTCAGTTTAATCTGCCCTCTTCCTTCATCATCCCCATCACAGTGGCGCTCATCCCTGCAATTTCTGCATTCTTGGCACGGGGCGATAAGGCTTCTGCGCGGAAAACAGCGGAGTCCGGCATCCGTGTCACCTGCTTGCTCGCCATGCCGGCGGGGGTCGGCCTCACGGTACTCGCAGCCCCAATCATGTATCTGCTCTATTACGGCCGCTTTGCCTCTCAAGGAGCTGGTCTCATGGCATGGATGGGGATTTCTGCATTTTTCCTCTGCTTTTTCCAAGCCACAAACTGCGTCTTACAAGCCTATGGTTTCCAACGCTACACACTCTACACCCTGCCAATCGGCGGACTTGTGAAAATCGTGGTCAGTTGGGTCTTGCTTGGCATTCCAGACATCAGCATCTACGGAGCTGCCATTAGCACCCTCGCCTGTTATGTGACAATCAGCGTCATGAACGTCATTCTCGTCAAGCGGAAGATCCCGGATTCGCCAAGCTTCCGCAAGATTTTACTCCGCCCCGCCCTCTGTACCGCCGTCATGGGACTCACTGCTTGGGCCTGCTATGGACTGATCTCTCACCTTGTCTTCGCTCCCCTTGCCGATCTACCGGCCAGACTCCCCATCGCCATCGCCCTCTTCGGCTCGATTGGCGCTGCCATGGTGATTTATCTGGTGCTGATCATCGCCCTGCGCGCACTCACCTTGGAGGACATGCAAATGCTGCCAAAGGGCGAAACGTTAGCAAAGGTACTCCGCATTCGTTAGTATAACACTTGCAAAGTATTTATTTCGCTATAAAATTTCACAAAAATTCAAGAAACTGCTTGCATATAGGGGAAAAGTATGGTAGATTCTCAATGTACCAAATCGTATACGGTGGAAGACCTCCGCGATATCATCGCACTGCTTCGTTCTGACAAGGGTTGTCCTTGGGACAAAGAGCAGACTCACGAGAGCATCCGCCGTAATTTCTTGGAAGAAACCTATGAAGCTTGTGAGGCAATTGACACAGGCGATCGGGATCTCCTCCGGGAAGAGTTGGGCGATGTCTTAACCCAAGTGATCTTCCACGCAAGAATCGAAGAAGAAGCGGGATACTTCAATCTAGATGATGTAGCAGAGGCAACTTGCAAAAAACTCATCTCTCGTCATCCGCATATCTTCGGGGACACATCGGCGGATAACGCAGAAGAGGTCATGCTTGCTTGGGACGAGCTCAAACGTCGGGAAAAGCAGCATAAAACCATCGCAGAGTCTATGGATGCCGTTGCAAAGAGCCTCCCTGCTACTTGGCGGGCAGAGAAGATTCAAGACAAGGCAAAAAAAGTCGGCTTCGACTGGCCAAATGCCTCCGGCGCATTGGACAAGCTTCGAGAAGAAACAGACGAGCTCTCTGAGGCAATCAAGCAACAGTCCAATATGGAAGAAGAACTTGGCGATCTGCTCTTCTCTGCAATCAATGTCGCACGGCTTCTAAATATCGACCCGGAAGAGGCGCTGCACAAAGCCTCAAACAAGTTTATCCAGCGTTTTGCTTACTTAGAGCAAGGCGCCATAGAACAGGGACGGGAACTGGCAGACATGTCTCTTGATGAGATGGAAGCCCTCTATCAAGAGGGGAAAACAGCGCTTTAAAGTGTAAGCTACGCTTTTTAGTAAATAAATAAAATGACGAAAAAACGTCAAAGCATCATTTAGGAGGAGTTTCAACATGAACAAAGCAGAACTCATTGCTGTAGTCGCAGAGAAAGCGGAGCTTTCTAAAAAGGACACAGAAAAAGCAGTCAACGCACTGATCGAGGCAGTCACAGAGGGTCTTCAAAAAGGCGAGAAAATCCAACTTGTTGGTTTCGGCGGCTTTGAAGTAAAGCAACGCGCAGCGCGCATGGGCAGAAACCCAAAAACAAAAGAGCAAATCCAAATCCCAGCTTCTAAAGTACCTGTATTCAAAGCTGGTAAAGCGTTCAAAGACGCGATTGACGGCAAATAAGATTCGATTTCACATAAAAACCGTCTCCACTTGGAGGCGGTTTTTGCATGATTGGAGGAAGGAACAATGCGTTTAGATAAATACCTCAAAGTCTCCCGCCTGATCAAACGCCGCACCATCGCCAACGAGGCTTGTGACAACGACCGTGTCCTAGTAAACGGCAAACCCGCCCGCGCGTCCTATGCGGTCAAAGTAGGCGATCAGGTTACAATCCAGCTCGGCGCACGTGTGATCACAGTGGAGGTGCTAAGTGTGGCAGAACACGCGCCCAAGGACATAGCATCTGCCATGTATCGGGAGCTGTAGGGGATTTGCAAACCACAGAGGGATGCTCGTAAAAAAGCAATCGAGTAAGCAGAAAGACAGCAAAGAACAAGTGGCGCTAGAGTGAGATATGCAATTGACAAAGGCAGTTGAGCATCTAGGTAGCTCAAGTCGGGACAGCTTCGAGGTGCCGATTTGAGCGGCATAGACCTGAGCTGGACAAATCTCAGCCAGGCAAGCCTTCGCGGGGCAGACCTTCATGAGGGCAAACCTTGGCGGAATAAACCTTACCGTGGCAGCTTTTAGCACGGATGTGAAACGTCCGCTCTCTGAAGTTATTATTGACGAGCATACACAATTTGACCCTCAGATTAACGAACTACTGGGAAGGTCAACCGACAATGCAGCGAGTGCTGAAGATGAGCAAGATTCATAAACAAGCATTTCAGCAATAGAGCCTACGGAGATAGGCAACGCCCACTATTGAATAGTGGGCTTCGCACACGGGAAAATCACTCCACCAAGGATCACTGAACACAAAAAGGCAGGTCAGCGCCAACATGCGCCGACCTGCTTTTCCGCTGTCTAGTGCTCCATCTGGCGTCCCAAAAACCCCGCCACAGTCTGGGCAAGCTTATGCTCCACCTCGCCCAGTGCCTGCTTCGCGTCTGTGATCAGAAACATCACACAGCCCATTACATCTCCCTCCGACAAAATCGGAGCGGCGATGGAGAGACCGTACTTCTCTATCCCATCAACCGCAGGGAACAGGCCTTCACCGGGCGAGAGCACATACACCTGCCGCCCCTCCATAATCTGCTCAAGCTCCCCCGAAATACGGCGTTCAAGCAGTTCCTTGCGGGGTGCGCCTGAAATCGAGATAATCGTGTCCCGGTCACACACCGCCGTAATACAGCCAGTGGTCTTCGAGAGCGTCTCACAGATTTGACCAGCGAAATCTGCCAGCTCCCCCATGGGGGAGTATTTCTTGAAGATCACCTCGCCATCTTTTTCCGTATAGATCTCCAGCGGGTCACCCTCGCGGATTCGCATAGTACGACGGATCTCTTTTGGGATCACCACCCGCCCTAAGTCATCAATGCGGCGTACAATTCCTGTTGCTTTCATATATGAAACATCCTCCTGAAACAGTCAATTTACCCCATTAGTGTTTACAGGATTTAGGCAGATATGCAAAATGTTGCTGGGTATTTTTGGGCAAAAATAAAAGGGGGCTATACTATGATAGTTGCCATAAAATTTAGAGATTCCGACAACAAGGGGTGGTGTCAAACAATACAGCCGCTTTTTCGAACTTGCTTATCTGGTTCAGTTCCCAAAAGATGCACTTAGAAATGGCTCAGAAAGCAAATCGTGATAACATTTTTTTCAGAAAACGATTTATTTGTTTAAACAATTAAACAAAGTGTGAACAATTAGTACCAATTCCCCAAAATGTGTTAATTTACCGTGAAATTGATTGACTACATTGCACTATAGTGCTATGGTGATGATGTAAACCTATACCACTTTACCGCTTTATGTTCGGACACGCTGTGAAAGGAGTGTAGCATCATGAAAAGCATAAGAAAGGTACTCATCTTACTTCTCATCATCGCCCTAATCATCGGGCCGGCTGCACTCTTTGCACTGGCTAGAGCACCGCAACCGTGGGACGGCAACTACGTGGACTATCCGGATTTATATCCGGATCACACCGTCATCGTCGGGCAGAGCGGCGGCTTCAATCGCCCTGTGGGGCAACCGACCACAGCTTATGCAGATCCGTTTGCCCCCACCGGAATGATGACAGCGACAGAGGCGCGGCCGAACGGTCTCTTACCTGGTGAGGTCTGGACGGGGCGCTATGTCACTTACGAGCTTGCCGTGGACGAGAATGGCTATGTCCTCATGTATGAGGCAGACGTGGTGGGGCAGATGCGCTTTGTCGGCTACGAGAAAGACGGCATCTACTACGAAAAAGATGGAGAGACATATGTGCCGCTAGTCAATCAGGCGGACGCCATGGATTGGGTGCACGATTACAGCGGCTGGGTCACAGCGACCCTCTACGCACAAGCGAGACCATATGTGTACGAGGATCCGAACACGAAGGAGACGATCTCCACACTCCTAGAGCCGGAAGCTGACGGACAGCAATACGTCTACATGACCTCTCACTTGGGAGAGTTCTCCTTTGAAGACGAGGAGATGTTCCGGGGTTTTATCACCGGCGATGCAGATCCCAAGACAGGCGGCTTTTATGTGGATGAGACGGGTATCGGTGTCTTTAAGGATCCGGATAACCCGAACAGTCACTATGTTGTCTGGCGTGTAAATGCGGATGACATTATTGATCAAGTTGGCGAGACCACGATTCGGCTCTGGCTGGGGAAGAAAGACAATCCCGCAGCCCATGTGGATCCTGTGAACCAACTGGGACAGGTCTTTACCTCTGAGTCCACGCGGGCATGGTTCCGACCTGCCCGGGATAACGGCTACTACTATACGAGCCAAGTGAGTTCCACCAACTTGACGTTGATTTCCTTCCAGCCTTTTAGCGTCAACAATGGGAACAATAAGGGCTTGGACACCACCGTGTTTACGGACATGACAATTGACCTCCAGATTAGAATTCCATTTTCTACTTATGACAATGCCTCCGGTGTAAAAGCCACTGATGCGGGCGCTGTCTGGCATCCGGCAGGGATGTCTAACAGCGGTCCGAAACCTGCCGCTATCGGCGGGAATTATGTTCCGCGCGCATTTGAATACCACCTATATTGGGTCAGGGGTCAAAGTAACCAGGGACGAGAGCTCTACATCATCACCTTGCGGGAAATTGACACAGGTATAACCTATACCTATGAAGTTCGCGCGGGAAGCGGAAATGTGGACGCTGTCGTAATAGAGAGTGCCACCTATTCGTCAACACGAACCTTCGCAAAACCGATTGCGACGCTTGACCACCATTACTATGCCTCCACGTTAGCGTGGGGACCCTTAAACGCAGTGCCGCGATATGATACGGCGGAGAACTTGGAAAAGTGGAATGGTCAAAGTGCAAGCTTCCCTGTCATATGGGACAGCGGAACGGTTATACAGACCATGGCGGGGTCGCTGTCGATGAAGCTATTGGCAGATGTTCCGCCGTCCACTGATTTGACCATCCACAAATCTCTCACCGGTCACTGGCGGCGGGATTGGGAGGTTACCACTGACACACAATTCGGCTTGCGCCTACAAACCCAAACGGGTCAATATATTATATTGAATCCCATTACGGGCAAGGAGAACGAATATACATACGGTGGCATGACCTCTTATCTCAATAATCCCCAACTAAACACCCTATTTTTTACAAGTGAAAACGCCCCTGCTGTACTCTACAATATCCCAGTGGAAAATGTGTTGAGTGAAGAACAAATCCTTGCGGGTATTCAGCCCACATCTTACACCTACACAGTGGTAGAGACGATGTCAGGGCCAGAGTGGGAACGCTTGCAAGACTGGCAGCTAGAGCTGGTTATTCCCTCCCTCTATGACGTGGACGGAGAGACATTGGAAGCATTGCGGGATGAGGCGAGACCAGATAGAGACCCCGTACTTCCCAGGGACAAGGTGTTGCCGAATTTCCAAATTGGGGAGCTGGTCGAGGGCATTGCCCGTGAAGTCACCTTACAAAATGACTTCGGTCACGGCGTTGGGTTCTTGCGGATATACAAATTCCTCACGGGCTACTGGCGTGATCTGGACGTAGATGAAGACACTGTGTTTTACGTCCGCATTTGGGATGCAGAAGCGGAAAACTATCTGCTCTTTGACCCGGTGCCGCGCATGGTGGGAGACATGGAGACCCTCTGGTGTGTCGGCAACCACATTGTGGGCTTAACGGAAGACTATGAACAGCTTCTTCCAAATGGCGATCCCCGACCGCAGCCGATTATGGAAATACCCTTCAGCTTCAATAACACACTCCTCCTCTCCAACCTCTGGACTTGGGGTAGGTACGAGGTGCATGAAGTGATGCCGACAGATGCGGCACTCGCGTCCTATCTGGCGCGGTACGATAACCCCGCGCTGCTCTCGGCTGAGTGGCAGGTTGCCGTGGAAGAGATGATCGCGGAAGAGTGGACTGCGATTTGGGAAGGAATTGCGGACGCAGACAGAGATTTCGACTGGGCGATTCGCAATGCCCTGATAGAAGTCGGGGAACCACTGGTCTGGCCTGCCGGAGAATGGATGGCAGACGACTGGGAAGATAAGTGGGCACCCGTATACGAGATTTTGGATGAATTGACCTTCGGCATAGATACCAGGCTCAAATTTGGTGTGAGCTACACGGAAAGCGAACAAGTCGAAGACGGCAAGCTGAATTTTAACGAGGTCGTCACTTGGACGGCATCGAACAAATTCAAATACCCTTCCACAAATATGTGGATTGGAAAACGGCTGGACGGTGCCTACGCAGACTGGGGCATCGGGCCAAACACTTGGTTTTATATGCAGGTCTGGAATGTGCCCGACGAGGAAGATACTGCTCCCGAAGTGCAGCTGATCTTTGAACGGCGGCGTATTTCCGGCGCGAGAGGGTACGACTACCACGTCATCGGTCACATGGATCAAGAAGGAACTAAGGTTTTCTACTGGATTGATCAGGTAGAGGATGAACTTGGTATTCTCAGACCAACGCCTGAGGAATACTACGCTGTACAATACGCGAGAAACGATATCGTAAGCGAAGTCCGCGTGCGGTCTAATCTAGAGCAACGGGTGATTGGGCTGCCCACAGAAGAACTGTTCGGGCAGACCTTTGCGGGCGCGAACTACGTGGTGCGGGAACGGATCAGCACAGCGGCGCGGCACTACATCAACACCAGTTACCACTACGAAGACGGTTATGATTCCCCCAGCACTCCTACGATTATTGAGGATGATCTCCGCGTGCTGGTGACAAACTACTACAACAGAGGAAATGGTACCTTAGGAACCGTCACCAAGTGGTTCCCTTGCGGACACGGAATCTACTACGGCTTCTGTGACTATGAAAACCACGGTATCCACAGTGCGGCCTGTAGTACGGATTCAAATACCAAGAATTCCACTTGCGAAAGTCCGCACAGCTGCACCATCGAAGGAGTCGAGTATATATGTGACACAGGCGGTCACTATTGGTGCGGCGGCAGCAATCTCCACGTTAAGGGAGAGGGCGACTTCGCCACCACCTCTCGGGAAAATACTTGGTTCTTAGACGGACGGCCTGTGGATATAGATACCACCTTTTATTTCACCATGTCCATCTGGCGGTGGGTAGAGGGACTAAATCCCAATGAGATCGAGGATGGCAGCTACCTGCCCAATTCGAGAAATCCCAACTGGGTGAATCCCAACACCTTAGAACCTGGCTGGATATGGCCTCCGCGGGATCAGAAAGGATATTTTATTGAAGATCCCCAATGGGGGAAATGGGAAGTCCTAGAGTTTGTGCTGGAAGAGGGCGTATACAACCGCATCGGGGACAGCGACGGTACGGAAGCGGTCGATGACGAGCCGCAATTTATGGGGATTCCCACCGCATACCTCCCCATCGCGGTAAGCCGTGAGGTCACTTTGGGGAACTTGGGATATCAAGAGAGCTATAAGATTACAGAATATGTGGCCACGGAATATGACCTTTCCGGCCCAATTGCCTTTGAACCCATTGAGACCTATCAACGCATCAACGCAGAGCCGGATGACCCCAATGGTCAACCCTGGGTGAGTTATGAAGTCCGGCACATGATCAACTTCACCTTGCCGGAGAAGTATTTGACCTTTTCTGCGCTGGAGTTTTCCTTTGGACAAGAAAACCTAGAACTTGCGGGCATTGACCGGGAAGCCTATGCAGAACTCAAGCCAGGGGACGCGTTGACACGTGCGCAGGCAACTGCCCTTATGGCAGGGGTCTTGTCTGTAACAGATTTCGGGGTCACGGGGGATATCAGAGTCCCAGCGGGCTGGTCAACGGATATTCCTTGGTCTGTGATCGCCACGGCGACCAGTATTTTGCGGGATGATATTGGAATCACCGCAAGTTTCTACAGCGGTCTTGGCCCGGGCGTGCGCCTATTCGCAGATCAAGCCAACGCGCTCATTGCGATGGGTGTCCTCTCTTTTGAAGACCTTGGCATAGACGGCGATATACTCACCCTCCCAATGGGCTGGTCGCCTTGGGCAGAGGGACTGCCGCCCTATACCCACATCGTGCAGGGCAACCGAAATGTGCTGACCGCCTATGGCGTGACCGCTGCGCGCTACGAAGAACTTGAGCAGGAATTATTGGTGCAGATCACTCTTGGGCAGAGCGTAACCATTGATCGGGAGACTGCAACCGGACTGATGATGGCGGGGGTCTTCACAGCAGCGGAACTACGCGGCATGGCACCGATCAACCTATTCAACAACTTCCGACCCAGTATGGCAACGCTTGAAGTAAGCAAGAATGTAACCGATTGGCCGACGCACTTCACGGGAACACCGGCAGACCAGGTGTACTATTTCCGTGTCATTGACGTGACCGGCAGCAATCGAGTTTTGCGCTGGAGAACAGAACTACTTGCAGACACCTACTTCTGTCTAGGTAATGGAGTAGATCACTTTGCCGACCCTGATAAGTTTGAGGGTTACAACTACAACGGTCTCTTCGGCGGCAGCGGTGCGGGTACCTATACCATCATAGCAATCCGTGACGGGCAAACCATCCAACTGCAAAACCTCTGGGGTGAGCGGGAATACCGGGTGGAGGAAATGGTTCTGCTAGACGGCAGCTTTGTCCCCGCTACACTGGAAAACGCAGGATACACGCCGAGTTATGCGTACGGCACCATAGAATCCGAGCTCCAAAGCTCAACAGAGCGGGAACGTTCGGACTTAGATGACAGAGCGTTCCTTATCAATGGAGATGTGCAGGCGGTTACGCTGACCAACACCTACCCGCCCTACTATGCGGTGAACTATAACGAAAACGGCGGCGCGTGGGACGAGGATCCGCAGCCAGCCGCCGCATACTATCTGGAAGATGACACCGTCACCGTGGCAGAGGCGGAACCCATTCGGGACGGCTACAGATTCAACGGTTGGAACACAGCCCCGGACGGCAGCGGCACAGATTATGAGGCAGAGGACAGCTTTACCATGCCCCCTGGGGATGTGACCCTCTATGCCCGATGGACACCGAGAGCTTACACGGTAACCTATGTCAACGGCGGCGGAATCGGCGGCCCATTCTTCGACGGAATATACACGGTAGAGAGTCCGCCCGTGACTGTGCTTGGTGTGGGTGCTACAGGCATCGGCAGAACGGGCTATCGCTTTATGGGCTGGGCAACGACAGATGTGACCTATCCGGCAGATGCAACTGCATTCCAAGCCGGAGATACCTTCACCATGCCGACAAGTCCGGCAAAGAATGTGGTACTGACGGCTCAGTGGTCGGAGGAGTACAGATTGTCTTACAATGGCAACGGAAACACCCTAGGCATTGCGCCCACCGACTCCGGCCGCTACATTGCTGGTGAATCAGCAACAGCGGCAGGACGCGGGTCTCTCGCCCGCACGGGTTGGAGTTTTATCGGTTGGAACACAGCTCCAGACGGCAGCGGCACAGACTACGAGGCGGGTGCGTCGGTCCCATTTGTCGATGAAGACATTACCCTCTATGCTCAGTGGGCGCGGGTCACATACTACGTATACTACGACGGAAACGGGCACACCGACGGTACGCCGCCTGCTACAGAAGAGTACTTCTACGATGAAGAGGTAACCGTGCGCTCACCTGGCGACATGGTCAAAGAGAACTACCGGTTCATCGGTTGGAGACGCTCTCTGACAGAAGATGTATTCCTACCAGGAGAAACCTTCGATATGCCGCCGATCGACCAAGGCGTGCACATGATTGCGATTTGGGAACCGGAAGCCACCATTGCGATACAAAAATATCTCGCGGGCAGCTACGCCGATTGGGGTATTATGCCAAACACTCCATTCTTTGTGAAACTGTGGTGTGACCACGAATTAGCAGAAGGCGGCTCTGAGCTGCGTCCATTGATCTTCGAGCGGACACAAGTCGAAAGCGGCCTTGCGAGGGAATTTAGCTATCGTGCCATCGGATACTTGGATAGCAGCACCATTTCGGCGACACCCATCTACTACTATCCTGAGCTTGACGGACACATCACAGATTACGTGGATGTGATCCGGATCACACAGGCACACGCGCAGTCGATAAGGGGCATCCCTGTGGGCGAGGAACACAACTACTTTATTGAAGAAGTAGATTTGGATCCTGCCATGGTCTCGCGGATTGACATTTCCTACACCTATAATGGAGGTCAGCCCCTTGGATTGGCGAACACGATTCAAATACTTCCTTGGGACGAAGGAGAGGAACCGCCTGACATCGACATTGTTGTCACAAATAGATACACCGTGGGCGGCGGTCAAGCGGTGTTGCAGAAACTGTTCTCCAGCGGTGCAGTTGAAGATCACACCGTGGGAGACTGTATGTTTGCCGAAGAAGATTTAGCGGAAGAAACTTGCATCAATGAAGATCACTACTTCAACTTCGGCTTGGAGTCCCGCCCCTACACTTGGCCTGGCAGCGCAGGTCAGCCCATGGACGGCAACCCCTGGTGGAACGACACGGTGTACTATGCCACCATGGCGATGTGGATTTGGGACAATGAGGACTATAACGACGACATCATGTTATTGACCGGTGCACCCCAGCATGGGCTTCGGATGCCGCCGATACCGGAATTGCCGGTCACCCTTGATGAAGTGGAGTATACGACGGAGAAAGAATGGACGGACAAGTTCTGGCCAAACGTTGTAGAAGGAAATGGATCGCGCTGGTACTACGAAGACAAGCCAGGAGTCGGCCAGTGGGAGGTTTTAAGCTATACACAAGCTGACCCAAGCATCAATGAGTATATCTTGGTGAACAGAGGGATCATTGAGGACGCGGCAATTTCCTTTATCCCCTTTAGCTTTAACCAAAAAGCTTATCTGAATGGCATGTCCGTCATACCAAGCTACAAGATTACCGAGTACTGGGGCGAGCCCTTTGCTGACACTTGCTGTCCAGACTGTGTGCTGGAAAGCGAAGGTGACCACCTGATGTGCTTTATTCCCATTGAGAAACTCCACTTCATCGACCACACAGATCAGCCGTGGATGGAATATTGGGTAGAGCATGAGATTAACTTCTATGTCCCTGAAGATGGCACGCCCACATGGGATGCGCTGCCTGAACAGCAAGCGACGCTGGAATTCTATTATGCCTTGATGGGACTGTTGGAAGATCCCGAACTGCCTGACAGCGCAAAAGCGTGGTACGATAGCTTGGAACCGCAGCAGGCACTCTCAGAGACAGAAGGGTTCGTACTGATTCGAGCTGGGGTTTTCAGTACCGACAACCTCTGCGGGACAGCTCCTGTCTCTATCATCAATAATTTCCACGCCGGTGTGGCCGAGCTAGAGGTGACCAAAGTAGTTACCAACGAGCAGGCAGGCTACGATTCCGATCAGGTGTACACGATCATGATAACCGATATGTCCTTTGATACGCGGCTGCGTTGGGAGCTGGAGTCAGAGGAAGACGGTGTGCGAACCTACCGCTGCATCGGAAACGACACAGACAAGTTTAGTGACCCAGGCAAGTCGGAAGACGGCAACTGGCAAAACTACATCGAGCTTCGCGCCGGTGAGACAGTCATCTTAAACAATCTCTGGTCGAACTGTACCTATCAGGTGATGGAATACTCCGGTAGTGCGGCGGTGTATACACCTGAAATTTGGCTCCGCAAGAGCGACGCAACATTCGACCCCACGTTTGCAGCACTTGACCCAGAGGCAGCGGGGTTTGCTGAACTTGCTGAAGTGCACCTCCAAAACGGCGAGACCGGTCAAGTCCTGATCAACAACATCTATCCGGGCGAATACACGGTGACCTACGAATCCGGCGTGGCGGGTGAAACAATCTCTGTGCCGCCTGCGGAAACGGTACCGATTGACACCCTATATGAAGTGGCCCCAGGTCCAAGCCGGAGCGGTTACATCTTCCTAGGCTGGCGAAACAATCGGGACGGCAAACTCTATCAAGCACCAGACGGTGAAGACGATGATTCCTTCCTCATGCCGCGGGCAGATGTGACGCTGACGGCCCAGTGGGAGTCCATCGAATACAGCGTAACTTATGTAGACGGCAGCACAGGCAGCAACAATGATTTGCCTACTGACGATGCCCTGTACAACATCGGCGATACCGTCACTGTGAAAGACAAAGGCGGTCTGCTGCGACCCGGATATACCTTCTTAGGTTGGCGCGCAAACATCCCGGGCGATACGAAGGTGTATCTGCTGGGTTCAGATGACGAAGCGTTCTCCATGCCAGCGGATGATGTAATCTTAACGGCAGTATGGGAAACCATTGCCTACGAGGTGACCTATCTCCCAGGTGCGGGGTCTGGCGCGGTAGACGTATTCACTGACCCAGATGGCCCCTACACAGTGGAAAATGCAAACATTGGCGTTCTGGATAATCTGGATACAGAGAGCAAACCCATCTACACCCGTTACGGCTACCGTTTCGTAGGCTGGTTGACGACGGATCTTACATATCTAGAAGGCAAGGCATACTTTGCACCAGACGAAACATTTGATATGCCAGTGGGCGGCGTGACATTCACTGCTCTGTGGGAAACTGTTGGTTACACCGTGACCTACGAGTCTAACTACGATGACGGAGAGACCACCGAAGAAAGCTATGTGAGTGGTCCCTATACGGTAGAAAATAGTGCAGCCGGAGACAGTGACCCGATTACCGTGCTCACACCCATCGCCTGCGGCGAAAGCGGTTTTGCAAAACCTGACCTGTGGCCAATCGATGTACCCAGCTTCTATCGTTTCCTGGGCTGGAACACCAAGGCTGACGGCACAGGCACCACCTACCAGCCGGATGAGACATTCGACATGCCGGCGGAGAACATGACGCTCTACGCCCAGTGGGAGCAAGAGTTCATTGTCTTCTTCTACGGTAACGGCAATACCAGCGGCACTGTTCCGGTGGATGATTGCGGACACATCTTAGGGGAGACCACATGCGCGGCAGATAAAAACACCTTAGCGCGCATCGGTTACACCTTTACCGGCTGGAACACCGCAGCCGACGGAAGCGGAGTGCCTGTTGCAGCTGCGATCTTCGATGAAGATCTCGGCGAATGGGTTCTTGGCGGAGAGATGATCTTTGGGGAAGAACCCTTTGGAGATGGTCACATTTTCCTCTACGCCCAGTGGGAAGTCATCAACTACACCGTAACCTACAACCCCGGTGCCGCTGGCGGAACACCTTATGAAGACGGCTTCTACACAGTGGAGAATAGTGTAGCCGGAGACGATGAACCGATTGTGGTACTTGGTCTAAGCGATGTTGGCTTCGCCTACCCTGGTTACAACTTTGTAGGCTGGGTTACAACGACAGAAGGTGTAGTCTATCCAGAGGGCACCACATGCTTCGTGCCAGGTGACACCTTCGACATGCCGCCTAGAAGAGTAACACTGACGGCAATGTGGGAGTTCCGCGCAGGCGACCTGACCGTACTCAAACTCCTTGACGAGGTAGGGCCAGACGATACAGGCGCGTATCCCTTCTGGGACGACCCAGACAATCCCTATACCTTCACTTTCACCGTGCGGGATACCGGGAAAGACGCGCGCTTGTACTTCATCCAAGAGGATTCCGATTTTGAGCTGGGCGGAGAAGAAACCAATGTCTGGTTCTATGTCGGGGACGAGACCATAGCTGATATTTTGGATGAATTTCCTGAAGCGGAAACTGTGCTCCCCTTCCGGAGCGACTTGCCAGCTGTTTTGAAAAATCTGCCGGCGGATGTGGAGTATGAGATCGCAGAAGACTACGATCTGAACCCTGAACCCGACCCCTACAAAGATCTGATATTCTTCCTGCCGAGCTATTACTACGGCGGGTCAACAGAGTGGGACGAGTGGGAGTGGTTCTTGTTCACCATGTTTGGAGATTCTTATGATCAGCTACTCGTGAACATGGAGGACAAAGGCGATGTGACAGTCACGGTATTTAACTCTCCGCGGATGGTACTCGCCTGGTTATACACCGTGACCTATATGGGCAATGGTAATACCAGCGGCACCCCGCCGCTGGATCCGGCAACGATAATGGGCGGGTATATGCAAGACACCGTGGTGACAGTGCTGGGACAGAATACGCTCCAGCGGGACGGCTATACCTTCGCGGGCTGGAACACAGCGGAAGATGGCAGTGGAACAGCATATCAGCCAGACGCTGCGTTCACCATGCCGCCGCACAATGTCGTGCTCTACGCGCAGTGGAAAGTCATCGATACAACGCCGCCTGATCCGCCAAATCCTCCAGGCCCACCGAATCCACCTGAGCCTCCGGAGCCCCCAGAACCACCGGATGGCCCAGACCTTCGCATCCCATTCGCACCGGAGCACTACGCGTATCTGATTGGCGACAAGCGCAATCAAATTGTGCCCCAGGGCGAGGTCGAACTCACTGAGATGGCAGAAAACGTCATCTCTCCAGAGCACAATATCACGAGAGCTGAAGTAGCGACGATTTTCTTCCGTCTCATCACAGACGAATACCGCGCCCAGATGTGGACGCAGGTGAACCCATTCCCAGATGTTGCACTTGAGCAGTGGTTCAACAACGCGATTTCCACCATGGCAAACGCGCAGGTATTTGTTGGGATGCCGGACGGCACCTTCCAGCCGAACCGTTCGATCACTCGGGCAGAGTTTGCCACAGCGGTTTCCAGATTCTTCGACGCAGAATACACTGGGCCGAATCTGTTCTCAGACATTGAAGGACATTGGGCCGCACGTGAGATCAACGCAGTCGCGAATGTGGGTTGGATCATCGGTATGCCGGACGGCACCTTCCAGCCTGACCGCGAGATCACCCGGGCAGAGGTGGCAACGCTAATGAATCGCATCTTAGTACGTCACCCAGAGACGGTAGACGACTTGTTGCCCGATATGCTCACTTGGCCGGACAATATGAACGAAGCGGCATGGTACTATCTGGCTATGCAAGAGGCGACAAACTCCAACGAGTACCAAATGAAAGTAAACGGCATCCACAAATATTGGACGAGTCTCATCCCCAATCGCCCTTGGGAGGTATTGGAGAAACCGTACTCCGTACCTGGAGACATCAATGGTTAAACATGAGAAAGGCAGATAAAAGCAAGAACTCCCAGACAATTACTGTCCGGGAGTTCTTATTTGAAAACGAAAATCCTCAATAACGAGCAACGCGCAACATTATTTACTTGTAGCCTTGGCAAAATCGAAGGCAACGTGTATACTAAACGCACGTTTATATACCAAAGAAAACAGGTGAAAAATATGTCCATCCAGCCCGGAATCTACACACACTTCAAAGGCAACAACTATGAAGTGCTCGGCACAGCCACACATAGCGAGACACTGGAAGAAATGGTTGTCTATCGCCCGCTCAGTGGCAATGGCACAGTATGGGTGCGTCCACTGGCAATGTGGAATGAGATTGTGGAGCATGACGGAAAACGCGTTCAGCGCTTTGTACGCGAGGAAACACTTTAATATGACCTACACAAACACTCATAAAGGTACCTTTCTCGCCCGCCCCAATCGCTTCATTGCCCACGTGGAAATCGGGGGTAAAACCGAAGTCGTCCATGTGAAAAACACAGGGCGATGTATAGAGTTGCTTGTTCCGGGCGCAGAAGTGGTTCTGCAAAAGTCAGACAATCCCGCCCGCAAGACACAATATGACCTGATTGCCGTTTGGAAAGACCTCCGCCTCATCAATATAGACAGCAGCGCACCAAACAAAGTGTTTCTGGAGTATCTACAGTCCGGTCGATATATGGCCGGGATTACACACATCAAACCGGAAGCAAAATACGGCCACAGCCGCTTTGATTTCTACGTAGAAGCAGGGGCGCGTAAAATTTTCATTGAGACAAAGGGTGTCACCTTAGAAAGAGATGGTGTCGTGCTGTTCCCGGACGCACCTACCGAACGCGGGGTGCGGCACTTAAACGAGCTTCGCCAATGCATCGCCGATGGCTATGAGGCACAGGTGATTTTTATCGTCCAAATGCGTGATGTGCAGTACTTTACACCGAATAATCAACTCCACCCAGCCTTTGGAGCATCCCTCGCCGCAGCCAAGAATGCCGGCGTGGAAGTTCTGGCGTTTGATTGTATGGTCACAGAAGACAGCTTATCTATCAATCAGCCTGTCCCCATTCAGCTTCCCCAGATAGAAAGGGTATCCTATGATTGAGATCTCAGGACAATATAACCGAGCCCTCTGCTTCACGACTTCCCTAGAGGAAAAAGCCGCCGAGCAGATTCAAGCGGTATGCAATCAGGCGGCCTTTCAAGACAGCACCATCCGCATCATGCCCGATGTCCACGCTGGGATGGGTTGCGTCATTGGGACTACCATGACCATCACAGACAAAATTGTACCGGGTATGGTGGGCGTAGACATCGGCTGCGGCATGGAAACCGTACGTGTCGATCGTGACAGCATCGATTTCGCTGTCCTAGACGCATATATCCGGACACATATTCCTTCCGGCTTTTCGGTTCGCAATAAGCCCCATCCCCTTGCAGATGAAATTGATTTGTCTACGCTGCGCTGTGCACCCCATGTCACGCTAGATCGCGCCTACAAGAGCATCGGCACCCTGGGTGGCGGCAATCACTTCATTGAAGCCGCAAAAAGCGAAGCGGGTGCGCTCTATCTCGTCGTGCATTCTGGTAGCCGGCACTTAGGCTGTGAAGTTGCCGAATATTATCAGGCGGCGGGACTGTCTGTACTCAAAAAGCAGGCGACACGCTCTGTGCCGGATGACCTAGCTTATGTAGAGGGTGCCTTGTTTGACGACTATATCCATGACATGCAGATGATACAGCGCTTCGCTACCTTGAACCGCAAAGCCATGGTAGATTCGATTTTAAGCGGCATGGGTCTCTCCGCCGTGGAGACATTCACCACCATTCACAACTACATTGACACGGAGTCCATGATCTTACGCAAAGGTGCGGTCTCCGCAAAATCCGGCGAAAGACTGCTGATTCCCATCAATATGCGCGACGGCAGTTTGATCTGCGTGGGCAAAGGAAATCCCGATTGGAATTTCTCCGCCCCCCATGGCGCGGGACGGATCATGAGCCGAAGCGCCACGTTTAAACAGTTGTCTATGGAGCAGTACCAAACAGAGATGAATGGCATTTACTCCACTTGCGTTTCGCCCAACACCTTAGACGAAGCGCCGATGGCATATAAACCCATGTCGGAAATCATTGGACAACTTACACCAACTGCTGAGATTGTTGCACAAATTCGCCCGGTATATAACTTCAAAGCAACAGAACACTCACGCAAAGGCAAACGCAGGCGCTAGACCGTACTCCCACTTGAAAGGATCAATCACATGAGCGGATACTTAAAAGAGGTCAACATCAAGGATGACTTGCCCACAGCAGACGACGCAATCCGTCGAATCACCTTCCATCTGCGCAGCGGCAAGGAATTGGGCGCGGGGGCGGTGAAGATCATCCACGGCTACGGCTCTACCGGTACAGGCGGAAAAATCCGCAGCAAAGCCAGGCAGTATCTGGAAGCACAGAAGAAAAGCGGCAAAATCCGGGATTTCATCCCAGGCGAAAACTTCTCCATCTTCCACGAAGGCACCCGCCTATCTTTCTCCCGTTGTCCGGAGCTTCGGCAGGACCGGGACTTGGAACGGCATAATAACGGGATGACAATTGTGGTGCTGTAGGGGTGGTGCAGGAAGTTTATAATTTGTGAGGTGTCCAAAGCCTCCTTTTGTAAAGGAGGTGGCAGGCGAAGCCTGACGGAGGATTTCCTACATCAAGCAACAGCTCAAAGATTTAAAAGGCAATTCTCAGTCAGCTGCGCTGACAGCTCCTTTGAAAAAGGAGCCTATATACCTAATAAACATTTGCTGCCCAAACACAAAAAGAGATGGTCAACCGACCATCTCTTTCCTATTCCCCATCTATCCTCCACGAAACAGTCGCTTATAGATCGCCCGCCCTGTAGGCGTGGCGGCTGTGCCACCCTTACCAGTCTCACGCAAATCTGTCGGTAATGCGCGTCCCACGTGGAGCATGGCAATGATCATCTCATCGGCGGGTATGACGCTCTCCATACCCGCAAGGGTCATGTCCGCACTGATGACTCCATTGACCGCCTGAGAGGCATTCCGCTGGGCGCAGGGTACCTGTACCAGACCCGCAACGGGGTCACATACAAGGCCGAGCACATTCATCAAAGCCAACGCTACTGCGTGGTCGATCATCTCATCCTTGCCGCTGGCTAAGTAGAGCGTCGCCGCAGCGGACATGGCTGCTGCAACGCCACATTCGGCTTGACAGCCACCCTCAGCCCCTGCCACCGTTGCCCGCATCATGATCACAGCACCAACACCCGATGCAATCAGCAGAGCTTCTAATAGTTTCCGCTCTTCTGCCTCATACTTTTCACCCACGGTGAGGAGTACAGCAGGTACAATCCCACAGGCACCTGCTGTGGGTGCCGCGCAGATTTTCCCCATGGAAGCATTCACCTCACTGGCAGAAAGCGCACGTGCCATAAGTGTGTTGATAAATGAGCCCGCAACCCCGCCGCTTGCAGCATAGATGTTTTGTTTCTGTGCAATCCCCTCAATGAGTCCGCCCATGGTGGGCAATGGCTCATGCAGGGCACGCTCTGCGGAGCGGCGCATAACTGCAAAGCGTTCTGTGAGCTGTGCAAAGACCTCTGCCTCCGTCATATCCGACACTTGCATCTCCGCCTCCAGCACAATCTGCCAGACAGGGACACTGCGCGCACGCGCTAGGCTGAGTAATTTTTCAATGGAATCATACATGGGGCAAAACCCTCCAAGTAGTTTATAGGGACAGAATTCTTATATAGAAAGATTTACGCTACGCACACTGTACACATCCGGCAGATTAGAAATCGCCTCTATGACCTCTGAGCCAAGGGGGCCATCTGTCTCCGCCATTGTGCTGGCATCGCCGCCTCGCGTGCGCCGACTGTGGCGGAGCACTCCAATGTTCACACCCGAGTCACTAATCACACTGGAAATTTCGCTGATCATCCCCCGGCGATCCAGATGTGCCACAAACAAGGTGGGGAGCACTGCGGAAAATGATGCTTCAAACTCGCCCACGCGAGATATCTCAATCTGTCCGCCGCCGACGGAGGAGCCGATCACATCAAAAGTTGTCCCATTTTGGAGCCGAAAGCTAATCTGAACAGAGTTCTCGTGCACATCCTCCAAGGTAACCGGCTGATACTCATAGGTGAGCCCTGCTTCTTCAGCCAGAGCAATTGCATCGCGGATGGCTTCATCGTCCTCGCAAATCCCAAGCACCCCTGCCAAAAGCGCCTTGTCTGTGCCGTGACCACGATAGGTATCATAAAAGGAACCATGCAGTCCAAAGGTCACATGAGAAAAGGGCTCCGGCACAAGCGCCGCCGCCACACGCGCCAACCGCGCCGCCCCCGCCGTATGGGAACTGGATGGCCCAATCATCACAGGGCCTGTTACTTCAAAGATGCTAATCACATCAAAGACCTCCTTTGTTGGTCAGCTTGTCTATAATATTACCCCAAAATACCGTTTCAAGCAACTTGTTTTGATGGATGTGTTTTGTCTCTTGTAATTTGCTGTAGAGGTGGTAGAATAGCTGTAATGAGTAGATATGAACAGGGGTGATTTTTTTGAAGGAATTGCCTGTGCGAAAAGAGCTACGACTGAAAGGATATGATTATTCGCAAGCAGGGTGCTATTTTGTTACGGTATGTATAAAGGATGCACACGAGTTATTGTGGGAGGCACCTGTAGGGGCGAACTGTGTTCGCCCGCCTATTTCATCTGTCGGGCAGTTAATTGAAAGCGAAATCCATCGTTTGTCTGCTACATACCCTTGTGTATCTGTCAATAAATATGTGATTATGCCAAATCACTTGCACTTCATTCTTGTAATTTCAAGCACTGACAATAGTGCGCATGGCGGGCGAACACAGTTCGCCCCTACAATTGGTCGAATCATAAAACAGTTCAAAGGTGCCATAACAAAACAACTCGGCTATTCGATATGGCAGCGTTCCTTCCATGACCACATTATCCGCGATGACACCGAATATCAAAAAATATGCCACTATATAGACCAAAACCCCGCAAAATGGACAGAGGATCGCTACTATATAAAATAAATCCAAGCCATCAGGAGGTCTCCCACAATCATGGACAAATACATCAACCTCGCCCTATCCCTGGGCGCAACAAACGCAGTCGCCGTAACCCCAAATGACATTGTCTTCGACGGTAGGACGCTGCTCAAATGCATGTTCGGCTGCTCTGACTGGGGGCGCGGCTGTACATGCCCCTCAAGAGGCAACTTCCTCAAACCTTGGGAGCTGGAACCGCTGCTGCGCAAATACAAATTCGTACTGATCATCCACTCGCCCGACAAAAAGATCGCCCAGAAAGCCTCTTATGCTGTTGAGAAAGAAGCGTATTTCGATGGCGATGTGATGGTATTTTCCATGTCTGATTGCGCCATATGCGCCACCTGTGCAGGCAAGGAGAAGGACGGCGGAGCGTGCAGAGACGTAAAGCGGGCGCGTCCGGCATTTCATAGTGTGGGGATTGACGTATTTGCTACGGTGAAAAAGCTGGGCTTACCCCTTGAAGCGCTCCGAGAAGAGGGCGAAGATCAAAACTGGTACGCAGCCGTATGGTTGAATGAAGCATCACAACATAAAGGAGAGAGGCACATGACATACACACTGAAAAAATTTGATGAACTCACAAACCTCGAAGTGTACGACATGCTCAAGCTAAGACAAGATACTTTCATCATCGAGCAGGACTGTATTTACCCGGACATAGACAACAATGACGAAAATGCGTATCATCTGCTGGCATTTGATGATGGGAAAATGATTGGTTGTGTCAGAATCCTAAATAGAGGTGTCACCTTTGAGGAAAACTCCATTGGCAGAGTTGTCACAGCTGAGAGCCATCGGGGTAGAGGCATTGCACTGGAAATGATGCGTCAGGCGATGGACTTCATCAGAGACGAGCTAAACGAGACACACATCAAAATTTCAGCCCAATCCTATATCGTCCCCCTTTACGCGGCACTGGGCTTTGAAATCGTGAGCGAAGAGTACCTGGAGGATGATATCCCCCACGTGGACATGCTCTGCGATTTGACAAAGGAGTGATCCCATGTTTCAAGGCTTTTCTCCCCAAACAATCGACTTCATGTGGAGCCTGCGTTTAAACAACCGGAAAGCTTGGTTCGAGGAAAACAAAGAAGCATTCCGGCAGGATTTCCAAGCTCCCATGAAAGTCCTCGGCCGAGACATATTCGAGCAAATCTCCGCAGACTATGCCGACTATGGCTTTATCCACAAGCTTTCCCGCATTTACAAAGATGCCCGCCGTGTGCGCGATGGTGAACCCTATCGATGTAACCTCTGGTTCTCCATTGAGAAGCCCAGTGAGGAGTGGACATCTACACCGGTCTTCTGGTTTGAGCTTTCTCCGGAGCGCTGGCATTATGGATTGGGCTATTATCAGGCAAAATCCCTCACCATGGCAAAATTCCGCGCACGTCTTGATCGTAATCCCAAGAAGTTTGAGCGGCTGATTGCCCCACTGGCTAAGCAGAGTGAGTTTGTCTTAGACGGCGAGGAATACAAGCGCAAGAAAGAAGCGCCCACTCCTGGGACTGCTCCTTGGTACAACCGAAAATCCCTCGTGCTCATCCATGAGCAGCCGAATGGAGAGGAGCTATATTCCCCAAAACTTGTAGATCGCATTGTGGAGGGGTATCGGTTTCTGATGCCGTTCTATGACTATTTTGTCTCGCTGGATGCAGACCCTGACCCCAAAGATGACGTGTAGCAATACTGTAGGGAGATTTATATTAGGCGCAGAGACCAATGTAGGGGCGACTTGTAGTCGCCCGCAGTAACAGCTTGCAGGGCAGTAAGGACACGGGCGAACACAGTTCGCCCCGAAAACCCCTGAATTTGTGCCAAAATCGAAAGGACGGGACGATGTAGGCATCGTCCCCTACAACCACGCAGTATATAACACGTAGAAACAGAGCCGCCGGATATCCAGCGGCTCTGTTTCTTATATATATAACATCTCACAACTTCTTAAACATACCAAATATCCACGCCACCACACAGAACGTTTCCTGTGATCGTGAGCTGCGGGCCATCCGCTGTCGGAACTGCTCTGCGGGTATTCACATCCACACCGCCGAGGGTACAATTGATCTGTTCATCAATCCGCCAATGGCGCGGTACATAGATATCAATTCCGCCGAACCTACAGTCTAAATGCACCGTTGCACCGTTCGGACTCAGCTCCACTTGATCGAAGTAGATATCCATCCCGCCGAAGCTACAGGACAGCAAAACCGTTTCCAATCTATCTGCGTGTAAATACCGGCTGGTGGCTCCGAAGCTTACAGTGACAGATGGGTTGTTGTCAATCCCGCTCGCCTTTGCTTTCGCCCGGCGTCTCTCTTGTGCGTCCTCATTCCAGACATCCTCGTCACACTCATCCTCATCATCGCTCCAATCAACGAAGCTCCCTACAACGAAGTTGCCCCCCTTTGGCACTTTTTGTGGAACAATAAGCCCAATTCCAGCGCTGGCAAGTCCCGCCGCGACCAGCAGTATCCAAGTCGCCACATGGGGTACAAGCTCTTGGTTACGCACGACAATGTATGCCATCGCCACCACAAAGGGAAGTGTGGATAGGGTTCTGTGCGTGATCGCGCTGCCCAAAAATACGATGGTAAGCACAGCCGCGACAATCGTCCAGAAGTCAAGAGGGCCAAATATCCCAAACTGATTTGCCACAAGTCCCCCCGCGGCAAGCAGTAGGAAGACACCCCACATCCAATTTCTATTGCGTTTTGTTTTCATTTTTCATACCTCGCTCTTGCATTCTTTCTTTTAGCGCCTTGTAATAGTGCCGTGATACATACACATGCTTGTGGGTTCCCGCAAACTGAATCTGGCTCGATGCTGTCAGGTTGCGGTGAATGGCATAAATCCGTGCCGTGTTGACAATGGTTCCTTTCGCCGCACGGACAAACACACGGGGGATCATGGTCTCCAATTCATACAGCCTATGCCGTACCCGAAAGGCATCTTTACCTGTGTGTGCGTATACCTGCTCTCCTTCTGTCTCAAAAAACAGAATTTCCTCTAGGGTCAGGTAATACTCCTGATTCCCCTTGTAAAATGTCAGCTTCGGCGTAGCTAGGCTTTGGATATACGCTTGAATTTTTTGCACATCCTCACTGACTCCGCTGCATCGGATGATTACCTCATCCTCTACACATGCATCAGATATTTCAATACGCAGTTTCACACACACATCACCCCTTTGCACCTCTGCTCATCTGATTAATACTAGTCCCAAATAAAAACCTGCCTTTTGGTTTTTATATTGGGACTCATATAGACGTGTTATTGCGCGTTTTTTGCGCAATAACTAGCCCGCAAAGCGGGTGTATTATTCGATAGCCTTTTTATCGAAAATTAGTATAATTGCATTATACCAAGCGCACCGGAGACATACAAGTGGGAGTTGGCATCCGGCGATTTGATATCGGTAAGTGGTAATAAATTTCCGCCGACATGTGCGGATGTTGGAACAAACTGCACAGTCCAAACGTCTACTTAAACGGATCCAAATGATTGCAGAAACACAAAACACAAGAAAAGAGGTTGAAAACATGTTAAATTTTAAAAGAGTATCTCTATTATTACTTGCCCTGTTACTAGCTCTGTCATTCGCCGCCTGTACAGAGGGCAATCCCGTAGACGAACCCCTCCCGGGCCCGCCAATCGAAGAGCCTCCCCATGAGGAAGACATGGACGACAACGAATACACCACTCCCGTGCCGCCTATCGGAGACCTTGATGATATGGACGATACAGATTGGTCGCAGTACGCTGTGATCATAGACGGTGTCGGCGTTTCGGGTGCAAGCCTGCAAATGATAGGCGAGGACGAAATCTTCCCAACCCATGTTTCCCTCATGGCACTTGAGCAAGCACTGAACACGGACATCTTTTGGAATCTGCAAACGGACGAAGTCTTCTTCCCCGGATTAAACGGAAACATCCACTTCTTTGCAGGCTCAGCCGACTTCACTGTGGATGGCGAAACGATCACCCTAGCACAAGAAGCCCTGCGGATTGACGATGAACTCTATGTACCCATCCAGTTCTTCCGGGATGTGTACGGCGCAAGCGCCGCATACTTCTCAGGTGGGCATGTCTTCATCCATACCGAAGGCGGAGACATGGACTAGTCAAGATGTCAATAAACAGATACAATACTACAGGGCAGATTTCAGCCCTGTAGTATTTTTTTGATAAATTTTTCATTTCCTGTAACGAAACATCCATATCTCGGATATATCAGTAGGGAACGATTATCAATCGTCCGCAGACGATAGGCACATCCATGTAGGGGCACCAGCAGCCCGTTTGTCCCACAAAGGAAGGTGACACTGTGAGCGACCGCGACATGGAACAGATCTACAAAGACTACGCCCAAATGGTTTACCGCTATCTGCGCAGCCTTACCCATGATCCGGGGCTTGCAGAAGAACTGACACAGGAGACTTTCTATCGTGCTGTCCATTCCATCCACCGTTTCGATGGTTCCTCTAAACTATCCACATGGCTGTGCCAAATCGCAAAGCATACCTGGCTCAAAGAACTGGAGAAACGAAAGAAGCGCAGCACAAAAGAGCTGGGCGATCAAATTCCCGCTCCCGTCTCTCTGGAAGATTCTCTGGTGTTCTCCGATGAAAAGACAAGGCTCTACTGCGCCATCCACAAGCTGGAGGAACCGATGAAAGAAGTTGTTCTCTTACGTCTCACAGGGGAGCTGTCTTTCTCGGAGATCGGAGATGTGATGAACCGAAACGAAGGCTGGGCACGCACGACATTTTACAGGGCAAAGAAAAAACTGATGGAGGTATTAAAAGATGCTAACTTGTAACGTGGTGAAAGATCTACTGCCAAACTACATTGAGGGTTTGGTCAGCGAGGAAACCGCAGGAGAAATCGAGGCACATTTGGCAGAATGTGCCGAATGCCGCAACATGTATGAGCAAATGACTACACCCCTTGCAGCAGAAGATGAGCAAGAGGAGGCAGAGGTAGATTTCCTTAAAAAGGTTCGCCGAATCAGCAAGCGGCGCATTTTCCAATACTCGGCAATCAGCGTACTCATTGCAGCCATTGTGGTTTCTTTTGTCAGTTTTCGCATTAACAGTCCTGAGTCCTCTGTAGATGGTGAGGTTTATTTTGCTACCATTACAGCGGGATACCTTGGCCACACTGACCGCATTGCCCTTGCAGTATCACGCCCCCACTCCGGGCACACTGGTACTCTTGACATCGCACTGCACGCACCAAACGGTCACGAGCCGCTTCTAGCTGCCTGGGACTTCCTCGATGGGAGTATCATTATCACTCCACAAGAGACTCTGACGTATCCAGACAAACCCGACATCTCTTTTTCTATCTCTCACCTTAACATTTTGAAAGAACTCATACAGGAAGACTTCCAGATAATTCTTCGTCTAGCAGACAGAGATATCGTGTTCACACTAGAAACCATTGTGGCTATGCCATACGAATAGTAGACAAAACCCCAAGACAAATCGTCTTGGGGTTTCTTGTATTAGACGGTCACCGCAGAAACCACTTTCGGTCGTAGAATAATCTCTTTATCCTCCGCAAGCACCTCAACGGTGTCACCCGCTTTGATCACACCCTCCAGCAGTAGCTCTGCCGCCTTATCCTCCACCGCCCGCTGGATGGCACGGCGGAGAGGTCTCGCACCATAGATCGGGTCAAAGCCCTGCTCTGCCAGAAGTTTCGCTGCCGAGTCTTCCACGATGAGTCCCAGACCAATGTCCTGCATCCGTGCCGTGACAATTTGGAGCATGTTTGCGGCAATCTCTGCAATCTCTTCTCGTGAGAGCTGATGGAACACAATCGTCTCATCAATTCGATTGAGAAACTCCGGCTTGAATGTGCGCTTTAGGTCTTCCGTGACCAGTGCACGGATATCTTCCAAGTCGCGGGTTTCGCCAGTGCGCTTGCTCTCCGTGGAGAAGCCCAAGGGATTTTTGCCTTTATCAACAATATTCTTGGCACCCACATTGCTTGTCATCACAATGATGGTGTTCTTAAAATCAACACGTCTGCCCTGACCGTCGGTCAGGTGACCATCTTCCATGATTTGGAGCATGATGCTGAACACATCCTCATGCCCTTTCTCAATCTCATCAAAGAGCACCACACTATAAGGTTTCCGTCGTACCTTCTCCGTGAGCTGACCACCCTCGTCATAACCCACATATCCTGGCGGTGAACCGATAAGCTTGGAGACGGTGTGTTTCTCCATAAACTCACTCATGTCTACACGAATCATCGCGTCTTCGTCGCCGAATACAGCTTCTGCAAGGGCTCTGCACAGTTCCGTCTTGCCCACACCGGTGGGGCCAAGGAATAGGAAGGAACCAGTCGGGCGTTTCGGGTCTTTTAATCCCACACGTCCCCGGCGAATCGCACGGGAGACAGCGTGAACCGCTTCATCTTGTCCGACCACGCGCTGATGCAAGATTTCTTCCATCTTGAGCAGCCTCTGGCTCTCGTCTTCTGTGAGACTCATCACCGGAATCCCTGTCCAGCCGGAGACCACAGCGGCAATATCCTCCGCCGTAACGCGCTTACCTGTGCCAGAGCGTTCTTCCTCCCAGCGCTTGCGTTGATCTTCCACCTCTTGATACACCGCCCGCTCTTCGTCTCGGAGTAATGCCGCTTTCTCAAAACTTTGACAGCGGATTGCCTCCTCTTTTTCGGCACAGAGATGTTCGATTTTTATCTCAAGTTCTTTCACCTCTTGGGGTGCAGTCAGGCTCTCCATCCGCACACGAGAAGATGCTTCATCAATCAAGTCAATCGCCTTATCCGGCAGGAAACGGTCTGTGATATAGCGGCTGGACATTGTCACTGCTGCCTCAATCGCCTCGTCTGTGATTTGGAGCTTATGGTGCGCCTCGTATTTGTCCCGCAGACCGAAGAGGATGCGAACGCTCTCCTCCTCTGTCGGCTCGTCCACCGTCACAGGCTGGAAGCGCCGCTCTAGAGCTGCGTCTTTTTCGATGTGCTTTCTGTACTCCTCCAGAGTCGTTGCACCGATTACTTGTAGCTCTCCACGCCCCAGCGCAGGCTTGACAATGTTCGCAGCATCCACTGCCCCCTCTGCGGCACCTGCACCGATGATGGTGTGGAGTTCATCAATAAAGAGGATAATATCCCCCGCTTTTTGCACCTCTTCTATCGCCGTCTTGATCCGCTCTTCAAAGTCCCCGCGATATTTTGTCCCTGCCAGCATTCCGGTAAGGTCGAGGGATACAATGCGCTTATCTCTCAAATCTTCCGGCACATCGCCTGTGATAATCTTTTGTGCAAGTCCCTCTGCAATGGCAGTCTTCCCCACACCGGGCTCGCCAATCAGAACCGGGTTGTTCTTAGACCGTCTGCTCAAAATCTGCACCACACGGCTGATCTCTTGGTCACGCCCAATCACAGGGTCAAGTCGGCCAGCTTCCGCCGCTTCTGTGAGATCGCGGCTAAATTGATCCAGCGTTTTCGTCTCCGCCCGCGCCGCTTTGCCTCGTGCAGTGGGAATCCCGCCACCCGAGAGATCAAGGGAGCCAAATGCGTTCACCACGTCGGTATACATGCGGTTTAAATCCACACCCACAGAAGAGATCAGCTTCGCCGCCACACTCTCATGTTCGCGCAAAATACCCAGAAGCAAGTGCTCTGTCCCCACATAACGGTGTCCCAATTGCGCGGCAGAACTCACCGCAAGTTCGATCACACGTTTTGCGCGGGGGGTTAGCCCCTGTGCCGGTTGCCCTGGCTCGCCGCGTCCTACGTACTTCTCGACCAGATCAGTCAGCAAATCAGTTTCCAAGCCAAAATCCGCCAGCACGCGCCGTGCCACGCTTCCGTTCTCGCAGGAGAGTCCAAGCAAAAGATGCTCAGACCCTACATATCCATGTCCAAGTCGGGCGGCATATTGATGGGCCAGCCCGATGGCTTCCCGTGCCCGCTCTGTAAATCTATCTTCGTATGGCATTTGTTACACTTCCTTTCTATGTTTCGTAAACTTCATAGGGGCGCACAATGTGCGCCCGCAACCACCTGCCATCTGTAGGGGCGGGGTCATCCCGTCCGCTGCCCTAAGGCTCCTTTTCCAAAGGAGCTGTCAGCGAAGCTGACTGAGGATTGCCCTTTTGCGGGCTTGCAGCATACTAAATCCTCCGTCAGGCTTCGCCTGCCACCTCCTTTGGAAAAGGAGGCTTAAGGGCAAACCAAACAATTCTGTTTATCCCGCTTGCTCCAAACGATGAATCTCATCCCGCAGTTCCGCTGCACGTTCAAAGTTTTGCGCTTCAATCGCAGCCCCAAGCTCTGCTTTGTGTGCATTGAGCTGTCTGCGCCGTTTGAGAGACACATCCGCTTCCAGCGGAATCTTCGCCTCGCTGGGCTCCGGCACCACTGGGGAAGCTGGCGGCATAAATCCAGAATCTCTGGACGTGTTGTTCACACCTCGGCGAGTTCTGAACAGTGCTTGCTCCAAGAGAGAATCGCCAAAAGATTCATCGGAAATCCCGCCAAAGCGTATCGCCCTGCCGGAATGTACAGCGGCTTGGAGTTCATGTGCACAGGCTGCACAAAGGTTTAACTCTACACGCGCACCATTGATGTTCGCCTGGTAGTGAAAGCTGGCGTTATGTACGCCGCATTGTTGACAATTCATGATAAAACACCTCCTAAAATTATTCCGATGCTGTAAGTAACAACTGTTTGAGTATCGATGCCCGCAGTGCATTTCGCATGATCTGCGGAGCCGGTTGCAGGGCGCGATCTCCCAATGCCGCCGCCATCATGCGAACAAGATCAGGTGGGAGCGACCCGCTGTCGAGTAAATTTTGCAAAAACGCTTCCGCCGTTCGTGTGTCAAGTTCCGCACCGATGGCATTGAGCGTATGCATCACAAGCTGTTTCGGATCCGCTGCCACACGCCGGATGCGAATAAAGCCGCCGCCACCGCGCCTGCTCTCTACAATGTACCCATGCTCCGGCGAAAAACGTGTCGCAATCACGTAGTTGATCTGACTTGGTACACAACCAAATCGATTTGCAAGCTCTGCCCGTTGCAGTTCCGCCAGTCCGCCTGACTCTTGCAGTGCCTCCGCGATAAATTCTGCAATCAAATTACTCATACCCATAGAATCACCCCGAATTTGACTTTGACTTTCTTTGACTTTATATATTATATACTTCTTGTGTGCGATTATCAAGCATGGTTTTGACTTTTCTTGACCATTGAGTGCAGACTATTTCATTCTAGCTCTCTCTCTCGTCTATTTTCTCGCTATTGCTTTCATTTCCGCTCTGTTTTGTACTTTCATTTTTACTTTTTTCTCGATGCAAAACCCGGTCTGTATGCGCTACGCTTCTGCCTTCTTGTTCCAGGGTGGGAAACGCGCTTCCTTCTATGCTGTTTCTAGGCATCTTAGCACCCTCCTTTACTGTAGAGGTTTGCCAAGATGCCTTCTTGTTATACCATCTTTTCCTTGCAATCAAACTCATCCTGTGTCAAAACGCCATCATCCAGCAGAGCTTGGAGCATAGTAAGCCTATCCCCGGCACTTCGTACAGACAGCTTGTTGGCATAGATTGCCTTTTCTTTCCTCTTGAGATAGTCTTTAAAATTCAGTACCGACATCATCATGGCATATATGACAAATGTAGTCATGAGAAACGTACCCCCATCACTCGGAAGCACAAGCGTTCTCACGAAAATTAGATTCAGCAACGCAGTGTACCCAACTATCATACCTGTCAATATCACAAAGCCGATACCATAGAACAACATGTTCTCCCAAACCTTGCTGTACTTCGACTTCCTCAAAGTAATCGTCCGCTCCAGCCAGAAGAAAACCACCACGCCCGCAATGATGAGAAAGTCTTGATTCAAGAATCGCTCCAGCACAGCTTGACCCACGTTTCCTGCGTCACTCAGATTCAGCGCAGAGATGGTATTCATCCAATAAAAGAACTTGCTGATTGCAAGATAAGTAAACAACATCTCTTTGAATGCTGTCCCTTTTGTTTTTTCCATGTTCACATTCCCCCATTTTGCAGTACTACCGCTATTCTACCACAACAGGCGACAAAGGTCATCACGTTAATTTTCAAAATAAATTTGCAAAAGCGCATTGACATTTCGGGAGAACCGTGTACAATGATGGTACCAAAATAGTTTGCTTATTACGGAGGGGAACAGATATGGCTTACACAATCAATTCAGACTGCATCAATTGCGGCGCATGCGTAGACTCTTGCCCGGTTGACTGCATCGCACCCGGCGATGAGATCTATGTCATCGATCCGGATGCTTGCATCGACTGCGGTGCCTGTGTAGATTCTTGCCCTGTTGATGCAATTCAGGCCTAAGACTGTACGCAACTGAAAAACAAAAGGAGCCGCAATTCTGCATGAATTGCGGCTCCTTTTCTGAAGTAGGGGCGAACTGTGTTCGCCCGCAACCCTGTAGCAAATCGCGGGCGAACACAGTGCCCCTACGTGAGGTGTGTTATCATTGCAATTTGACGATCTCTGGCCAAACGGCCCCCGTTTCATCCAGCGACCACCCGTATTCAAACTAGGCACAGACGCGGTTCTCCTTGCTCATTTCACCAATACATCCCGCGCAGTGCGGGCAGTCGACCTCGGCTCCGGTACAGGCGTTGTGGCAATTTTGCTTGCCCTGCGCACACCGGGACTCACCATCGACTGCATCGATATTCTGCCGGAAGCCGTCATGCTTACAGCAGAAAATGCCATACTCAATGGCGTGGCAGATCGCATCTCAACCCATCATGCGGACATCAGGCAAATTCGAGAAACGCTCCCTGCGGGTAGCTACGATCTCGTAGTCTCAAACCCGCCCTATTTCTCTGCCGGGAGCGGATTTCGCGCAGATAGGGAGGGCATCGCGGATGCGCGGGAGGAATCTTTGTGCACGCTAGACGACATCTGTCATGCCGCAGGCTATTTGCTCCGTTGCAGTGGGCGCTTTACTCTCGTCCATCGTCCCGAGCGGCTGGCGGAGATCATTGTGACCATGTATAAACACGGCATCGAGCCGAAGCACTTACGCATGGTCGCACATACAGCAGAGCGCGCACCGAGTTTGGTTCTGATCGGAGGCAGGCGCGGTGGTAACCCCGGTCTTACCATTCTGCCTCCCCTCGTCCTGCGAGACGAAACAGGCGCGCACAGTCCTGAAATCTGCGAAATCTATCATAGGAGGTGAGGTACATGTCCGGCACATTATATTTAGTAGGCACCCCCATCGGCAATCTAGGCGACATCTCCCCCCGCGCCATCCAGACACTTGGAGCTGTCGATTTTATCGCCGCAGAGGATACGCGGGTTACAATCAAGCTGCTCAATCACTTCGGGATCAGAAAGCCACTCATCAGCTACTACGCTCACAATCAGCGTGAGCGCGGCGAGGAGATTGTCAGTCGCATTCTGGCAGGCGAGTCCTGCGCCTTGGCTTCTGACGCGGGTATGCCCGCAATCAGCGACCCCGGGGAGGAGCTTGTCTCCCTCTGTGCCGAGCGTGGCATAGAGGTAGTCTGCATCCCCGGTCCCTCGGCTTTTGTCACAGCCCTTGCCCTCTCCGGACTGCCCACAGATCGCTTTACGTTTGAGGGCTTTCTCTCCACCGCAAACAAAACCCGACGCGAACACCTCAAATCTCTCCTGCACGAAAAGCGCACCATGGTCTTTTACGAAGCCCCACACAAGCTCCCCAAAACCTTAGCTGACATGTTGGAAGCCTGGGGCGACAGACGGATTGCCCTCTGCAGAGAGCTCACCAAAAAATTTGAGGAAACCATCCGCACCACCCTATCAGAATCCGTGATGCGATACCAAACAGACAAGCCACGCGGCGAATTTGTCCTCGTCATCGAGGGCGCACCTGAAGCAGAACCCGCCGAAGCATTCTCCTTGCACGATGCGCTGGAAAGGCTCCGCCTTCTGATGGAATCCGGGACATCTCTCAAAGATGCCGCCCGCCAAGTCTCCGAAGAAACCGGCATCGCCAAAAATCGACTCTACACCGAGGCAATCAAGGGCTGAGAATTTGTGGCGGTAAGCAGATGCTGATTATGCATTGTAGGGGCAGACCTTGTGTCTGCCCTGTCAGTTTTGCCGTTCCGGGCAGACACAAGGTCTGCCCCTACAGGTATCAACACCTTTGTTCAGGCTAACACTCCGCCGTCACACGGCAAAGCACTTCGTTCTCGCTGGATTTTCCGGCAAAGAAGTCTGACAAGTTACCTAGCGTAATCGTTGCAATCTCTTTGAGGGCTTCTTCCGTCAAAAAACCCTGATGACTCGTAACCAATACATTTGGTGTGGCAAGTAAAAGTTTAAGCCTGTCATCCTGGATCACATTCTCCGACACGTCTTCGTAGAAGAAGTCGGACTCTTCCTCATACACATCAAGCCCCGCAGCACCCACTTTCTCGCTCTTGATCGCGTCCAGCAGCGCTTCACTATCAATCAATGCGCCGCGAGAGGTATTTAAGATCACAACCCCCTTTTTCATAATGTGCAGCGCATGTCGGCTAATCAAATGATAGCTGTCCCTCGTCAGCGGGCAATGCAAACTGATGATATCCGATTGTCGGCAAAGATTGTGAAAAGACACATACTCAACGCCACGTCCCCACACGGGCACGGGGTCATAGGCGATCACTTTCATGCCAAAACCAAAACAGATATCAATAAAAGCCTGTCCGATTTTCCCCGTGCCGACCACACCCACGGTTTTTCCTTTGAGATCAAAGCCTGTCAGTCCCTTGAGACTAAAGTTATACTCCCGCACCCGATTATGCGCTCTATGGATTTTGCGATTGAGGCAGAGTAGCAGTGCCATGGCATGTTCCGCCACCGCATGGGGCGAATACGCCGGCACACGAAATACGCGGATTTTCCCCTCGGCATACTTCAGATCTACATTGTTATACCCCGCTGAACGCAGGGCAATCGCCTCAACCCCTGATCGGCGCAGCATATCAATCGCCGCCGCGTCAATTTGATCATTCACAAAAGCAACCACCGCCCGCGCCCCGTGCGCCATGATGGCGGTATCAGCATTCAAGCGGTTTTCGTAATATCTGATCTCTATGTTATACTGCTTCTTGAGCCGATCAAACCATGTTTTGTCATAGGTCTTGGTATCGAAAAAGGCAATTGTTTCCATGAAAAAATCCTCCCATAGAGGAGGGTACCCAAAAATGGGAGGATTTATTGCGTGTAGGTGGATGATGGGTGGTATAACGAGAGGGTCGGAAATTTATAATGGTGCTGTAGGGGCGAACCTTGTGTTCGCCCAAAGCGAGGGCAGACACAAGGTCTGCCCCTACGTGTATATTTTATCCTTTGTGAAGTAGTGACATTTGTCACTACCATGTCTTCGCTCTTCCTGCTATACTGATCTTTTAGATTTTGAAGCCGGGAGATTGAAATATGGAAAATATAAAGCGAAATAGTATTTTTCGTAATATTACAACAGTTCTGCTCTTACTGCTTTTCCTGCAGTTCGCACCTGCGGCAGGGCGTTTTGTCGCCAACAGATTTACATTTGACGCAATAGATGCATATGGTCTTTTCGCTTGGGCCTCCGTTCATCACGTCGTACAGATGTTGTTGGCGATAATTGCCATTGTAATTATCGCTAAGGTATTAAAACTTGATTTCGGCTTTGGGCTTGGAGATAAAAAAGCAGGCATGGGCTTTGTCCTCGACATTACAAAGGCAGCGCTCGTATTTGCATTGATTTGGCATTTGGGCGCACAGATACTTGGCAATTTCAGAACGCCTGATCATCCACTTAATTTTACGAATATAGCAGGTCAATTAGGATTTATGTTATTGCTTACCGGCCCGTCTGAGGAGGTTCTCTTTCGAGCGCTGCCGATAATTGTTTTGGTATGGAGTTTCCGAGAAAGCAAATCAATTATAAGAATTAAAGAGTTAGACATTTCGCTTGAAAACATCATTGCAGCCTTGTTGTTCACTTTGGCTCATGTTCATTGGTCACTTAATCCGTTTTCAATTAGCGCAAGTTGGGTTCAGTTAATACTTTCCATGGTTTTAGGGCTTTGGTACGGTGTTGCATACAAAAAAAGCAAAAGCATTCTATATCCAATGGCAATGCACAGCATTTGGAATGTTATAATGGTCGGAGCAAGGTATATCCATCTGGCGCTTCTGTCATGAGGTAATAGATACACCCCTCACACATACCGCTCCACCACAATCCGAAGCCGATCTTTCCGCGATTTCCCGCGAGTCTCCCTCAGACATGCTTTTCCGTGACCGCGTAGGGAGAACACATCTCCCGGCTCGACCATAGCAGAGCTCTTCTCACAGATCGCGTAATTAAGCTGCACGGCACCCGCCTCGATTAACTCCGCCGCATTTGTGCGGGATAGATTGAACGTCCCCGCAAGCACTGCGTCCAGACGAAGGCTACTGACAGTGAAGCGTATTTCTTCCCGGCTTCGCTCCGGGAGACTTACTTGATCCAACAAAATCTCCCGTACAACAGTGCCACTCCGACCAATTCTTGCAAGCTCAGTAGAGATCAGCCCCGCCACAGAGGGTAGGCAAAAAAACCACGCCTCTTCACCATCGGCGTGAATGTCCCCAATACTCCAGCGATGCAGCCCCAAGCCAAGTAGGCTCCCCAACACATCCCGATGCCCAATCTCTGCAAAACGGCAACGGATATGAAAGGCTGTCAGGTAATCTGCCCCATCAAAGTCTTCGGGCGTGAGATATTCCGGCAAGAAGAAAGCGATCCGCCGCTCGGCATCACGAAACCCGCCGAATAAGTGCAGCGCAGGACCCAGATGGGGCAGGCGCTCCAGCGTATACTGTTCTGTTGGAGTGAGAAAGTTTGTGTGTGTCACAATCCCCCGGTCAAGGCTCCGCTGATGGAGTTCGTCTGCCCGGTGGAGTAGTTCTGTATGTTGCATAAACCCTGTCCTTATCAGAAAAAATAGGAGGTCAATTCATGAAATCCAATCTTATCTTAACAGGAATGCCGGGTGCTGGCAAGAGCACAGTGGGTGTTATTCTTGCCAAAGTTCTTGGCTACGATTTTGTCGATATCGATATCCTCATTGCCAAACGCCAAGGAATGCCCCTGCAAGACATCATAGATCGAAATGGAGTCGATGCCTTCCTGAAAGTCGAAGAGCAAGAAGCTTGCCTCCTAGAGGCAAATAAAACCGTCATCGCGACAGGCGGCAGCGTGGTGCTCTCAGACCGTGCCATGGCGCACCTGAAGCAAAACGGTACCTGCATCTACTTAGACATCCCGCTGGATATTTTGGAGACTCGCCTTCTGAACATGAAAACCCGTGGCATCGCAGCAAATCCGGGGACGACACTTCAAGATATCTATGAGTCTCGCTGCGCACGCTATGAGCGTTTTGCAGACCACACCATCCACTGCGGCACACGCTCGATGGAAGAGGTGGTAGCGGAGATTGTGCATCTATGTACTTTGTAATGAAAAGCAAACACATCAGCCACGGATATATCAAACTGCACACCAAGCATCACCTGCAAAATCTGACTATCGCTGAATTTAGCGAACGTTCCCTTTGGTTTTGATTGCTTTTTTCGACAGTGTATGATAGACTGCCTCCAACACCCAAAGGCTGCAAGGGGAAAGGATCGCACTTCAAAATGACTCTGTTCGAGGTATTGTCCATAGTCATCTCAGTAACTAGCCTAATCTTGTTTGTAGCTTTCGAGCTCATCAAGAGTAGGAAGGATAAACCGTAGTCTTCTTGGCTACGTAGCCCGATAGATTGGATCCATAGCTGGTGGAAATGCTAGGGCTCCCGCTAGAGCCTGTCCTCGCATGAACAAATAAATCCTTGCAGGGCAACATCCGGGTGGCTATGGAAGCAGTCTTGACATGTCACACGATTAGTGGTATGATTCATGTTACTGAGAAAGAGAAGTGCTTTCCAGCCGTCTGCATTTAGCGGAATGTAGACACACGATGACAATTAACCCACCTGTCATCATCCTTTCACCAGCTCCCCATGTGCCTTGCATGGGGAGCACATCTATTTCCGCTTTAACTCCAAAATACTATAGATGTTCCGAATGCGCCCGAACATTATATATCCAATGCTCCATCTTTGCTGTAGACAAAAGCATCACAAAAAAGACTGACGCGATTGCGTCAGTCTTTTCTTTGCCTTACTTATGCTTCACCCGATCCGCGACCTCTGCCCGTTTGGCATCGTTAAACCGATCTAGCGTTCCCACCAGATACCCTGTGATTCGGCGAATCCGCTCGAAGGGTACGGAATCCTCTTCACTTTCCCGCCGTCCACAGCCGGGGCATTGATCTTTGATGATGCCGGAGAAGCCGCAAACTGGGTCACGGTCAATCGGATGGTTGATGGATCCATATCCCACACCGGATTGTTGCATGAAGCGGACGATTTTTTCGAAAGCCTCCAAGTTCTGGCTTGGGTCACCGTCCATCTCCACATAGCTGATGTGTCCCGCGTTGGTCAGTGCATGGTAGGGCGCTTCTAGGCGAATCTTATCAAAGGCTGTGATGGGATAGCCCACCGGAATGTGGAAGCCGTTGGTGTAGTACTCTTTATCCGTCACACCCGGAATCTCACCGAAGAGGGATTGATCCATTCTGACAAATCTGCCGGAGAGTCCCTCGGCAGGGGTGGAGATTAGTGTAAAGTTGAGCTTCTTTTGGCGCGTGATTTCATCCAGTTTCGCCCGCATATAGCCAACGATTTCAAGTCCTAAATTCTGCGCTTTTTCGCTCTCACCGTGGTGCGTGCCGATCAGAGCCGTAAGGGTTTCCGGCAGTCCGATAAACCCGACAGCAAGGGTACCGTGTTTGATGACTTCGCGAATTTCATCATCCCACTTGAGTTTTTCACTGTCCAGCCAAATGCCTTGTCCCATGAGGAAGGGGAAGTTATATACTCGTTTTGCCGCCTGAATTTCAAAGCGCTCCATCAGCTGTGCGCATACCAGATCAATCTTGTGATCCAAATCTTCAAAGAAGCGTGGAATGTCACCTTTTGCACGGATGGCAAGGCGCGGTAGATTGATTGAGGTAAAGCTCAAGTTTCCGCGTCCGCTGCCGATCTCTTGGCTTGGATCATGGGCATTGGCAATGACGCGTGTCCGGCAACCCATATAGGCAATTTCTGTCTCCGGATGTCCGGGAACATAGTATTTGAGGTTATATGGTGCGTCTACAAAGGAGAAGTTGGGGAACAGCCGCTTGGCGCTTACACGGCAGGCGAGCTGGAAGAGGTCGTAGTTCGGCTCACCCTCATTGAGGTTAATGCCATCTTTCACACGGAACACCTGAATCGGAAAGATCGGTGTTTCGCCGCCGCCAAGCCCTTCTTCGGTTGTGAGCATCACATTTTTAATTACCATTCGACCCTCTGGAGAGGTATCCATGCCGTAGTTGATGGAAGAAAAAGGTGTCTGCGCCCCGGCGCGAGAGTGCATGGTGTTGAGATTGTGGATAAAAGCTTCCATTGCCTGGAAGGTTGCCCGATCGGTCTCTTTGACCGCATGATGACGCGCAAGGCTTTGTACACGCCTTAATTCCGCTTCATCTTCATAAATTGTAAGTAGACGCGTTAGCTCTTCCGCCTGATAGGCATCAGACTCTTCCAGGGTTGGACGCAGACCCTTCTCTACATAGATTGCATCGATCATTGCCCGCAGTTCACGTTCCGGATCTTCCATTTCACGCCAGAGCATGAGCGCTTTGGCTAGATTCTGGCGATACAGCCGCACAAAAGTTTTTGCAACGCCCTGCGCCATGCCGTAATCAAAGTTGATGACGCTCTGTCCGCCGTGTTGGTCGTTTTGATTGGACTGAATCGCAATGCAGGCAAGGGCGGCATAGGACTGGATGTCATTTGGTTCACGCAGGGTACCATGTCCTGTAGAAAAGCCACCGGCGAAGAGCTTGATGATATCAATTTGGCAGCATGTTGTTGTCAGAGTGAAGAAATCAAGGTCATGGATGTGAATGTCACCCTCGGCATGTGCTCTCGCGTGGGTTTGGTTGAGCACATGGTTGTGATAAAACTGCTTGGCACCCTCTGAACCGAACTTGAGCATCACGCCCATGGCCGTGTCGCCATCGATGTTGGCGTTTTCACGCTTGATGTCAGAATCTCTCGCGTCGGCAAAGGTGATCTCTTCATATCGCTGCATGAGACGGGTTTTCATCTCTCTCTGCCTGGAGCGCTCTGAGCGATATAAAATGTAGGACTTCGCCGTAGAGACATAGCCATTGTCCATCAGTACGCGCTCTACTATATCTTGTATGTGCTCCACATCTGGCTCGGTTTTGTCGTCGATTTCTAAGATAGATAAAACCTCCGCGGCCAGTTTTTCTGCAATTTCAGCGCTATCCGGCCGATGGGTCGCCTCAAAGGCCTTCCGGATTGCTTCGGTGATCTTGTCCACATGAAAGGGAACCAAACGCCCGTCACGCTTTTTAATTGCTGTAATTTTTGTATTTTTGCTCATTAGATGCCTCTCTTTCAAACACTGTCAAACCACAATATATTGTGGTCAATTCTTTTCATCTTGTAAATATATGGTATTTAGTGTTCATTTATTAAATACTAAATAGCGCCTCATGTCAATAGCTATTGACATTTTTCTTAAAAATTTACAATTTAAATTTTATATTCTAAAAAGCCGATGTATGCTACATCGGCTTTTGCACTATATCTTGTTACTTTATCTCAACTATTTCTGTGTCTTTCGCTTTCCTGAAAATCAATGCCGCGATGCTGCAAATAAAGGCGCTTACAAAAACAATCATCCAAGGTGCGAAATAGAATCGCTCAAAGAGCATTCCAAAGAGAAGATAGCCCAGCCCGCTTGCCACAAAGGGGAGTCCGGAAAATAGAGCCATGACTTTCCCGATGAGCTCTTCCGGCGTTGTCCGCTGGATATAGGCCCACATGGCGATCATATAGAGGAGAATCACCACGGTGAAGATAAAGTCGGATGCAACTAAAACAACAAAGGCTGCAAAATGAGGTATGTCCAAGAGCAAGGCGATGCCGATTGGTGCCATTGTTAGTCCAAGCAACACAACAAACAAAGGGACTTTCTTGATTGTAAGCCGCGCGCCCATATAGCTGCTGATGGCAGTACCAAGCAGCGCCCCGCCCCAGCTGATGGCTCTGCCTATCCCCATGTGCTCTGCACTCATTCCCAGATGTTGCGTGATCAGTACCGGGATCCCCACCATAATAACCCCAGTGGTAAGCACGGAAACAATCAGCGTCAGGCTTGCACCTTTCACTAGGACGGGGTGCCTCCACATAAAGCGGAGCGCTTGGCTCATATCGCTCTTTACAATCTGCATGACGGAGGCTTCCGTTTCTTGCTTTTTGTATGGGATGCGGATGAGCAAATCCATCACGGCTGTGATTGCAAAGCAGATGGCGCAGACCACTAAGATCGGAGTGATTCCAAATCTACCGAGGAAAAACCCTGCCGCAGCGGGAGCCGCTATATTCGATAATGTATTTACAACAGAAGCCGCCGAGTTTGCTTGAATCAGCTTGTCCGGCGGTGCCAGAAAGGGAATACTAGACTGTACTGTAGGCATGTACATCCCCTGTATGGCGTTTAGCGCCAAAAGCTTGACAATCACAATCGGCACAATCTCTGTGACGAGACCGCTTAGCAGCATGTACAGCACGATCATTAGCGCAATTGTTGCATCGAGCCAAAACATAATCCGCTGCTTTTTGAGTCGGTCAGCCATAATGCCGCCAATGGGAGATGTGATAATCAATGGAAGGAAGCTCACCCCCAAGACCAAGCCAAACAAAGCGGGAGAGCCGCTCATATACAATATATAAAGCGGAAGCGCAAAGTTAAGCACCTGATTGCCGAAGATAGAAATAAGCTGACCGATTACGAGCAAGGAAAAATCTCTGTTCCATAGTTTTTTTGCTGTTGATTGCATGGGATACCTCTTGGGATAAAATGTTGTTGTATTCACTAGATGCGCTACAGTTTCTTATCATAGCACAGCGAACACGACAACAGCATGTCCTGTTTGCATGCAACACTTCAAAATAATTTTACAGCATTTAATTTCTCGGAAGCTCCAAACGCATCACTAGCATATCACCTTCCCTGTCGGCTGTGAGTGTACCGCCCATACGCTCAATTAGTTCCCTTGCGATTGCAAGCCCCAAGCCGGTACTTTGATTGCTTCGAGAGGCATCTGCGGTATAAAAGCGCTCAAACAGCTGCTCCACATCAAGCTGATCCAGCCCAGGCGCTCGATTCGATATCTCCATCTGCTTCCCATCCAAACGGACACGCAGATATCCTTCCCCATGGACGCAGACATTCTTCAATAGATTCTGCAATACACGCCGCAGCGCATCCAGATCACACCGCCAGACTACGGGCGCGTCTGGGATGTCTACATCTACGCGGAAGCCCTTGTATTCCAGCTCCCTATACGCCTCTGAAAGTGCGTCTCGCAGAATGTTTGAGATGTTGACCTCTTGTATCTCAAAGGTCGTATTCCCTTCTATAACCTGCGCAAACTCAAACAGATTGCTCATCAGCACCGAGAGACTGTCCAAACGTCCGCCTATGATCTCCAAATACCGCGCCCGGGTCGCCGGATCAAGGTCTGGTGACTCTAACATTTGCAGATATCCCCGCGCAGCCGTGAGGGGGGTACGCAAATCGTGAGAGATGTTTGTGATGGCGCGCTTGAGCGTAGCCTCGGTGCGCTTTGCCTGAATGTGATCTTTGCGGTTCTTTTTCAGCATGACATTGATGCTCTGGATTAAGGCAGAGATCGACTTGTCAAAAGTGCTTGTGCCGAGACGCGCATTGGTGTCTGTATGGGCAATGTCCGACAGCTTTCTGCCAAGCTGCCGGATATCGCGTTTTATGAGTACCAACTTGATAATCAAAATGGCAAAGCCTATGGTCAAAAGACCACAGGCTATCATCCATAGGGTGATCATTTGATCTCCGCCTTTCGGAACAGGGCAATTCCGGCTGCTGAGCTTGCAATCATCCAAACCGCACCCACGCCGAGTATGATTAGTATGTTGTAAGTATCTATTAGGATCAATGAACCCGCCCGATGTATGCTGGACATTAAGTCAAAGTGAAGCATGCCAGAGATGTCGATGCTAAGCAGTGATGCAATAGCAGCAAGGAGAGCAGGTAGCAAGATCAGCACAAAGTAAAACTCCGACAGAACATAGGCACTCTTGAGGACAAGCCCCAAGAAAGTTCCCAGACAGCCAAGCGCAATCAGCAGAAACAATTGCAGACCCAAAGCTTGGAACATGCTTGACCAAAATCCTGCGACCACAGAACCAAAGCCGCCGACGATCGTTGCGAGTAGTGTGCCTGATCCCACGTAGAGCACAAACAGTAAGGTGATTAAAATAGCCATTTGGATCAACTTAGAGATATACAGCTTTGTACGAGACATGCCAAAGGCGATATCGTTTTTCACAGTTTTGTCCGCAAATATGGGAACGGCTACACAAAACACAAGGGGAAGCACGAGAGTGGTTAATAAGAAATGTGGGAATTGCAGTAAAAAACCCATACTGTCTGCACCATTCACAGTGCTTGTCGGCACTATGATATACATACCGTTCAAATTAAATGGATCACCTGTGCCTGGACCAAGTGATGCCCATAGTGCAATCAAGCCTATGCTGGCAGCGAGTGCCACTGCGAAAGTGACGTAGATAACCCAGCGTTTTCTGATTCTATAAAAATCTGCCCGAATGAGATTCATCATTTTGCATTCCCCCCGATCATCTTCACATAATACTCTTCCAAACTATCTCCAACGCTTTGGATCGATGCCACCCGAACCCCCGCGTGATTGAGCTGGAAACTCAGCTCCGACGGATCGTGCAAATATTCATACACCCGTAGTTCATTGCTCGATACCTGCTTATAATCACGGATACCTAAAGCAGTTTCCAGTACCACAGCAGCCTTCGCCGCATCGTCTACAGTGATCGAGAGCGCCTGCTTGCATTCTTCGTGCAACTGCTCCAGCGTCAAGGTCTTGATCAACTTCCCATGGTGGATAATGGCATACTTGTTCGCAACCTGCGCAAGCTCCGTCAGGATATGGCTGGAGAGCAGAATCGTAATCCCCTCTTGGTTGAGCCGCTTAATCATATCTCGCGTCTCCACAATACCGGTCGGGTCAAGCCCATTGGTCGGCTCATCCAAAATCAGAAAATCCGGATGGCTGAGCAGTGCCACTGCAAGCCCCAAACGCTGTTTCATCCCCAGAGAGAAGTCTTTAAACTTCTTATTCCCCGTATTCGTGAGATTTACAGTCTCCAAGACTTCCTGCACCCTGCCCTTTTCGGCAATGCCTCGTTGCAAACGGTAGTACTCTAGGTTCTGTACCGCCGTCAGATTGTGAAACAGCGCCGGTGTTTCAATCACCGATCCTGTCCGAGTCCGAGCCGCTGTCAGCTTTGCCGGTGTGGTCGCACCAAAGAGTTCGATCTCGCCGCTGTCTGGTCTAGACAAGGATGTAATCAGACGCATAAATGTCGTCTTTCCCGCTCCATTTTGCCCAATGAGACCAAAAATGTCGCCCTGTTCAATCGTTAGACTCACATTGTCCACAGCGGCTTTTCCGCCATAGCGTTTTGTGAGATTTTGTGTTCGTAACACAGTCATCTTGTTCCCCTCCTGTTTGGTATGGCTTTATTCTAAGGGGTAAGTCTTACTTATCTCTAAGTAAAGTCTTAAAAAAGTCTTAAACTTTAAGAACTTGCCTTGCGGTGCGCAAAACCACTGTAGGGGCAGACCTTGTGTCTGCCCGAAGTCTGACAGGGCAGACACAAGGTCTGCCCCTACGATTCGCTCATCTTAAATCCAATGCCCCAAACGGTCTGAATGTAGTCCACATCAGGTGAAATCCCTTGAAGCTTAGCACGGAGTTTGCTGATATGCACATTGATCGTATTATCATCACCCCAGAACTCCCCGCCCCAGACGCTCTCATATAGATTGTTTTTCGTAAACACTTTATTGGGGTGCGACATCATCAGCCGCAAAATCTCAAATTCTCGCTTGGATAATCCGGCTTTCTTACCATCTGCAATGGCATCATAGCCCTCCAAGTCGAGAGTGATCCCTTTATATCGGAGTTGCTCCGGCTCCCCTTGCTCCGGTGCGCCGCGGCGGAGCTGTACATCTATGCGGGCAAGTAGCTCATTGTTATCAAAGGGCTTTGCAATATAGTCATCCGCACCCAAGCGCAGTAGCTTGATCGTGGTCTCTTTATCTGTGCGTGCAGTCAAAACAATCACCGGGATAAGAGAGGAGGCACGCAGTTCCTCCAAGACTTCCTCTCCGGTCTTCCCTGGAAGCATAAGATCAAGCAAGACAAGAGAAAATCCGCCTTGCGGCAAAATCAGCAGTGCTTCCGTACCGGAATAGGCAGGGACAGGCGTGTAGCCGTTTTGCCCAAGCAATTGGCATAGCATATCACTGATATGAATATCATCTTCCACAATTAGAATTTTTTTCATGTGTTTATGTCCTATTCTGCAAGGTGTTACTTTTTGTTGAATTATAATTTTACCACAGCTTTTGCCCTCTTACCAGCCACAAAAGCATAAACCCTGTAATCGTAATGATTACAGGGTTTAAATCTGGTGACCCGGTGGGGGCTCGAACCCCAGACCCTTTGATTAAAAGTCAAATGCTCTACCGACTGAGCTACCGGGTCGTGCATAAACGAACAGCCCTTTTGCCCTTGACCTTTCCCACAAAAGGTGGCTGCTTTGCCTTTTGTGGAAGCGAACGACGGAGTTGCGTAGTGCAGTTTTCGGCAAAAGCCGTAGGCTGATGCCGGAAATGGAACGCAGCAACTCCGGTAGTGAACTGGCTGGGATGGTAGGGTTCGAACCTACGAATGCCAGAGTCAAAGTCTGGTGCCTTACCACTTGGCGACATCCCATTATGACAGGGTGCAATTTTATAACTGCACCCTGATTGAACTGTGGGGTGAGTAACCGGGTTCGAACCGGCGACCTCCGGAACCACAATCCGGCGCTCTAACCAACTGAGCTATACTCACCATATTACTTTTGCCCTTGATCTTCATCAAACAAAGCGCCTGCTTTGCTTTGTTTGAAAGCGAACGACGGAGTTGCGTAATGGAGTCTTCGCCCAAAGGACAAAGCCCGATGGCGGAAACGGATGCAGCATCTCCGGTAGTGAGCTGGTACGCCAGAAGGGATTCGAACCCCTGGCCTACTGCTTAGAAGGCAGTTGCTCTATCCAGCTGAGCTACTGGCGCATATCAGCTTAGATATTGTACGTACTTTCTGCCATTTTGTCAAGTCCTAGTTTCCATATTTTCCGAATTATCTTTGTGAAATGTGTAGGTATGCCTATTCGAGACATAGGCTCCTTTTCCAAAGGAGCTGTCAGCGTAGTGTAGGGTTACAATAGATATTGGACATTAGGAGCGAAAAAGAGAGCAGTGAGAGGACACATCGGTTAGAATAGAGTTCCCCAACTTTACGAAACCGAAAGGAAGTGTCCTCTCACTGCATGAA
>Ga0131853_10000339_pt1 | contig 85251 bp, 80 predicted proteins | sample TergutLab28metaG_FD_92764 | JGI IMG/M metagenome (GOLD analysis project Ga0131853, IMG submission 92764) | Labiotermes labralis P1 segment gut microbial communities from Petit-Saut dam, French Guiana - Lab288 P1 (version 2) (version 2) | ecosystem: Host-associated > Arthropoda: Insects >...
CCCTTCCTTGAATTCCTTCACATTTATTCTGCTTTTGATGAACATATCCGATCTTCTTTGGATTTTGTCCTTGCTCTAGTTTAGCACTTTGGTTGACTTGGTATCACTTTCCGAATTGAAGGTTAAATGAAAACAACTGTTAATGTAAATGATATTAAAATTTCAAAAATTATGAATGAAGCCGTAGCCGTAACATTAAATGCGTTTGGCGAAGCAGTCAAACAAGTATGCTAAAACTTTTATAGGGTCACCATTAGTTACTAGATAGTGTTCGATAAATAAAGACAATAGAACTATTTAACCAAAAGCATAACGCAGGCAAGATAAACAAAGGTTTGGAAACGCGAGATAAGCTTGTCATAACGGGTGGCAACACGGCGGAAGTGTTTGAGTTTATTGAAAAAGCGCTCAACCAAATGTCGCTCTTTATACTGCCACCAATCGCATTCCCATGGTTCAACCGTGTTTGACTTCGGAGGAATAGCATATGAAACTCGGTTTTCTTCTAAGTAATCGCGGATAGCCTTTGAACCGTATGCTTTGTCACCCATGAAAATACTTCCGGTTATATCAACCCCAGACAAAACATCTGTGGCAACGGTGCTGTCAAATATATTGCCGCCAGTAAACAGTAGCTTGATGGGGTTTCCTAACCCATCCACCAGAGCATGGATTTTAGTCGTTCTACCACCACGGGATACGCCTATCTCTTGGTTTGTTTTGTGATTTTCGGCCCTTTTTTTGCCCCAGCAGCGTGCTGGTGGGCTTTGACACTTGTGCTGTCTAGGGATATGTCTTGCATGTCGGCATCAACAGTAAGTGCTTCAAATATTTTAATGATTACGCCAGCTTCAGACCAACGTGCAAACCTGTCATACAGGGTACTCCATGAACCATATCGTTCAGGTAAATCACGCCACGGCGCACCGCTCCTCGCTATCCATAACATGCCGTTAAGTGCGGTTCGATTATCGCTTGATGGTCTGCCTGGTTTACCTGTTCGCTCAGGTGGGAGCATCTCTTTTATCCGTTCCCATTCATTATCTGTTATCTCATAACGCTTGCGTGTCGCTGTCATTTTTTATCACCCATCGACAGTTTATCATTTTTTGTGCAGTATTTCATTCTCGAACACTACCTAGTTTCCCTTTGTTAAGCCAAATTATATTATCACAAATTTTTTTTAATTCTTCCGTGTTGTGGGACACCATAGCAACTGTAGTTTCTTTATCGTTTATTATAGAAAGAATCGATTCCAAACTTTTTTGGCGAAACTTTGCATCTCCAACACTCAGTACTTCATCAATTAACAAAACCTCTGGGCGTAAGTGAATGGCAACAGAAAAACCCAACTTTGAAACCATTCCGCTGGAATATGTTTTCATTGGCCGATAAATAAACTCTCCTAATTCGCTGTAATCAATGATTTCTTGCAAAATGCTAATGATATGTTTTTTAGAAAACCCCAAAATCATTCCGTTTAAGAAAATGTTATCTATGCCCTTCAATTCTTTTGAAAATCCAATTCCCAAAGCTAATAGATTAATTGAATTGTAGTTTCGTATTACCGTACCATTATTAGGTGACATAACACCAGAAAGTACACGCAACAATGTACTTTTACCTGCACCATTATTGCCTATTATTCCGTAAACTTTCCCTCTTTCCATATTAAGAGACACATCATCCAATGCCTTATAGGAATTAATAACGCTTTTCCGTAAACCGAGCAAGTGCTTGTAAGAGAGGCTTTCAGCCGAGCGATATATAAGATTTACATTTTTAAGTTTAAGAACGTTCATTAGTCGCCTCTTTCATTTGAAGTTGATGCACTAATGCGTTTTGCAAGTATTACAAAAGTCTACCGCATCATCTGTCTTAGCCCCACATCTGCAAACATAACCAATAGGCTTTGCAGGATTACCAACAACGAGTACATGAGGCGGTACATCTTTTGTAACTACCGCACCAGCCCCAACCATTGCATATTCTCCTATTGTAACTCCACACACAATAGTAGCATTAGCACCAATGGCTGCTCCTTTTCTTACAAAAGTTTCAGTAATTTTCCAGTCTGGATTTACTGCTCGAGGATTTCTATCATTAGTAAAAGTCATAGATGGCCCAAGAAAAACATCATCCTCAATAGATACACCGTTGTACACATTCACATTATTTTGAATTTTCACATTATTGCCTATTATTACTCTTGTATCTATATAAGCATTTTTGCTTACAACACAGTTTGCACCTATTTTTGCTTTTTCTCTTACTTGAGCATGGTTCCAAATTTTTGTATTATCACCTATTTCAGCTTGGTCACTTACATCTGCGGTGGCATGAATAAACACTGACATTTATTATTTCACTCCCTCAAAATCTTTAATGGCACTTATTACAAGTTTAACTTCCTCATTTGTTAATTCAGGAAAAATTGGCAAACAAACCGTTTGATTACACAACATTTCCGCAATAGGCAAGTCACCTTTCTTATACCCAAGTTCTTCAAATGCTTTTTGAAGATGCAAAGGTATAGGATAAAACGCACCAGAACCAACACTTTTCTTATCTAAAAATATGCCAAGTTCTTCTTTTTTATCTGTACGAACTGCATACTGATGGTAACAGCTTGTACCATTTTCTGGCGCAATAGGAGTTTTAATAATGCCTTTAAGCTCTTTTTCGTATGACAAAGCAACAGTTGCACGTTTATTGTTATATTCATCCAAATATTTTAGTTTTATACTTAAAATTGCAGCTTGGACGGCGTCTAAACGTGAATTATATGCTACTAAATAGTTGAAATATTTATAGGGATTATATAGCGCATCCGTTTCAGAATCCATTGCAAATTCATCACTTACACCATAAAGAATTTCACGTGCTTTAGCACCATTTTTTGCCATACCATGCTCACGTAGGGCACGCAATGTTATTGCAAAATCGTCATTATCGGTTGTTATCATACCAGCATCGCCAAAAGCACCTAGGTTTTTAGTTGGATAAAATGAAAATGTGACAATGTTATCCGACGCACCAATTTTTTTGTCTTTATATTCACAACCTATAGCTTGTGCTGCATCTTCAATTACTTTCAAATTATGCTTTTGTGCAATTCGGTTTATTTTGTCCATATCACATGGCCAGCCAAAAATATGCACAGGCAGAATTACTTTTGTTTTTGAAGTGACAGCAGCTTCAATCTTTGTAGGATCAATATTAAAGTCCGACTCACATACATCAACAAAGACCGGTACCGCTCCAATAGCCGCAATAGCTTCAGCTGTTGCAAAAAAAGTAAATGGCGTTGTAATCACTTCGTCACCTGGATTTACTCCATAGGCACGCAATGCAAGCATCAACGCATCTGTACCGTTTGCGCAAGATATAACATGTTTAACACCCAAATATTCTTGCATTTCTGTCTCAAACGCTGTTACATATTTTCCGCCGATATATGCCCCACTTCGAAGCACCTCTACGACCTTCGGCTCTACTTGATCTTTTAATTGCTCGTATTGCCTGCTCAAATTTAAAAACGGTACACTCATAATAAAACCTCCAACATTTATATATTTATTGTAAAAATTAATACTCCAATTACAATAATTAAATTGCCTATTACACGCCTTTTTGTTATTTTCTCTTTCAAAAAAATGCGACTAAAAACCATAATTAATAAATATGCAAGGGATTCAATAACTGCACCATATCTATAATACATTCCTGTAAAAGCAAAAATCATTAAAAACATACAAACAAATATCGTACCATAGGCAATAAGAACCTTTGGGTTAATATATTCAAATATCCAATGTTTCTTTTTTTCTCCACTACTCTTTTTAAGCAGGATTTGCGAAAGCGAAGAAAGAATAACTGATAAAATGGCAGCACCTACATAATAATTAAACAAACATGGCACCAACTTTTGCGGTATAATATCTGTAAACTGAAAAAGGATAATTAATGTAAAATCTAAATTGAATGAGTAACTGCAAATTCACACTCGATAACATCAAATTACAGAGTTTTCTGACAATATCTCTTCAGATGAAACGATATAAATTCCAACAAAGATAACTATCGAACCGATAATATTAAATATTGTAACGGCTTCATTGAATATAACAGTTGCCCATATTAGACTAAGAATAACTAAAACTCCACGGCAAGACATAACTGTAATAAGATTAAATTTCTTTAAAATTTGTTGCCATAACAATGCGTAAATACCAAGAATAATTATTTGAAAACCTACAATCATAACAAATGCCTTTATAGATTCACTTGTTGCCGCCAGCTTCGCAAAAACGCCCGCGAAGGAAAAAATAAAAAATGCACAAAAAAGATGAAGATATTTATTTCTAATAAGTGTCTTTATCATACAAGCTCATTCCCTCGCTATAACAATATCATACCATTGAAATGCTGCTATCTTCATAGTCTTTAAAAGTTCCCCATAACTTTGATAAATATTCTATTTCCATCTTATTTTTTAAATCCTGATATAAGCGTATTAAATCCCATTGCGGCGTATATTTTAGTTCACGCCGAGTCTTTTTTATGTCCGCAGCAAATTCACGATTACCAGGTTTTTCAGGGCAATATATGATTTTAGATGGCTTATTTGGTGGGCAGAATACCTCTGTTATGGCAGATATTTGTTCTTCAAGAGTCACGGGGGCAATACCTCCAACATTATAGACACCACCATCATGCTGGGCTTCCAACGCCCCTTTTATTATAGATATACAGTCATATATATATACTGCTTCTTTTGCTTTTGATGGGTCGCCCCATATTTCTATATCCATTCCACGCTTTGCTCGTTCAATTATCCTCACAGTTGCAGACAATCCTTTCTTCCCCTCTACATAATAGTATGGATTTGGATGATATCCATACATATTATATAAACGCAATATAAATCTTTTTATATCATGCTTAAAATAGAAATGTTCAATGATATCAGCAGCCGTGTTTTTACAAATAGCGAATATAGAATGGTCATTGTTTAAAGGGAATTCTTTCTGTATATCAGGAGGCACTGGAGTCTTTCCTAAATTATACAAGCTGTTATTGCTGTTGCATGTGAATACTATTCTGCCTATATTAGCTGTAGCCATATATTCAAGTATGTTAAGTGTGCCATGAAGTTCTGTATCAATATAAACATGAGGATGATAACCATTCATGTTCGAAGGCATTGCTCCTGCAGCATGTATAACGGCATAAACGTTTTTTCGAGGAAGTTTGTCAAAATCCGACTTTTTTGTAATATCTACAGAATAGTAGTCAATATCATAATCATCAAAAAAACCATTGTCGTCCTTTCTGCGCCCAACGGCTATTACCTTATACTCTTTAGATAATTCGACTGCCGTATAGGCACCTACTTTTCCTGTCGCGCCAAATATTACAACTGTTTTCATCATAAAACCGCACCTCTCTTATCTTGCACTATCTAGGTTTATATCTCTATATCAATTCCATAATTTCAGAAACCTCAATTGCTGGATTACCAAAAACATTTTTTTCACTCTCTACATTTTTAACTACAACTGCCCCAATACCAATATTCGAAGCATTTCCTACTTCTAATCCACTTCTTATACACGAGTTGCTTCCTATAATATTTCTATTACCAACACGAACATTCCCCATTACAACACATCGTGTATAAAGCCAATTAAAATTCCCTATTATTACATCATGGCCAACATGGCATCCTGCATATAATAAATTTCCGTCCCCCATTATAGCATTAGGCTCAACAATAACGTTAGCCATAACAATATTACCATCACCTAACTTAACTCCGTCAATAATAGAACTCGGATGAATATAGGTTAGTTGATGTATATTTTTACTTATTATTTTTTTTCCTACAGATTCTCTTATCATCAGCTGTTTGGCATATCCTACACAATTAATAATGGAAAAATCTTTGGTATCTATAGGCAAATCTTCAAAAGGAATCACAGGAATACCATTAAAATCTGTAATAGAACAATATTCTCTATCAGCCGTTACACCAAGTAAAGAATACCTATCATCTTTTTGTAAATAACTTATGAGTATATTTGTTATAGGATTCATTCCAAACAAGTAAACATTAATCATAACAACACCTCTTATTTTAAATTAATTTTGAAAAGGAAAAACATAGAAATTTTCATATTCGCTAAGTATTATTTCATTTGAAAGAGACAATAGTGATTTATCATAAAGATTTGTATAGTAATAATAATAGTATTCAGTAGATCCAAATGCTTTTTTAAAATTATAAACTCCCGTTTGAGTTGCGCCAGTTCCACCCCAATTGAAATATTCAAACCGTTTTATTGTGGCATTTTTCATCGCTTCAAGAATAATTAAACATAGCGGTTGATACGTTCTATACTCGTTAACTATGACAGGGGTAAAATATTCAACCGTTTTATTAAAATAAAACACTAACAATGCTGAAACTTTTACTCCTTCTTGCTCTGCTATATATATATCATAGTCTACATCTGGTTGAAGCTGTTTATATATCATTTCAAAAAAAATTCTTTCTTTAGGTTTTCCTCCTACTTGCATCATATTATCCAAATGTGTTCTATATAGAAAATCAATTGATGATTCAGAGTTATCAATGTATACATTAACATTAAATTTTCTAGCTTTTCTTATTGCGTTTCTTTGAGCAGAATTAAACATTGCCATTAAAGTTTGTTCTAAATCTGTTTCATATTTAGGTAAGTGAGAAACCAAACCTCTTCTACTGTCAACATAGTCATGTGAGGCATTCTGGTAATAAGACAAATCTGTCTCAAAAGGTGAAGTAATGAGAGTAGAGGCAACACAGTTATATTTATTACAAAGATTTTTGAACTCGTCAAGTAGCAAATCTTTAACAGTATAGTCATTGTTATGTTCAATAATTGCACCATTGCTTCCATAGTATGGCAACGAATTTATTACATTACCATATTGATTGTTTTCTTTAATAAAACAAGGTAGAACACCAACTATTTCACTATTATCTAGCGCCAACAAATAATAGTCCTTGCAATTTAAATGTTGTTTAAGTACTTGCCTATATTTATTGCTTGCGAAAAATAATGTTTTAGAACTTTTCAGCAAAAACTCGTCATATTGCTGTTCATATCCACTATCTAAAAAACTTAATTCCATTGAAATCCTCCCAGATTTAACTTATCAATTTTTTATAAACTTTTCAGAGAAATTTGCTCGTTTATTAGAAACGTTGGATTGTCCCTGGTATTATCCATTGTCCTCCAAATATACTCAGCAATAATCCCCAGCGATAAATTTGTAACACCAAAACCAAGCATTAAAACTGAAATCAAAGTAGGCCAACCCGCAGCCATATCTAAAATATTAAAAATCCTTACTATAAAAATAAACAATCCAAATGCAAACCCAATGAATGCCATTAAAACACCCAACGCACTTATTAAGCGAATAGGTGCAAAAGAAAACGAAACAAAACAATCAATGAGTGTTTTAATTTTCATCCTAGTTGTCCACTTAGACACACCTTTTGCTCTGTCCTTTAAAGCACATGTAACAAATGTAGAATGATAACCCATAGAAAGTACTTGATAAGTTACAGAAGAATTTTTTTCCATGTTTTTATTAAGATTGTCTCGTATCTTATGATTAAACATTAAATTACTAACACCGCCGGTAGGAATGTCTATGCTGGCGAATTTTCTCATTAACAAGATAAATAAGCGCGAAAATAGCCTTTCACTAGAATTTACCTCTACACTACCCTTTACTACACCAACATAGTCATACCCCTCCTCAATTTTTTGATAGAGTATATCTATGAACTCTACAGGTTCTGGTTGGTCGGCATAATAAAACATTGTGTAATGGCTATCTGATACACTTACTCCTGCTCTCATTGCATTATGAGAGCCATAATTTTTCGACAAACGTATCAACGTTGCCTGCACATTGTGAAATGTGAACTTTTCCAATATTTTTATGGACATATCTGTAGACCCATCATCCACAAAAATTGCAGATATCTTATATGGTTTGTCTGCTGCAAAATTGTCTAAAACCTCGCAAAGACTTTGCATATTTTCTTCTTCGTTTAAGAAAGGTATCACCAACGACAAACTTCTATATTTACTATCCAACATTTGACCTACTCATTTCTTTTATGGTTTTGAACAGCCTTTAATATACCAATCCAGCGTTTTTACAATACCCACTTCAAAGGGAATTTCATGAGAAAAATCAAGTAGCTTCTTTGCCTTTTCGGAAGATGCACATAGGCGTTTAACATCTGCAACTCTTTCGGGTTTATGCTCAATTTCACCTTTGTACCCCATATAATCGCAAATACTTTTGATTATATCTATCACTTTATATTCAACACCTGACCCAAGGTTTATAATTTCACCACGGATATTATCTTTTTCATATGCATATATAAGACCGCGTATTGTATCCGATACATATATATAATCTCTTGTTTGCTGCCCGTCACCTTCTATTGAAGGACATTCACCATTTTGTATTCTTCTTACGGTAACAGGAATAATCCCTGCAAGTGGGCCATCAATATTTTGTCTTGGTCCATAATTATTAAACGGTCTAATGATGACAGCATCTAAGTCATACACATTGCAGAATGACTTAACCAGCATATCTGCTGCGGCCTTTCCTGCCGCATATGGGGTGGTCGGGTTTAATGGGTGATTTTCATCCATGGGCGCATACAATGCAGTACCATACGCTTCCGATGATGACATATGAATGAGCGTTTCATACTCGCCGTTTCGTAAAAGATGTGTTAACACATCAGCAATTTTTACATTCACCATATAAGCAGTATGTGGGTTGAAAAACGAATATATTAACGCCATGGTAGCCATGTTATAAACCACTTGAATTTTTTCTTTTCGCACAATGGCTTCCATCGCATAAAAATCGGATGCATCTTCTTTGTAAAAAACAATTTGGTCTTGTACATCCTTTAAATTGTTTAAGTTGCCGACAAAAAGATTATCTACAACAACCACTTTTTTTGCCCCGGCGTGCATTACACCTTCGGCCAAGTGACTGCCTATAAACCCTGCACCACCTGTAATTAAAACTGTTTTATCTTTTAAACTGCGCATGATTACACCCCAACTAAACTATTTTTTGACTCAACAAGCGTTTGTAAAACATCAACTTGGTCTTGGTCTGTCATCTGTACATACAACGGTAATGTTATGGAGAGTTTGTCCAACATATACGAAGCCATAATATCTGTAGGTTTATATCCAAACTTACTTTTGTAATGTCCTAACATATGGTTTGCGTGAGTACCTACTCTTGTTGCAATTCCTTTTGATTCTAATATACTCATCAGTTCATTGCGGAACTTAGAAGCCTTTTCAACATCATTTGCATCATTTTTTGTAAAACCTAATGATTCTAAATCTAAAACACAAACATAAGATTGATAGGTATGAAAGTACTCCGTTGGTACATACGGTGGCTTTATAAATTTTATACCCATTTCACTGATTAATCTATTATACTTTTCAGCCTTTTCACGTCTTGTGTTTGTTACAAAATCCATCTTTCGCATTTGTGCAATACCTACAGCTGCTTGTATGTCAGTCATTCTGTAGTTGTACCCCAGTTCGTTAAATGCTGGCAATAAGTATCCTGCTGCTGCGTGGCGGTCAATTTCTGAAACAGAAGCACCATGGCTGCGCAACGACCTCATGCGTGAAGCAGCATCTGTATCACTTGTGAGTATCATACCGCCTTCACCTGTCGTGATGGACTTCCGTGGATGAAAACTAAGGCATGTCATATTTCCAAAATCAGCTTCCATTTTGTTACCAATTTTTGCGCCAAAAGCACATGCACTGTCTTGCAGAACCAGAATGCCATATTTTTTTGCAATCTCATTTATTTTTATCAAATCTGCACATAAGCCAAACAAACTCACAACCATAATAACCTTCAATTGTTTACCGGTCTGTTTATTTATTAATTTATCATCGTATTGATCTTGTATTAGCAGCTCTAGCTTATGGGGGTCTAAATTGTACGTATCCATTGAAACATCAGCCAAAACTGGTGTTGCACCTGTGTACAAAACAGCATTTGAAGATGCAGTAAACGTAAATGACGGAACTATACAGTCATGGCGTTCGTCCAGCCCTATTTGAATAAGCGCAAGGTGCAAAGCCGTTGTACATGACGTTGTTGCAATACCAAAACCAACATTTTCGTATGCAGCCACCATTTTTTCAAATTCCGCCACTTTGCTTCCCTGTGCAACCCAGCCAGACTCCAATACCTTTGTCACTTCGCTGACCTCGTCATTATCTATATAAGGGATAATTACTGGTATATTTTTCATATAAAACTCCTTTAAGCCAGACGTGGGCATTTACTTGTTAGCTCATGTACTTGCGCCGCATAGTGTAGTGCGCGGGTTGCTTCGTTACCGTTTGTTAATGCAAGCCTGGCTTCTGATACCGCAAGCGCAAATTCAATCAATTCTGCTTTTAGTGGCTCTACATGAGGCAACATAATTTTTTCTACTATATTTTCTTGTTTATACATTGGCGTATAGCCTAAGTCAAGTGCAAAGCTCGTTTTGCGTGTGACTTGCAATGTTTTATGCAATAAATCTGCCTGAACAAAACTTGTTTTGGTATGCACATCAATTGCACGGATTTTATCTTCTGTCGCTCTGCTTGCTAGAATAGTTGAAACCGCACCTGACTCATGCTGAATCATAGCTTGTACATAGTCAGAATAATTTTGACTGTGTACAACTAGCGCATTGGCTGCAATATTTTTGACCTTGCTTGGCTGCAAATAGTTTAAAACAATGTCTAAATCATGAATCATCAAGTCGAAAATAACATTGGTATCACCTATGCGCTTGTCAAACGGACTGCATCTTTTTGCGTCAATGGCGACTATCCCATTTTCGTTTTCCAATATCTTTTTCATTTCAATGACTGCGGGATTAAAGCGTTCAATGTGACCGACCATCAAAGTCTTACCGATTTTTGCAAATGCATCACATAGCAATTTACCATCAGTTTCAGTGAGTGCAATCGGCTTTTCAATTAAAGCATGTTGGTTATGTTGCACCGCAAGCAAGCCATATTCACGATGAAGTGATGATGGTACCGCTAAAACAACCGCGTCTGTTTTTTGCAAAAGTTCATCTGCGCTTTCAAAACAAGTCACATTAAATCGTTCTTTTGCAATTTGAGCATTTTCTGTTGATGGGTCGTAAACCCCAACAAGATTAAAATAATTTGGCAGTTCAAGTATGTTGCGTACATGATTGCGCCCCATGTTGCCAACGCCGATTACACCAATTTTCAACATTTTCAACCTCTTTCATTTATTGAATGCTAATTGTAAATACATATTATCACATTATTACGAATCCCAAAACGACGAACCTAATCTGACAATAATATAATTTTCAAATTCACGAATATATCCATGGTTAGGCCAGCTTTCCATGTCTGATATTTGAATCAAAAACTCATTCACATCAACGGGATAAGGAAATGCAGTAATTGGAAAATGATAGTGATGAAAAAAATGAATTAATTGATTATTTCCAAATGCACTTATTTCAAAATATCTATTACTATTCCTTACAAAGTTAAATAGCGATGTACCTGTAAATTCCCCAGGAAACACGTCACCAAGCGGGTCAGGTATGAAACCTAAAAAAATTATCGGTTTTTGTCTATCAAAATTTTGTAAATCTTGAATTAAACTTTGTGCAATCATGATGTCTCGCTGATATCTTTGATAGTCTACATAAAAAATGCTGTTCATTTCCCGCGTATTAAAAACTACGATCCATAAAACCACAAAAAGAATGACATGTCTAAATCCTTTAATTATTTGTTTGTTTGTTACTAACAAAACTAAAAGTACATATAAAAAGACTAAAGCAACCGAAATTAACATAGAAAAAGTGTAAATCATACGAACATTAAGAAATGGGTTTCCTGTAATAATAAAAAGACTATACGCAGAACCAACAATAGCAACCGAAGACAATAAAATAGTAACACTTTTTAACTTTACTGCAAAAAATAAACCAAATAATAAAACCACGAAGCTTGCCAACCATACTATAATCCTAATTGTATCACCATTGTCAGGGAAAAATACATATAGGCGGACAAAGGTCTGTAAAAAAATGGTTAATGATGCAATAAATTGCTGAGCATCAGTAAAGTTGTATTGTACAAAACCAGCAGTATAATCCCATGCGTCTACTGAAAACCACCAAAGTATAGAAATCCCCACAAGTCTCCAAATGACCAGTGCTGTTAATAAAATAGCAACTATTTTTAAAGTAAGTATGCAAAAGTCCTTTATTTTCAAATCACTGTCTGATACAAACAAAAGTAAAACCACTGAAAAACAGCTAACAAGAAAAAATACAATAGCCACTTCGTAAAACGCCAGTGAATATGCCAGAGATAAGGCACTTATAAATAAGAACTTGATCTTTTTTTCTACAAACCATTTGCAAGCAAAGAGCAAACTAATAGCAGCGAATATCAAAATTAAACTAATATTAATTTTTGCTGTCATATATACAAAAATATGTGCTATCCACGGAAATGAAACCATGGTTGTTGCAAATATAATTGATGCATATTCATCAAGCAGCCCTTGGGTATATCGCCTAAAAATACCGCAATAAAGGCTAACACCTGTAGCCATTAAAACTAAAGACAAAAAATCAACCCAAAAGGGCAAGAAGGTATAAGGCCGAAAAATATACATTATGGGTATATAACCCCATCTGCCAGAAGTGGCTAACATATGATTGTCGAAGTAGACATCAAAATGTATATCATCTATACCTGTAGAATGGTTAGTAAGTGCGAAACCATAAGATAATAAAATAGTAACAATCAAACACAACCAGTAAAACGTAGAATGTTTTAATAATCCAATATCGTTATATTCATTTTTACCAGCAATTTGTATATCTTTACTCGAATTTTTCAGAAAATTAGTAATAGAACTCATGTTAATTGACCTTTCTGAATATATGTGATTATCTCACACTTATCATAATAACGTATTGTTATCTACTTGTTGCAATTTCATTTAATTTTAGCAGCGCAGCATCTTCTCCCAATTCATGAAACGGGTTATAACAACGCTCCATTACATCTAATGATAGAATTTCAATGAGGTATTTACTTGCTACATTGTATTTCCATTGATATAAGGCATACATCATACCAACCCATTGAGGCAGAAAGCCACCCCATGTTTTTCCCCTTTTATATTCATTGTTACATTCTTGTTGAATAAACCACTTTGCAAGCTCCCCCGACCACATGCCTGCCCACTTGGGTGCGGCAGAATCAAGGCAGCGACGCGTTTCCGATTTCATATATTTTTCAATAAACCATCTTTCGTCTATCCCGGGAAACAAATCACGAATGTACATAAACATATCCGCTTGGGTTTCCATAATATCGACAAGGTATTTTTCATCATAAGCACTCACATTAATCTCTCCCTACAATATCAAGAATGAGTGTGCCACGTCCTTTATTAGGAAGATTTTTGTAGGCATTGCGCGCAGAATCATCCCGTGCTTTGCGTAAAGGGTTATAATCTTTGGCAAGGACTTTTTTAGCTGGTGGCACAAATTTAATTGTATCAAATGCTTTTTGTGAGAGTAGGCAATACTGTGTACCCAGGTCACCAAATTTCATAGCCACTTTAAGATTTTCTAAAGATAGAGCAGCATTAAAGAAATCACGGACAAAACTAAAATAAGCATCATCCGCCCTCCAGCCCTTTACGACATCATAATTTTTTACAGAGAATGGATACAGGTTGATAAATTTTTCTATACGCATTTTTACAACATCCGAAAAGCTACCGCCACGATTTTGGACTAAAATGGAAACCCAGCACTCGAAAAGTTCCGTATCTATGTCAAGCTGCCGTAATTGTGATGTATTAAGAATATATTCATTTACATAGCCATCTACATTTTCATTCGGGACGGCCCACTCTGCTGCCAATTCATAAAAAGGTGACATATAAAACCCTAACCCATAATCATTGGCAGAAATACCTGTTCCATACAATGGCCTTTCAATAATTTTGTCAGAGCCATGATATACTTTTATTTCCGAATCCAGTGAAGTAGATACTTTTACACTCATGATAAGATTCCTTTCGCATAGACTGGGGTTTTGACGTCATCATGGTAGCCTTTCTTAAATCTATATAAAAACAGTTACCCCAAATTAACTATTATCAATCCATCAATATATGCAACACTTCCGATTGCAGGCCATATTGGCATTTGTTCAGCTAGATACTCAGCATATTTAATTTGTTCGGCATTAGGAAAGTTGTAGTTAATTCCAAAATGCATTAAATAATTATTAGTACGCGTTAAATTTCCTGCAAAAAGTGGAATATTTGGATTACCCGAAATTTCTGAACGAATAGTGATAGGGGGAGTAGAGCTAAATTGTCTTCTGCCAACAAAAACGACAGGTTCATTTGGAATCTCACCCAATCCAAGTTCGCCAATCCTTAATGAAATTTGTGTTGCCAACATGAAATCTTGTGTAGTCCGTAAATAATAATCTGTAAACATTATTTGTGTTGTGAGTCTTGCTTGAAAAGAAATCAATATAACAACACAAAATACATAAACATATTTTAAGATTTTAAAATCATGCAACTTTAAGAAAGCAATTGACCATATAGCAGCAATAAACACCCCCAGCACCAAATTTGCTCTTTGCGGTACGATACTTCCAAGTGCAACAATCATAGTAAACGGTGATAATATTAGCACTAATAAAAATATAAGTAAAGATATGTGTTTACCTCTGATATTTCCTGTAACTGTGACAATATTTAATAATTCAAAAAGGACTAACGCAGCAGCAAAAGCAAATGTTATCGGAATATATTCCATAGTTAGAAACCCAATTTGATTTTGAATAGTTAGTAAAGATATATTAAAAACTGTAACGACGGTAATATGAAAATTGGTTATATTCCATGCAATAAAATCATCAACATAATAGGCTTGCAAATCCAGAAGAAATAGTAAAACAAAATGAATTATATAATACAACAAAACAGAAGTTATCAATATTATTGCAATTTTACTTACTTCATAAAAAGGTTCCTTGAAACGCCTAGAAATCGACAAATTATGGGGGGGGGGCAATAAACTGAAAGAAACAACAAAAAACTTATATTTGCAATATAAACAGCAATTAAAGATTGATTAAGACTTATTACAAACGCAAGAAGCAGAATACTAAGTACTAAATACCTATATGCACGATCATTTGTATCTTTTGGGGCAATAAATACAAATGAACAAATACTAGTGACCATTACTAAAAATAGTCCCACTGCGCCTTCAAAGGCAGACATGCCAAAAATCATCCAGTCACCATGATATGGAAATGTTATGTAAATACTTGAAAATATAAACCATGCCCATTTGTTTCCAGAGATTTGATAAATTTTGTAACCAAATAAAACAGAAGACAGGAATAAAAAGCTCACAGCTAAAATTACATTGTTTGTTGCTATTACGGGTATCGCACCTAAATTTAAATATTTTAGCAAAGCTATACCCCATCGACCGGTTGTAATCCAAATCAAATTATTAGTTCTTAAATTGTTAACTTCTTCGTCAAATGACAGATAATAGTTAGTCATCTCAAATAAGTACGTAAATATCATAATAAAAAATAAAATACCTATTTGAAATTTATTCGTTTGAAAAAAAGCAGAAAAACTCCCAATAACTTGTTCGCACTCTTTCTCACAATTTCTAATAAACATTTTATATTTACTCATTTCAATCACCTGTCAACTCTCTTTGATTTAAACACATACAAAGCCAACGCGAAAAACATAACCACTCCAATTGCTGAAACAGCTCCGCCAAGAATTAGCCCTGGAGTACGATAGCGTAATTCTATAAAATGTGTACCTTCTGATACCGCTACTGCTATAAACGCTATATTTGCTCTGTATATATCTGCCCGTTCGCCATTAATATAGATATTCCAACCATCTTCAGCCCAAGGAAGCGGCAAAAATAAATATCCATCCTGCACAGTTGTTAACCATGCTGTTAAATGAGTATTGTTTCTTATGCTTTGAAATGCTACAGATCTATCTGCATATCCATCAAAGTGATCAACCATATCATTAAAATAGTATGATTCTACAGTTCCATCATGCGAAAAGGGTATGTCTAACACAACATAGTCCCTAAGTAGGGCGAGTTTTTCGGGTTGCTCATAAGTCAAAAACATGTGTTCAGCAATGTAATTATAAAACAAAATACCAAAACCACCAGCCCACAAATTTCTATATATATCAATACCATCAATCGTATTCATCAATTGATATTCCTGCATGTGGGCAATTTCACTGCCCTCACGAGCTAAAAAGTACTTAACATTTAGTAACGCACTTAATTGGGGGTTGCGCCAAGCATTTGTTCCTAAAAATGTACCCGAGGCTGAATCTCCAGATTGGATTTCAGGCCACATCAAGTTAACAAATTTCACAAGTTCTGGATTTCTAACAGAATTGTAAGTAGATAGTCCATTATACCTTTGCCGTAAAGGCTCCCCTATTCCACCTCTAAAAAACTCAAAATAAGCTTTTTCAACTCTATAGAAATTCATATCACTTTCTTGTAAAAAGTTAAGAGCGGAACGTGTTGCCTGATCATAATCTGCTTGTTTTATCTGCGGAAAAAGCATCGTTGAAGGATACCTATGGTTAGCAGTTACATAAGCTTCAACACTGACATTTAAAACGACAATAACAACAATAGCAAGTAAACATCTTTTTTGGATATCAATTGAAAATTGCGGCATAAATTCGGAGCATGAACTATTTACTCTATCATGCAAATATAAAACAAAGACAAAAGCACAAAATAGGACTAAAGTAATACCAGCATATATTCCTGACATCGACATGCTTATAGTACTTGCATTTATCCTGCTTAGACCAGACAAAACAACGTACAAGCATACGAGCATACTTAAAAAAATGCTGAGATATATGACTCTATTAACAGCTCTTGGTCGTTCCGTTAAAAAGATTATATCAAACGATGAAGCAGCAACAAAAGCAAATATAGGTATGATTAAGAAACTTGTACGGAATATGGGGTATATAAAAGCATTAAATACCAAAGGCAATGTTGGCATAGTCACATAATAAACAACAAAAAAAGCGGCTACCATAAAAAGGAGTCTGGTTTTGATATTTATATTTGTCATGAAAAAATAGATAGCATAAGTTACTGCAAGAATCAATAAAAAGCTAGAAAAAAAGTACTGTGGCGATTCATAATAATTAATTGCGCCCTCAAAATAATTGCCTACTCCCTGAAAATTATTAGAAAAGAGCCGCAAAAATATTGTTTCATACATACGATTACGCCTAAGATAACCAAAATGCCGAAATAGCCAAATAATGAATCTGCTCCATGCACCGCCTTCTGGAACTCGATCACTAAAACTTAATAAGTGCATCAAGGCTGGTACGGTTATAAACATACTTAATATGAACCCCGTTGAAGCACTTAGGCCTATATAAAATAAAGATCTTAAACCTATAAACCAGTCTTTTAAACTACAAATTTGTGCAACACGGAAAACAACGTACATTGCACTAAACACAACTATCATATATCCCCAAAAGTAACTATTTAAAAACATAACAAATGTTGACAATGCTAATAATAGTAAATACTTAGAATTAGTTTCTCTCGATTTATCATTTATTGCCCCCCCACTATAATCTGTGCTCTTTCCAGACGTTTCTAGGAACTTTTTTGTGGAGAGCGCGCAATTGCAATAAATTTGCTTACAAAAATATTGCAAACATCTTTCAACACAAAACAATATCAAAATTAAAAACACTACAGCAGAGCCGAACATATAATGTTGTCCCCAAAGTAAGATAAATCCATTAAATCCATAAAGGTATGCGGCTAAAGTTTTTGCAGTATTGGATAAACGAAACATTGATAAGTAAAAATAACAGAAATACGCGGCACAAAATATCCTTGCTATATACATCCAAATAACCATATAATTTATCGTATGAACACCAAACAGTACACCCACAAGATAAATAGGGATGGAGAAAGGGTCAAAAATGACACCTTGTGCAGATAATATATTATTTGACCCAAGCCCATAACTAAACTCTAAAAAAGTAAAATCCAATCCAGCAAGTTTTTGAACCACCATATAGTATTGGGGTATATAACTCTGAAAAGTATCACCACCAATATCGGAATAGATAAAGAAGTTATAACCTGTAATAAAACGGAAATATGCACTAATTGAAGTAAATAACAATAAAATGCCTAAACTTAGCATTGGATATTGTTCAATCTTCTGTATTAAATTATTAGTTTTATATGATATCAAGGTTATTCTCCTTCGAGGAAGCTTTAGCCCTTTAAATGCTATTACTCTTGACTACCTTCTGGATTGAAGGTCTACCAAATTCAAAAGATAGTCCATTTGTAATTTTATGTTAACGCTTCCACCTGTTTTATTAACTCGGGATCAACTTTCAAAAATTCAATGTAAATCGGCTCTAAAAAACTGTTTTTCTTTCCTTTGACCAGATATTGAATTTTTTCTAATCGTGTCTCAAGATATTTATCAATATTAAATGACTTTTTGTACAAATCAAGTGCGCCATATACATCAAGTGCCAACAATGTACGTATACATTTATCACAATCCCCACAGTTTAACTCATTGGCTGGGTATAAGCATACATGCAACAGGTCATATGTGATAGGATAATTGATAAGCGACTGTATCTTTTGATGTCTTTCAGCATCGACCCCACCACTGTAAACTCTAAATCCATGTACAGAAACTATTTCGTTAAGCAACAGTTCTATGAAGACTGTATCTTTTGTCGAACTGTTATTAAGAGAAAAATGTGAAAAATCTACTCCTGTAGAAAAATAATATGTTTTCCATAGTTTTCGCAGAGACAAAATGCTAAAAAATGCTCTGAAATAATGAGATTGATTATGGTTTAAATCAACAAAAGCATCTGCTAAATTAGTGTTCGTTTTGACTAACGGAAGGTTAAGCATATTTGCTGCATATTCTGCACGGCTGTCGATCATTTCTTTGTGCTTACCTGAGTAACATGCATTTGCTATAAATAAATGTGTTAATTTCATGGGGGGGGGCATATATTCGTGTATTTTTGTACAGTGTAAAAGCTATCGACGCCGCACGATATCGCGGTACTCACCGCATTACCACAAGGCAGATCAGAATCATCAATAGGTGCTGTTATGGATACGTGATGGTATCTGCTATCATAAGCAACGAGCAAGGGAATGAGAATGTGCTCTAAGTTATGCAAAAATTCTGCAGTAATAGGACTTAAACACAAAATATTTTTACCATTCCTCATTGCCCAAGGTAATAGCCCAAAAACGAAAGCATCAAGACGTTCAACCAGTAAGTATTTACTAAACGCGCTATTTGTTTGCAAATATATTTTTTTGTTTATACCCTCTACAAAAACATCAGCAGCGTAAGACACATCATTACTTTGCTCAAAAATAAATGGTGAACTAATTATAATCGTATTGTAAATATCAATATCCTTCCCTATGTCATAAGCATGAATATTTTTATACTTAATGCCAACTAAAGAGAATCTGGGTGTATACGGAGTATCAAAAACGGGCAATAATTGCATTATTTTATCTGCATATGGCATTGCCCAGTGCAGCATGTTTTTATTTAAGAATGAAATAATATCTTCATTATTCTCAAGTAAATCAATTCTATCTTGAGGGAACCCAAAAAAATCTGTGAGAAATAAATATGTTATGTTATCACTCACACCCACTGACGAAGATTTTAATAATATTTCATTAATTAAATCTTTAATAAGAGCATCTCTGTTGTCATCTCTAAAACTAAAAAAATCTGTATTTGGAATAACAGTACTACAACCAACTAAATAACAAGGGATACTTCTATATTTTTTTATTATACACAGTATGCGTTCTAAGTCAGGAATGGCATAGCTTCTAAATATTTTTCCCAATATAAGCACAATACAATCAACATGATAGGGCATGTTGATATCAAACTCCACAAAGTCATAATTATCTTCAGATATAAAAAGCTGAGGCATATTTGTTGCTATTCTCATAATCGAACCTCCATATAAAGTTGGAACTATAAATTGCGATAGATTTAAATAAAAGACTGAATACTAAGACTATTCTCCCTCAAATAAGCTTTGTAATTACTTAGCAGCTTAGGATATTTATTATAAAATTTCTCATAATCGCATCTTTCAACCAACTGGTCGATATCTGTAATTTCCAGCATATCTGTCTCTTTTATATAAGGAAACGAAAACGTATCAACAAGCTCTTGTGTCCTGCTGTCATGTGTAACCCAAAGTGCAGGTATGCCATTTTTCATTGCCATCACATTACCATGAAAGCGGCTACCAAAAGAAAAGGTAAACTTATTCTTTTTCAAAAATATATTCCAGTCGTTAATATTAAAAAACATGTGACTATAATTTTTGTAATAATATAACAAATCTTCACGTCTGATATTTAAGTCAAAGAACCCAGGAAACGCTTTCTCAATATTTATTTGATCTATAAATTCTGTAGGCATTTGCATAATCCAATGGATTTTATTGCTGTAGGCTAACTCAAGAAGTTTTGTTTCATACTGACTACCAGTTGTTATATTTACAACTACTCTATCTTTTTTGGGCTGTGGAAGAAGGGATTTGCCCTTTAAATTACCGTAAATAGAAGGGCAACCAATTACCCTATAATTTGATATACCCAACGCTTCCAAGCACCGGCCAGTAAACGCGCCACGAACACCTAAACTAACACATCTTTTTGACATCGCATACAAAGCTTCTTTAGTGATATCAGGTAATGTATCCAAAAAAGCATTTGGGTCATCAGAAATATCCTTTGATTGCGCACCAAGTCCTGCAAACGTAATAGGGAAGCTTGTATTTTCTAAAAGCTTTTGAACACTCTTATGCAGTGCGACAAATTTAGGAAAAATAAAATTAGCAGAAGGAACAACCGCACTGCTGATATTTAAGTCATTAAAATCTTTGAAACCTATTGGCAATTCATATTGATAACTTAATTGACCTTTTATTGCTTCAACGAATAAGATGTTACCTGTATTTTGACCAACCTCTTCCAATTGCTTTGTAATCGAAGAACCTCTATCTCTATCAGCAAAAGGTATGGGATTGAGTACAGCAATACAAGTTTCTTCGGCATTATTATTCATTCGACTGTGTAAACGCTTTAGCATTTTAATCATCGTATTAATCTCCTAACAGATAACTCTTTACAACTTCACGATATCTCAACGCCGAAGCCTGTAACACTCCATCAAACCAATTATCAGCTACATATTGCTGGCACTCACAAATTTCACCAAAATGGCGTTCAGCATCCAAGGTGTTGGTCACACCTTTGTCATGCCGGCGGTGGTGATTCAGGCTGTCGGCGCAAAAAAACAATTTTCCGCCACTTTTTAAAACGTCTACATAAAAACGCCAATCTCCAGCCACTTTATATTGCCTAGCGTCACTTAATATATCAGCAAAGCATTTATTATTTTTAAAAACTACCGCTGAAACATTAGGTATCGTATTTTTAACAGATAAACGCTCTTTAATTTCGTCGCAACCATCTGCAATATAGTCGCATTTGTATTTTTCAGCGTCAATGTCATTGGTATAACTTAAATAATTATCCTCTAAAATTACACCGTCTTTGTCAATCATCTTTGACTGCGTATAAGCCATTGCTATTTCATCATCTTTTTCCATCACGTTCATCAGTGACTCCAAAAAGTCAGGTTCAGCTAAATCATCGGCCTCTGCAATCCAGATGTAATCACCACTAGCATAATTTAGACCTCTCTCCCACTGAGAAAACACATTGCCACTGTTTTTATCATTTAATAATAAATGTATGCTTAGTGGAAATTTTGACTTGTACGCTTTTATTACACTTAAACTATCATCTGTAGACGCATCGTCAAGTATAATAATTTCATATATAGGATAGGTTTGGCACAATACACTTTCGATTCTTTCTGGCAAATATTTTGCATAATTATAGTTGGGAATAATAACGCTTACGGTTTTGCAATCCTCGTCCAGCAGTGAGAGTAGTACATGAACATATTTGGTAAAGTTTGCTTGTTCATTAACCAATTGATTAGCAGCACGTCCCAAGGCACCCCTTAAATTGTCATCCACTAATAAACGATAAACTTGACTTGAAAGCGCATCTACTTGTTCCATAGGAACCAATATACCTGTCTTATCATGCAATACGATATCAACATATCCCCCACCCCCTTCAAAAGCAACAACAGGCAAGGCTACATTCATCGCTTCAAGTACAACCGAGGGGAAAGGATCTTCTCTCGAAGTTAAAAGAAATATATCTGCCGCTATTAAAAACAGATAAGGGTCATTCTGAAAACCAGTGAATATAACCCTGCCCTCTGCTGGTGTATCTGTGATAATCATGTTGACTTTTTCTTGCATATCTAAAGCAAGTTTACCAACCCACACAAAAACACAATCGCTTAATTTGCTACATACATCCACTGCACAAGAGGCAAATAAGTCTACGCCCTTACGGTAATCGGCATAACCCACATTTACAACTATTTTACAGTCTGTCTGCAAGCCATACTTTTCACATAGTTCGGCATGACAAACCGCTTTACTTTTAAAATTTGTATTTACGTTGTAGATTCCTTGGGGGTAAATCACTGACTTATGGTCAGGGATTATTCCAACCTTTTCTACACTATCTTTCACGTAAACCGAGGCAAAAACAATGTTTTTCGCATGATTTATAATATGATTTAGTTTTTCTTCGCATGAATATTGATGTATAACCTTTTCCATTTCATGAATCAAGGAAATACAAGTGACATCGCAATCGGACAACACTTTTAAAATGTCTCCTGTCACTACGGTATTACATATCGCTTTGGTTGCACCTGTATTTTTTATCCATGTATTTAAGTCAAGCACCGGCTGCTCGTCCGCATCAAGACAAATTAAGTCTTTTGAATATACACGAAACTTGTCCAGCAAATCACCTCCGGACTTCACTATAACATACACATCATATCTAAACACTTCGCACAATTGTCTAATGATATTTAGTGATAACAATTGTGCACCATGCAACAAGGCATCGTGACTGACATAGATGATTCTTCTATCTTTGTATGGCGAGACTTTCCTACCATTTAAACCATTTTCATAAAACGGTAAATCAAATAATGCCTTTGAAAACGTATTTACGTTAGCATATCCATACTTTTCTTCGGGTTCCAGATACGTACCTTCTGCCCATTCATTCCAAGCATTGATAAACATAAAGCGGTGATCGCTTTCAAAAGATTTTTTTGTGTAGTTTGCAATAGAATGGCACCAGTCATAAAAACTCTTGAGTGAATAATTATTAGAAAAACACGCCCAACCTTCTCTGCGCCTTGCAGAATTATCCCATGCCAGCATCGCCGTTTTGTAGTGCGCCAATGGGCTTATGCTTTTTTCGTCGCAATCAACTGGTACATCATTATTTAGTGTCTCTTGTATTTTATGCTTCATCATTTCAACAATTTTTTTGTAATCCCAAACAGTGGCATTGTAATACGATTCCCCAAAGCCATTGACTTGCGCCTCTTCAGGAAACCAGACCGAATGAGGGGGGAATTCTACTGCGGCATCAACCATATCGGTTAAATTAAGATACTCCGCTGTACGCAAAAACACTTCACATGCCCAAATAAGGATTTCACCTATACCTATTTCTCTGGCTCTCATCCTCCATTTTTCAAATACCCATGCCGTATGTTTTATTTCGGAAGCATTATAAACTAATATCACCGGTTTCCCATCTACCCTAATGTACCTTACATCATCTAAGTAAGGTTTTATATCGTCTATATAGCTATCCGGATCATCATAGTTGTACTCTTGCTCCATAAGAATATCCTGCGATGCGCCGTCCCAAGTTCTGGACCAGTTTTCATTTGCCCAACATAAACAGAAATTAATATCAATATGTGGATTTTTTAATAGCAAATCAACAGGCTTTTCTAAAAGCCTTTTTCCTGAAAACCAGTAATGATAAAAGCAAAAACCATAAATGCCGTGCTGTCTTGCAAGTTTAGCTTGTTTTTCCATCACTCTAATGTCGTCTAAAGCATAGTATCCAAAATCTTGATGCGGCACTCTTGGCTGATAGTGACCTCTAAATTTTTGTTTTGCTTTTTTTGTGTTCGACCACTCCGTAAAACCTTCGCCCCACCATTTGTCGTTCTCAGGAATCTGATGGAACTGGGGCAAATATAAGGCAATTGCTTTAATATCACTTTGATATTTAGAAAAATCAATATTATCTTGATATTCACTATCGTAAGTAGACATTGGATAGTTGGAAAGCAAATCATTATTTTTGGTTTTGGACGAAGCAAATTCGTAAGGAACAACGCCTGAATTTGGAAATATTATTTCTGAAACAGAATTAGCCTGTTCATTTTCTATCATTGAAGGAGGTGTCTGCGGTACATTGGTATTCAATTGTGATGTCATCAATTTTGATAAAAATCTACCCAAAACTCTGTAAGGCTTTGTCATCATCCAACTGCGCGAACCTATCAGTGCATTGTATTCTTTTTCACGGTTAGACAATTGAAATTTAGCATAATCAAGCTGATTTGCAAGTTCCGTAATGAGACTATCTTTTGAAAAATAGTTATTTTCAAATTCAAAAATGGCATGTGTCTGTTTCTCCACTATCCGAGATTCAGTTGCTATTTCAGACTCTAATCTTGATATTTTAAACTGAAATATGCGATTAGACTCTTTAAGCCTAGACACTTCAAGTAAAGATGCACCATTTAATTCGTTAAGCTCTGTATTTGACGAAGCAAGCTGGGCATTTTGCTGTTTCAAGTCATTTATAGAGTTTTCCAAATCATTTTTACTCGAAAACAATGTATTTAATTCACTAATTAAATGCATTTTCTCCTGAGTAAGAGATTCTATTTTATCTTTATTCTCTTCAATATTTTGGATGTTTTTATTGCTCTCTTTAAGAAAATTTTCCAATTGTGACATCAGTGAAAATAATAATGGATTTTTCTCATTTATAATTCTAGCTTCAATTCGAACAAAAGTTGCATTTTGTGGAACTGATATTAACATTTGAGGATCTTTTGTTAAAAATATATTATAGTTTCCAAGTGTAACGCCATTAAGATTAGTATATTCTAATGCTCCTCTATCTGAATAGATTTCTAACTGTTTCACTACGCAAAATGCGTTTTCTTTCGATTCTTGAGGATCAAACCGTATTCTACTGGTCATTGGTGGGAGTTCTACTTCTTGGTGAAACAAATCACCATTTAAATGATAATGCTTGGTATTCGCTTCATTAAATCCATCACCTTGATCAAAATAAATTACAGCATGTGAAGTGGATGCATTAGACACTAAATCACTTGATGTGGATATTTTCTTTTCAATTTTAAACTGCATTTTTTCTTGATAATCTTTCTTTACAGCTTCAAAAACAAATTGATAAACATTGCTAAACTGTTTATTTTTTAAAGCTTCAATATTAGCCAAAGTCGCATCATAATCATTTTTATATTCTGTGTTATTTGCATCAACACAAACAGCGTCTTCCAAAATAACCGAAAGACTCGCCGAATCTAACAAATCTAACAATGAATAATACGAAAAAAATCTTATATGTGTCTCATCTAAAAGTCCCGTTTCATTATATTCAAATTTATTTTTAAGCAAGTTTATAATAATTGAACTATGAGCAATATTGGGAACAGACACAAGCACTCTGCCATTTTCTTTTAATAGGGAAACTGCGTTTTTAAGAACGGTTAGCGGATCATACAAATGCTCTAATACATCTGCAAACAAAATATAATCAAAACTAATATGAGCAAATGCATCCACCCATTCGAGTTTTCCAGCATCACCACAAAATCCTGCCTCAGCAAAATGCATTGCCGATTTAAAATCTTCTTCATTTAACTCAATGATATAAACATTACAATGCAGCTCATTTTTAAGATAAGCCGTAGTGCTACCATTGGCAGAACCAAACTCTAGTACAACGGAGTTTGACTTTATTGCTTTAATAATTTTTGAACGTGAGTCATTTTCATTTGACAGATTAATATCAATTCCATATTTACTCATGAAGTTTACCTTCTCCTACTTAATGTTATGTTGACTGTTTTTGAGCGATAAAATTAATATGTCCGCTAAATATAAGCTTATAGTAGTTTACTTCTTTTTCATTATTTAAAATATCGCGCGCCGAATCAATCTGTTTGAAAAAACGCGATTCACCAAAGTCACTATTTTGATTTCCTAATACGCGTGTTTTCAAGTGCCATTCCATAAGGGTATCAACCATTGTACCCGGATATAACCTAAGCAGTGTTAAATTTGCCTGTTTCAAAATAACATTTAAGCCAATGGGGGTTAAGTTAAACAAACTATGCCCATTTAAAGGTTCAAGACCTGCGCATGAGCCTAAGAAAACCCCTCCCGGTTTTAACACACGATATACATCTTTAATCAATAAAGATAAATGTTCGACATGTTCTAAAACTTGTTTACTAAATATACAATCAAAGGATTGGTCAGACAATGGTATATTTACACCATCAAAAGTTTTAAAATCCTCTGCGGGCATTCTTTCACATTCAAATACATCTATTCCTGTGTATTCCAAATGTGGTTTTTCTTCTTTTAAAAAACCACGCATATTTCCGTCTCCGCAACCTAAGTCCAATAACTGATCAATGTTATTGTCATGAACATACTGCTTTACCATATTGTTAATATGCATACTTTCACAGTAAGCGTCAGGTATATAATTATATAAATATTCAAACTCATTAATGGAAAAGTTTTGATGATTTTGCAGTTTTGCCTCATGCGAAACGATGTTGCTGTTTCTAACATTTTTAACAAATCCAAACATTTATAAACTCAACTCCCTGAAATATACCTATCATATACTTCAATTATTTGGGGCTCTATATTCTGCCAGCTTCGCATCTTAGCCGTTTCAAGTCCGCACTGAACAAGTACGGTACGTAAGTCTACACTTTTAGCTAGTTTGTTAATCTGTTCTACGGCTTGTTCTACGCTGTTATATAGCAAACAATTTTGGTTATCCAGCAAATACTCTTTATTTCCTTCATTTGGTCTACAAACAACGAGACCACCTGTAGCCATCATCTCAATGGGGGGGTAAGAAAAACTTTCAAGCAAGCTTGACTTTAACAATATATGACACTGCCGATACACTTCAGGAACCTTGTCATATGGGACTTTGTGAAGAAACTGATTATACTTGTACCATTCTTTTGGTTTGCCAAAGTAGGACATATACCAGACTTCGTATTTTTCCATATCTAATTTATTAATGATATGGAAACTTTCATCGACATTTTTATAATGATCATTGCTATTTCCTTCAACTAAAATTCTGATTTTACCAGAGGCAAAATCCCGCTTTGTTGGAAAAAATCGCTTTGTATCAAGCCCATTTGGTATAAAATCGGAATTTTTATTATAGTCATCATACAACCAACTTTTACACCATTTGGATATAGTGATATAGTTAATCCTTTTGTTGACGTAGTTATAGGTAGCATTTGCCATCATTTTGTTGAAATCCCCATACTGATAAAAATTTGTCTCAAAGTTTTGTACTAAGTAAAGTTTACTTTTAATATGAGGATAAAGTAACAAAAAATTTGTAGTACTCCAAAGTGTTGCCACACAAACATCAAAACTCTGATGCATGGATGTATCAAGCTTTGATATAGCAAACAGCTCTTCGCCGTCACAAACAGGATTTTCTGTCACATAATCATCACTTAAAATATAGGCATCAAACCCAGCGTTCTTTAGTGTTAGACAATGTTTTAAGGCAACTAACACGCCGCCGCTTATCTGTAGAGTAGGAAGTATAAAGGCGATGTTTGGAGTCATGATATTTCTTAAATAACCACTGATATTGCGGCTGGTTCTAATGGATGAACAGTTCATTAAAGCATATGCATATGCATTTTTTCCAATTTCTTTGCATAAATTTTTATCTATTAATAGATTCTTTATCGCATTGTACCAGTCATCCTCATTGTTTTCACACAGAATACCTGTTACATTGTGCTGCATCATTTTAGCAAACGCACCGATATTACTGGCTACAGTAGTGACCTCAACCAAAGCGGCTTCCAGCCATTTGTTTTCGGATTTTGCTTCGTTAAAAATAGACTGCTTCAAAGGAGCTAAGTTGATATCAACCGAAGCAACCAACCAAGGTAAACGCTTCCAATCTAAAAAGCCATTTGTAATAATACGAGACGAATAAGCTTTAAGTTCTTCAGGAAGTGTTAATTCGCCAATTAAAACAAGTTCTATTTCAGAAAATTCATCCATCAATCTAATGATTGCTGATTTTATCATATCAAAATCTTCGTTGTGAGTAATACTACCGCTAAAATATCCTATGCGGAATTTTCCAAGTCTTAAATCTGATTCTTTTTTTGCTTTTTTGTAGTTCTCTTTATGTGTGTTGTTTTCAAGTGATGCATAATCCATAAACGGAAGTTCATCTCTGTCATATATAGCATGAGTTGAAAGCCTAAGCATTTCTTCCGAAGCTACATTTCTATTTATAAATACTTGAGGTACATAGTTTTTTAATTCATTTGCCATACCTTCTGTTGTTGTTATTGCAGCGTCGCACTGCTTTAGCAGTTTTTGGATATCATTAACATGTCTATCATATGCTTTTCTTTCGTAGTCATCCATTGTACCAAGATGTTTGATTGTTTTTGTATATTTCTCGTCAATAATTAAATCATCAATATCAAAAATAACTTTTTTATTATTTGACTTTGCTAATTTTACAAAATTTTCAATTAAAGGTGTATTCATGCATCTGAAAAAAATAAAAACTCTATAGTTCTTTACCATATCAAGGGTTAATGACTCATAAAAAACCTCAACAGAATTAATACCAGAAGCATTAAGCTGCTCACGTTGATGAGTTACTCTATATCTTACTGGGTGCGGCAAAGTGCAGCCTGATATAAATAAAACATCAGCACAAACCCGTGAAGCTTCATAATTCTTTTTGGGATTTCGGTCTAGTTTAGTTATATAGCGAATAGTTCGCTTAATGAAAATGCTTAAACCTTCATGTTTGATGCTATAAAAACTTTTTTCTATCAATGGTTTTAAAGTGGATAATTCCATGTTGCTCCCCCCTCCTTTCTTCTATCCTTGTTCATATACCTGACATACTTCTTCGACATCACCAATGCATACCAGCTCACCAGTACGCAATAACACTGCACGAGTACACATACTTTTAATGGATGATATAGAATGCGATACCATCAGTACGGTAGTTCCTCCGCTTGTTAAATCACTTATTCTTGCTTTACATTTTTCATTAAAGCGAAAGTGACCAACACCAAGTATTTCATCGGTAATCAAGATATCTGGTTTCACGTTTGTTGCTACAGAAAAGCCTAAACGCGCTGCCATACCAGAAGAAAAATTTTTTATGGGAACATTTTCAAATTCCCACAGTTCTGCAAAATCCATTATATCTTCATATATCGCATCCATGTAGCTTGGAGGATGCCCTAACATTGCACCATTCATATATACATTCTCTTTTGCAGAGAATTCAAAATCAAATCCTGTTCCAAGTTCCAACAATGGAGAGATTTCCCCGTTCACTTTCACTGTACCATGGGTTGGTTTAAACACCCCTGCAATTAACTTTAATAATGTGGATTTTCCAGCACCGTTAAGTCCAAGAAGACCGACAATCTCACCGCGTTTAACATCAAAACTGACATTTTTCAGTGCCCAAAATTCGTCGTAAAATAATTTCCCTTGTAAAGCTTTTACAATGTATTCTTTAACCCCTATCACTTTATCACGATTAAGATTAAACATCATTGATACATTTTCAACCGAAATAGCAATGTTATCCATTCATACCACCAGTCATCATAATACGTTGTTAAATATATAAAATATATTTATCTTGTTGAGTCATTGTCACAAACATACCTATGCCAAAAGCAAATAGAGCAAATCCTATACACATAATATTAGTCCATAGTCCAGGTATAGCCCCATTCAGCGTTAGCTCACGAAAATAACTGACAAAATGAAACATCGGATTCAAATTTATTAAAAAATATACTTGCTCAGGGAGTATACTAACAGGGTAAAAAATGGGTGTGAGGAACATTAGCAATGTAATGGCTATCCCGTAAATATAATTTAAGTCTCGGAAAAATACGAGCAAAGATGATAATATCATTCCAACACCTGTTGCAAAAACAAATACAAAAAATATAGGAATAACAACTAATAAAAAAGTCCAACTGAAATTTTCCCCTGTGATTAGAAAAACTAGCAAAAAAGCAATGAATGAAAACGCCATGTTAACTAACGATGATAAAACACAAGAAACAGGGAATATATACTTTGGTATATAAACTTTTTGAATAATCCTTCCACTTGATAATATTGAACCCATTGCACGATTAGTGGCCTCACTAAAAAAGTTAAAAATAAGCTGACCACTTAGCAAATATATAGGAAAATTTTGACCGGGAACATCAAATCGAAATATATGTGAAAAAACCATAGTCAGAACAAGCATTGTAAGTAACGGGTTTAGAAGAGACCACAAAATACCTAAAGCACTTCTTCTATAACGCGTTACAAAATCTCTTTTAATCATTAAAAATAATAAGTGCCTAAAACGCAAAAAAACTTTAATTTGATTATGAATATAGGTTTTCTTTGTTGCCAGAATCAATAACAAAACTAACATCATAGATGCCGTTGCGGCAACAAAAGCCGCATTGGCTATTAATAACGGTATATTTCCAATGCGAATCCCATCAATTTCAATAGGTAAATACATAAAAGAAGGTATAAACAAGATAATAGTTAATACCAGTGCGATTGCAATATAATTTTTTTTTGTCAAGGACATTTATCTAACTCCTATTAAAATGATTAAGTTTAGTTATCAAAATAACGAGACAATGCATCTTTCCAATGTGGAAGCCGCAAAAAACCAGATTCATCTAAACAAGTTTTGTCAAGCCTAGAGTTGTACGGCCGTATAGCTTTTGTTGGATATGATGTTGCTGGTATAGGATTAACTTTTGTACTCATTCCTGCCTTTAAAAAAATCTCTTTGGCAAAATCTGACCAAGAACATTCACCCTCATTCGTGGCATGGTAAATACCAAATTTGGTCGAACATGCCATGTCACACAGCAAACGCGCCAGATCAACTGTATATGTTGGAGACCCAATTTGGTCACTCACTATATTTATGCTATCTAATTCATGTCCTAACCGCAACATAGTTTTGACAAAATTATTTCCGTTCTTGCCAAACACCCAAGATATACGCACTATAAACATTTCATCCAAAGTATCCAGTACGGCCTTTTCACCAGCTAACTTTGAGGCACCATATGCAGAAAGGGGTAGTGTTTGATCGTACGGCTTATAGAAATGCTCACCTTTACCCGCAAACACATAGTCAGTACTGATATAAATCATTTTGGCGTTAATATGTTTACAAGCTTGCGCAATATTTCTAGTACCCTCTTCATTTATTAAAAAACATAACTCGGATTCATCTTCTGCCTTATCGACTGCTGTATACGCCGCACAGTGTATTACTGTTTTTGGCCGTAACGCTTGCAAAACACCATTGACAGTATTTTTATCTGTTATATCAAAATCACACACATCAACACCTTTTGCAGAAAGGCTTCTATTTGACAATTCAACAAGAATGTCCGTACCCAACTGCCCTTTGGCACCTGTTACTAATATCACATTTAACCTCCCTGTCATTGTGCTATATTTGTATAGTTATTATGCATTTTTCTCGTATGCTTCTTTGTTATAATTTTGGTAATCTCCACTTAAAATATTTTTCCACCATTTTTGGTTCTCTAAATACCATTGGATCGTTTTTTTAATTCCTCTATCAAATGTGGTTTTAGGAAACCAGCCTAATTCTTTATTCATCTTTTTAGGATCAATTGCATACCGCAAATCATGACCAAGGCGGTCGGTCACAAAATTAATTAAACTTTCAGGTTTATTCAATTCTTTGAGGATGGTTTTTACAACATCTAAATTAGTTCTTTCATTGTGCCCGCCTACATTATAAACCTCACCCACACAACCATTGTGAATGATTAAATCTATTGCACTACAGTGATCTTTTACAAATAACCAATCTCTAATATTTTCCCCTTTACCATATACAGGCAACGGCTTGTTTTGTAAGGCATTCACAATCATGAGTGGTATAAGCTTCTCCGGAAAATGATAAGGCCCATAGTTATTTGAGCAACGTGAGATTGTGATAGGAAGTTTAAAAGTACGATGATATGCTTGAACTAATAAATCAGCAGAGGCTTTTGATGCTGAATAAGGACTTGATGTATGAATCGCTGTTGTTTCAGTAAAAAACATATCAGGTCGGTCTAAAGGTAAATCACCATAAACTTCATCGGTAGAAACTTGATGAAAACGACCTATACCATATTTTAGACAAGCACTTAATAAAACCTCTGTACCAAGTATATTTGTCGTGAGAAATAATTGCGGATCAGAAATTGAACGATCGACGTGACTTTCTGCAGCAAAATTAACAACTATATCAGGTTTATACTTTTCAAATACAGAAAAAACAGCCTCACGGTCATTTATATTCTCTTTAACAAAAACAAATTGTGGATTGTTTACCGCTTCTGTTAATGTCTCCATATTACCTGAATATGTTAAGGCATCTAAACATATAAGCTTATACGCAGGATATTTTTCTAGCATATAGTACACAAAATTACTCCCTATAAAACCTGCCCCACCGGTTATTAAAATATTCACGCGAGACCTCCTTACTAGCCAATAAAATCAAAGTCACTATCATTTAAATACGGTGCACTAGCATCTTTTTCAGATATAATCGGTTGTTCTATTCCCCAGTGTATGGCTAACTCGGGATCATTCCATCGTATACTTCTATCAGATGCTGCATCATACAGATTATCTGTTTTGTATAAAAATTCTACATCATCTGTTAGTGTTAAAAACCCATGACCAAAACCTCTTGGTATTAACAATTGTTTTTTATTATCTGCCGAAAGTTCCACAGAAATCCACTTTTTGTAATTTGGAGAATTCTTACGCAAATCAACTGCAACATCTAAAACAGAACCTTTTACACAACGCACCAATTTAGCCTGTGCAGACTTTCCAATTTGAAAATGGATTCCGCGCAATACACCCTTTTTTGAAGAATACGAGTGATTGTCTTGTACGAAGTCATAATTGAACCCTGATTTTTGCATTTTCATAGTTGACCAAGTTTCCATGAACCAACCTCTTTGGTCTCCATAAACATCAGGGATTAAAACAAATACATCCGACAAAAAAGTATCCATTATTTTCATATTAATCACCAGCAATTCGGTATAGATATTGACCATAATCCGTAGTTTTCATCTTGGCGGCTTGCAATAATAATTCATCCTTTGTAATGTATCCACGCCTGAATGCAATTTCTTCTAAACAAGAAACATAAAGTCCTTGACGATTTTGAATCGTTTCTACAAAAACAGAAGCATTAAGCAATGCGCGATGTGTTCCTGTATCTAACCATGCCATACCACGCCCAAATAACTCTACTTTCAACTTCCCTAAACGTAAATATTCATTGTTAACTGCTGTAATTTCTAACTCACCACGTTCGGAAGGTTTTATCTCTTTTGCTATTTCAACTACATGGTTGTCATAAAAATATAAACCAGGAATCGCGTAATTTGATTTCGGCCTAGTCGGTTTTTCTTCAATAGATATCACATTACTACACGCATCAAATTCTACTACGCCAAACTCTGTAGGGTTGCTAACGTGGTATCCAAATATTGTAGCTCCTTCAGCTCTTGCAGCAGCCATCTTTAAAATCCCTGTGAAACTATAACCGTAAAATATATTGTCACCTAAAACTAAACAGACACGATCATCATTAATAAACTTTTCACCAACTATAAATGCATCTGCTAGTCCCCGTGGATTTTCTTGAACTGCATATGAAAAATTTAATCCGAACTGAGAACCCGTTCCAAGCAATGCTTCAAATTGTCCTATATCTCTTGGTGTTGAAATAATAAGAATCTCTTGTATCCCCGCAAGCATTAAAGTTGATATGGGGTAATAAATCATTGGCTTATCATAAATTGGAAGTATTTGCTTAGATACGGATAATGTAGATGGATAAAGTCTAGTGCCTGCACCACCAGCTAAAACAATCCCCTTCATCAAATTCACCCTCTTTTCTAATCAGACTACATAACAATAAGCATCAATCAAACAAAAAGAAAATATGCTATATTCCTACTTAATCCATTTTTATATGTCCCTAAAGAACAAATGGTCTTCCAGCGTGAAAGTTTGCTTAAAGTAGGCATCATGCAATAACGCTCTAATAAAACTATCTGATTTTTTTGCAATTTATCCTTATATATTTTCAAAAAACTTTCAGCCTGTTTATAAGTAATTCTAATTGCCTCTTTTACTTCTTTATAATGAATGACTCTGTCAATTTTATACGATAGTTTACGCACGTCCTTAGCACCAATTTCGTTTTTATCATGTTGACGATAAAGTGCGGTTGGCTCATCTATATGACAAAGCTTCCCAAAAGCAGATGCCACAAGTTCTATCCACCAATCATGCATTATGCAATAATCAGGTTCATCAATAATTAAATCGGCCAATACCTTGTTATACATAGCAGTGCAACCTGCAAAAGTATTTTGAATAAGCACATGCCTAAGTTCAGTTCTGCCAAAATTAGAATGCATTGCTTTTTTATAGGAAGGATTGATTACATCTAAATCATTATTTACAACACAGAGATCTGTACGAACAAGAATAGGAGTATTTGGATACATTTGCTCCATTTTTTTCATTTGTGATAACGTTTTTTCTATTTTATCTGGCAACCAGACATCGTCCTGATCACACAGCATTACATACGCACTCTTGTTTTTGATTATGATATCCATGAAGTTATGCTTTGCACTCCCAGAATTCTTTTTTCGTTGAGTTATTACAAACTTATCGGGATATTTGTCTGCATATACAGAAAGCATCTTCCAAGTGGAGTCAGTAGAGGCGTCGTCGCAAACATGTATAACAAAGTTTTGGTATGTCTGTGCCAATAGAGAATTTATTTGTTCACACAGATATTTCTCACCATTAAAGGTACTCATTAAAATCGAAATCATTGTGGGTATAACTCCAAACCATATAACAAATCATTAATTGTCACACAATTTATTGGCTATTCATTTACCTAATCTTATAAACAAACGCTTAAATACACTATGAAATGCGTAACGGCACAACAAAACTGTAGAAACCATTCGTGCATACCCAATATACCGATACACATTACGTATCATTATTGCAGAACCAATCCGCTTTGCAGACTTTGTTGCCTCACCCATGCGGTAAATCAACAACGGTTCATCAATACCACATGCATGTCCTACTTTTTTAACAATTTGCAACCACACTGCATAATCTTCGTGCATAAAGCCTTGGGGAAATTCAATCATACTATCACGCTGCACCATAACAGACGAACAAGACATGATATTACGACGCAGCAGTTCCTTATAGGTAAACTTACTTTTTGCCCGCAATACATACTTAGAAGATTCCCCTGCGGTGTTTATATAAGCAGTCCCTGTATAAGAAATTTCTGCATTTGTTTCTTCCATCAAATGCGTTTGCTTCGCCAATTTATCATTACGCCATAGGTCGTCGCTATCTAAAAATGCCAGATATTTGCCCGTCGCTTGCTTTATTCCTGTGTTGCGAGTAGTTGCTACGCCTTGGTTATTATCATTTGTAAAAAAACGGATTCTATTATCATTCTTTGCAAAGCCCACTATAATTTCAGCGGTCTTGTCCTTTGATGCATCATCAACAATAATCAATTCCCAATGCTGATAAGTCTGCGTCAAAACAGAATTTATGCTTTCATAAATCGTTTTTTCGGCGTTGTATGCTGGCATAATTATGCTGACTTTAGGGGCATTAGATTGATGTAAATCCATATTCCTGTCCCCTCATGTCAATTGTATTTGTATTCCTCATCCATCGCAAATGATACTCATTTGCGATGACAAAATCAACAGACATTTTCCAGCATACCCATTAAAACATAAAAAAATGTGAATTTCAAGGGAAATATGTATTAAAATTTGCATTTTTACATCCATTTAATTCCATAGACATCAGACATACTCTTCGTCTACCTCAAAAAACTACTTGTCATTAAGACATAATCAAGAAAAATTTTAATGCAAAAATTAACAACAAAAAAGCCTTCACAAAGTCTGAAAAAACAAACCCTGCAAAGGCAATTTTCATTCATTAAATAATAACCTTACGTTCAATACTAGTAAGCTCCATGCGATTCACACTTTCAAGCGCACCCTTACCCTGGCCAAACACATCATTGTCAATCATTTGCTGGGCCGCGGCTTGGATATCTTCCAAAGGCAAACCTACATTGGGATTATTTATGCGAACTGAACGTCTATACCCATGTTCAGTATTAAACACAACAGAATAATGTCTCATACGTCACCTCCTTCCCTTTTTCATAATAGATTTTTAAACCTACCGAACAATATCCAAAGCAATATTCATCCGTGCAGTACATTCGCCGTAGTTATAAAGCGTTTCAATAGCGTCAATAAATGCGCCTGCGGTTTCCGCCGAAACCGTTGGTGAAACATTGTTTACAGAGCAAACACGCTTATTATCCTCGTTTGTTAAACGAATACTAGCCGAAGCAGTAACAAAATTAGCCACAATACACCTCCTTCCCGTGGTTGTACGTTATGTCAAAAAGTGATATTTAAGTTGGTGCTTCGGGTTGACTATTTCATCTTTTTTGTCTTTCACATACACGCTGTACAGGGCAGTGTTTCCACCATCGGTTCCCCATGTATATGAATGAAAGTGAGTATAGCCAGCCCGTTTGGATTGATAGCGGTCAAACTACTGATAAAAACAGACAGACAAGCATCGCCGCGCGCGATTGATAAAGATGCGACACAAGCCTCGCCTAAACAGCAATTTTACATATCAATCCATTTGCCTCAAAAGAGAGACAAGGTTTAAGCCTCAAGGGACAACCAACAGAACAGTAGAAAGACAAACCGGAGTAACGCAGGGACTTAGCGAAAGTTTGACGTATGTGGTTGTGATGCTAGTGTAGTGAAGTGTGTGCCTCTTGACTTGCTCATATCATACAGGATAGTTATGAAAATGTTAACGTGACATAGTCCATGAACGTTGTCATAAGAAAATGTCCCTACAAAACGCCCGACATGATATCTATTATGTCGGGCGTTTATCGTACTATAGATTAGGCAAGACACCCTCTAGCGAAGGCAAGTCTTCTTCATAGCTAACCTGCCCCAGCGCACCTATACGAATATCGGTGACCTGGTTATATTGAATCAACTGATCCAAACATTCTACAATTGCTCTAATTCTGGTGCGCAACAAATGCCCTCTATGGTCTGTGCGTTTTAGAATCGCCGATATGTCCAAATCCGGATACCAGTTGTATGCACGGGTGTAAAAATCCAGCAAAGTTGTCATCACATTTTCAATTTCCTGCTTGTTTAGCGGTTGCAACTGCTCTGCCGTCATGATTGCCTGCAGGACTTTTTTTGCGGCCTGATAATTTTCAGGTTCAAATGCCGCTGTTTCAAGGTTTTCAAATTCGTGTCTGCTTTCAATGACATCGGTTGCAAAAGATGACGTAAAGGCAAAAACGGTATAAACCGCCTCCCGTTCGCTTTTAGGAAAAATAAAATCTGCCATGTTCATATAGGCTTTAAGCCGTGCTTTCTTGCCCAAACGCCCTATTAACTCTGCTTCGTCAAACAAAATTACCCAGCCGCTATATCCCATTTCCAAAAACAAGCGGCTTATCATAGAGAAGTAACTTGACATATGCTTCGTTTTGGTGAAATTTTTGTTATATACCACTTTTTCGTTAAAGACCCGCTTATAAATTTGCTTCAGCTTTGCGCCTGTCACAAAATCACCCTCGAGGTCAGCTTGCAACATAAACTTTTCGTCCATGTCATCTGTAGCAAAATAGGCGCGCAACAGGAAGAACAGTTTGTCTACCTCTAATTGCTTTGCTGTATATGCTTGCATTTCAGTTGACAATGGGCTGTTTAAAGTTGTATTTATCAACTCATCCGTAAAACCCGGCTGCAATCGTTTTGGCAAATATGTGTTGCCCAACAGCTTTTGGTAGACAAGGGGCATATTGCTTAATGGGGTTTCTTTGCTAAGAGACACGAAACTAACCACCATGTTTTGGGCATGTGCCATGTTGAACATCGTGTTTAATAAATGCGTCTTGCCTTCCCCATATTTCCCTGTAATTATCATGCCGTCAGAAACGCGCTTTTCGCAAACATCGTCCAATCTTTTCTGCATCTGCTTTAAAAGCCCTTGCCGTGCAGACGAAAAGTACTGCCCCACCGCACGGGAAGAAACCCCGGAACGTAGGGCTTCAATGACCCTTCTGGCTTCAAAATCCATTTGTATCACCCACCAAAGTCGCTTTTCCAACCTGCCTGGGCAATGCCACAGTAGAATGCAAGTCGCCGTCAAGCAAAGCCGACGCCTGCTCCATACCTATTGGGCGCGCCGCCCGGTTGAATTGAATCATTACAGCTGCTAGTTTTTTCGACATTTCAATCATCATTTCTTGGTTGAAAATATGCTTGCCCAGCCTGTCCATGTCAATGATATCTGTGAAATAGTTAAACATGTCCGACACAATTTCATTTTGCACACGCATCCATAAGGCCTGATAAGACTTTAGCCCTATCATTTCATCATCGATTAAACGGCGGTCAAATGCAAAAACAAACATGATATGCTGCAGTGTATCTATCTCGTCAATAAGTTCGCGGATACATTCATATGCATCTTCTCGTTTTAACTTGGTATAACGAATCGTATCCATCGCATTTTTGCCTGCCAGCATATCCATATCATCTACCAGTACTAAAATCCCGGGCTTTTTTGCTAAACGATGGACTGCAAGCAGCGAACGCAACATATGCCGCGCATTGTATTTAGTGACCTTTGACGGGGAAAGCCCAAGCCTTCTGACTTCTGCCAGCCGCGCCTGATTACTGCCGGTAAGCCAGTTAAGCAATAGCTCTTTAGCCGATGACTCCAGCATGGGATGCCCCAAAATCCCCCCGGTTAGTAAACTGCAAGCCACAGCAAAATTATTGTCAATCAACGGATTTTTCAGAAAAAAACTCCGCAGTTGATTTCTAATCTCTTTTTTGATAATCGCATCAAATTCGCCGATGCCTGATAAATAATCCGCAAATGTTGACCCTAAAGGAATGTCAGACGGGTCGAAGCCCAGTTCTTTTATAATCTCATGCGCACAAGACTCCAGACAGGATGATAAATCGCAGTGTTTGAAAATTTCCAGATATATTTCTTTAAAATCATGGAGCCATACATCTTTTGCCGAAAAGTTTACTGTAACAAATCCCAATTCAGCCGCTTTTGCAGACAAATACGAAAGAAAATGCGTTTTACCACTACCTGGGCGGCCTGTAACAAATTTTATTTTGCTACCGCCAAGCGCGATATACTCTTTCAAATATCTATCTTCTAAGTGTGATATGAAGGGCTGTATGCCAACAGACAAGTCTGCAAGCACTTTTTTATCCTGCGGCGGTTGCCCACTTGCCAAAAAATCTATAACCGCATTTGTTTCCATGCCTGTCACCCCTGTTTAAAGAACCTAATCGTAGACAAAAATTGCTCTGCGCCATTACTGTCTAAGATGCGAATCAGTTTATTAACATTTCGTGAAGTCTCTTTGCCAAACTCTACAAAGCGTTCATTTTTTGTTTGTATTTCGTCGGCCGCATATAGTCTTGACAGGTCAAACGCATACTGCTGTAAATCGTACTCTTTTCTTGCTCTTGCCGTAGGTGCAAGGTAGGTGTATACATCTTTAAGAAAAACATCTATGTCATTTCGCTTTACGGGGCTGTCGCTGTTTTTAATTTTGACATATGTGTCATACGCCGCCGCCAGCTCATTGACAAACTGGTCTATGTTAAAGTTGGATTTAGTGTATTTTTCAACTTGTTGCTTCATGTTTTGTACAAATTGCAAAGGTCTGGCACAGTGGATTTTTTTTCTGTTTACATATACATCCTGATTTTCTGCGTCAATACGAAGCCTAAACGGGAACATTTCGTAAACGCCGGCCTCCCCTTTCATATCAACCCCATATTGCCGGCAATAGTCAATCATTTGGCGGGTAAACTCACCGCTTTCGAAGTAGTCTTGATTGTCAAAGCCAAGCGCGATGTCCTGTAGACTTTCTGAAAAAGCCGTTAATTCTGACGCCGCTTCACGCAATGCGTCAATATCTTTGACCAATTTTTTTACGTCGCCGTATTCCGCATCGCGGGTAATGTTCTTGAAACTGCGTTGCGCTTGTTGGATTTTGTCTTTAATGCTTTTTTCAACTTGCTGGATATCGAGATAAAACTCCTCGTAGTTTATGTTTGACAACTGTATCCCTCTCTCTTTTATGCCACAGGAAACTATTGGGGAATGCCTTGGCGTATTTAAGACATTATCACATGGTTTGTGACATCTGACAAGTCACATCCCTTGAATTATCGACAAATTTTGTGATATTGTATATCTATGAAAACAAACTTACTCCCCTGGCAATCGGCGTGCTTACACGCATGGGAAGCCAACAACTTCCGCGGCATAGTCAATGTCGTAACTGGTGCAGGCAAAACGTTTCTGGCAATAGCCGCAATAGAACGAATTTTAGAAGAATTTGGCGATAAACTAACTGTAAAGATTATCGTTCCAAAAACATTTCTTATGTACCAATGGCATTCCGGCATACAGGATGAACTTGGTTTTCCTCGTGAAAACATAGGCTTTTTTTCTGGTACGCATAAATCGCAGGTAAACAAGCAAATCATGCTATATGTAATAAATTCTGCGCGGGATGTCCTTGCTAGGCATGTAGTTTTCGATGCAAGCCACGGAAATAATGTATTACTGATTGCAGATGAATGTCACCACTATGGCTCTGCCGCAAACGCAAAAATTTTTGGGTATACAGCCCATCTTCCGCAAAATGCTTCGATTTATACATTGGGGCTTTCCGCAACGCCTTGGTGTGCAAATTACAATGAAGTTTTAATTCCTTCCCTTGGCAAGGAAATATACAACTTCGGTTTTCTTGCCGCTTTAAACGCCGCGATAATCAGCAAGTTCGCACTTTTTAACGTTGCCGTACCTTTCGCAAAAATAGAACGTGATGCATATGACGAACTATCTAACCAAATAAGCTTCGCACTGCATAAACTTACAGAATTATGCCCGGCACTCACTCACGGACGCCAAAGCAGTCATTCATTTTTCGTCGCGCTTGAGAACATCATCCAAGACGGAGAGTCTGAAGCCGCCGACCTTGCAAAGACTGTGCTCATTCTATCAATGCAAAGAAAAGAAATTGTGTATAAGGCAAAATACCGTATTGATGCCGTTGTCGAATTGGTGCGACGCATACCAAAATCGTCAAAAATCATTATATTTGGCGAACGCATTGAAACCACTATTGAAATAAACCGCCGACTGAACAATATGTATCCAAACGAGGTTGGTGTTTATCATTCAAAAGTTCCAAAACCGCTGGGAATACACACGTTACGTCAATTTGAAGACGGCGACATACGCATTTTAGTCAGTTGCAAAACATTGGACGAGGGGCTCAATGTTGCAAAAACGGACGTGGGCATAGTTGTATCCTCCACAGGAAGCCGCCGTCAACGCGTCCAAAGGCTTGGGCGTGTGTTAAGAAAAAAATCTGACAACAACAATGCGTACTTTTATTACTTATATGTAGGTGAAACAACCGAAGAGGACGAGTTGCTAAAGGAGATAATCCGCCCTGAATTTGACCGCCTGATAAACCGTATAAACTTAACCTACAATGAAGAATCGGGTGTTTTTGAAAATCCTCAATATACCGAGTGGGAATCATCGGTTGTTCAAGATATGCAAATACAGGGATGTGACCCTGAAGAGATAATTGAATTTATGAAGAATGCCGACCGGCTTTTGCTTACGGAAGATTGGCTAATGCCGGAGGACAAATGCCGAAACAAGTTGGCATCTGTTTTTGAAAAACATAGGCGCAATTATTACATTAGCGCATTGCTATTGATTCGTGCAAGGAAAATGAGAATTGTAAAATAGGATAAATCTACAAAAAAAACCGCCTTATACAGGATTCAACAACCCGATATAAAGCGTGGAATTAATAATACATCAACGGTTTCTAAAACAAATTTTTCATTTCAGGAAAAACGGCATTCCGAATAAAATACCCAACGGCGGCATTGGCAACAACTAACCTTTCGGCGATATCCAGCCCTGCAAGGGTAGCAGCGATATACCCACCATTGAACGTATCCCCTGCCCCGGCGGTGCGCACTGGTTTTTCACAGAAAACCGCCGCGGCGAAAGCAGGTTCTTCTTTAGATGAAGTTGCCACGGCATAATCCGGCGAATGTATTACAAATTCATCTAGGCCCATTTGCTGGCGGATGGTTTCCGCTTTTTCTTTGATTGGACGACCTGTGTCATCAAATGTTTCACCATGGACGGCAAACAGCGTAGCCGCCTCATGCTCGTTTACACTCAATGTCATTGGGAATTTGCTATTCATGTCTTTTAGCCGTTTCATGCTGGCTTCAAGTGAGGCTTCATCTTTTTTTCTAAAGTCGGCAAAATCGAAAAAGAAGCGACGTTCCTTGCCATCGTTTGGCAAGTTGGCACAGACGTTGTCAAAGATATCATCAAATGCTGGAAGCAGCGACCAGTATCCAATGCCAACAATATCCGATTCCGTTAAAAGTGCCAGCATTTTATCCTGTCCTACCGAGTCAACGATGCGTTTCCAGCTGATATCCAGCACGGCTTCCATATGTGACATTAAAATTTTGCCGTCATCAAATTCAAACACATGGGTAGTCGCTGGGTCATCTAAAGAAAACACTTTACATAGTTTATCCACTTCGTCAAACACAGGGTCAATGCTGTCTTTGCCGTATACACCAACCAACGCGGCATCCACGCCAAGCCTTGCAGCGGCATAACCAATATTGGCAGTAAACCCGCCAAAAGCACGGCGTTTACGCAAAAGCTCCAGCCCAACACCACCAGAACCACTGCTGGTGATTCTATCAGCAAAATGATTCATGCGGGTATATAAGGTGTAGTTATCCAAATCCGAACGCGCATTGATAATTTCCCATACTTCATCAACAAAGCCATCGGCAAGCATGGTTATTTTTCCATTTGCATTTTCCAATGCGTTTAATATTTTTTGTGTATCTGCCATTGATTTAGCACCTCCTATTGTCGCTTTAACAGCACATCTTTTTCATATGCCTGCACGACTTCAAACCATTCGCCGTCATTTTGAACATGGTTGCGTGTGCAGAATTCTTCCCAAACTGCGCCGAATGGTAGTGTTTTCAGCATTTCTTGCTCTACCATCAGTGCGGTAAATGCGCCGCTGTCTTGCATGTTGCGCAGTTTATCCCAGGGGCTTAATAATGCCAACAACAGTGCTTTTTGCATATTGCGTACGCCAACCACCCATGCCGCAATACGATTAATGGATGCGTCAAAGAAGTCGAGTCCAATCAACACTTTTTGCAATGCGTCATTGCGTACGATTTCTTTTGCAATTTCTTTCAGTTCGTCTTCAAGCAGCACCACATGGTCTGAATCCCAGCGGACAGGGCGTGTCACATGCAGTGGGATTTTATCAAACGTGGTGAGGAGTGCGGAAAGTTTGTCGCTGACATATTCCATCGGGTGATAATGCCCGTTGTCTAACAAATTGTACACACCTTGGCGGCTTCCGGCATATGCAAGATAGAATTCATTGCTGCCTACGGTAAAGGATTCCAGCCCAATGCCAAACACTTTACTTTCTACACAGTCAATCACACCGTCCAGTTTTTCGGCAAAAATTTCGTCAAGGCTTTTTTGCAAACGCAGACGCGGCCCTAGTTTGTCGGCAGGGATATCTTTAAATCCGTCGGGAATCCAAACATTGTTGAGTACAGGACTGCCCAATTCTTTTGAAATTTCAGAGGCAATGCGGCGGCAAGCAATCCCATGACGCACCCAAAAAGCACGGGTTTCTTCACAGGGGCTTGACAGTGTGAGGTTGTCTTTGACTTTCGGATGGCTAAAAAACGTTGGATTAAAGTCAATGCCAAGCCCACGCTGTTTTGCATAGTCAATCCATGCAGTAAAATGTTCTTTTTTTAGCGCATCGCGGTCCGCTTTTTCGTTGCCGAAAACGGCATAGCTTGCGTGCAGGTTGATGCGGTGTTTGCCTGGTATCAGCGACAATGCCTTGTCAAAATCCGCCATCAGTTCGTCGGGGGTACGTGCCTTGCCCGGGTAGTTTCCTGTGGCTTGAATGCCGCCGCTTAAATCTTCACCCGTACGGTCGAAGCCGCCTACGTCATCGCCTTGCCAGCAATGTATGGATATGGGTATACTGCCTAATTTTGTGATGACTGCTTCGGTGTCAATGCCGATTGCGTTGTAACGTTCTTTTGCTAGTGGGTATGCACTCATTGTTTATTCCCTCCAAATTTAAAAATGTTTAGTAAACCAAAGCCCATTCTGCAATATTGCCGCCATCAAAACGGAATGGAAGCCCAACAATAATTTGCGGGTTGGTTATGCCCACTTCCGGGGCGGCGGCAATGACTGTAAACGCGTTGCCATTGGGTGCGGTAAAGCTACCGCCAACCGAGCCGTCTGTATCGCCGTTTGCAAATGCGCCAAGTGCATATGCGGCGACTTCGCCCAGTTCAATGGGATTCCACAGATACATATAGGGTGTGGGTAGGTCATCGCCAACAAGCCCAAGCATTTCACTGGGCAGACCAAGCCCAGCCACTAAAACGTCACCGCCTTGTTGTAATACAACCTGAGCCGCCGCCATAATACCCACAGTGGTTGGCGCAACAATCACATCCAGGTCGGGGAAATTGACCAAAAGGCTTTGGGTTTCGTCAAAACTTCTTTGCGCTTCATCGTCACCAAAAACGGTGGCAACCCAATCTAAATTTGAATATCTGGCATTGCCTGAAATAATATCTTCCATTGCTGCAATCCATGCATTTTGGCTGGTTGCAACAGATGTCGCCGAAAGCACCGCAAACTGTCCTGCACCATCTGTCATGTCATACACAGAATCCACAAGCACTTGCGCCACTTCAAATACACCTGCCTGGTTTACAAATAACTGACTGCCCCTTGTGTCTGAATCCAGTGTGACTACATAGATACCCTGATTACGTGCATTTTGCAACGCGCTTTCAAGGGCATATGGGTCGTTTGATGCCACAGCAATACCGTCAACACCTTGTGCAATCAGGTTGTTGATAACCACAATTTGTGCTTCGGCAGTTGTGTCTACTGGATGTTGAACCACCGCACTAAAACCCATGCCTTCAGATGCAGATTGGAAGCCACTTGCCATTCTTTCCATAAACGGATTACCTGCTGACTTGGTGACAATTGCAAATGTCATACCATCGTCACCACCACCACCAGCGGCCGGTGCGTCGTCACTGCAAGCGGTAAACGCAAATGCGGCGGCAAACACCATCAGTACAGAAACTAGTTTTGTAAATTTCTTCATTTTAAATTCTCCTTTTTAGAAATATTTTATGTTGAAGGGGTATACCCTATCAGCACCACATGCATTTACACTTTGGCAAATTTTTTGTTAAACAACCGCCCTGCATTTTGTGCGACTACGACAAGTACAAGCAATCCACCAATAATAATTTGAACTGTTTGAGGGTTCACATTTCTTAGCCCTAAACCAAAACGAATGAACCCGATGATAAAAATAGCAATCAGCACACCAGGGAAAGAACCTTTGCCGCCAGCAGTTGACATGCCGCCCAGCACACATATGGCAATGGCTTCAATTTCATAGGCTTCACCCACATTGCTGCGCACCGACCCCATCCACGAAGCAAAGAATATGGCAGAAACACCACACATCAGTCCGCTGAGTGTAAACACTTTAAGACGTGTTCGGCTGACATGAATGCCCGCATATTCAGCCGCTTGACGGTTTGCACCAATGGCAAACATATGCCGCCCAAACACCGTTTTATGCATCACAAACCAAAATATACCTGCCAGCACAAAGAAAATAATAAACAAATAGGGAACCATGCCCACACGCCCGTCATAAAGCTGCGCAAACCATGGCACATTGCGCATACCGCCCGTGCTTCCCGGGCCCAGAATACGCTCTGCTATCCCACGGAATAAAATCATCGTACCCAAAGTCACAATCATTGCCGAAAGCTCTTTAAACCGTGTCAGTATCAGCCCATTCACTGCGCCGCACAATGCACCAACAGCCAATGCTGCAACAACGCCCAGCATCATAGAATCTGTTGCGTTAAAAACAATACCAAGCATCGTTGCCGCCAGCACAACAATTGCCCCAACCGATAAATCAATTTCACCCATCAATAAGCAGTAAGCCATCGGCAACGCAACCAACCCACGCACCAAAAACATATTAATGTTTGTAAACAAGTTGTTTGCGTTCAAAAAATGCGGCGACAAATTAATATTGACAATGACAACGCCTATCAAAATAGCCAGCAGCATAAACTCCCACCGCATAAACAGCGACTTAAAATCACGCGGCGGTGATGCGTTGATGACACGGTTTAAAGGGGATTCATTCATATTAAATCACTTTCCTTTCCAGCGCACGACGCATGGCCTGTCTATGCATCATGACATTGATAATGACCGCTAAAAGAATAACAACACCTTTGATTACCTGCTGCCAAAAATGGTCTATGCCTGTAAGGCTTAACGAACGGTTAATCACCGCAATAAGCAACGCCCCCAGAAGCACGCCGGGCACAGTCCCCTGCCCTCCTTTCAGGCTGACGCCGCCAATAACACATGCCGCAATAATATCTAATTCAAGCCCCATTGCACTGTTGTTTTGTGCCGATGCATAAAACCCGACAAACATTGCACCGCTTAGTCCAGCCAACGCACCATTAAATGCATACACAAACATTTTAATTCTATCCGAGCGTATGCCGCTGACTGCTGCTGCCTCGGGGTTTGACCCCACAGCGTAAATTTGCCGCCCAAGCACCGTCCATTTTAAAATAACAAATATGGCAATGTACACCAAAATAGTAATCCATAGTAAATTGCTAATGCCTAAACTTGTTCCCTGCGAAAATTCTCTAAAGTCGGGCAAAAGCTGAGCCATACCCACCCATCGCCCATCTGAAATAAAGAATGTCAGCCCACGGAAAACATACATAAGCCCCAAAGTCGCAATAATCGGAAGCACTTTGCCCTTGGTAATCACAAGCCCCACAAGCAACCCACACAAAATACCCACACCAAGGCTGACAATATACGCCCAAAATACATTGGGCAAAACACCATCCCGCATAAGCAAAGCAGATGTCATACCCGACAATGCCAATGTAGAACCCACAGAAATATCAATGCCGCCCACCAAAAGCACCATCAGCATCCCTGTTGCCATCATAATGGTATAAGAATAGTTCCGCAAAATACTATCAATGACTGTCGCCGTTAAAAAATGTGGGTTTTGCCACTGTATCACGGCGCAAAGCAGTACCAATACAATAAACAGTCCAAATTCCCGTGTTTGCAAGATTTTTTTCACATGGACACTCATACCGCAACCCCCACTTTCGCTTCGTCGGTCTTTTTCATTGCAAGTGCAAGAATTTTTTCACCGTTTGCTTCTGACCGTGGAAGTTCGCCGGTGATGCGCCCTTCGCACATAATATATATGCGGTCACACATGCCAAGTATTTCAGGCATTTCAGATGAAACCATAATAATACCCATGCCAGAAGCGGCAAGTTCGCCCATAATTTCATAAATCGCAGCCTTTGCACCAACGTCTACCCCTTTGGTGGGTTCGTCCATGATGAGTACATCCAATTGACTGGTGAGGGTTCTGGCAACCACCACTTTTTGCTGGTTTCCACCTGACAGCGAACTTGCTTTGTCAAACAGCGACGTTGCTTTTGTTGCCACCCTTTCAGCTAAATCTTTTGCTGTACTGCGCTCTTCTTTTTCGTTTAAAACGCCGAATTTTGCAAACTTAGGCAATTCTGCCAAAGTAATATTGCGCCCAATGCCCCAATCTAAAATCAATCCCTGATGTTGACGGTCTTCTGTCAGCAAACCAATGCCTTTCGCCATGGCGTCTTGCGGAGAACGCACAGGCAGTTTTTGACCCTTCAAATAAATATCACCGGATGCCGGACACGCCACACCAAACAATGTCTCCATCACCTCGGTTCTGCCTGCGCCAACCAGCCCTGTAAACCCTACAATTTCGCCACGGCTTACCGTGAAGCTCACGTCTTTGAAAACACCTGTGCGTGAAAGATTATCTACTCTTAAAACTTCGCTTCCTATTTCAATATCCGGCTTTGGGAAAAGTTCCGTCAGTTCACGCCCAACCATGCCTTGAATCAACTCGGCTTCGGTGACTTCATTCACGTTTTTTGTCCATATGTATTTAGAATCCCGATAGACAGTCACACGTGAAGCCAAGCGATACATATCTTCAAAGCGATGAGAAATAAAAATCACTGCCGCCCCGTCTTTTTGCAATTTTTCAGTAATTTCATAGAGACGTTCGGACTCTGCCCGTGTCAATGCCGCCGTTGGCTCGTCCATGATGATGATTCTTGCGTTTGCAGACAGTGCTTTTGCAATTTCTACCATTTGCTGCTGGGCAACGCTTAAACTGCCCATCAGGTCTGTTGCGTTAAAATCTGCATCTAAAATATCAATCAGCGATTGTGCTTCATGATGCATTGATTTCCAGCGGATAAATCCCTTTGATACTTTATGCCGCCCCATAAAAATGTTTTCTGTCACGGTTAAATGCGGATACGCCGTGACATGCTGATAGATGGCGGCAATGCCCAACTGTGCAGCATCCCGCGGCGATTTGAATAACACTTTTTTGCCATCTACAAAAATGTCACCACCGGTTGGTTGATGCACACCCGTGATTGTTTTGATTAACGTCGATTTCCCTGCGCCATTTTCGCCCATTAAAGCATGAATCTCTCCTGCTTTTAACTGAAAATCAACATTGTCAAGTGCCTTAACACCAGGAAAAACCTTGGTGATGCCTTTAAGTTCTAAAATAAATTCTGACATGTATGACCTCCTGAATCTGTCACGCATATGTGCAAAACAACCAGTCGATATTTCTTGACATTTGTTTATTTCTACTGTATAAGGGCATTATACGATGTGATACTTGGACTTTCTCCCAGTATCTTGTCAGTTTTTTGCACTTTCTTGGCATTTGAGGGATTTTATTATGCAAATTTTTTCACATGAATTGGATATTTTGTCTGACTCCATTTGGAACCGTGTTGAAACAACAGATACGGTTAAATCTGATTTTATATATTTGCAAGAGGTTGGCTTTTTTCATGCAAAAAAAAGGTATTTTACAACACGGCAGGGTTTAGATTCCTTCTTGATTAAACTCACCATTTCTGGCTGCGGCATTCTTGAATACAACGGTCAAGTAGAACACGTCCGCCCAGGACAGTTTTTTTGGATTGACTGCGCCAATTGGCAAAAATATTACACCGCGCCTGAAACGGGAAGTTGGGATGTCATTTGGGTACATTTTAACGGCACGACAGCACGGGCTTACTATGAAAATTTTTGCAAACTGCGCAGAGGTGACGGCGTTGGTACGCTATCTTCAAATTCGTCTATGTACAAATTGCTGGATACATTACTAAAACGTACTTCGCAAGATTATTCTATTTTAACCGAGCAAAATTTAATCCAATTTGATATTGTAACATCGGGCATTCTTACCCAGCTTATTATGGAATGCATCTCTTCCACAGGGTCTACAGGGGAGTTGATGCAAGTGCCGCAAAATGTAAGCCATATTCGTAGCTATTTATCCGCGCACTATAATGAGAAAATTACGCTAGAACATTTGTCGGTGCGGTTCAATTTAGACCCATTCTATCTGCAAAAGCTTTTTAAAAGGCATGTTGGGCAATCACCAATGGAATATCTCATTCATTTGCGCATGACCCATGCAAAAAGTTTGATGAGTACCACCACAATGTCCATTAGCGAGATTGCTTACACGGTTGGTATTGACAATATCAGCCATTTCACCCGACTGTTTAAAAAACGTGAAGGAATTACACCCAATCAATATAGAAAATTTTGGCCAATGGGTACGACATATTCCGCCCAGGTGGGCGGAACGCCGCACGGACGCGGCAGAGTGTAGTAGGGCTTTGCTCTGCGGAACGGGAGAGTTTGAGGGCGAAGCCCTCATTTAGACGGAGGTATTTTATGAAAACAATACACTGGGGAATGGTCGGCTGCGGAAATGTAACCGAAAAAAAGAGCGGCCCATGTTTTTACAAAGCAAGAAATTCTACACTGTACGCGGTGACTAACCGCACAAAAGTAAAAGCCGAAGACTATGCAAAAAGACACGGTGTACCCAACGTTTATGACGATATTGACCAGATGTTAGCCGATTCTAAAATAGATGCGATTTACATTGCCACCCCGCCAGATTCACATAAAGAATACGCCATCAAATGCGCTAAAGCTAGCAAAGTATGCTATATCGAAAAACCGCTTGCCCTTTGCTATGCCGACTGTATGGACATGATCAATGCATTTGAATCAACCAACACAAAAGCTTTTTCGGCATATTATCGGCGCAGACTGCCTCGTTTTTTAAAGGTGAAAGAGTTAATAGCTGGCGGTGCCATTGGTAACGTACGTTTTGCGCATATTGCATACTACCGTCCCGTTATGGAAAGGGAAAAAGGAAATGACTGGCATGTACGCCCAGAAATTTCAGGCGGCGGCATATTTATGGATATTGCGGTACACCAACTAGATGCACTGGATTTTTTGATTGGAAAAATTAACGATGTGAAAAGCATTTATTCAAACCAAGGCGGCTATTATAAACCAGAAGACATACTAAATTGTTGCTTTTCCTTCGAAAATGGAATACAGGCAAGCGGAGACTGGTGTTTTACATCTGGAATAAATAAAGATTGTATAGAAATAATTGGAAGTACAGGACGTATTTCCTTTGAATGTTTCGGCGAAGGGCCGGTTTTATTGGACACAGAAAACAAAACTGCCAAATTCGCGGTTGAAACCCCCGAGCATGTTCAAATGGGGCTAGTTCAGTCCATTGTGGACGAATTAAACGGCGAAGATACTTGCCCAAGTACTTTGGTTTCAGCATCGCGTACGGCATGGGTTTGTGACAAAGTTTATAATAAAATATAAGGTTTTTGGGGAAACCTATTGGTACAAATCCTCAATAAACTTATTTACAAGGACTTTTTCCTATGATATATTGCATGAAGTAGTCATATTGCCTTATTTATGCGTTTTTTTAAAGCGCAAATTTGGTATGTCGTACAAGCGGATTTGTAAAAACTAAAGGAGGTGTGTTTTACCGCTAACCAAAGATGACATAAATTGTATTTATCATTAAACATTAGCCGACTGGATTTAGGCGTCTGCTTTCGCTTATTTAGGGCATAGCCCTCATTTAAAAGGAGGAAGTTATGAAACATTCAAGAAAAATTTTGGTCGCATTCGGGTTTATTCTCGTTTTGGCATTTGTTGCCGCCTGTGGCGGTGGTGCTACAACCCCAGCACCTGTAACGCCAGCACCTGCTGGTGGAGGCACCGCCGCAGACACGCCCGCACCACCAGCATCAACAGGTGACCAAGTCAACATCAGATTCTCTTGGTGGGGCGGTGACGCACGTCATGAAGACACAATCAATGCTGTCAATGCTTTTATGGAAATTCACCCGCACATCCATGTAGAAGTTGAGCCCGCTGGATGGGATGGTCAGTTTGACAGAATCACCACCGCGCTGATGGGCAATGTAGAGCCCGATTTGATTCAAACAAATTTTGACTGGCTTCCATCATTTTCACCAAATGGTGACAGATTCATGGATCTGCGTGCATTGGATATCGACCTTTCTGGCTATAGTCCTAACTTCTTGCTAACAGGTGAAACTGCCGGCGTTTTGCAAGGTATACCTCATGGTGCCAATGCATACGGCCTTGCAATTAACAGAACTGTGTGGGATAGATTTGGCGCATGGTACCCAGAATATGATGGATTTTGGACATGGGATGATGTAAAAGCTGCGGCAGATTTGTTCCCGGCAGGGTATTATCCTTTCGCAACCGACATTCCAATGTATATGATTGTGCCAATTATTGTTCAACGCACAGGCGTACCAATGCTTAACGAGCAAGGTCAAATGAACTTCACTGCTGACGATTTTCTTTTCGGGCTTGAATTCTATGCCGAACTTATTGCGCGCAATGTGCTTCCAGATAGGTTCTCTATTCTTGAAGGCGGCGACCACCAATTCTTTACAGGCCAACGTGCGGGCGAAACCATTTGGTCTGGTGGTGTAGTGTCTCGTGCAACAGAACTTTATGGTGCCGATGGCCAAGAGCTTATTATGGTTCCGTTCCCAAGGCTTGACGCGAATACCCTAACCTCTGGTGTTATGGAAAAACCAACCATGCTGTTCTCTATTTCAAGAAACACAAACCATCCTGTAGAAACAGCCATGCTGCTTGACTTCCTTATCAATGACCCTGTTGGTGTACGCAACATGGGACTGACACGCGGTACTCCGGCTAACGCATACGCTGTGACAATCTTAGAAGAATCAGGTCAACTTTCCGGTCTTGCGCTTGATGCTTTCAACTATACAGTGATAGCTGGCGGTATCAATCATGGCCCAATTTTTGAAATGTTTGCACTCAGAGACGTTTACGAAAACCTCTATGAAGAATTTGCCCTTGGCATGATTACCGCAGAGCGCGCTGCCAATGAAATGGTCGTTCAAATTCAAGAAGCAGCAGACAGGGTTATGGGTAGATAATCTAGGCTAATGCACTAACGCAACGCCTAAAACACAGTCGGCTAATGTTTAATGATAAAGGTAGGTGTAATCGTGACTGATGCAAAAACAGGTGGACAAAAAAAAATGTCCCGTCATTCACGTGAAAAAATTAATGGGCTTTTGTATATTTCACCTTGGCTAATTGGTACGCTATTTTTTGTAGTTTATCCATTTGTAGCCACACTGGGTTTAAGTTTTACTGATTTCAACTTTGTAACCGAAGCTAACTTTGTTGGGTTCAGCAACTTCATTGAACTATTTACCACTGACAGGCATTTTATGAACTCTCTTAACGCTACTTTACGTTATGCAGTTTTTACAGTGCCTTTTCAGTTGGCTTTCGCGCTGTTCATAGCGATGGTATTGAGTATGAAGTTGAAAGGAATCAATTTCTATAGAACGGCATATTACATTCCTTCTATTTTGGGTGGGAATATTGCGATTGCTATCCTGTGGGGTTTTCTTTTTCAACGTTATGGGCTGGTTAATCAGGCCATTGGCGTATTTGGTTTCGAGCCTGTGCGCTGGCTAAGTACCCCCGGCGGCGCAATGACAGTGCTTTCTATTTTAAGAATTTGGCAATTTGGTTCGGCGATGGTCATTTTCTTGGCAGCACTCAAATCTGTGCCTGAAGAATTATATGATTCAGCATCAGTTGATGGCGCGGGCAAAATTAGAACATTTATCTCTATTACACTGCCAACCATTACGCCAACCATTTTCTTTAACTTGGTCATGCAGTTAGTTGGCGCGTTGCAAGAATTTAACGCCCCATTTATGATTACCGAAGGCGGCCCAGCCAGGGCGACATACTTCACATCCATGATGATTTACGACAACGCTTTTCGCTTTTTTAGAATGGGATACGCCAGCGCAATGTCATGGGTCTTGTTTATGATTATTGTTTTCTTTACCGCGTTACTGTTCAGTACGGCAAAAAGCTGGGTATATTATGCAGACGAAGGAGGCGATTCAAGTGGAGTCAAGCCTAAATCAGTCAAGAAGGCTTAAATCTAAGGCGGTTTCAAAAGCTGTTAAGCTTGTCATGCGCTATGTCATTTTGTCTGTTGTGGCGTTTTTCATGCTTTATCCATTGCTATGGCTTTTTGGCGCGGCGTTTAGAACCAATGCGGAAATTTTTACGTCCATTGGCTTTTGGCCTAACAATTGGGATTTTTCTTCCTTTATTAATGGCTGGCAAACGGGAACGGGACACACATTTACGCTATTCTTTGCAAACAGTTTTCAAATCGTTATTCCTCGTGTAATTTTTACAATCATTTCATGTTCTTTGGTTTCTTACGGTTTTGCGCGGTTTAACTTTCCGCTAAAAAAACCGTTGTTTGCTTTGCTTATTTCAACTTTGTTTTTGCCTGCGGCAGTGACACGTATCCCTATGTTTATTTTGTTCCGTGATTTGGGTTTTTTGAACACCTATGTGCCGCTGGTGATTGGTACTGTTTTTGCGCAGGAAGCGTTTTTCATATTCCTGTTAGTACAATTTTTCCGTGGTATTCCTAAGGAATATGACGAGGCAGCGACCATTGACGGGTGCAATACCCTTCAAGTTTTGGTCATGATTTTATTACCGCTGTTAAAACCTGTATTGATTACCGTCGCTTTGTTCCAGTTTATGTGGTCTTTTAACAACTTTTTTGAGCCTTTAATTTATATTCACAGTACAGCCAGGCTGCCTGTGTCTGTTGCGCTCAGGCTTTCTATGGACGTGACAATGGGTGATGTGCCTTGGAGCCAAACCATTGCCATGTCATTGATTGGGCTGGTGCCATCTATTACTGTGTTTGCGTTTGCTCAAAAATATTTTGTAGCTGGTATTTCGGCCGGCGGGCTTAAAGGATAAGGAGGCCTCTATTTATGGCATATTCGCAAGAACTTTTGCAAGGGCTTGAAAGTAAAGCAAAAACCCTGCGCAAAAATGTGGTGTATGGAATTGGTTCAGGCAAGATTGGGCATTTGGGTGGTTCTTTTTCCGCAGTGGAAATTGTGACGGCGTTGTATTTTTACAAAATGCGCCATGACCCGAAAAATCCTGATTTAGCGAATCGCGACAGGTTTTTACTTAGCAAAGGACATTCTGCTGTTGTGCAGTATGCCGCGCTTGCAGAAGCCGAATACTTTCCCAAAAAAGAACTTGCAAGCATGAAGACTATCGGCTCTATGTTGCAAGGGCATCCGGACAAACTAAAGACACCCGGCATTGAAGCCAATACGGGCTCGCTTGGACAAGGTCTTTCTATTGGGCTTGGTTTATCGATGGGTTTGAAGTTAGACCACATTGATGCAAAAATTTATGTATTAGTCGGTGACGGCGAACTTGCCGAAGGGCAAATTTGGGAAGCGGCAATGGCTGCTTCTGTTCACAAAGCGGACAATTTGGTGGCCATTTTGGACTGCAATAAAGTACAGGCCATGGGTAAAACAGCAGACCGATTCCCCATCCATCAGCTAAACGAAAAATGGACGGCATTCGGTTGGAATGTCATTGAAACAGACGGGCATGACATGGAAGCAGTCATTGGCGCACTTGATAAAGCAGATGATTCTATCGGTAAGCCTACAATAATTATTGCCCATACAATCAAAGGCAAAGGACTTGAAATCGCAGAAAAACATGAATCAGGGTTCCACAATGCATTGGTTACAGATGAAATTTACAACCAAGCAATGGAATTGTTTGGAGGTGTTTAGCATGGGGTACACAAATCAACGCACCGCATATGGGGAAACCTTGGTGACGCTTGGGCGTGAAAATAAGTCTATAGTCGTACTCGACGCAGACCTATGCGCTTCCACGATGGGCAAGTTATTTGAAACCGCCTTTCCCGAAAGGCATTTTGAAATAGGTATTGCCGAAGCAAACATGGTTAGCGTTGCGGCTGGGCTTGCGTTAACAGGCAAAATTCCTTTTGCAAATACATTTGCGGTTTTCGCGTCGGGCAGAGTGTATGACCAAATTCGCCAAAGTGTTTGTACTGGAAACGTGAATGTAAAAATTATTGGGTCATCTTCTGGATTGTCTGACTTTGGTGACGGTGCCACACATCAGTGCATAGAAGATATTGCAATCATGCGCGCCATACCCAATATGACAGTGATATGTCCGGCAGACGCAAATGAAACTGTGGCAGCCGTTAGGGCAATTGCCGAATACAATGGGCCTGTTTACATGCGGCTAAACCGCAACGACTACGACAATGTAACAGTGGAAAGCAAGCCATTTGTCATTAGCGAGCCAAGCGTGTTAAAAGATGGCAGCGATATTGTTGTGTTTGCAACGGGGATTACGGTAGGACTTGCACTAAAAGCAGCAGAAGCATTACAAAATGACATCAGTATAAAGGTAGTCAATGTAAGTACACTCAAGCCTTTAAACAATGAAAAAATCATTGCGCTTGCAAAAAACTGCAAAGGGATTGTTTGTGCCGAAGAGCATAGCATTTTAGGCGGATTAGGCGGTGCTGTTGCCGAAGCCATGCGCCATACACCAAAACCTATGGCATTTGTAGGGATTCAAGATGTATTCGGATGCAGTTCGCCAAACTATGATGATTTGCTTAAACATTTTGGTATCACATCTGAAAATATTGCTGACGCGGTAAGGAGAATTTATAAATGAAAATTGGATTTATTGGCCTAGGAATCATGGGCAAACCTATGGTAAAAAACTTGTTAAAGGCAGGGCATGAGGTGGTAGCCTATGATATTGTTGACGCAAATGTTAATGATGTCGTGAATGCAGGCGCAAAAAGCGTTGGTTCTGCAAAGGATGTAGCGGTTGAATGCAAACTCATCATTACAATGCTACCCAATGGCCCTGAAGTTAAAACCGTTGTACTTGGCACAGACGGTGTACTTGAAGGGGCTTCCCCTGGATCTATACTTGTTGACATGAGTTCCATCGCGCCTGATGTAGCCAAAGAAATTTACAATGCTTGTGCGGCAAAAGGCATAAAAATGCTGGACGCACCTGTAAGCGGCGGTGAACCAAAAGCAATCAGCGGCGAATTATCCATTATGGTTGGCGGCGAAAAAGCTGTGTTTGACGAAGTGTACACCGTTTTAATGGCGATGGGTGCAAGCTGCGTACTTTGCGGCGGCGTTGGCGCGGGCAACACGACTAAACTGGCCAATCAAATTATTGTGGCATTAAATATTGCGGCAGTAAGCGAAGCATTCATGTTAAGCACAAAAGCTGGCGTTGACCCAGAAGTTGTTTTCAACGCAATAAAAGGCGGGCTTGCTGGCTCGACGGTGATGAACGCAAAAATCCCGATGATAACAGAAGGCAACTTCAACCCTGGCTTCAAAGTAGATTTGCACATCAAAGATTTACGCAACGCCCTTGATACGGGACATAGCCTTGGCTCTCCATTGCCACTGACCGCATCTGTAATGGAAATGCTGCAATACTTACATCACAACGGCTGCGGTCAAAACGACCATAGTGCAATTGCAAAATACTATGAAAAACTGGGCGGCACAGGCATTCGCAAGGAGTGCTGGTGTGAATAATTCGCGCAGCGGATTTTCGCATCAACCGATTTTTACCGCCGACGAAGGAGGTATAAATTCAAGTATGATTTCCGAATACTTAACAAAAATGTTTTCATTGGAAAACAAAACAGCACTTATCACTGGTGCTGGCGGCGGTATTGGTAAAGCCATTGCCATCGGACTGGCTCAAGCGGGGGCACATTTAGCGTTGTGCGATATTAATATGGACGCATTAAAAACCGCAAAAGATGAAATAGAAGCCGCCGGCGGCAACGCTTCTATTTTTCGGTTGGATGTGTGTGATATTTCCAGTTTTAAAGACATTGTTGACGACATTGGCAAAATAAACGGACATATTGATATTTTGATAAATTGCGCAGGAATAAACAAGCGCGAAGGATTGTATGACGTCACCGAAGAAACCTATGACAGAATCATGGATATTAACCTAAAAGGTGTATTCTTTCTGTCGCAGGCTGTTGCACCGTTTATGAAATCACAAAACGATGGTGTCATTATCAACATCGGCTCACATAATACAGGTGCTATTCTTGGCGGATGCTCTGTTTATGGGGCAAGCAAAAGCGGAATGGTTTCACTGACACGCTCTATGGCAACCGAGTGGGCAAAGTACAATGTACGGGCAAACTGTGTCAGCCCTGGGCATATCCAAACCGACTTGACAACCCCCACTTGGGAACACCCAGAAAGAAGCAAATATCTGCTTGATAGAATCGCATTGGCACGTCCGGGCAGCCCTGACGATGTGGTTGGTGTTTGCGTTTTTCTTGCGTCTAAAGCCGCCGCATACATTACCGGATGTGAATACCGTGTAGACGGCGGTTGCATCAGCGGTGGTCAGCCGTGGCCGTATGATACAGCGTTTTAATATCAAAAAACAAAATTTTAAAATAGAAAAGGTGTACGCGCATGATTAATGTAGCCATTGTAGGATGCGGAAATATTTCCGAAGCACACATCAAAAGCTATTTACGTTTCCCCGAAAGATGTAAAATTGTAGCTTTAGCGGATATTTATCCAGATAAAGCGGAAAAGAAAAAACAGCAATTTAATCTAAAAGACGCCGACGTTTTTGCCACACACACTGACATGCTTAAAAAAGCAAAAGAACTAAACATCCACTTAGTATCAAACTGCACCCCGCCATATGTCCATGCGTCCATTTCAGTTGACGCGATGAACGCAGGCGTCAACGTACTGGTTGAAAAACCAATGGCAACCTGCCTGGCAGAATGTGACGAAATGCTGGCAGCGCAAAAGAAAAACAATGTTATTCTGGCATGTGGCGCGCAAAACCGCTTCTTAAACATCATCAGCAAATTGAAAACACTTTCAGATTCCGGCATTGCTGGAAAAGTGCGTTGCGCCCATGTAGAATCTCTCTGGTGGCGTGGACATAGTTATTATGATTTATGGTGGCGCGGCACATGGGAAAAAGAGGGTGGCGGTCCAACACTTAACCACGCCGTACATCAAATTGATATGATTAACTGGATTCAAAAAGAATTGCCTGTAGAAGTGACGTCTGTGCTTTCTAATGTCATGCATGATAACTCCGAAGTTGAAGATTTATCATTTGCTATTTTAAAATACGCTGACGGTGCGCTGGCCAATGTGACAGCATCTGTTGTACATCATGGCGGAACGCAAAGCATTGTTTTGCAATGCGAAAATGCAAAAATTGCAGCACCTTTTAGTGTCGCGGCAGAAAAATCTAAACCCAACGGATTTGGCGAGCCAAACCCAGCGTTTGAAAAAGAAATCACTGAAAAATACAACGCGATTCCAGACCGCAAATACGAAGGTTTCGACGGCGAAATTGACGATGTACTCACCGCCATTGAAAACGGAACAGAGCCACTCATCACAGGTGCCGACGGCAGAATGACTGTAGAACTCATCACCGCCATTTATAAATCTGGCTGCACGAAACAAACAGTCACTTTGCCATTATCAAAAGACGACCCATACTACACATTTGAAGGTATCATGAAAAATGCGACACGCTTCTATGAAAAATCTACATCCGTAGAAAATATGGAAGACGACGAACCCATTATGACAGGCAAATTTTAAGGAGGATTCTTTTTATGTCAGCAAGCGGAATGAATTATGCCCCACAGGGCAAACCCAATCCAGTAGTGAAACCAGGCGAATTTGTATTTGCCGCTATTGGCCTAGACCACGGACATATTGGTGGACAATGTAACGGTTTAATTGAAGCAGGTGCCACATTAAAATGGATTTACGACCCTGACCCTAAAAAAGTGGAACAATATCTTGGCATGTATCCAGGTGCAAAAGCCGCAAGGTCAGAAGCAGAAGTGTTGGAAGATAAGGAAGTTGCCCTGGTAGCCAGCGCAGCAATAGCCTCTGACCGTTGCCCTCTTGGCATTCGTGCAATGGAAGCAGGCAAAGATTATTTTGTTGATAAAGCCCCATTAACCACGTTGCAACAACTTGAAGACGCAAAAAGAGTGACTGCCGCCACAGGAAAAAAATATGCGGTATATTATTCCGAACGCCTGCATGTAGAATCTGCTATTTTTGCAGGTCAACTGATCGAAGAGGGCGCGATTGGTAAAGTAGTACAAACCATGGGCATGGGCCCCCACAGAGCCAGCATAAACGCACGCCCAGACTGGTTTTTTAAACGTGAACAATATGGCGGAATCCTTTGCGACATTGGCAGTCATCAAATCGAGCAATTTTTATACTATACAGGCTCAAAAGATGCTGAAATACTATCCGCTCAAATAGAAAACTTCAACCATCCAAGCTACCCAGGTTTAGACGACTTCGGCGATTGCACGTTAAAAGGCGACAACGGTACAGCGGGCTATTTCCGTTGCGACTGGTTCACACCCGACGGACTAAGCACCTGGGGCGACGGCCGCACATTCATATTAGGAACAGAAGGCTATATCGAACTACGCAAATATGTAGACCTGGCAAAAGCCAAAGGCGGCGGTCACGTACTACTAGCCAACCAAAAAGGCGAACAATATATCAATGTCGAAGGCAAAGTAGGCTATCCCTTCTTCGGTCAACTAATACTAGACTGCCTAAACCGCACCGAAAACGCAATGACCCAAGTACACGCATTCAAAGCAGCGGAACTTAGTGTAAAAGCACAGATGATTGCAGAAGAGGCAAAGGGGATTAAAAGATAAGACCGACGGGGCTTTGCCCCGCCTACCCCACGAACTTTTTGAAAAAAGTTCGACAAAAACTTTAACATTTGAATCAGCCATACAGAATGCAAAGTTTGAGCCGCGCAATTGCGCGGCTCGAGTTTTATACGCGGGCGGGGCAAAGCCCCGTCGGTCTTATCTTTTACCTATAAAATAACTCAGTTAAATATTTTAACCGTTCAGCGTATCCATTGTGCAACATCTCTGAGGTATAGCGGAATTTCCACCAACCTTGTGAATCACCCGGCTTGTTCATTCGGTCGACAGTTGGCAAACTCATGATATCCTGAATAGGCACGATTGCCATGATCGCACTTGACGAAAATGCCAAACGTATTAAATCCCATGCCACATCGTCACCACTTACATTCAAATAACGACGCAAATAATCGCGGTCTTGCTCTGAAGACTCGTTGTACCAACCACATGTTGTGTCGTTATCATGTGTACCTGTATACACTATGGTCAAACTGTTTTCATAGTTGTGAGGAAGATAGTTGGAATTCATATCTTTAGTAAACGCAAATTGAAGCACACGCATTCCTGGCAAGCCTGCACCTGTACGAAGCTTGTCCACCTTTTCTGTAATCACACCTAAATCTTCTGCAATGATTGGTAAATCGCCCAATTGCTTCTTCAATGCGGTGAACAAAGCCTTGCCTGGCCCTTTTTGCCATTTTCCATCTACTGCCGTTTCCTCACCAAAAGGCACTGCCCAATACGATTCAAAGCCCCTAAAATGGTCAATTCTAACGATATCAACCATGGCTAATATCGCGGCTACACGCCTACCCCACCATACGTAATTACTTTTTTTATGCACATCCCAGTTATATAATGGATTGCCCCAAAGCTGACCTGTTTCACTGAAATAATCTGGCGGCACCCCAGCAACAGATGTTGGCTGCCCTTCTGCATCTAAATAGAAAAGCTCAGGACTTGCCCATACATCAGAAGAATCATGTGCAACAAAGATAGGGATATCCCCAATAATTTCAATCCCTGCTTTATTGGCATATTTTTTTAAATTCCCCCATTGGCGGAAAAATTCATATTGGAGGAATTTACAAAACTCGATGGCATCGGCAAGTTTCGCACTATATTCCTTTATTGTATCCGCATCTCTTTGCGCTAAAAGTGATGGCCATTCAACCCAAGGCTTACCACCAAAATTTTCTTTCAATGCGGTAAACAAGGCATAATCATTAAGCCAATCCTTATTTTTATTACAAAATGCCGTCACTTTGCTTTTTTGCGCCGCGGTTGCAGTAGATTTAAACACATCAAATGCCTTTTTAAGCAGCCCCATCTTATACATAATGACTGATCCATAATCCACATTTCTAGGGTCATACGCTGGAATGTCTGCTAAATCAGCATCCGAAAGCCACCCCTCACGCTTCAATTCGTCGGGACTAATCAAATAATGATTACCAGCAAACGAAGAAAAGCTCTGATACGGCGAATCCCCATATCCTGTTGGGCCAAGTGGCAAAACCTGCCACAATTTCTGTTCAGCACTCTTTAAAAAGTCAATGAAATCATAAGCTCCCTTGCCCAAGTCCCCTATTCCATAGGCACTGGGAAAAGATGTAGGATGAACCAGAACACCACTTGCACGTTTTTCAAACATATAAATCCTCCTAAAATAAAAACCCGAAGGCATAGTTATTAGCCTTCGGGCATGTTTTTACATATCAGAATCCACGCAAAAATGAAACAATAACACTTTGGGCAAGTCTAAGCAGAATAAACGCAATCAATACAGAAAAATCAATAATCATACCAGGTCCACCCAATGGCGAACGATGAACCAAATTGCGAATGGGTACAAGAATAGGCTCGGTTAAAACATACAATAACTCCATCAAACGGTTATTCGCAGCCATAGGAAACCATGACAGAATAACGCGAATGAACAGCATCATCGTTATCACGCTAAAAAATGCATTTACTGCTGAAATAAGCAGATCCATTATATGTTACCTGGCAGCCGATGCAAAAAATTGAACATCGGTGTCAACATCTTCAAAATAGTCGCTGCTTACATTATGGTTTTTTGGCGCAATTGTAAAAATTCCGTTGTTTACACGCATTATTTTTCCACCAGCCATTTGACATGCACCACTCATAAAATCTGCAATGCGCTGAGTATTTTCAGGTGTTGCGCGACTTACATCAACAATAAGCAAACGTCCGTTTGACAAATGTTCAACCAAGGTTAAAACCTCGCTCATGTCAACAGGCTTGACGCTAATTGTTTGTGCAACAGGCTCGTTTCTTTCTCCTCTTTTGGTGACAGCAGAATGAGAATGTATATCAATCACGTTTCCTGTATTCCTTGACGTACGTCCTGTTGAGGCACTACGCCGTGATTGGCTTTGTTGCTGCTCATATTTTTGTGTTTTACTTCCGCGTGATTCATACTCGTCATCATAGTCGTCGTCATAACGGCTCTCGTAGCGGTCATCGCGCCTGTAATCATAGTCATCGTAATCATCATAATTGCCATCGTCCTCAAAGTCACCATGCGCTGGCTGCGCACCACCGCTCAGTAATGTTCCTCTAAAAAAATCTGCTACACGACCAAAAGCACCCATATGAACCTCCAAATGATTAAGCGCAATCCCTTGCGTTATTTATTATCTATTTCTAAACTCTATCACCAAATAAAGCTGTACCTAATCTTACTATAGTGGCACCTTCTTCTATCGCCACTAAATAGTCTCCAGACATTCCCATAGACAATATATCTAATTCCGTACTATAGAGACTTTTGCCTTGAATGTCAACCTGCAAATTTCGCATTTTCCTAAAATTTAGGCGATTTTCCTGTGCATTTTCTACAAAAGGCGGCACACACATGAGTCCTTTTAGTTGCACATTATGCAAATCTTTTAAATGATTTACAAATTTTAGAATTTGCTGGGGCGCGATGCCGAATTTACTGAATTCTTCTGCAATATTTACCTCAACTAGAATGTTCATGACTATTCCAATTTTTTTTGCTTGCTTATTTATTTCCTGTGCCAAACCAATACTGTCGACAGAGTGTATTAATGTCACTTTGTCAATGATATATTTCACTTTATTCTTTTGCAAATGCCCAATAAAGTGCCATTCAGGTGGGTTTGGCAGTATTGATAACGCTTCATACTTTGGCAAAAACTCTTGTACCCTATTTTCGCCAAGGGTTGTTACTCCTGCATTTAAAAGCTGTTTTATTCTTTCTGTTTCTATTGTCTTTGTTACACCTAGTAAGGTAATTCCGTCAGGAGTACGCCCACATTGTTGGGCAGTTTCAGCTATTTCTTTGTGGATTTTATTTACATTTTCTGCTATTGTCATGGCTGTCTCAGAATCTGCCCATCAACCACTGTAGAAGCGTCTGTTACAATGGTATCAAATTGGCGGATTTCTCTATTGCGATTAGGATCTAGTAATACATGCCCATCCGTTTCAGAGATATCGCCATCTATATGAATTTGCCTAAAATCGGCAAAACCCAGATTTGCACGATATACACCATGCACTTGATGTATATCAGATTCGGCAAGGGTAAAATAAACACCAAATATATCTGACGGAGCCAATATGTCTCCTGGAAAAAGGTCTATATTGTCTGCGATTACATATGCATGTGTACCCGACATGTTTGAAACTTCTATTGGCAAACGCCTTATACCATAGTCTGTGCGATGATGCACATAGTAATCCCCTATGCCATGGACATGAGTAATTGGAATGCGGTAGTAGTTCCGCGTTGATATAGCCGAAGTGGCGATTTTAAACCCGCGGGAAATATTGTCTGTCGTGCGAATACTGACATTGCGCTGACCCAAAAAATCAATGACATTGCGTGTGCTTCTGAGTATGACAAAATTGTCTCTTGCGCCATAATCTATACTGACTACACGCATCCGCATGGGCTCGTAGTTGCCTGTGTTTTCATTGCGAATAAATACGGTTCTGTCCGTGTTTGCTACCCATCCCATTGTCATTTCGTGGGACATTGCAACAGCTATATACCAGTTGTTTCCTACTATTTTAAAGACAGGGTCGCCTTCCTCTACTTGGCGGCTAGGCACGATTGTTGTGTGGTCTATTGTGTAGTTCAGTTCTTCGCGGCTTAGCTGACGCATGTTTTCTATAGTGAAGCGGCTTTCTGCACCATCTATAATGGGGGACATAATTCCGCTTCTGTTGGAATACATATCATATGAGTTCATTTCCATTTGAACTTGCAATTGGTCGTGATCACGCCCTAATGCACTTCTCACATCGCGGTTTTCACTGATGATGAGTTGATTGCGCTGGTGGGAAACACTGCTTAAATTTTCATGTAAACTATGAATTTCTGACAGGTTTCCTGTGGTGAAATGATGCATGTTCCCGTTGACCATATTGCGCATATTGGTGTTTGCGCGCTCTACTTGCGGGGCAATGACTGTTGAATGGCGTATATCTTGAAGACCCATAATCATGGCTTCCACTGCGGCCATTTCTTGTATTAACTCCTCGGCAACTTCTATATCCTCTTGAATGCTTGCGACATGCACACCGCTGCGTACGCGTTCAAAGTCACCGATATTGAAGCTCACTTGCCCTGCACGGTTAGCATAAAACACCTGTTCGTCTCTGATAATAATGCCTGTTACCGATTGTTGAATTTCCATGCTGCCTAAGTGAATGGCCTCCGTTGATATGCCCGGAGTAAAGTACCTGTACGCTGTAAATGCCATATAAGTAAAAACAAATGCCACGACTAAAAATATAACCACTCTTGCAGACGCCGCCCCTGTCCATCCACGCCGAACTGGTGCTGATGCGCGGATACTTGCATGGGCTTCATCCATATTTAATGTATACATTTTCCTTGGTGGATGGTGGTGTGCATCACGTCTATTGTTTCTCGCATTGGGTGGAGGTCTATAGCCGCTTCTTCGTCCATTTTGCGAAGGACGTTTATGATTCATGCGGCGGTCTTGTGGCGGTCTGCCGCCGTTTGCGCTTCTGCGAGGCATAAATTTCCTCCTGTCAGAATATGTTAAGAAAATATTACAAGGTTGTGACGCTTTGATTATAACAATATTAATCGTAACATTCAACATTTTCTTGATAATTTTTCCTAGAATTGTTTTAAATGCCGCAAGAGAGGGACTTTTACTGTGGTTTCACAACGTTTTGCCATCTCTTTTGCCGTTTATAATTGCTACAAATATTTTAATTGCGCTTGGTTTTTCAAAATTTTTAGGGAAAATACTTGCGCCCATGATGGAGTGGGCATTTAAATTGCCAGGCATCGGCGGGTTTGCATTGGTTACAGGATTGACGTCAGGATACCCAATGGGAGCGAAAACCATTGCGGATTTATATCGTGATGGTGAATTGACTACACGTGAAAGCCAGCATTTGTTGGCGTTTTGCAATAATGCGGGGCCATTATTTATTGTTGGGGTGGTTGGTGTTGGATTGTTTGGAAGTACGCGCATTGGGTATATTTTATGGATGGCACATATTTTAGCGGCATTGATTTTAGGTTTGATTTTAACACCACGAAAAAAATTAACATTTAGCAGTAACGCATCTTTTTTGCAAGCGTGGAAGGAATTCCGTGCATATAAACCTGCTTTTGGTACTGTTCTTGGCAATGCGGTGAAGAATGCGATGGAATCTTTAGTATTTATTGGCGGGTTGATTATTTTTTTCAGTGTAGTTGTTGCTGTGATTGGAGAGGTAATAGATTTAGACAACAGTATTTTTAGTGGGATTTTGGCTGGAATATTTGAGGTGACCGGCGGCGTTCAGCGATTGTCTGTACTTGGCGAGGTCAATGTTTTTATATTAGCAGCGGCGGCTTTTGTCGTTGCGTTTGGCGGACTGTCTATTCATGCGCAAACTTTCCATTTTGTTGGGGGCATTGGAATAAAAACGCTTCCTTATTTAATGGCTAAATTTTTTCATGGGGTGATTGCTGCTGGGCTTACTGTGATTTTTTTGGCTTTATAAATTGAAGTGCTTTTCCAGCAGTCGTAATGTATTTTAAACAGTTCATTCTGCACTGCTATCTTTTTCTCTGGTTCTTTTAGCGATTTTAGGCAATCTAAAAATGCTTTATGGCTATCACGGCTACCATAGTTTTCGCAAGTAATCAGCTCAGGAGATGCCATTAAACAGGCAATGCGGTTGTAGCCTGAAATTTCTGACACAAGCTGAATAGGAATAAAAATATCTGTAACCACGTTGTTTTCCTGTGACAGTTTAATCAATTCGACAATAGCAAATTCAATATATTCATCATTCATTTTACTTCCAAAATCATCTGCTAGAAATTCTGCCAGAGACTTTCCGAAATGGGCTTCCCAGTCGGTGGTCTTTTCTTTTTTTGATGAATGCGGTTGACATTTTTCTGTGCATAATGACTGAAATAGTTTAAAACTATCTGTATGCCAATCCTCGCTGAAATAAATTAGGTCGTGCTTTTTTGCTAGAGCCTTTGCCATCGTTGTTTTGCCAGCCAGTGGTGTTCCTGCTAGGAAATATACATTTTGTAAACTATGTTTCAATATATTTTCTGATATATTCATAATCGCAACCCTCTAAAAATTGAAATATACGATGATTATACACGAACTTTCATATATAATGTAAAGTAGCGTCAACTTTGAAATAACGAAGGAGTGCGTATGTATCACATCATTATAAACCCCGTTGCAGGCAAAGGAAAAACCATGCGGTTTTTACCCCCTTTAACAAAACTATTTGCTGAAAATAATTTGCCTATTAAAACACATATCACGCAAAAAATAATGGACGGCTATTATATCGCAAAAACGCTATGTAAAACCGAAAATTGCAACGGAATAATTGGCATTGGCGGCGATGGAACGTTACAAGAAGTCGCAGCGGGAATGATTGCTGCACGAGAAGGCGACATATACAAATCTATACCTTTCGGGGCATTTTCGGCTGGCAGTGGCAATGATTTTGCAATGAGCCTTGAGGGAAGTAAATCTGCTGCAATAAAAATACGCAAAAAACCAATAGAAACTGTAAGCCGCGCATTTTTTGAAAAAATACTTTGTAAAAAGACCCGCACAATAGATATCATCACTGCAAACGGCATGGCATACCTTAATATTGCCAACATGGGCATAGACGCACGCATTGTCAAAAACGCTGTGTCATTAAAACAAAAATTTGGCCGCCATGCATACCTGGCAGCCGTGTACAAAAGCATTGTCCAACATGAAAATTTAAATTTAAAAATCACTGCCGATGGCAAAAACTTGGACGGGCTTTACACACTGGTTGCCATATGTAATGGAAGATACTACGGTGGTGGAATGCAAATATGCCCCAGCGCGAAAATAGACGACGGAAAGATAACGCTATGTTTAGTTGATGCATTAAGCCGCCCTAAAACAATGGCCATTTTTCCAACAGTGTTAATGAACAAGCACACGCACTTAAAAGAGGTACGCATGATTGAATGCGAAGAAGTGATAATTACCCCAATGAAATTAGAAACGCTTTGCATGGATGGCAACTTGTCACCTGTCGAAAATCCGATTTATTTCAAAATCCTATCGAAAGCATTGGAAGTGTTTATATGAGCCATTATTTTATTGAAAACCCAGCAATAATGACAGACGAACGTAAATTAAATGCAGAAATACTTGGCTTGCAGTTTAATTTTTTAACAAACAACGGTTTGTTTTCTTGCGATAAAATTGATGAAATGTCACGGCTACTAATTGAAAACCTTCCGCCACTCAAGGGAAGTTTTTTAGATTTAGGCTGCGGATATGGTGTGATTGGTATTGCGCTGGCAAAAAAATATAATTTAAGTTTGACTATGAGCGACGTAAACAGTATCGCGCTCAGTTATGCCGCAAAAAATGCAAAGTTAAACAATGTTTCAGCCATTACCGTACACTCTGATAGTTTTGAAAATATTAACGGCTCGTTTGACACAATTACGTTAAACCCACCCATTCATGCAGGCAAAGATGTGATGTACAAAATGTATGAAGAAGCCGCCCAGCATTTAAACCCGAGCGGCTCGTTTTACGTGGTTATTCAAAAGAAACATGGTGCGGAAAGTACACTTAGGAAATTGAATGAAGTTTTTGGTAATCGTTGTGTTGCTATACATAAGAGGAAGGGCTGTTTTGTTTATCAATGTGCTATGGCTTCTTCGGTATCGGAAACCTCAAACCCTCTGTATATCCAAATTGGATAATGGATTAGCACAAATAAAGCCGCATCAAGAGCAATTGCATACTGCATTCAGTTTATTGGTGAACATTTCTTTCAAACCAACCCACATATCATCATGAAAATGCCTTATTAGCAAAATAGCAGGCAAAGTCCATATCAGCAACTTATTTGTTTTATCTCCACTGTTAAAAATCTATTTTAGCGTATATCGCTCTTGTGATGAATAGCGAAACGATGAAAGCAGCTCCTGATACAGTAAGATTCATTAATGTGACAACTGTGTCTGATAGCCCCAAGTTATTACCGCCCACAAGAATCGTGCCATTAATAACAATTGCAAAAATCGTACATATAACTAACAACCCTGATTCACTTCGGCTTCCAACTTTTGTGCACGCCAAAGGATAAAGTAATGCCGCAGTTAGTAGAGTTGTGCTAAGTATCGTTGATTGAAAAGCAAATCCTGCCGATAACATCAAACCTATTGGTTCTCCACTCAGAAAAAAGCGCACCCCCAAAATCATGAAGAAAATCGGGATTCCCAATGATGATGCTAGAAATATGCTTAGATAAGGGATGATTGCTACATCTTTTCTTTTTACCGGCATAGCGATTTGAAATTGTTCCCATTTGGATGTTCCTTCGCTTTTCATTATTACTACAAAAGCAAAACCGCCAAAAGCTATAACGGAAAAAATACTTTCTATTAAGTGATGTTCCGTAATGATTAATAAAATACCTACAGCCAAGCAAGATATTAGGATAACCGCCAAACTTCCACTTGCAGAATGAAATGAATATTTTAACAATCCCGATAATGGGTATCTAGTTTTCATTGTTACTTTTCTCCCTTTACAAGCATAAGCATTATTTCTTCAATAGTAATGCTGTCGATAACGATATCTCTATATTTTTTGACAGCAGTTTGTTTGTCTGAAACGAGCACATCAATTTGATAACCACGTTTTCTATAAGCGCACATATCTGGTTTGTCAACTTGCTCAAACTGTGCTGATTTGCAACGCATAACGCCATAATTGTAAATCAGATTATCCTTTGTTTCGCATAGAATAATCTTGCCGTCATGGATAAAAGTTATATAATCCGCTACTTTTTCAAGGTCACTGGTTATGTGCGATGATAATAGAATGGAGTTGTTTTCATCATGCACAAATTCCAAGAATAAATCTAAAATATCATCACGCACAATGGGGTCTAATCCGCTTGTAGCCTCGTCCAAAATTAACAATTTGGGGCGGTGTGAGAGTGCCGCCGCAACCCCCAGCTTCATTGTCATACCTCTTGAAAACTCTTTTATCTTCCGTTTCTCAGGAAGTTTTAATTTTTTCAAATACTCTTTGAACAAAGCATCATCCCATTGCGAGAAAATATCGCGCATAGCTGAAGATATTTTTAATGGGGTTAGATGCGCTGGGAAAGCGTTTGAATCATAAACCACGCCAATATCGTCACGAATATCGGTACTGTCATCGGTCATATCACGTCCAAAGATTTTGACTGTTCCACTATCTTTTATAAGGGTATTAAGAATACAGCCTATTGTGGTGCTTTTCCCCGATCCGTTCTCGCCTACAAAACCCATGATTGAGCCACTTGGTATTGAAAACGACACATCTTTTAAGCAGAAATCAGAATTTTTGTATTTCTTATTTAAGCCCTTAACTTCTAAAATTGCACTCATGCTTTACCTTCTTCTTAATAAAATATTTTCAGTATTTCAAATAGTGGTTTCAATAAAGCCGTCACGCTGCAAATCGTCATATGCTCGTTGGACTGTAATCATGCTTACATGGATAGTCTGCCTTGTCAATACCCTTTTGAATTTTTTGCGTGACGGCATATAAAGGATTTTGAATTGTCGGTGTTATAAAGTTTTCGGAAAGGACCTAGACATTAAACAAAAGTGGCCGATACAATATATGATATCGACCACTCTTATTTAGTGTTTAACGCATAATAAACCAATTACTTCGTCGCCATTTCCAAAATCCGATTACTCCGCTGAATAAACTGAGTCATCTGCTCTGTTTGCAGTGGCTTATGACTTAACATGGCCAAATCGAATAAATGCTCGGCAATCAATTCTACATCACTGGCACGGTTTGCGTCGTCTTTAATGTTCAGCAATGTTTTCACTAAATTATGGCTTTTGTTCAACACCAGCGTTAATTCTTCCTCAAACATGCCAGGTGGCAGGCTACCGCCGCCAAACATTTTTGACATTTCTTGCATTCTGCGCGATTGTTCGGAAAGAAGCATGATTGAAGAAATACCTTCGGATTTAAGCGGCTCTACTTTTACATTCAACTTTTCACTTTTTAAAATCTCGCGGAATTTTGCTTCAAGGCCCTCTGGTTGGGCTTCTTCACTTTCAGTGTCACCTGATTTTAATGCGTCGGTGATATCTGCATCAATGCGGTTAAATTTCACATCCGGTTCGTATTGCTCTAAATAACTGATAAACGGTGCGTCTAGGTTTGTTGTTAGCAAAACCGCGTCAAGTCCTTGGTCTTTAAACATTTGAATATATTGAGACTGTAACTGCTCGTTTGTTACATAGAATACCGTTTTGCCAGTTTTTTCAGCATTGTCGGAAGTAAATTCTTCCAAGGTCACATGCTTGCCGCCTGTGGTTTTGTAAAGAACGCTTCCTTTTATTTTGTCGTACAGTTCGCGTTCTTTTATGCAGCCGTATTTGATAAATGGTGCGATATCGTCCCAGTAGCCGTTGTAGACTTCGCGATCTTTTTTGTATAGGCCATTGAGTTTATCCGCCACTTTGCGTGAAATATAACCCGACATTTTTTTAACGGTGGCATCATTTTGCAAGAAACTACGGGATACGTTTAGCGGCAAGTCGGGGCAATCCATTACGCCCTTCAAAAGCAATAGATATTCTGGAATGACTTCCTTTATATTGTCTGCTACGAAAACTTGATTGTTGAAAAGTTTCACTTGACCTTCCATGTACTCTAAGTCGTGCTTTAGTTTTGGGAAGTACAAAATGCCTTTCAAACGGAATGGATAGTCCATATTTAAGTGAATCCAAAATAACGGCTCGTTAAAGTCGGTGAATACTTTGTGATAGAACGCTTTGTATTCTTCGTCAGTGCATTCGTTGGCGGGTTTTAGCCATAGTGGTGTTGTATCGTTTATTGGTTTTGGTGCTTCTGGTTCGGTTTTTTCTGAGTCTGCGGCATCTGAGTCCGCAGTTTCGGAAGCTATAGCTTCGGAAACTGGTGCTTCAACTACCACTTCATCGGCTGGCGGCTTTATTTCATCTATAAAAACAGGAATAGGCACAAATCCACAATATTTGGTTAGAATCGCGCGAAGTTTATATACATCTAAAAATTCTTCGCCGCTTTCGCCTATATATAGTGTAATGGTTGTCCCACGAGTGGCTTTGTCGCTGTCACTCATGGCATACTCAATGCCACCTTCACATTCCCAACGGGTGGCAGCTTCACCATTTTTATAAGACAGGCTATCAATTTGCACTCTGTCACTGACCATAAATGCCGAATAAAAGCCAAGCCCAAAGTGGCCAATGATTGCACCAGCAGAATCGGCTTGCGCTTCATATTTTTCCATAAACGCTGTCGCACCCGAAAAGGCAATTTGATTGATATACTGCTTGACTTCCTCGGCAGTCATGCCAATGCCGTTGTCATCAAAGATGATTTGCTTGTTTGCTTTGTCTACCCACACGTTAACAGCATAGTTTTCATCTTCTGCAATATGGTCGGCATGTCCCATATCTTTTAGCTTTTTCAGCTTGGTGATGGCATCTACACCGTTTGACACTAGCTCTCTTGCAAAGATATCCATGTCGGAATAAAGCCATTTTTTGATGATTGGTAAAATGTTTTCGCTGTGGATTGATAGATTTCCTTTTTCCATCAGTAAACGCCTCCTTTAATATTATCACACTATATGATAACGGTATTTTTTGACTTGTCAATTTTTTATGATATAATCCTCGGCGTATGTTATTAGAAAATGTCAAAGGAGAACGATTCATGAAGGGCAGAAGTGCATTATTTTTAACATTGATACTATTGGTAACCGCTGGGCTTATTACCCTCAGTGCTTTAGGCTTTGGGCAAGACCAGACGATGGGCATAGGAAATATTCGCCAAGGGTTGGATTTGCAGGGCGGCGTTAGTATCTTATACGAAGCAGGTATTGCAAACCCAACAGGCGAAGATATGGCGGCGGCAAATAACTTGCTGCGCGCACGCCTAGACTCTCGCGGATATACCGAAGCTACGGTTATGCAAGAAGGCTTGGGGCAAATTCGTGTGGACATCCCTGGTGTAGATGACGCAGAAGCCGCTGTACGGGAAATTGGCGCGACGGCAATGCTTACATTTGAAGATGAAACAGGTCATGTATGGCTTACGGGCGCGAATGTGTCCCGTGCCACATCAGGTGTGCAAACATCCGCACATGGCGGTGCGCCTGAAGTGGTTGTAAACCTCGAGTTTGACAGCGAAGGTACACGTCTTTTCGGCGAGGCTACCAGAAATAACATAGGGCGTTCGCTGATGATTTTCATGGACAATGAATTGATTAGCGCGCCCATCGTTCATGCCGCTATCACCGACGGAAGTGCCGTGATTAGCGGAAATTTTTCAGCGCAAAGTGCCGAACTTTTGGCAACGCAAATTCGCCAGGGGTCATTGCCATTTGAATTGCATGTCATTAGTATGAATTTAGTCGGTGCAAGGCTTGGTGCAGACGCGCTTAGAACCAGTATTATCGCAGGTATTATTGGCTTGGCATTAGTATTAGCTATTATGGCATTTTATTACCGAAGCATGGGTGTTGCGGCAGATTTGGCATTGGTTATTTATGTAGTGCTTGTGCTGCTGGTACTTAGCGGATTACGCCTCACCCTTAGTTTGCCAGGTATTGCAGGTTTGATATTATCCATTGGTATGGCGACGGACGCCAACATTGTTATATTCGAGCGTATTCGCGAAGAAGTGGCTTCTGGCAAGACATTGCGTTCTGCGATGCGCACAGGATACCGCCGTGCGTTGCCAGCAATTATTGACAGTAATGTGACCACACTAATTGCCGGCGGCGTATTATTCTGGATGGGTACAGGGCCAATTATGGGCTTTGCACAGATGCTGATTATTGGTATTTTAATGTCTATGTTCACATGCTTGTTTGTTACTAGAATCATTACCATGTGTTTTATGGATTTAGGGCTGATTAAATCGTCACACATGCTTTCACAAAAACAAAAAGACGCGCTTGAAGCCGCCAATGGCAGAGAGCCTGAAATGGATTTAACCGCAAAACCTATTGTAGAAAGCCGTAAAAAATATTTCATTTTTTCAGCGGCAGTGCTTGCTATTGGACTTATATTTGCGGTCATCCATGGCGCAAACGGCAATGGATTTTTTAACCTTGACGTTGAGTTTTCGGGTGGTACTTCATTTACTGTAGATATTGGCCAGCCTTTTCAAAATGCAGATATAGAAGATATTGTGCGCAACGTCACAGGGGAGTCGGCACCCACTGTGCAACAAATTGTTGGTGCAAATCAAGTGATTATTCGTACAACGCAAGTGAATCCAGATATTCGTGTTGCGCTGGTTGATGCATTAAGCGCACATTACAACTTAGATTCCGACGCATTTACCTATTCAGATGTAAGTCCTGCGGTGAGTGCCGCCATGCGTCAGTCGGCTATTATGGCGATTGTTTTAGCAAGCATAGGCATGTTGGTATATATTTCAATACGCTTCCGCGATGTCCGCAAAGGCGCCAGCGCGGTTTTGGCACAATTGCATGACGCGCTGGTTGTATTATGTATTTATGCGATTTTGCGTATTCCACTCAACTATGCGTTTATTGCGGTCATGCTGACAACTCTTGGTTACTCTATTAACGCAACCATTATCATATTTGACCGTATTAGAGAAAATCGCGTACGTATGCCCAAAGTGGCTACAGATGTGTTGATTAATACGAGTGTAACGCAAACATTGCGGCGTACATTGATTTCAACATTGTCCACTTTTGCAGCGGTGCTTGTGCTTTATATTGTTGGCGTTGCGGCTATTCGTGATTTCACATTGCCTATTATGGTTGGGTTGCTGTTTGGTGCTTACTCATCTGTTTGTTTGTCAGGGTCTGCTTGGTATATGATGGTTAAAAATAAGAAAAGTTAAGACCATGGGACTTACCCGACTGTATCAAAACTTGTGAGTAAATCGTGCCAGCTTTATAGCTTTTTAATTATAGCACAGCCAAAAGAATACTTGCACCATAAAAATTGCCGAGAGCATAAAAAAGCATAAAACCCCTCGGCTTTTTTTGATGCGGAGGTTTCAAATGAATGGGTATATACAAGCAGGCGAAATTGCTGAACCATGATTACTCTCTTTAAGTATATCCAGCAAACCAGAGCAAACAATACGCACTCTGGTTTGTTTTTATGTGCCAAGGTTTGATGAAATAAAAGAAATCGAAAATTTAACACAATAGTTGAGGAAAATTAGAGATTTACACAGGATAATGAAAATGCTTTCAAAAACAAGGCGGTGAAAATATGAGCAACAAAATTTTGATTGTAGATGACGAAAAAGGAATTGTAGCCACCCTTGAAGATTATTTTGAATCACAGGGTTATCAAGTCTTTTGCGCTTATAGCGGCAAAGAAGCTCTTGAAAAAATTTCTTATCAACCGGACATTATATTGCTTGACATAAATATGCCAGAGATGGATGGGCTTGCCGTGTGCGAACATATAAGAGAGCATATCTCATGCCCTATCTTATTTTTGACCGCTCGTATTGAAATACAGGATAGAATAAAAGGCTTTAGTGTCGGCGCAGACGATTATATCATTAAACCTTTCGACCTTAGCGAATTAAGCGCAAGGGTTCAAGCGCACTTGCGCCGTGAAAACAGAAAGCAAACACAAACGGTCTTGCGTTTTTTTGGAGATATGGCCATTGACTATGCAAAACGTGAAGTTAGCATAAAAAAATCCCCTGTACCATTAGTAAAAAAGGAGTTTGATATAGTTGAGTTATTATCCTCAAACGCTGGGCAAGTTTTTGACCGTGAACGAATATATGATGTAATTTGGGGATTAGAGGGTGATGGTAGTAGTGATACAATTATGGAACACATAAGGCGCATAAGGGCAAAACTTGCCGCCCTGTCAACGCATAACTACATTGAAACAGTTTGGGGGGTAGGTTATAAATGGAATGGTTAAGACAGATGAGTTTGAAGAAAACGCTGTCACTATTTTTAGTGGTTTTTCTGATTGTCGGGTTAATAGCATATTTTATTCCGGCTTTTATTCTTTCGCTTATGTTTCCCTGCACTTGTGAAGATGGTGCTTGTGGTTCATTTAATTTCCTTAGTTTAATCATTCCTTTTATTATAGTTACTTTAGTACAGCTTCAAGCCGTTACCTTGTTTTACAAGTTAAAATTGAAAAAGCCAATTTCTCAGTTAAGCACGGGGGCTAAACGAATAAGGGAAAATGATTTGGATTTTTCTATTGATTATAATTCTAAAGATGAACTTGGGCTTTTGTGCCAGTCCTTCGAGTCTATGCGAGTAGAACTACTGAAAAGCAATCGAGAGCTATGGCAACAGATGGAAGAACGCACACGCCTTAATGCGGCATTTGCCCATGACTTGCGAAATCCTGTTACGGTCTTAAAAGGCTCTGCGGAGATATTGCAAAATCGACTGGAACAGGGCAGCTTGACTGTGGATAAAGCAAGTAAAAACATTTCCTTGATTATGCAGTATACAAAGAGGATTGAGAATTATATTCGCGCAATGACGAGTGTGCAAAAATTAAGCGAAGTATCATTTTTGCCTAAAGTTATTGAATCGAATGTATTAGCAAATGAATTAGATAGTGCGCTGTCTATTTTAGGTGCAAACTCTGAAAAGAAAATCAAAATTGTATTTGAAGGAGAAAACAGTCAAATATGTGTAGATAAGCATATGATTTTTAATGTGGCTGAAAATTTAACCAGCAATGCACTTCGATACGCAAGAGAATGTGTTTCTATAAATATTGCTTGCGACAATGAAAAGGTCACTTTATCCGTTTATGATGATGGTTTTGGCTTCTCTCCAAAAATCCTTGAAAAAGGGGCTACGCCATTTTTGCGTGATAATAGTGTGGAACAAGGGCAAAACTTTGGTATTGGTTTATATATTTGCCGTTTATTGTGTGAGAAGCATGGCGGTGGTCTGACTTTGGAAAATAGTGAGGACGGAGCAAAAGTAACCGCTACATTTTATTTTTGATAGTTGAGAAATAGTAGAGATTTACCCTTTACACTCTCCTTAGACTAAAAACTAAGGAGAGTGTTTTTATTATGAAGGTTGTAATAGTCAATGCTAGTCATAGGAAAGACGGAGCAACAGCAAAAGTGCTAAACGAGTTTGCAAGCCAATTAAAAAGGAGTGCTACAGAAATATCAATGTTTCATGTTTCCGATTTAGACATAGCATTTTGCAAAGGTTGTTGTAGTTGCTATAAAACAGGTGAGTGCTTTATTGCTGATGATGCAGAAAAATTATCACAAGTAATTTCCAGCGCAGATGCGATTGTTATTGGTACTCCATGTTATGTGAGTGGTGTGTCGGGTCAACTGAAAACATTAATTGATAGAGGGCATTTTGTAATTGAGCAATTATTAAAAGGTAAACATGCTATTGGGGTCGTAACATATGAAAATGCTGGTGGCGGCTCTGCGTACAATTATCTGAAAAATTTGTTTGCATCTTCAGGTGCAAAGACGGTAGAAAAGCTCATCGTTAAAACAGATTTTGATTCAGACCCCATAAAAAACAGTAAGCTTAAAACTAAGATAAAAAAGAAAGCTACTAAACTGTGTAATTCTATACAAAATAGCAAATCATCACTTGTATGCAGTATTATTAACTTTTTAGTGCTGAACGTGGGCATTAAACCATTTGTTTTGCGAAAAGGGGTAGCGTATCAAGGGGTGCTAAATCATTGGAAAGAAAAAGGGATTTCATATGAATAAGGTTAAATCATATGAACATACCCAAATCCTATTGAACAAAGCAGACAAGACAGCCAAATTCGGTGAAAAATTAATTGTTAGCGAGTTATATATATAGAATATTTATTTTAAGGTGAATGAGAGGTTATTAGTGTATGAAAAAAGTTGCAAAAAAATTTGGAATTGGTGTTGGCGTACTTTGTGCGGCACTTATAGTGTTCTTGATTGGTTTAATTATTTTCCATAAGATAAATCTAGGGCTGGAGCAAGACCAACTGACCCCTCCGGGACACATGGTTGATGTAAATGGCGAGTTGATGCACATTTACCTTGCTGGCGAAAATGAAGAAGCTCTTTTACTTGTTTTTCTTCCTTCACATGGAAGATTTGCACCAGTATATAATTTTAGACCATTGTATTCTTTATTAACAGATTACTTCCGCATTGCAGTGGTTGAGCCGTTTGGCTATGGATACTCTGACTTTACAGATGTACCAAGAGATATAGATACAATAGTGTCTGAAATAAGAGCCGCTTTGTTCTATCTTGGAGAAACAGGTTCTTTTGTTCTACTGCCGAACTCAATAGGTGGACTGTACGCTCTGCGTTGGGCGCAACTTTACCCAGAAGAAGTTGCGGGAATTATTAGTATTGATATGGCACACCCTGCTATGTTCTTAAACGGACATGTGGGCAATGGTTTGCCAAGTGTTCTTTCGTGGCTGGGAGTACAACGCTTTCCGTTTTTCAATGCATTATTTTACCCTTATCCGATAGATGAACATTCTCTTACACAAGATGAACATAATCAACAAAGACTTTTAATAAACCGCAATTTAGCAAATAGAACTGTTATGGCAGAATTGGCAACGTCTATCCCAAATGCACAGGTAATTTCAGACGAGGGGCTTCCAAATGTCCCTACTCTATTATTAGTATCCACAGTATTTAGAGCAGCAGATGGCTTTTGGGTACCATACAAAGAGGAACTTTCAAGGCAACTTAGCGCACAAATCGAATTATTTGATAGACCTCATGCCTTACATCAATATGAACCTGAACGAATCGCAAACTTGGTTCGTCAGTTTATTGCCGAATTGCAAGAGTAGTTATCCATTCATATGATGGGCTTGCGATCATTATGATTCTATCTATTCTAATGTCTATCACGCTTCCATCACTATGGCAGAATTTTACGACTTTATCCTAAAAAACCCACGAGGCAATGATAAAATTACCAACAACCCGATGGCAATAACCCCTGCCGTCATTAATGTTTCGATGCCGCGCAAAAGGGCAATCGTGTTGTCACCAGAAATAATGTATAACATGGTGTAGTAAATGCCCACACCAGGTACTAATGGAATGATTCCAGGTATCATATATAAATTTGTGGGCATTTTCCGCCGAAAACTGAGTATGCGGCTGGCATAGGCAATCACCAAGGCGGCGGCAAAAACTGCCGTCATTTCGCCTGCAACCGTACCCAGTATCATTTGATACATAATCCAGCCACAAGCCCCTACAACGCCGCAGAATACCAGTTCTTTTTTGGGTACATTAAAAATCAATGAAAATCCTATTGTGGCAACAAACGACAAAAGAAAATGTGTTACCATATCAAAACCCCTCCAAACGCACCATGCCACAAGTTCATTACTGTTCCAACACCTACGGCTATTGCAACGGCTACTAGAATCGCGTCCAAAATACGTGCCGAACCCGACAAAAAGTCGCCTTCTAAAATATCACGAATCGCATTGGTAAGACTAAGCCCAGGCACCAACGGCATGATGGTGCCAATGATAATAAAATTGATGCTGCTGCCAAGCCCTAAGTTTAACAAAATCAATGAGAACATCGCCGCCAATGCGCCGCCGCAAATGTTTCGCAGAACAGCGGCTACATTTCTGTTTTCTAAAAATAATATGGGAATTTGCATCAGCGATGCCGCCACAAAAGCGTTTAATCCATCATCTATGCCGCCGCCCAGCATTGCCGCAAAACATAGGGCTGCTAACGCCGCACCAAAAATTCTTATCAATGGAGAATACGCGTTCATGGTTCGTGTTTCTTCCAGCTTTTGAACAGCCTCAACAATGTCCAACTTACCGTCAACAAAATTGCGCGATACTTCGTTGACACAAGCAATTTTGTGAAAATTGTTTGAGCGGGATTTTACACGCCTAACCATCGTGACAACATTTCCGCCTGTTGCCGATGCAGAGGCAAAAATACCTGTGCTGGTGGCAAATGATTCAGCATCTTCAAAATTACATTTTTTTAATATGCGCAGCATGGTGTCTTCTACACGATATGTTTCGGCACCTGATGAAAGCATAATTTCGCCTGCCAGTATAGATAGTTTTACGGCTTCTGATGGGTCAATCAAAATAAATCACGCCTTTCTATTGGGATTATATTATGAGTACACGGGCTAGTCTAGTCATGTTATAATTTAATCGAAAGGATTTGATGACTGTGAAACGCAATATAAAGATGATTGTAACAGACTTGGACGGCACACTACTTAGAACTGACAAAACTGTATCGCCATACACACAAACGGTACTTTCCCAGTGCAAAGCACAGGGCATAAAACTAGTATATGCCACAGGACGCGGAGGGTCAGCCGAACTAGCCGCCCCTGCCAGACTTTTTGACGGTAAAATTACAATGAATGGCGCTATTGGAAAAATTGATGATGCTATTGTTTACAATCGCTCTATTCCATACAAATATGCGCGTCCATTTTTGGTTACTTGCCATAAGCAGGGCATAAGAATGACATCAGAAATTAGCGGACTTCATTATTCAAACTTTGTTGTATCGGATGCGTGGCCTGTGATTAAAAACTTTGAAGTGGTTGACTTCACCACGCACACCATTGATGCCGAAAAAATATATTCGCCCCACCCTACCCCTGAGGAAATATCATTTATTCAGCAACATCTTCCCCATGATTTATATAGCGTTTTGGCAAGGGATGGCGATTTGTCGCTGTTGATGATTATGCATAAAGATGCCACTAAATCGAAGGCAACTGCCGAGCTTGCGCGGTATTGGGGCATTGTGCCTTCTGAAATAGTGGCGTTTGGTGATGATTTGAACGATGTGGACATGCTTCAATTTGCTGGTGCTGGCGTCGCCATGGGCAATGCATTTGATGCAGTAAAAGCCGCCAGCGATTTTGTCTGCCGCAGCAACGATGCAGAAGGGCTCGCACACTGGCTTGCAGAACATGTGTTATGATTCCGTTGGGCTCACATGCACCATACAGTGCTTAACCTTTGGGAAATTTTCTTCAATTTTATCATGCACTTGATGCGCGATATCGTGGGCTTCGCCAAGCGTTAGACTTGCCGCGACTAAAATGTCCACATCTACATAAATTTTGCTTCCAAACAGGCGGGTTTTCATTTGGTCTATGCCGTCCACACTTTCTTGCGTCAGTATTAATTCGCGCATAGATTCAATGGTTTGGTCGTCGCACGAGCGGTCTGTCATTCTGCCTACGGCGTCCAGCATGATGCTGACCGCGGTTTTTATGATAAACAGACTGATGACAATAGCGGCAACAGAGTCCAGCACAGGAAAGCCCATTCGCGCACCTAAGATGCCCAAAAAGCTACCAATGGAGGAAATGCCATCAATACGACTATGCCACGCATCCGCCATCAAGGCACTGGAATCAATTTTTTTTGCGACAGCCCGCATATACCAATATACCGCTTCTTTTACGCCGATGGAAATCACTGCCGCAACAAGTGCCAGTACACCGGGTATTGATAGCTCGTGAAACTCACCTTCCATTATCGTTTGTACTGCTGCCCAACCGATACCGATGCCAACCGTTAACACCAGCAGTGCCAAAAGCATGGTGGCAACGCTTTCAAATCGTTCGTGCCCGTAAGGATGTTCTTTGTCGGGCTTTTTATTTGCCAGCTTTACGCCCACAATGGCAATGACTGTGCTGATTAAATCGGTAAAAGAATGCACCGCATCAGAAATCATTGCTGCCGACTGGGCAAAAATACCCGCAAATAACTTGAACACCGATAGTATGATATTAATTAGAATACTGTTACGTGCCGCAGTGATTGCCATTTTTTCGTTTGTTTTACTCATTTTAAAACCCCTTCTCTCTAAGATATAAAAAACGCACCTGTAGGACATTTTTTCTGTCCCACAGATGCGTGTATCATCATCTGCTGCCACTTTTTTAAGTAGCCCAGCCCCATAAATCCTTTTTTTAAAAAAGAATTTATCGCCTGCTCAGTTTTTATATGCAATTCATACCCTACCGCGTTTGCGATAATATACACTATGCAAAAATCGCTGTCAATGTGAATTTTTTCAAAATAGATTATTTATCATAATAAAGCAGTGAGTGTTCATAATGTTCTAAATCTAGCTCGGGGCATTCGCCATGCTTACTAAGCCAGTGGCGGACATGAAAGCATAAAGCGCAGCGAGAAGTATATCCCTGTGAATCGGGTGTAAAACCTTTTTCTATTGCATAGTCTGCAAGCCCTTTAGCCCCTTTTGTCAAAAGTATTTCAAAAACTGGATATTTTCCAGCGGGTAAACCATCCAGCATTTCGTTCATTGGTATTGCAAAACCTGTGCAGCCTGGCGGGATGAATTTACCATACATATCAATATGAAAATGATTGACTGATAATAGTCCGCGACATGGCTCGGAAACTAAAAAGTGCTCAAATGGCTTACGCATAGCATATTCTTCTTCTATATTTATGGCGCGTCCACCCATACGCAATCCATATGCCTGTGACGTGTCGTGTATATATTTTGGTGATATATTTTTTTCTAGTGCCGCTCGGTCATGGGAGTGGTTAGGGTCTACGTTTTTAAGCATGGGCAAAAAGCGTTCTTGCCATAAAAAATATCCAAACCCTAAATGACGGCAATGGTTGGCTAAGTTTAACGGCAAGCGTAAGGGTATGTATTCGGCATGAAAAGGGTCAATAGAAATACATAATGCATCAACACCAACAGCAGACAAACGTGTCAAGCGTTCTTTCATTTGACTTTCATCACTAGCCCAATACGCATTGGTTTCGATATAATCCACCGCAATGCCCGAACGGTTTAGCTTTTGCAGCAATTGAAGTAATGCTTCAAAATCCATAAAAGGTTCGCCGCCGCCGATATGAACAGAGTGGCAGCCACCTTTTTTTAAAGCGTCGCAGACTTCATCCATCATGTTTTCAGCAATATAACCGCCAGTCCTTTCCATCGAACAGGCATATAAACAATGCCGACAGGCGGCTGTACATGCATAATTGGTCATGATGCCGCAGTGGTTTAGTCTTCCTAGTTTTATCATTTTTCGTTCCTTTCAACGCTGGATAATCATCAGCGTGGCTATGACGGGGATTGATAAATTAGATTAAGTATAGCATAATACGGCATGTAACACATGATTAGGAAAATCTACAATAAACAAAAAAGGTGAAAACGATATGACAGATGTACAACAAAGAACCGCCGCTAAAAAATTTGCAAGCGAATGGACTGATAGAGGATACGAAAAAGGTGATAGCCAGCCTTTCTGGCTTGCCTTGCTTCGCAATGTTTTTGGCGTAGAAAATCCAGAGCAATACATATCATTTGAAGATAGAGTCAAGTTGGACAATACCAGTTATATAGATGGCATTATTTCAGAAACCAGTGTACTTATCGAGCAAAAAAGGTTGGGAAAAAATCTACTTGCACCGATAAAACAATCCGATGGTTCGCTACTCACCCCATTCCAAATTGTATCTTTCATAATAATCAAGCAAGATTAGAAGTCTTATAAATTCGCCATTTATAAGGCTTTTAATGTGTGTTTTCGAGTTCAACAAGCAAGAAATATTCAACTATAGTTCAACTTGAAGATAACCACAAACACCTAAAATAATGAACCATGCCTTGCAATTATCAGCAACTAGCTAAGAATCAGGATGCGAAAAACACAAAAAACCACACCTACGTGGGTGCGGTTCTTGTGGTAGATAATTATTATTAAAGCACTAATTGATATAAACGTATACGGCTTGATTGTCACCGTCCCAGCGCACTTCTGCGCCTACGGCTTCAATGATGAAGCGCAGTGGCACGAAGGTTCTGCCCGAATGAAGCACCGGAGTACCCATTCCGCCGGGCAGTTCTTGGCCGATTGTCATTGTGAAATTTTGCCCATCTACGGAGAAAGTAATGACGCCGTCGTTGAAAGCTACATCTTGAGAGCCTAAAGCTTCTACTACAACGCGCAACGGCACATGAGTCCTGCCATCTTCAATAAATGGGGCGGCCTCAAGCTCTTGGCCTACACCGTTATCGGTAAAATTAACGTTTCCGATTGTGAAACGCAGTGTGCGTGTACCACCAGATACTACAGGAGCAGTTGGTTCTACAACAACTGTAGGTGGTATTACTGGGTCAACTACTGGCTGGCCAGGTGCCAAGTCTGCGACATGTGCAGAAAACTGCAGAGCATTATTGCCTCTGTCTTGGAAATCGCTAAATGGAATAGAAGCACCTTCGGCAACGCCGCTTAGTATTACAATACGTAGATTAGGAATATCTGCAGCTGTACGGTTTACGAAGAACATTGCTACACCGTTTCGAATGGAAACAGTAGAAGTAAGCTCACCCTGAGCTACAGTTTCTCTGGTGTCTCGGTAATAAATCCCGATTTCAAAATAACCATCACTACTGCTGGCAGTC